>Ga0209476_10000448_pt1 | contig 27646 bp, 25 predicted proteins | sample KloWWTrecipitate_FD_187179 | JGI IMG/M metagenome (GOLD analysis project Ga0209476, IMG submission 187179) | Active sludge microbial communities from Klosterneuburg, Austria, studying microevolution and ecology of nitrifiers - Klosterneuburg... | ecosystem: Engineered > WWTP > Aerobic digester... | reverse complement strand
TGCTGGTCGCTTCCTACGACCTGCTGCTCGGCTACACCGGCATCGTCTCCTTCGCCCACACCATGTTCTACGGCATCGGCGCCTACGGCATCGGCCTCACGCTGCACAGCGTCGGGCCGACCTGGGGCGCCGTGTTCATGGGACTGACGATTGCCCTGCTGCTGTCGCTGGCGCTGGCACTGGTGATCGGCCTGTTCTCGCTGCGCGTGAAGGCCATCTTCTACGCCATGATCACCCTGGCGGTGGCCTCCGCCTTCGCGGTGCTTGCCTCGCAGCTGTCGGACTTTACCGGCGGCGAGGACGGCCGCACCTTCGGCGTGCCCGAGCTGCTGCGGCCCGGCTTCCGCCTGGTCGAGGCGGAGGTCTTCGGCACGGCCATCAACGGCAAGCTGATCACCTACTACCTGGTGTTCTTCTCGGCGCTGGCGCTGTTCCTGCTCCTGCTGCGGGTGGTGAATTCGCCCTTCGGCCGCGTGCTGCAGGCGATCCGCGAGAACGATTTCCGCGCCGAGGCGCTCGGCTACCGCACGGTGGTCTACCGCACCCTGGCCAACTGCCTTTCCGCCGTGGTGGCGACGCTGGCCGGCGCGCTGATGGCGCTCTGGCTGCGCTACGCCGGGCCGCAGACGACGCTGTCGTTCACCATCATGATGGACATCCTGCTCATCGTCGTCATCGGCGGCATGGGCACGCTCTACGGCGCGGTGGTCGGCGCGGCGCTGTTCATCCTGGCGCAGAACTACCTGCAGGCGCTGATGAAGCAGGGCAGCGATGCCCTTGTCGCCGTGCCGCTGCTGGCCAACCTGCTGCATCCGGACCGCTGGCTGCTCTGGCTCGGCGTGCTGTTCGTGCTGTCGGTCTATTTTTTTCCGACCGGCATCGTCGGAAAACTAAGAAATCTGAAACGATCATGATGATCTCGAACTACGTCACCGTCCTCGACCGCGAGCTGCACTACACGGAATGGGGCGCGGGCCATGCCGAGACGGTCGTCATGTGGCACGGCCTGGCGCGCACCGGGCGCGATTTCGACGATATCGCGGCGGCCTTGTCCGACCGTTACCGCGTGCTGTGCCCGGACACCCTCGGCCGCGGGTTGTCGCAGTGGAGCCCGGCGCCGGAAACCGAATATGCAGTGAGCTTCTACACGCGCCTTGCGGTGGCCTTCGTCGATGCGCTGGGCGTCGGCACGATGCGCTGGCTCGGCACCTCGATGGGCGCCATGATCGGCACGGCGGCCGCGGCCGGCCCGCTCAAGGGGCGCATAAGCCACCTGGTGCTCAACGACATGGGGCCGAAGATCGGCGACGCGGCGCTGGCGCGCATCCGCGCCTATGCCGGCAGCCCGGCGCAGTTCGAACGCGTCTCCGAGCTGGAAACGTATTTCCGCATGATCTACAAGCCCTTCGGCCTGCTTACCGACGCGCAGTGGCGGCGCCTGGCCGAGACATCGGTGCGGCGCACCGACGGCGGCCGCGTGACGCCGCACTACGACCCGAAGATCGTCATGATGTTCGACCACGAGGCCGAGCTGGTGCAGTGGGATTTCTGGGATGCGCTGGAGTGCAAGGCGTTGTGCCTGCGCGGCGCCGAGTCGGACCTGCTGCTGCCGGAAACGGCCGAGGAAATGGAACGGCGCGGGCCGTGCTGCCGTGTGGTCACTTTCCCTGGCATCGGCCATGCGCCGGCGCTCAACGTGCCGGAACAGATCGGCCTGGTGGCGGAGTTCCTCGCGAACTGAGTCGCGACACTACTCGCCGTTGCGCTGCATCGGCGGCCGCTTGCCGATATTCACGGCGACCTCCAGTTCCTTCGCCTCGCGCCGCAGCCTGAACGGGGCCGTCGTTCCCGGCGTCAGGCCGGCGATGAGTTCGAGCATGCCCTGCGGATCCTTCACCGGCCTGCCGCCGACGGCCACCAGCACGTCGCCGGGGCGGATGCCGGCGCGGTCGGCCGGGCTGCCGCGCAGGACGCCGGCGACGATGGCGCCTTCCGTCGCCGGCAGCTTGAAGGATTCGGCCAGTTCCGGCGTGATTTCCTGCGCCTCGACGCCGATCCAGCCGCGCGTCACCGATCCGCTCTTGATGATCTGCTCCATCACGCTGCGGGCGATGGAGACGGGAATGGCGAAGCCGATGCCGAGCGAGGTGCCGGTGCGCGAGTAGATGGCCGTATTGATGCCGACCAGGTTGCCCTCGCTGTCGGTCAGTGCGCCGCCGGAATTGCCCGGGTTGATGGCGGCGTCGGTCTGGATGAAATTCTCGAAGGTATTGATGCCGAGCTGGGTGCGCCCCAGCGCGCTGACGATGCCATGGGTTACCGTCTGGCCGACGCCGAAGGGGTTGCCGATGGCCAGCACGACGTCGCCGACGCGCAGCGATTCGGTCGGTGCGAAGGTGACGGCAGGCAGCTTGCCTTCGGCCCTGACCTGCAGCACGGCGAGATCGGTTTCGGGATCCAGGCCGACGATGCGGGCGCGCAGCCGGCGGCCATCGTTGGTCGCGACCTCGATCTCGTCCATGTTCTCGACGACGTGGTTGTTGGTGAGGATGTAGCCGTCGGCGCTGACGATGACGCCGGAGCCTAGGCCCGATTGGCGCTGCGGCCCGCCGAAGCGGTCGCCGAAGAAATAGCGGAACACCGGGTCATCGGCGAAGGGATGGCGCGGGGCCTTGACCTCCTTGCTGGTGTAGATGTGCACCACCGAGGGCAGGGCCTTTTTCGCGGCATCGGCATAGGAGGCCACCTTGCGCGCGTCGGCGGTGGCGGGGGCGGCCGCCTCCTGCAAGGCCACCACGGCAGGCTGGGGCTTGCCGCCGAGCCAGTCCGGCTTGAGGGTCATCACCACGAACAGCGCGGCGACGCTGACCGTGACGGCCTGGGCGAAAATGAGCCACAATCGACGCATGTTTCGGAGACTTGGTTATGGACAGGAATGAATTGGCCGGCTATCTCGACAGGCTGCTCGATTGCGGGCGTTTCCGCGATTATTGCCCAAACGGCCTGCAAGTGGAAGGACGCGCCGGGATTCGCCGCATCGTCTGCGGCGTCTCCGCCAGCCTGACTTTGCTGCAGGCGGCGCTCGCCGCCGATGCCGACGCGGTGCTGGTGCATCACGGCTGGTTCTGGCGCGGCGAGGACGGCCGCGTCACCGGCATCCGCCGTGCCCGGCTGAAGGCACTGCTGGAGAACGACCTCAGCCTGTTCGCCTACCACCTGCCGCTGGACGCCCATCCCGAGTTCGGCAACAACGCGCAACTCGCACGCCGCCTGGGCTGGGCGGTGGAGGGGCGCTTCGGCGAACAGGATGTCGGCTTTCTCGGCCGTGCCGAGGGCAGCGCGCAGGAGATCGCCGACCGGCTGGCGCTTGAACTCGGCCGCCTGCCGCTGCTGGTGGGCGACGCCGGGCGCCGCGTCGAGCGCATCGCCTGGTGCAGCGGCGGCGCGCAGGGGTATTTCGAGCAGGCCATCGCCGCCGGCGCCGACCTGTACGTCAGCGGCGAGATTTCCGAACAGACGACGCACCTCGCGCAGGAATCCGGCGTACCCTTCATCGCCGCCGGCCATCACGCCACCGAGCGCTACGGTGTGCAGGCCCTCGGCGCGCATCTGGCCGAACGCTTCGGCATCGAGTGCCGCTACGTGGAGCTCGACAATCCGGCGTGAGCTGCGGGCCTCCCGTCGCGGAGGGTGAGCGGGGCCGCCTGCTAAAATGGCGGCAATGCTTCCCCCCTCGTTCGGTCTCGCCCTGCTGCTGACGACGCTGGTGGCGCTGGGGCCGTTGTCGACCGACCTGTACCTGCCGGCCCTGCCCGGCATGGCCGTCGCCTTCGCCACCGATGTCGCCCGCGTCCAGCTGACGCTGTCGGTGTTCCTCATCGGCTTCGCCGTCGCGCAGCTGTTCTACGGCCCGATGTCGGACCGCTACGGCCGCCGGCCGGCGCTGCTGTTCGGCCTGGTGCTGTATCTCGCCTCGTCCGTCGCCTGCATGCTGGCGACGAGCGTGGATGCGCTGATCGCCGCGCGCTTTTTCCAGGCGCTCGGCGCCTGCGCCGGGCCGGTACTCGGACGCACCATCGTGCGCGACGTCTACGGGCCGGTGCAGGCGGCGCGGGTGCTCGCCTACATCAGCGGCGCCATGGCCATCGCGCCGATGCTCGGCCCGGTGCTGGGCGGCTGGCTGACCGAGTGGTTCGGCTGGCGCGCCAACTTCGCCTTGCTGGCCCTCTACGCTGCGGTGCAGACGGCGGTGGTGTTCCGCCTGCTGGGCGAGAGCAACGCCCACAAGGACCCGGCGGCGACCCGCCCGCGCCGCATCCTGGACAACTTCCGCATGCTGCTGGCCGGCGAGAGCTACCCCGGCTATCTGCTTTGCGTGTCGTTCGGCTATGGCGCGCTGTTCTCCTTCATCTCCGGCTCCTCGTTCGTGATGGTCGGCCTCTACGGCCTGACGCCGCAGTGGTACGGCGCCAGCTTCGGCTTCGTCGTCACCGGCTACATCGTCGGCACGCTGCTCACGGCGCGCTACACCCTGAAGCTGGGTCCGGCCCGCATGGTGCGCATGGGCGTCCTGTTCGGCGTGGTGCCCGGCACGCTGATGGCGGTTCTGGCGCTGGCCGGGGTGCACAGCCCCTGGGCGATCCTGCTGCCGATGTTCGGCTGCACGGTGGCGACCGGTATCGTCATGCCGAACGCCACCGGGGCCGCGCTGGCGCCCTATCCGAAAATGGCCGGCTCGGCCTCGGCGCTGATGGGTTTCGTGCAGATGGCGCTGGCGGCGGCGGTGGGCATCGCCGTCGGCCACGCCTATGACGGCAGCGCCGTGCCGATGGCGCTGGGGATCGCGCTGTGCGGCTGGGCGGCGCTGGCGAGTTACTTCTTGCTGGTGCGGCGGGCGGCGCCAGCCTGAATCCGGCTGCGGATGCGGCCGAGGAGCTTCACCAGGGTTGCGGACTCCTCGGGCGTCATGGCTTCCGCGATGCGCGCCTCGTGCAGCTTGACGCGGCGCTTGAGCTGCTTCAGCAGCTTCTCGCCGGCGGCGGTCAGCACCAGGGCGTTGGAGCGGCGGTCGGTGGGCGAGGCGCGCCGCTCGACCAGGCCGCGCGACTCCAGCTGGTCGATGACGGCCACCATGGTGGAGCGGTCGAGCTGGGTGGCGGCGGCGAGCAGGCTCTGCGTCATGCCCGGGTTGGCGGCGATCAGGACCAGCACGCCGAAGCGCCCGGGCGAGACGTCGTAGTCCTTGAGCTGCGCGGCAAAATCGCCGAAGACCGCCAGCTGGGCCAGGCGCAGCTGGTAGCCGATCAGGCCGGGCAGCAGGTCGAGCTTCAGGTCCTGGGCGGCGATCTTCTTTTTCGGGCTCATGTTGGGATGCCAATTGTTGAACGTGGCGTGTATTCTAACCGTTCAGGAGCGCTTGTCATGAAAACTGTCATACCCGCGTGGGAAGTGCCGGCCGTCCCGGTGGCGGGCAGTGCTGCGCGCTTTCCGGTGCGCCGCATCTACTGCGTCGGGCGCAACTACGCCGAGCATGCGCGCGAGATGGGCGGCCACCCCGAGCGCGAGCCGCCGTTCTTTTTCATGAAGCCGGCCGAGGCCGTCGTCACGGATGGGCGCATGGCCTATCCGCCGATGACTGCCGACCTGCAGCACGAGGTCGAGCTGGTGGTGGCGCTGGCCTGCGGCGGCCGCGACATTCCCGCCGCCGAGGCGCTGGATTGCGTCTTCGGCTACGCCGTCGGCCTCGACATGACGCGGCGCGACGTCCAGGCCGAGCTGAAGGCCAAGGGCCGCTCCTGGGAGATGGGCAAGGCCTTCGACCAGTCGGCGCCGATTTCCGCCATCGCGCCGGCGGCGCGCATCGGCCATCCGCAGCGCGGCGCCATCACGCTCACGGTGAATAGTCAGCCGCGCCAGCACGGCGACCTGGCCGACATGATCTGGCCGGTGGCCGACATCATCGCCAGGCTGTCCGGCTATGTCACGCTTCAGCCGGGCGACCTCATCTTTACCGGCACGCCCGCCGGCGTGGGGAAAGTCGAGCGGGGCGATCGGCTGGAAGGCGCGGTCGAGGGCGTCGGCGAGCTTTCAGTGGCGATTGCCTGAAGCCAGCGGCTCGCGCAGCACCTTCACCAGATGCCGGGCGATGTCCGCCGGCGTGCGCTTGCCCGGCCGGTACCAGGTGCGCGTCCAGTTGATGGCGCCGAGCAGCTGCAGTCGCAGCAGGCTGCGGTCGATGCCCGGCGGCAGGGGCAGGGCGGCGATCAGCCGCCGGTAGACGGCCTCGAAGCGGTCGCGCTCGGTGCGCAGCTGCTTCTGCATCTCCGGCGAGTTGAAGAGGAACAGGCTGGCGCCGGTCCACACCGTCAGGTCGTTGCCGGAGATCAGGTGGCGGATGTGCTCGGTGCAGGCGGCCTCCAGCCGTTCCCACGGGTCGCGGCTGGCGGCGAGGGCCTTCTCCAGCGCCTGCGCCGCCTGGCGCATGCCGGCCGAGTGGGCGGCGATGAAGAGTTCGTCCTTGGACGAAAAGTGGTAATACACCGAGCCGGGCTGGATGCCGGCGGCCTGGGCGATGTCGCGGATGGAGGTGCGGGCGAAACCCTTGCGGTTGAATTCGCGCACGGCCACCGACAGCAGGTGTTCGCGCGCCATCAGCGGCGCCTCGCCCTCGACGAAGCCGCCGCGGCGCGCATCGATCCGCCCGAGCGCCGCCTTCTGCGCGGCGCTGAGACGCGCAGCGCCCAGCTTCTTCAGCGCGGCGGCGCGCTTGGCGGCCGTTTCCAGGCCATGGCGCTGCCAGATCCAGCGCACGCCGGCTGCGGACACCCTGAGTCCCTTTTCCGCCATGGCTTCGGCCACGCGCGCCTGCCCCCATTCCGGCTGCTCGTGGGCGTGGTGCAGCACGGCGCGCTCGACTTCCAGGCGGCGATTGGCGGGGTGTGAGGTCTTCGACATGGCGCCACTATAACGCAAACTAACTAACCAAACAACCGTTTGACAAAGTTAGTAATCGCGGCGTATGGTGATGTCGCGTTGCGGCGATCATCACGACCGCGATCCAAACCAATAACGAGGAGAAGACAAATGCAGATCCGCAAGCTCGCCCTGTTGCTCTCGACGCTGTGCGCCGCCGGCGCGGCCCTGGCCGACATCACCGTCGGCGTCAGCGTTTCCGCCACCGGCCCGGCCGCTTCCCTGGGGATCCCGGAGAAGAACACCTTTGCCCTGCTGCCGCAGTCCATCGCCGGCGAAAAGGTGAAATGGATCGTGCTCGACGACGCCACCGATCCCACCGCCGGCGTGAAGAATGTCCGCAAGATGATCAGCGAGGACAAGGCCGACGTCCTGATCGCCGCCACCGCCACGCCGGTCTCGATGGCCATCCTCGAGGTGGCCTTCGAGACGAAGACCGCGCAGATTGCCATGGCGCCGGTGCCGCCGGCGGGAGAGAAATCCGCCTGGATCTTCTCGACGCCGCAGAACTTCGGCCTGATGGCCACCGCCATCGCCGAGCACATGGCGGCGAGCGGCGTGAAGTCGATCGGCTTCATCGGCTATGCCGATCCCTACGGAGAGCTGTGGTTGAAGGCCATGCAGGGCGCGGCCGACGCGAAGGGCATCAAGGTTACCGCCGTCGAGCGCTACCAGCGCAACGACACCAGCGTCACCGGCCAGGCGCTCAAGATCATGGCGGCCAACCCCGATGCGGTGCTCGTCGCCGGCTCGGGCACGCCCGCCGTGCTGCCGCAGTCGACGCTGGTCGAGCGCGGCTACAAGGGCAAGTTCTACCAGACGCACGGCATCGCCAACCGCGACTTCCTCCGCGTCGGCGGCAAGAACGTCGAGGGCACCATCTTCCCGGTCGGCCCGATGCTGCTGGCCGAGCAGTTGCCGGACTCGCACCCGTCGAAGAAGCCGGCGCTCGACTACGTCAAGCTCTACGAGGGCGCCCACGGCCCGAACAGCCGCAGCACCTTCGGCGCGCACGCCTACGACGCCTTCCTGCTGCTCACCCGCGCCGTGCCGGAAGCGATGAAGAAGGCCAAGCCGGGCACGCCGGAGTTCCGCGTGGCGCTGCGCGATGCGCTGGAGAACGTCAAGGAGCTGCCCGCTACCCACGGCGTGTTCAGCATGTCGCCGACGAACCACAACGGCTTCGATGCCCGCGCCGCGGTGATGGCGACGGTGTCGAACGGCGACTGGAAGCTGCTCAAGTGAGCAAGGCGCCGTTTGCCAGCCTGCGCTTCGCACCCGCCGCGGTCGAGGTCGTGCGGCGTGCCGATGGCGTACAGGTGCTGCGCTCGCCGCAGCAACTTCAGCCCTACGCGCGCTGCATCGGGGAATACCTCGAGCGCTGGGCGGGCGAGGCGCCGGACCGGGTGTTCCTCGCCGAGCGCGCCGGCGCCGCCTGGCGCAGGCTGACTTTCGGCGAGGCGCTTCGAGAAGCCCGCGCCATCGGCGCCGCCCTGCTGGCCCGCGGCCTCTCGGCCGAGCGGCCGGCGATGGTGCTCTCCGACAACGCCATCGACCATGCCCTGCTGGCGCTCGGCGCCATGCACGTCGGCGTGCCGGTCGCCCCGGTGTCGCCGGCCTATTCGCTGATGTCTAAGGACTACGCCAAGGTGAAGGCGATCGCCGAGTTGCTCAAGCCCGGCCTGGTGTATGCCGCCGACGGGGCGAAGTTCGCCGGCGTGCTCCAGGCGGTCGACTTCGGCGGCGCCGAGATCGTGCTCGGCGCCAACCCGCCGGCCGGGCTGAAGGCGACGGCCTTCGCCGACCTGAGGAAAACGCCCGGCGCGGATGTGGATCTGGCCTATGCCGCGGTCGGTCCGGACACCATCGCCAAGTTTCTGTTTACCTCCGGCTCCACCGGCGAGCCGAAGGGCGTCATCAACACACAGCGCATGCTCTGCTCGAACCAGCAGACCATCAGCCAGCTCTGGCCTTTCCTGGCGGAAAAGCCGCCGGTGATCGTGGACTGGCTGCCGTGGAACCACACCTTCGGCGGCAATCACAACTTCAACATGATGCTCGCCAGCGGCGGCACGCTCTACATCGACGAGGGCAAGCCGGCGCCCGGCCTGATCGAGAAGACCGTCGCCAACCTGCGCGAGGTGTCGCCGACGATCTACTTCAACGTGCCGCGCGGCTTCGACACGCTGATCCCCTTCCTCGAGCAGGACGCGGCGCTGCGGAAGAGCTTCTTCGGCGATCTGCAGATGATCTTCTATGCTGCCGCGGCGCTGCCGCAGAACCTGTGGGAGAAGCTGGAGGCGCTCTCCATCCGGGAGCGCGGCAGGCGCACGGTGATGGTCTCGTCGTGGGGCGCCACCGAGACGGCGCCGATGGTGACCTCGGTCTATTACGAGATCGAGCGCGCCGGCGTCATCGGCCTGCCGGCGCCGGGCATCGAGCTGAAGATGGTGCCCAACCAGGGCAAGCTGGAGCTGCGCGTGCGCGGGCCCAACGTCACGCCCGGCTACTGGAAGCGGCCGGACCTGACCCGTGAAGCCTTCGACGAGGAGGGCTTCTACCGCATCGGCGACGCCGGCCGCTTCGCCGATCCGAACGATCCGGTGAAGGGTATCGAGTTCGACGGCCGCATCGCCGAGGACTTCAAGCTGATGAGCGGCATCTGGGTGCACGTCGGCGCGCTGCGCGTGAAGGCGCTCGCGCAGCTGGCGCCCGTGGCCCAGGACATCGTCGTCGCCGGCCACGACCGCGAGGAAGCCGGCTTCCTCGTCTTCGCCAGCCCGGCCGGCTGCCGCGGCCTCTGCCCCGACCTGCCGGCCGACGTGCCGCTGGAGCAGGTGCTGGCCGACCCGCGTGTCATCGCGCACGTGCGCGACGGCATGGCGAGGCTGAAGCAGGAGGGCGGCGGCAGCTCCACCTATGCCACGCGCGCGCTGCTGATGGCGGAACCGCCGTCCATCGACGCCAACGAGATCACCGACAAGGGCTACATCAACCAGCGCGCGGTGCTGGCGCGCCGCGCCGCGCTGGTGCAGCGTTTGTATGCGGAGCCGGCCGACGCCGCAGTGATCAGGTTGTAAAAGTCAGTCTCCACGACACGGCGAGAAGCTTCCGCTCTGCGGGGGCGGGGGACGTTTTGACCGAATTGTTACAGGAGCCATGAAATGAGCGAAGTCGTAAATGTTTCGATGCAGGAGGGGATCGCCGTCGTCACGGTCGACAGCCCGCCCGTCAACACCCTGTCGCGCGAGGTGCGCGCCGGCCTCAAAAGCGCCTTCGAATCCCTGCGCGACAAGCCGGAAGTCAAGGCCGTCGTGCTGGCCTGCGCCGGCAAGACCTTCCTTTCCGGCGGCGACATGCGCGAGTTCGAGACCGGCGTGCAGGCGCCCGGCTACCACGAGGTGCTGCGCCTGATCGAGGACAGCCCGGTGCCGGTGGTGGCGGCGCTCTACGGCACGGTGATGGGCGGCGGCGTCGAGACCGCCATCGCCTGCCATTACCGAGTGGCACAGGAAGGCACGAAGCTCGGCCTGCCGGAAATCACGCTGGGCATCATCCCCGGCGCCGGCGGTACGCAGCGCATGCCGCGCCTGATCGGCCTCGAGCCGGCGCTGGACATGATGCTCTCGGGCAAGCCGCTCACCGTGGCCGACGCGCAGAAAGTCGGTCTGGTGGACACGGCGGTCGACCGCGACGTCACCGCCGCGGCGATCGCCTGTGCGCACCAACTCGTAGCCGCGGGCAAGGGCCCGCGCCGCACGCGCGAGCGCGCCGTCGCCGGCGGCGAGAAGGCCGGTGAAACCATCGCCGCCCGCCGCGCCCAGCTTGGCAAGGCGTTCAAGAACCGCAATTCGCCGAATGTCCTGCTCGATGCCGTGCAGGCTGCGGTCGACAAGCCCTTCGACGAAGGCATCGCCTTCGAGCGCTCGCTGTCGAGCCAGGTCGAGCGTGCCGTCGAAGGCCGCGCCTTCCGCCACCTCTTCTTCTCCGAGCGCGAGCTGCGCAAGATTCCGGGACTGCCGGCCGACGTGAAATCGCGCAAGGTGGCGAAGGTCGGCATCGTCGGCGCCGGCACCATGGGCGGCGGCATCAGCATGTGCTTCGCCAATGCCGGCATTCCGGTGACCATCGTGGACGCCGCGCAGGCCAACCTCGATCGCGGCCTGGCCACCATCCGCAAGAACTACGAGCGCTCGGTGTCGCGCGGCAGCCTGAAGCCGGAGCAGCTGGAGCAGCGCATGGCGCTGATCGCGCCGACGCTCGACTATGCCGCGCTGGCCGATGCCGACCTGATCGTCGAGGCGGTGTTCGAGAACATGGCGCTGAAGAAGGAAATCTTCGCGAAACTCGACGCCGTGGCCAGGCCGGGGGCGATCCTCGGCACCAACACCTCCACGCTGGACATCGACGAGATCGCTGCCGTGACGAAGCGCCCGCAGGACATCATCGGCCTGCACTTCTTCAGCCCGGCCAACGTCATGCAGCTGCTGGAGATCGTGCAGTGCGCGAAAACCGCGCCGGACGTGGTGATGACCGCGCTCGACGTCGCCAAGACGATCCGCAAGGTCGGCGTGGTGGCCAAGGTCTGCTACGGCTTCATCGGCAACCGCATGATGGACCCCTACGGCCGCGAGGCCGAGCGCTGCGTGCTGGAAGGCGCCACGCCGGCGGACGTCGACGGCGCGCTGGAGGACTTCGGCATGGCCATGGGCATCCTCGCCGTGTACGACATGGCCGGCATCGACATCGGCCATCTCACGCGCGTCGCGCGTGCCCACCTGCTGCCGAAGGACCCGACCTTCTACCGGCCGACGGCGCTGCTCACCGAGCGCGGCTGGCTCGGCCAGAAGACCGGCCGCGGCTACTACCGCTACGACGGTGCCGATCGCAAGCGCACGCCCGACCCCGAGGCCATCGCGATGTTCGCCGAGGAGGCGCAGCGGCTCGGCGTGCCGCAGCGAAAGCCCTCGAAGCAGGAAATCCAGGAGCGCTGCATTTACGCGATGATCAACGAAGGCGCGCTGCTGCTGGAAGAAGGCATCGCCGTGCGCGCCTCCGACATCGACATCGTCTACGCCTCCGGCTACGGCTTCCCGCGCTACCGCGGCGGCCCGATGTTCTACGCCGATACGGTCGGGCTGAAGGTCATCTACGACAAGATCATGGAATTCCAGAAAACCCTCGATTCGCAATACTGGCAGCCGGCGCCGCTGCTGGAAAAGCTGGCCAGGGCCGGCTCCAGCTTCGCCCAATGGCAGGCCGAGAGAAAGGTGTAGGCATCATGGCAAACGCATTCATCCCCTACGGCAGCTACTGGTCCACGCCCTTCGCCAAGTGGCAGGGCGCGCTGGCCAACCTGAACAGCATCCGCCTCGCCGCCGAAGTCGGCCGCAGGTTCCTCGAAGCCAAGCGCATCCCCAGGGAGAAGATCGACCTGGGCATCCTCGGCATCACCAATCCGCAGCCGGGCAGCTTCTACGGCCTGCCGTGGCTGACCGGCCTGCTCGGCCTGGAGAGCGTGCCCGGGCCGACGGTGCAGCAGGCCTGCGCCACCAGCGCGCGGGCGCTGCAGATGGCGGCGGCGGAAGTCGCCCAGGGCAGCGCCGGCTGCGCCCTCATCGTCTGCGCCGACCGCATGTCCAATGGTCCGGTCGTCTACTATCCGGACGAGACGGCGCCGGGCGGCCGCGGCATCACCGAGAGCTGGACGCTCGACAACTTCGGCCACGATCCCTACGCGAAGAACGCCATGATCGACACGGCGGAGAACGCCTCGGCGCGACTGGGCATCGGCGCCGCCGAGCTGAACGAGGTGACGCTGGCCCGCTACGCCCAGTACCAGGCCGCGCTGGCCGACGACCGCGCCTTCCAGCGCCGCTACATGGTCGAGGCGCCGCTCTTCGACTCCGGCTTCCGCAGGCAGACCGGCACGCTGGCCGCCGACGAAGGCATCTTCCCGACTACCGCCGAGGGCCTCGCTAAGCTCAAACCGGTCAAACCGAACGGCACCCACACCTTCGGCACGCAGACCCATCCGGCCGACGGCAACGCCGGCATGATCGTCACCACGCGCGAACTGGCGCGCGCGCTTTCCGCCGACTCGGCCATCGAGGTCGAGTTGCTCGGCTTCGGCCAGGCGCGTGTCGACAAGGGCTTCATGCCGCTGGCGCCGGCGCCCGCCGCGCAAGTGGCGCTGCAGCAGGCTGGCCTGTCCATCAAGGACGTCGACGCGGTGAAGTCGCACAACCCCTTCGCCGCCAACGACATCGCCTTTGCCCGCGACACCGGCTTTCCGCTGGAAAAGATGAACAACTACGGCTGTTCCCTGATCTGGGGCCATCCGCAGGGCCCGACCGGTTTGCGCTCGACGATCGAGCTGATCGAGGAGCTGGTCCTGCGCGGCGGCGGTGTCGGCCTGTTCACCGGCTGCGCCGCGGGGGATTCCGGCATGGCGCTGGTGCTGCGGGTCAGGGAGGCAGCGCGCAAGTAGCTGCCGGCTTGGCCGTGAACCAGGTTGAAGCTTTAGAGTTAAAATAAATTACAGACAATCCAACCCGCCGACGCCCCGTGACCCCCGCTCGCCTGGAATTCGTGGTGGACTTCGCCGACTGCGATCCGGCGCGCATCGTCTTCTATCCGCGCTATTTCGACTGGTTCGACCGCGCCACCGAGAACCTGTTTCGCGAGCGCGGCATGGCTTGGCCGCAGCTGTTCGTGCAGTACCGACTGGCGGGCTTTCCCATCGTCGATGCCAACGCAAAGTTCCTCGGGCCCTCGCGCTTCGGCGAGCGCATCGCCATCGAGAGCTGGATCGACGAGTGGCGCAACAAGCTGTTCCTGGTGCGGCACCGCGTGCACAATGCAGGAAAGGTCGTCGTCGAGGGGCATGAACTGCGCGTCTGGGCGCTGCGCGACCCGGCCGACCCCGAGAGCATGAAGGCGGCGCCGGTGCCCGAGGAAATCAAGGCGCGCTTCGAGGCGCCGCTCTAGGAAAACAGAGGAGACGGACATGGAAGACGTTTGGAAGACCAGCCTGCCGCGGCTCAACGAAGCGGCCCCCGATTTTTCCGCGCGCACCACGCAGGGGCCACGCAAGCTGGCCGACTACCGCGGCCAGTGGTTGATCCTGTTCTCGCATCCGGCTGACTTTACGCCGGTGTGCACTTCGGAGATCGTCGCCTTCTCCCGGGCCTACCCGCGTTTCAAGGCCCTCGGCTGCGAGCTGCTGGGGCTGTCGGTCGACAGCACCTTCTCGCACGTGGCCTGGCTGCGCAGCATCCGCGACAATTTCGGCGTCGAGGTGCCGTTTCCCATCGTCGAGGACCAGTCGATGCGCGTGGCCCACGACTACGGCATGATCCAGCACGGCGCCAGCGACACCTCGGCGGTGCGTGCCGCCTTCTTCATCGATCCCGCATTGAAGGTGCGGGCGATGGTGTACTACCCGATGAGCAACGGCCGCTCGGTGGAGGAGTTCCTGCGCATGCTGCAGGCGATGCAGACTTCCGACCAACATGACGTCGCCACCCCCGAAGGCTGGCAGCCCGGCGACAAGGCGGTGCTGCCGCCGCCGGCCACGCTGGCCGAGGCCGACGCCCGCGCGAAACGCAGTCCCGATTCCGTCGACTGGTATTTTTCCAGAACCGGGCTTCCCCGCAAGCCGGCACCGCGGGCGAAGGCGCCGAAAAAGCGCCCGTCCGGCAAATAGGCCCGCCCGTGTCGCCGTACCAGGCGGACTGACTTTAGAGCGCCTAACAGAATGAAACACACGTGCGTTGGGCTTTGGCGGCGATGGATGCTAGGCGCGGCGCGCCGCCCGCAGTCATTCTGCGGGCAAGCGCCGCAACGCCGCAGACGCGCCGCCAAAGCCCAACCCGAAGGGGCGTCGGCATTCGGCCGCGGCACGGCGTTGCACCTCCTTGCTTGGGAATCACCCAAGCGGCGTCGGCGCGCCTTGTTCCGCAGCCGAATGCCTTAGCCGCACGTGCGTTTCATTCTGTTAGGCGCTCTAGTGCGAGCCGCTCAGGCGGCGACGAAGTCGCGCTTCAGGTTCAGCGTCTCCATGAATGAATCGACGCGATTCTGCGCGCGCACCATGTCGAACTCGCGCTCGTCGCCCATGTTGCCCTCGTAGGTCATCACCGGGATGCCGGCGGCGGCGAGCCCCAGGCGGTTCTCCATGATGCCCATGGAGAGGCCCTCGCAGCCGCGGTTCATGTGGATCATGACGCCGTCGACGCCCCAGTGCTTGACGATGTACTTCATCATCTCCGTCTTCAGCGAGGGATCGAAGAAGTGCTGCCACAGCGGCTTCGACAGGTTCCAGTCGGCGTACAGGCGCAATGCCGTGGCACGGTCGTTGATCTCGATGCCCTTCTTCCACGGCAGGGTGCGCGGCATCCAGCTGCCGTCCTCGCGCGTCTCCCAGGTGCCTTCCAGGCCGAAGGTGTACAGCGAGCCGATGGAGACAGCGCCGAACTCCTCGAGGTAGCGGAAAATCTTCAGGAAGGCCCAGGGCGGCTGCGTGTCGCTCATGACGCGGCAGCGCTCGTTGGGTACGGCGGCGATGCCGCGGGCGACGCGGTCCTTGACCTCGTCGAGCAGCTCCTGGTAGAAGTCGGCGCACCATTGCGAGGACTTGTGCAGTACCGCCAGCACGTAGAGCGAGTACATCGTCTTCTCGTCGAGCGGGGCAGGGCGCGTCTGGTTGAGCAGGCAGACCTCGGCCCAGAGCGAGGTGGCGCGCATCTCGTTCTTCACGGCGCGGATCAGCAGTTCGTCGTCGCATTTGCGCCCGGTGACCTTCTCGACGAACTCGATCGATTCGTGCAGCTGGTTGGTGACGTAGTCGAGGCGACTCTCGTCGATGTCCTTGTAGGCGCCGATGCTGACGTCGACGTAGAAATCCGGCACGCCCTCGTACTTCGAGGCGTGCTGGTACCACTTGGCGTGGGAGCAGCAGATCTGCGTCTGGAAGTTGAAGTCGGGCTTGGGGAACTCGCCGCCGTAGAGGTACTTGTTGAGGTGCATGCCGCCCCAGTAGAGGCGCATGTAGGCGCACAGGTCGCGGGCGAAGCCGGCGGCTTCGGCCGCGTCCAGGCATTCCTTGGCGAACTTGCGGTCGAAGGCGATGCTGGCGCCATAGGGCTCGCCGGTGAGGGGATGGACGTCGTCGCCGAAGGCCGTCGGAATGGCGTCGAAGGACCAGCCGGCGGCGCCCCAGCGGATGCCGCCCTTGTCCTTGGCGCGGGCATAGTTGATGTAGTACTGCTCGCGCAGTTCCTTGGCCTTCTTCCAGCACTTCAGCGGTTCGGTCGGGTACTTGGCCATGTCGGTTCCTTTCAAATAAACATGAATGAACAATCATTCATTATGGGAGGGGGGATTCGGGCTGCGAGGGCCATCTGGCGCTTACGCTCCGGAGGCCTGTTCGTGGGCCGCCAGCGTCTGGCGGGCGATGATGAGCTGCTGCACCTCGGTGGCGCCCTCGTAGATGCGCAGCGCGCGGATCTCGCGGTAGAGCTTCTCCACCGGATGGCCGCTGACCACGCCGAGGCCGCCCCAGATCTGCACGGCGCCGTCGATCACCTGCTGCGCCGTCTCTGTGGCCGTCATCTTGGCCATGGCCGCCTCGCGCGTGACGCTGCGGCCCTGGTCGCGCAGCCAGGCGGCGCGGTAGGTGAGGAGCGCCGAGGCGTCGATGCCGGTGGCCATCTGCGCCAGCTTGGCCTGGGTGATCTGGAAGTCGGCCAGGGTCTGGCCGAACATCTTGCGCTGCGTGGCGCGGCGCAGTGCCTCGTCCAGCGCGCGGCGGGCGAAGCCCAGCGCGGCGGCAGCGACCGAGGTGCGGAAGATGTCGAGGGTCTGCATCGCCACCTTGAAGCCCTGGCCGGGCGCGCCGACCAGGTTTTCGCGCGGGATGCGGCAGTTCGTGAAACGCAGCAGCGCCAGGGGGTGCGGCGCGATCGTCTCGATGCGCTCGGCCACTTCGAAACCGGGCGTGGCGGCCTCGACGATGAAGGCGGAGAGGCCGCGCGCGCCGGGCGCTTCACCGGTGCGGGCGAAAACGACGTAGAAGTCGGCGATGCCGCCGTTGGAGATCCAGGTCTTCTCGCCGTCGAGCACATAGTGTTCTCCCTCGGCGCGCGCCGCGCAGGCCATCGCCGCAACGTCGGAGCCGGAGCCCGGCTCGGAGAGGGCGAAGGCGGGGATGGCCTCGCCTGCGGCCACCTTGGTCAGGTAGCGCTGCCTCTGTTCCGGCGTGCCGTGCAGGGTGAGGGCGCCGGAGCCCAGCCCCTGCATGGCGAAGGCGAAGTCGGCCAGGCCGGAGTGGCGCGCCAGCGTCTCCCGCAGCAGGCAGATGGAGCGTGTGTCGATGGCGTCGAAGCGGCCGCCGTTGGCGGTGCCGCCGACGGCGTATCGCAGCCAGCCGTCCCGGCCCAGGCGCTTCACCAGGTTGCGGCAGGCGGCATCCACGTCGGCAGGGTGATCGCCGCCGGTGTTCGATGGTATCCAGGCTTCGAGTTCCTGCGCCAGCCGGCGGTGGGCGTCGTCGAAGAATGGCCAGTCGAGGTAGGTCTTGTCGCTCACGGTGTCCTCGCTTGAAGGTCAGCGCCCGTCATGATGCCGGATTCCGCAGCAATTCGCGCAGCCGGAAGCGCTGCATCTTGCCCGTCGCCGTCTGCGGCATCTGCTTCAGGAAGCGGATGGTGCGCGGGCACTTGTAGATCGACAGCGTGGACTTGAAGGTCTGCAGCAGCGTCTCGGCGAGGGCCGCCTGGTCGGCTTCGGGATCGCGCGGTATGGCGAACAGCGCGATTCGCGTCAGGCCGTCCTCGTTGGGATAGCCGACGACGGCTACCTCGGCCACGCCGGGCACCGTCAGGGCACAGGCCTCGATCTCGGCCGGGCTGACCCACTGGCCGGAGATCTTCAGCATGTCGTCGCCGCGGCCCATGTGGTACCAGCGCCCTTCGGCGTCGAAGCGGAACATGTCTCCGGGGAAGTACCAGCCGTCGCGCAGCGCACGCGCCGTCACGTCAGGCAGGTTCCAGTAGCCGACGAACTGGCAGGGGGTGCGGATGGCAATCAGCCCTGGCGTGTCCGGCGTGGTGATGACCTTGCCGTCTTCGCCGACAAGGCGCACCTCCGCCCACGGCACCGGCCGTCCGGACGAACCGGCGCGGGAATCCTCCGGCCGGTTGACCAGGAACAGGAACACCGTCTCCGAGGCGCCGATGCCGTCGCAGATCGGCTTGCCGGCCAGTTCCAGCCAGTCCTCGTAGAGCGACTCGGGCAGTTTCTCGCCGGCGGAGACGAAATGCCGGATGCGGCGGAAGGCGGGGTTCGCCGGTGCGCCCTCGCGCAGCAGGTTGCGGTACATCACCGGCGTGCTGAAAAAGACATCGGGCTGGTGGCGCTCGACCGTGGCGATGATCAGACGGGGCTCCGGCCAGGCCGGCGAGAGGATGATGGTGGCGCCGCATTGCAGGCCGCCCATCAGGGAATGGCCGAGGGCGAAGCCGAAGAAGATCTTCGACGTGGTGAATATGCGGTCGCCGGGACGCACGCCGAGCAGTTCGCGCTCGAGGCAGTCGGCCACCCGCGCGGTGCGGTGCGGGTGCATCACCGCCTTCGGCTTGCCGGTGGTGCCGGAGGAATACAGCCAGAAGCCGACTTCCTCGGGATCGACCAGCGTCGACTCGAGCCGGTCCGGTTGACCGGCGAGGAACTCGGCATGGCCGAGATAGGGGGGCGCCGATGCCTTGCCCAGGAGGATGGGCAGCGGCGGCGCGGCCATCCCCTCGACGGCGCTTTCATAGAGATCGAGGAAATGGGCATCGACGAAGAGCGCGCTGCAGGCGCTGTCCTCGATGACGAAGCGCAGGTCGCGCGGCGCCAGGCGCACGTTGAGGGCGACGGCGACGGCGCCGATGCGCAGCGTGCCTAGGTAGGCGGCCACCAGTTCGGGCGAATCGTCCATCAGGAAGAGCACCCGCGCGCCGCGTCCGATGCCCTGCGCCTTGAGCGCGTTGCCGTGACGGTTGACCTCCGTCTCCAGCGTCGCATAGCTGACCGTGCGGTCGCCGCACAGGATGGCCGTTTGCCCGCCGAGGCCCAGGGCCAGGGGACGGCCAATGATCTCGTCCGCAGCGTTCATGAAACCCGTCATGCTTCCGGTCCCGAAATGGTTGGTCTTGCAATGATTGAACACTCATTCATCTCGCTTGTCAATGCTTCCATGTCAATGCTTGCCAATTCGTTTGGCGATCGATCGCGGTGCTGATAAAGCTTGACACCTGAAAATGAATGAGCAATCATTCAGGCAACTGGATCGATTGGCCGGCGGAACGCCGCCGGCTTCGCCAGGCTTCATTTTGGAGGCGTGAATTCAATGAAACTGAAAGACAGGACAGCGGTGGTCACAGGCGCCGCTTCGGGCATCGGGCGGGCCACGGCGGAGACCCTGGCGGCGGAAGGCGCCTACGTGTTTCTCGGCGACATCGACGAGGAAAAGGGGCGGGCCGCCGCCGCCGAGCTGAGCGCGCGCGGACTGGGGGCGGAATTCGTCCGCCTCGACGTTACCGACCTTGAATCGATCGCGCAGTGCAAGCAGCAGGTCTATGCGCGGCGCGGCCACGCCGATATCGTCGCCAACGTCGCCGGCTGGGGCAGGATCCAGCCGTTCATGGAGAACACACCGGAGTTCTGGCGCAAGCTGATCGATCTCAACCTGCTCGGACCGGTGGCCGTCACCCACGCCTTCCTCGACAAGATGATCGAGCGCGGCAGCGGCAAGGTGGTGGTCGTGGCGAGCGACGCCGGCCGCGTCGGCAGCCTCGGCGAGACCGTCTATTCCGGCGCCAAGGGCGGCGCCATCGCCTTCTGCAAGTCGCTGGCGCGGGAAGTGGCCCGCTACAACATCAACGTCAACTGCGTCTGCCCCGGCCCGACCGACACGCCGCTGCTGCGTGCCGTACCGGAAAAGCACCAGGAGGCCTTCGTCAAGGCCACCCCGATGCGCCGCCTGGCCAAGCCCTCCGAGCTCGCCGATGCGGTGCTGTTCTTCGCCAGCGACCAGGCCAGCTTCGTCACTGGCCAGGTGCTCAGCGTGAGCGGCGGCCTGACGCTGGCGGGCTGAAACCCGCCGGCTTGCAAACATTAATGAACAGGAGAATCGCATGTACAAGCTGAAAGCCGCCGAGTGGCGTCCCGAGCACTTCAAGCTGGAAGTCGCCGATCGCGTCGCCACCATCACCCTCAACCGTCCGGAACGGAAGAACCCGCTCACCTTCGAGAGCTACGCCGAACTGCGTGACACCTTTCACCGCTTCCAGTATGCGGAGGACGTGCGTGCCGTAGTCATCACGGGGGCAGGCGGCAACTTCTGCTCGGGCGGCGACGTGCATGAAATCATCGGGCCGCTCACCAAGATGAACATGAACGACCTGCTGGCCTTTACCCGCATGACCGGCAATCTGGTGAAGGAGATGCGCACCTGCCCGCAGCCGATCATCGCCGCGGTGGACGGCATCTGCGCCGGCGCCGGCGCCATCATCTCGATGGCCTCGGACCTGCGCTACGCCACGCCGGAAGCCAAGACCGCCTTCCTCTTCGTGCGCGTCGGCCTGGCCGGCTGCGACATGGGCGCCTGCGCCATCCTGCCGCGCATCATCGGCCAGGGCCGCGCCGCCGAACTGCTGTACACCGGCAGCACCATGAGCGCCGCGGACGGACTGGCCTGGGGCTACTTCAACGGCGTTGTGCCGCAGGTGGAGCTGATGGACAAGGCGCGGAAGATGGCGCTGTCGCTGGCCGACGGGCCGGCCTTTGCCCACTTCATGACCAAGAAGTGCCTGCACCAGGAGTGGAACCAGACCATCGAACAGGCGCTCGAGACGGAGGCCGAGGCCCAGGCGATCTGCATGCAGACGCAGGACTTCACGCGCGCCTACAACGCCTTCGTCGCCAAGGAGAAGCCGAAGTTCGAGGGCAACTGAAGCACTTCGGGAAAGCCTTGCCCGATGCGATTCCATGGCAGATTCCGCGCCATGACCGATGAACCGGAGGGAAACATGAGTGCTGCCGGAGATGTGCTGGCCCAGGTGAGCGACCCCAGGCTCGTCGAGGAGCGGCGCGGCCAGATCGTGCGCGCGGCGGTGAAGCTGTTCTCCGAGGAGGGTTACTATCCCACGACCATCCAGAAAATCGCCCGGGCGGCCGGCGTCAGCACCGGGCTGATCTACCAGTATTTCCGCGACAAGGACGACATCCTGTTCCTGACGCTGAAGCTGGTGCTGGACACCTACGAGCACGACATCCCGCCGCAGCTCGAGGGCGTCGTCCATCCCGTCGAGCGGCTGTGCATGGCGGTGTGGACGTACTGCCGGATCGTCGATGGCCTGCTCGATGCGACGGTGCTGGCCTATCGCTCGACCAAGACGCTGCGCGCCGACCGCCGAGTCCTGGTGAAGGATGCGGAAACGCGGACCAACCGCCTGATCGAGGCCTGCGTCGACGAATGCGTCGCGGGCGGCCACATGCGGGAGGTGAACGCCTACCTGCTGGCGTACCAGCTGGTTGCCTTTGCCCATGCCTGGGCGCTCAAGCAGTGGTCGGTCGGCCGGCGCTACGCCCTGGCGGAGTATGTCGCCGAAGGCATCAAGCTGCTGGTCGAACCGTTCCTGACGGCCAAGGGCCGGCGCGCGCTCGAAGCGATGCGGGCGCGCACGGATGCGTTCGGCAGCCTGGGCCGCAAGGCCAGGCGTCGTGCGCCGGCAGGCGGCAAGCGGACGAAATAGGGCAATGGAACAGACGGTTTCCCTCTCCATCGAAGGCGGCGTCGCCACGGCGACGCTGTGCCGCCCGCCGGTCAACGCCATCAACGAGGCGTGGGTGGATCGCCTGAATGAAGTGCTGGACGAGGTGGCACAGGCCGGGCAGGTCGGTGTCCTGCGGATACGCAGCAGCGGGCGCGTCTTCTGCGCCGGCGCCGACCTGGCGCTGATGCGCAGCATCTTCGACAGCGCCGCCGGGCGCGAGCGCATGATCGTGCTGACGCGACGCATGCAGGAGGTGTTCGCGCGCCTGGAGGCGCTGCCGCAGGTGACGCTGGCCGAGATCGGCGGCGCTGCCATGGGCGGCGGCTTCGAGCTGGCGCTGGCCTGCGACCTGCGCATCGTTTCGGAGGCCGCGCGCATCGGCCTGCCCGAGGCACGGCTCGGCCTGCTGCCGGCCGCCGGCGGCACACAGCGCATGACGCGCATCTGCGGCGAAGCGGTGGCGCGGCGCCTGATCCTGGGCGCCGAACTCGTTGCCGGGGCGGACGCCGTCGGCCTTGGCCTTGCGCAATGGTCGGCGCCGGCCGCGGAACTCGAGGCCAGGGCGCAGGCACTGACGGCGCGTCTGGCCGAGCTGCCGCCGCAGACGCTGGCCGCCAACAAGCATTGCATTGACGTGGCGGCGCGGGGTGGCGAGAACGGCTTCGAGGCGGAACTCGCCGCCAGCGCCCAGCTGCTTGCTGCGCCCGAGACGCAGCGGCGCGTGACGGCATTCCTCGAAGGGAAGTAACTGCGCCGTACTGTGCAGGCTGACTTTCTCCCAGCTATGCCCGGCCGACGCGCAGATGCAGCGGCCAGCGCAGGAGCTTTTTCTGCAACGGGTCGGGCCACAGCGGCAGCAGGCGCCGGCCGAAGTCCGCGAGCGGGTCGATGCCCTTCGCCTGGATGTAGGCCTGGGTGGCCGACCAGGTGCCGAGGTAGCCGAGCAGGTCGTCGCGCGACCATTCCGTGCGGATCTCGAAGGCCGGCGGCTGAAGCGGCTCAAAGGGGAAGGGCAGCGAGCGGTAGCGGTCGTCGACCATCCTGCGCTCGGGCGGCCAGTAGGGGCCGACCACGTTCCGGTAGAAATCGGTCAGCAGTGCGTCGATGCCCGCCTCGACATCGAGCAGGGTGTAGGTCCATGCGGCGATGACCCCGCCCGGCTTCAGCACGCGCCGGGCTTCGGCGTAGAACTTCTCCAGATCGAACCAGTGGATGGCCTGGGCCACCGTGACCAGGTCGACGCTCGCCGTATCGAGGAGACTGACTTCTGCGGAAGCCTGGCGGTATTCGACCCGCGGATGGGGCTCGGCATGGTCGAGCTGTCGCCGGCTCGGATCGGTGGCGATGACATGCCGGAAATGGGCGGCCAGCCCCACCGCGGCCTGGCCGCTGCCGGTGCCGCAATCCCAGGCAGTGTCGGGCGTCGGCGCGATGCCGGCCAGCCAGGCGAACAGTCCGGCCGGATAGTCCGGGCGGAAGCGGGCGTAATCCGTCGCCTGGGCCGAGAAATGATCCTTGAAAGACATCACCCGACCGGGCTTCAGATTATTTCGGCCGCTTGTCGATGACGCGCTTGGCCTTGCCGATGGAGCGCTCGATGGCGGACTGGCCAACGACGCGCACCTGGGTGGACACGCCGATGTAGGACTTGATGTGATGCTGCAGCTCCTTTGCCGCCGCCTGCTGCTCGGCGGCCGGGGCCTGCGCGAACTCGGGTTTCATTTCCACCAGCACGTCCAGTTCGTCCATGTGCTCGGGGCGGGAGACTTCCAGCACGTAGTGCGGCGCCAGCTTCGGCTGCTTGAGGATCATTTCCTCGATCTGCGAGGGGAAGACGTTCACGCCGCGGATGATGAGCATGTCGTCGGAGCGGCCGGTGATCTTGTCCATGCGGCGGAAGGATCGCGCCGTGGGCGCGAGCAGGCGGGTGAGGTCGCGCGTGCGGTAGCGGATGATCGGCAGCGCCTCCTTGGCCAGCGAGGTGAACACCAGCTCGCCGCTGGCGCCGTCGGGCTGCACCTCGCCGGTCACCGGGTCGATGATCTCCGGGTAGAAGTAGTCCTCCCAGATCACCAGGCCGTCCTTGGTCTCGATGCACTCGCAGGCGACGCCGGGGCCCATGACTTCGGAGAGGCCATAGATGTCGACCGCATCGATGCCCATGCGCTTCTCGATTTCCGCACGCATCTGGTTGGTCCACGGCTCGGCGCCGAAGATGCCGATCTGCAGCGAGCACTTGGCCGGATCATGGCCCTGGCGCTCGAACTCGTCGGCGATGGCCAGGCTGTAGGAAGGCGTGACCATGATGATGTCCGGCTTGAAGTCGACGATCAGCTGCACCTGCTTCTCGGTCTGGCCGCCGGACATCGGGATCACCGTGCAGCCGAGGCGCTCGGCGCCGTAATGGGCGCCGAGTCCGCCGGTGAACAGGCCGTAGCCGTAGGCGACATGCACGATGTCGCCGGACCGGCCGCCCGAGGCGCGGATGGAGCGCGCCATCAGGTCGGACCAGACGTCGATGTCCTTCTGCGTGTAGCCGACCACGGTCGGCTTGCCGGTGGTGCCGCTGGAGGCGTGGATGCGCACCACCTGCTCGCGCGGCACGGCGAACATGTTGAAGGGATAGTTCTCGCGCAGGTCCTGCTTGGTGGTGAAGGGAAACTTCGCCAGGTCGGAGAGCTGCTTCAGGTCTTCCGGCCGGACGCCGGCGGCGTCGAACTTCTTCCTGTAATGCGGGACGTTGTCGTAGGCATGCTTGAGCGACCACTGCAGGCGCTGCAGCTGCAGCGCGGCGACCTCGTCGCGGCTGGCCGTCTCGATCGGCTCAAGTTCGCCCGGTTTTGGCATTTTCGATGGCATGGTTGTCTCCTCCTGTGTTGCCTGCTGCTCTCCCGTGTTTTCTCAGATGCGCTCGATGACGAGCGCGATGCCCTGGCCGACGCCGATGCACATGGTGCACAGCGCGTAGCGTCCGCCCGAGCGGTGCAGCTGGTACAGGGCCGTCGTCACCAGGCGGGCGCCGCTCATGCCGAGCGGGTGGCCCAGCGCGATGGCGCCGCCGTTCGGGTTGACCTGCGGCGCGTCGTCGGGCAGGCCGAGGTCGCGCGTCACCGCCAGCGCCTGCGCGGCGAAGGCCTCGTTGAGTTCGATGACATCCATTTGCTCAAGCTTCAGGCCGCTGCGCTCAAGCAGCCTGCGCGTTGCCGGCGCCGGGCCGATGCCCATGATGCGCGGCGGCACGCCGGCGGTGGCCATGCCGACGATGCGGGCGCGCGGCGTGAGATTGTGGCGCTTGGCGGCGGCCTCGCTGGCGAGCAGCAGGGCGCAGGCGCCGTCGTTGACCCCCGAGGCATTGCCGGCCGTCACCGTGCCGTCCTCGCGCACGATGGGCTTCAGCTTTGCCAGGCTCTCGAGGCTGGTGTCGGCGCGCGGGTGCTCGTCGGCGGCGACGACCTTCGGATCGCCCTTCTTCTGGGCGATTTCGACCGGCACGATCTCCTCGTCGAAGCGGCCGGCGGCCTGGGCCGCGACGGCGCGCTGCTGGGAGCGCAAGGCGAAGGCGTCCTGGTCGGTGCGGCTGATCTTCAGCTCGTCGGCGAGGTTTTCCGCCGTCTCCGGCATGGCGTCGGTGCCGTGGAGCTTCTTCATCAGCGGATTGACGAAGCGCCAGCCGATGGTGGTGTCGAAAATCTGTGCGTTGCGCGAGAAGGCCGCATCGGCCTTGCCCATGACGAAGGGCGCGCGCGTCATGCTCTCCACGCCGCCGGCGATCATCAGCCCGGTGTCGCCGGCGCGGATGGCGCGCGCGGCGCTGCCGACGGCATCCATGCCCGAGCCGCAGAGGCGGTTGACGGTGGCGCCCGGCACCGACAACGGCAGGCCGGAGAGCAGCGCGGCCATGCGGGCGACGTTGCGGTTGTCCTCGCCGGCCTGGTTGGCGCAGCCGTAGAGGACGTCGTCGACGGCGCTCCAGTCCAGGTCCGGATGGCGCCGCATGAGCGCCCGGATCGGCAGGGCGGCGAGGTCGTCGGCGCGAAGGGAGGCGAGGACGCCGCCGTAGCGTCCGATGGGGGTGCGTACGGCGTCGCAGATGAAGGCCTGGTTCAAATCATTCTCCTATGGGGTTCTTGACCGTCTCACCCTGGATGCGGTGGGACTTGCCGCGGAACACGGCAATCAGCTTGCCGTCCTGGTTGCGCACGTCGATGTCGTAGATGCCGCTGCGGCCGGCGAGCGCGCGTTCGTCCGCGACGGCGGTGAGCACGTCGCCGATGTGCGCCGGCGCCAGGAATTCGATCGCGCAACCCGAGGCGACCGCATTATGGTTGTGGCTGTTGCAGGAATAGGCGAAAGCCGAGTCGGCGAGGGTGAAGATCAGGCCGCCGTGGCACATGCCGTGGCCGTTCACCATGTCCTCCGTCACGCGCAGCGTCATGCGGGCATAGCCGGGGCGGATTTCGTCGAGGGCGATGCGCAGGAACTGCGAGGTGCGGTCCTGGGCGTACATTCCGCGGCCGACGGCCTCGGCCAGTTCCTGGGATTTCTTATGGACGGTCATGCGCGAAGTTTACTTGCCCTTGAAGACGGGCGGGCGCTTTTCCATGAATGCCGTCACACCCTCGCGGTAATCCTCACTGCGGCCCAGTTCGGCCTGGGTGTCGCGCTCGAGGTCGAGTTGCTGCGCCAGCGTGTTGTGCGGGGACGCCTGGAGCGTGCGCTTGATGGCGGCATAGGCGAGCGGCGGGCCGGCGGCGAAGCGCGCTGCCAGCGCCTCCGCTTCAGGCATCAGCCGGTCGTCGTCGACGCACTTCCAGATCAGTCCCCAGATTTCCGCCTGTTCGGCGCCGAGCGCGTCGCCCGTCAGGGCCAGGCCCATGGCGCGCGCTGTGCCGGCCAGGCGCGGCAGGAAGTAGCTGCCGCCCGCGTCGGGCGCGAGTCCCAGCCTGCAGAAAGGCTGGATGAATACGGCGGAGCGCGCCGCGATGACGATGTCGCAGGCCAGGGCGAGGTTGGCGCCGGCGCCGCTGGCGGCGCCGTTCACCGCGGCGATGACCGGGATCGGCAGGGCACGCAGGCCCTGCACCAGCGGCTTGTAGAAGGTCTCGATCGATTCCCCCAGGTCGGGCGGCGGCGCGCCGGGGGGCGTCACGCGCTCGGCCAGGTCCTGCCCGGTGCAGAAGGCGCGGCCGGCACCGGTCAGGATCAGGGCGCGGGCTGCTTGTAGCCGGCGGTCGCGCAGGACCTGCATGAGTTCGCCGCGCATGGCCGTGTCTATGCTGTTCAGCCGCTCGGGGCGGTTGAGCGTGATGCGGGCGATGCCCTCGTGCAGATCGAACAGGATGGGGCTCATGGCAACGGTTGGTGATACGTGGAATGAGCTGTTTATAATTGGAAGCGTATCATTTTACATCTTCGCCGCCATGCTACATAATTCAGGCGATCCGGACAACCTGCAACATTCTGCCTTATGGTGAAAGTCTATTCGATCGAGGGCGTGACGCCTGTGGTGGATCCGTCCACTTATGTGCACCCTTCGGCTGTCATCATCGGCGATGTCGTCATCGGCCCGGACTGCTACATCGGCCCGAATGCCTGCCTGCGCGGCGATTTCGGTCGCATCCTCATCGAACGCGGCGTCAATATCCAGGATTGCTGCATCGTTCATGGATTTCCCGAGCGAGACACGGTGGTCGAGGAAAACGGCCACATCGGCCACGGCGCCGTTTTGCACTGCTGCCGTGTCGGCCGCAATGCCCTCGTCGGCATGAATGCCGTGGTGATGGACAAGGCCGAGGTGGGCGAAGCCTCGATCGTCGCCGCCATGGCCTTCATCAAGGCCGGTACCCTGGTGC
>Ga0209476_10000445_pt1 | contig 27869 bp, 29 predicted proteins | sample KloWWTrecipitate_FD_187179 | JGI IMG/M metagenome (GOLD analysis project Ga0209476, IMG submission 187179) | Active sludge microbial communities from Klosterneuburg, Austria, studying microevolution and ecology of nitrifiers - Klosterneuburg... | ecosystem: Engineered > WWTP > Aerobic digester... | reverse complement strand
GCCCGCGCAAAAAAAAAGTCTGACGTAAGCCGCGCGCCAGGCAAAAGCACGCCAGTCTCCGATCCGTCATCACGACGCACGCCGGGATCCAGCCCCGGCATGGTAGGCGCGTCAGCGCAGATGCCCTCGCCCGATCTCGCCGAAGACGACTCCGCCGGCAGCTTCCCCCCGGGCGCCACCATGTGCCACAAGTGCAACACCAACGCGACCATCGTGATGGATGGCTGTGCCACGTGTTTGAATTGTGGTTATTCGAAGTGCGGGTAGGTGCATTTTCACCAGGTGCATGTCGGTGTTTTTGGATGGAGCAGGTCACGCGATACAGGTCGGGTGCCGGGACCGCAACGGAACGCAAGGACAATCTGGCGATATTTCAGGCGTGGATCGAATCCGTTCGGAAATGAAGCTCGGTCAAGCGCAGCTTGTCCGCCGGGGTCTTCATGGCCTGGGCGTTTGGCACGCCTGTTCTGCATGTTCCATCAATGCCGGGCACCGATGGTGGATGGCAGTACACCCTGATGGCGAGGAGCCAGCGCGCCGGGCGTGGCGCGAACGCGCCGAATGCCGGGAGCGGCGCCTGACATCCTCTGCCGGCCGGGCAATTTCCAGGCCCTGCGCAGGATGGCAGGCGATCGGCCCACGGCGCCGTCAGTCACGAGGTTCGCCCGCACTCGTGTGATTCGCGCGTTCGCGCGAAGTGACACTCAGCGCATGGTCAGCACGTAGATGCCGATCGTTCCGGTCGACTGCGAGACGTTGCCGAGGTTGCAGACACGGATATGCACGAGGTCGGCGCTGGGAACCCGCAGCGGCTGAATCAACATGTTCGGCGGCAGCGTATAGCCCGATTGAAGGTTGAAGACCACGAGATCGTTGGGTTGCGCGCCGGTAACCGAGATGTTGTAGTCGTTGCAATCGTTCGCACCGACCGTGGCCGCGATAGCGCCGTTGCTGTAACCGCCGGCAATCTTGCCTCGCGTGATGCTGTCGTTGGTGATTTCGGACGTCCCGACCGCGCCGCTGGCGATCGCTGCCGCACCAACCGCGTTGTCTGCAATCTTCGCGGATGTGACCGCGTTGTCGGCAATCTTCGAAATGCTCACCGCAGACGCCGCGATCTTGCTGTTCGTCACTGCGCCGAACGCGATCGTCGGGTTCGGATAATTTCCGGTCAGATCGCCGCCAGCCGGCCCGGAAATGCCGCCCGTCAACGTGAACTGCGATACCGGGGCGGTCGCGACGGCTTGTCGAGGCAGCATCGGCGTGCCTTCGACGCTCACTTCGAGATAAAGCTGGGTGCCGGTGAACGCGCCCGGGAAGGCGAGCGATACGCTGAACAGGCCCTCGGTGACCGGGAAGTTCGGTTGCGAGATTGTCGCGCCGATCTGTAACCCGCCGCTCGCGGCATCGAACAGCTTGAAGTCCAGGTCGAAGTTTCCGTTCGCCGGCGCGCCGTTCTGCTCAAGTCGCCCCTGGTAGACGAAGTCGGGAATCTGCGGCGCAGCGAAGATGCCCGCATTCGCGGCAAGTGCGGAAATGGCGAGCGCCACGCGTGCCAGTAGCCGCATCGGTATCGGGAAAATATTCATCACAGGCACTCCTGGAAACCATCATGGAAGATCGAGTCGCGAGAGGACGTGCCGAGGCCGGCCTGAAAGCCGGCAATGACGGTATAGGCACCGCCGCTCGAGCGTCCGCCAACCGGCTCCCCGAGAGTCGCGACGAGTCGTCGGCAGCCGCCGCCCGATGCGCTCGTGCCGCCACCCGCGGCGATGCCTTGCGCAGTGATCTGCAGTCCGCCGGCGTTGCCGACGCCCCAGCTCACGACGATGCCGGAGACGATTGCCAAGCTGAGCCATCGATTGCGTTTCATCGTGTTCCTCATCGTGTGGAGATGGACGGGCCGCATTTCGTGTCGGCGTCGACCGGTACTTGAAGCCATCAACGCAGAAAAGCCGTGCGGGGGGCCAGCAAATTGTCCCGCAGCATCGTACATCGGGCGGCGCGGCTCCAGTGCAGCCAAGTCGACTTGGCATCCTGCCGTCGTTGCGCTTGTCCGGCACGTGTGTCGGTGCGGGAAATCCATGCCGGATGGGGGAATGGTGGATGCGTTGCGCTTATCCACGCCACGCCGGGGAGTATGGCATCCGGGGAGATTCGTGATTCCGGAGGCGGATGCCGTCAACGCGGACGTGACTCGTTGATGTGATTGGCGGTGTCGAGCCTGATGTGTTCGCGTAGCCATGCGGCGAACTCGGTTTCAGACAGGCTACCTTCGGAGAGCGAGAGCATTGCGACATACTTTTCTTCGTCGCTGGCAGCGATATCGGCACCGTTGAGCGCGAGGAAGACGCGATAGCAAACATGCGCCGTCAGTTTGTTGCCGTCGAGCAAAGGATGGTTGCTCGCTAGGCCGAACGCGAGGCTGGCCGCGAGATCGGCAATATCCGGCGCGGGATCCCCGTAGGGATGGAGTTGTTGCGGTCTTGCCAGAGCCGAATCCAGGAGACCTTCGTCGCGTACCCCGACAATGCCGCCGTGTTCCGCTAGTTGACGTTCGTGGACGGCGATGGCGAATGCTTTCTCGATCCAGATCGTCATGGAGATGTCTCCTACTGCGCCAGCTTGCGCAGGACGTTGTGGTCCTTGCGCATGACTTCTTCGGCCACTTCCATCTGCCGAGCGAATTCGGGGTCGTAAGTGGTGAGTCGGATGCCGTCGGGAGTTTCCAGGGCAAACAGTTCATCGCCCTTTTCCAGGCGCAGACGAGCCAGCAACTCACGCGGCAGGATGACGCCGGCGGAATTGCCGATGGTGGTGATTTTCAGTTTCATGGCGTTACTCCCGTTGTTATAACGTGTGTTATGCCGGGATGCGCCCGCGGGTGCAATGGAGTGCAGGGCCCCGCTCCGCGCGGGTGGCAAGGGAAAATCATCGTTCGAACAACCCGTGCATGGCGGTCAGTGCGTTGACGCCGATTGCCCGCATTCGGCCCGAAATGATCCGCGACATGCCCTTCGCCGAGCGCCCAATGGCACCGACCAAGCGAAGGCGACGATCATGCAGATGCGCAACTGGACTCAAGGCATCACGTTCAAGGCAATGGGCGTAGGGCTTCTGGCCTTGCTCATGTTGATTCCGCTGGTCCAGGTGCAGAGCCTGATTGGCGAGCGGCGAGGGCTGGAAGGTCAAGCGCAGGCAAGGATTGCCGAGCGCTGGGGTGCTGCGCAGGTTATCGGCGGCCCTGTCCTGATGGTGCCGGTGCGCTGGCAGACACAAAGCGAAAAAGGCTGGATCAGCAGCGAGGAATGGCGCTTCGTGTTGCCGGAGACCTTGTCGATCAAGGGGGCTCTGGCTACCGAGATCCGCCGCTACGGCATCTATGCAACCCCGGTCTATACGGCAAGTCTGGCTTTCAGCGGCCAGTTTCGCAGCGAGGCCATCGGCGCGCTGGCCAGTCAGGGTCGTGAGCCGCAGTGGGCGCGGGCGGTCTTGCGCGTGCCGGTGTCGGATGTGCGCGGGATCCGCCGTCTTTCGGCGCTGACTATCGATGGCAGCGAGGCGAACTTTGGCCCGGCGGGCGGCGATGTGCGCGGCATTTCGGCAACCGAGGTCGCCTGGCCGATCGATGCGCAGTCAGCCGCCGTAACCCGTGATTTTTCCTTCGACATGCATTTGGCCGGAACCGCCGCGATCAATTTTCTGCCGACCGCGCGGCGCAGCGAGGTCGATCTGTCCTCAAGCTGGCCCGATCCGGGGTTTGCCGGCGCCTTCCTGCCCGCCAGCCATGCCGAAACGGCCAACGGATTCGATGCCCACTGGCAGGTGCTCGATCTCAATCGCGGTTATGGCCAGCAAGGTTTCGTCAGCGAACTCGATCCGGCGGCCTTGCAGCAATCGGCGTTCGGCGTCGAGCTTTACCAACCGGTCGGCACGTACCAGCGCAACGAGCGGGCCGGCAAGTACGGCATCCTGTTCATCGCCTTGAGCTTCGTCGCCTTGTTCCTGTTCGAGGCGCTCGGGCGCTGGCGCGTGCATCCGGTGCAATACGTGATGGTCGGGCTGGCCTTGTGCACGTTCTACGTGGTGCTGCTGGCGCTTTCCGAGCAGATCGGCTTTGCCTGGGCGTACGCGCTGGCCGCGCTGGTCGTGGTCGCCATCATCGGCGGCTATGCCACGGCCGCCGCGCGCAGCCGCCAGGCCGGTACCACCCTCGGTGCCTTGCTGGCCCTGGTCTATGCGCTGCTCTACGGCCTTGTCATCAGCGAGCAGTACTCGTTGCTGATGGGCGCGCTGGCCTTGCTCGCCGCCATTGCCGTGCTGATGTATCTGACCCGGCGCATCGACTGGTATGGCCTTCGCAGCGAGGCCGCGGTCCCGACAGGTAGAATGCCGTCATGAACCTGCTTGCCATTGAAACCTCCACGGAATCCTGCTCGGTCGCCCTGGCCTGCAACGGCCAGTTGATTGCGCGCAGCGAGTTGGCACCGCGGCGGCATGCCGAACTGCTGCTGCCGATGTGCGACGAGGTGCTGGCCGAGGCCGGTGTGTCGCGTCGCCAGCTTGATGCCATTGCCGTTGGTTGCGGACCGGGTGCGTTCACCGGCGTGCGGCTGGCCATCTCGGCGGCGCAAGGCATGGCGCTGGCGCTGGACCTGCCGGTGATTCCGGTTTCCTCGCTGGCGGCACTGGCCTGTGCTGCGCCGATCGACGTCAAGCCGATTCTTGCCGTGATCGATGCGCGCATGGGCGAAATCTACAGCGGCTGCTTTCGCCGCGATGCCGATGGCCTGGTCGAGCCCATCGGCGTGGAACATGTGGGTTCGGCCGAGCTCCTGAGATTGCCGGGCGACCACCTGTGGCACGTGATCGGCACCGGCTGGGACAGCTACGCCGAGATCATCCGCCTGCGCCTGGGTGCCGCGCCGGTCTCGGCCAGCGGACGCAGCTATCCGCAAGCCGCAGCCATCGCCCGCCTCGCCGCCCGCGCATTCAACGCCGGCCACGGCCTTGCCCCCGAACAGGCCTTGCCGGTCTATCTGCGCGACAAGGTGGCGATGACCCGCGATGAGCAGGATTCGGCCCGGCTGAGCCGGGCAGCACGCTGAGGAAAATCCTCGCCACCCACGATGTCGTGCGTGGATGTTTGCACGCACAAACAAGGCAGCAGCAGCCTGTCTGCGGCCAATGCCATTCAGGTCCGGCGTTCGCTGCTTGACCGGGGCAGCGACGTGTTGCGGAGATGCCCGCGAGCCGAAGGAGGATCAGCTACCAGCTTGGCTGCATGACAATGCCGTGATCCTTTGACGAGAGCTCGATTTCCAGGTGAAGGTTGGGTCGCAGGCCAGGAAAACGCTCGTAGATTCCGGACGCCAGTTTCTTGCGGGCGTCATTCGGTTCCGGATAGTAATTCCTGACGGTTTTCGCCTTGACGGTATTGAAGTCCGGTGAAAGCAGGCAGAAGTAGCGGATGACTTCGTGTTTCGAGAATTCGCGCCAGTGGTGGCCATAGGTATGGGTGCCGAGGATGGCGTCGACACTGATGCCGCCGCCGAAGCCGCGAAGAAAACGGCCGAAATCCCAGGCGCGACCATTCCAGGCGTAGTAGTTCGGCGTGGTCACCACCAGTCGGCCATTCGGCGCGAGGATTCGATGGACCTGTTTCCAGAAGCGGATCGGATTGAACGTCAGGTGTTCGATGATCTCGGTGAAGAGGATGACGTCGGCGCTCGAATCCGCAATTGCATCGAATGCATCAGCGGCTTCGAGATTCGCGCACGGGATCAATTTGATGTCCATCGCTCGCGCAATCGATTGCACGTTCGCCATCTCGAAAGTGATTGGCAAATCGACCGCGGTGATGTCGAAACCCGCCTGCTTCCAGAGGATCGATTGATGCAGCCAGTGGGCACCGATGTCGAGCACGCGGTTGCCGCGCTGCAGATCCCAACTGGTGCAGAACTCCACAAGAGTTGAAGCAAACCGGCCAAAGTGATGGGCGAGGTAGGCGCGATCGGTGCTGCCGTGTGGCTCGAATTGTCGTGCAAAAACGCTGGCATCAGGAATCGAGATTTGCACGATGGACGTCCGGAAAGCTGCAGTAGTGACGGATGGGCGGCGGCCCTGTTTCAGTCCGGCCCGCTGTTGATCATGGCGAGGGCTGGCGGCTGGGCGCGTAGAGCATCGTATCAAGCCGGGGAATCAGCCATGCGGAAAATCGCGATCGACCTTGAGGATTTTCATGGTAGAAATCCGCGAAGATGCTGCAATCACTTCCCGCATCGCCATCAAAGAAGCCCGTGGCATCGACAAGATGGATCGTACCCTCATCGTCCAGTGGTTGCAGAATCGAAAGTGCCCATTGCTGCATGCCGGCCCAATGCGCATCGCTGCGCCAGATCAACGGAATCGGCATCAGCACCACGACCGGTGGCGTGCCCCATTTGATCCCGCGCAACTGTTGCTGCACAAGGCTGCGGGTTTTCTGCATGAAATCGGGAAGAGGCGACTGCCTCGCCAGCACCGCGAAATCGGGTCTATCCTTGACCGCTGCAGTGACCTCCCGGCATTGCCGGCGAAGGTTTTCCGGAGCATCGACTTCCGCATCGAGCCGCTCGCAGGTATCCAGTGATCGCACGCCCCAGGCGCACATGTCACCGGGCATGTCGTGACTTGAAAACAGGCGATCAAGGTCGGTTGTCCGCAAGGTATCGCGGGTCCGGTTCAGGCGTGTGAAGGGATGGGAAAGGAAATCGCGTACATCGTCGCGCCAGGCAAACAGCGCGAATCGACTGCCCCAGGTTTCCATCTGACTTCGATCGAACGGCACGTGCGCCTCGATCCATTCGCGGTCGGACGCCTGGCGGAATGGTTGCACGATGCCGAGTTCGTAGGCGCCATTGCCGGGCCAGGCCAGGTCCTGTGTCGACAGCGCAATGATGCCGCCGCGGATTTCCGGATGATGCCGTTGCAACCAGTCGGTGAGGATGCCGATGCTCATCCAGTGCACGCCAGGCATGCTCAGGTTTGCATGGATGAAACCCTCCTGCCGGGCCGCTTCGGCAACGCCTTGGTGATCAATGCCGAGCTCCGGACGCGAGCTGCCGAGGGTGACGAAATCGATCCTGGCAAGCTGCGCATCGAGCAACATGCGTTTGAGACGCACGCTGGTGCCGGCGTGGCTGGTCGGTTTCGCCATCGGCTCCCACAACCCGAGGCGAAATACCAGCTCCAGCAGCACCAGCAGTGCCAGCGGCGCAACGAGAATGAACACCTTGCGCATCATGCGACGTGCGCCTGGCTGCGCCAATGCGGCGCCTGTTGTCGATGCCTGGGTTCGCCTGCGGTTGCTGATGGCTGCATGATCAGAACTGGAAGTAGATGAATGGCACGTTGGCGTTCGGCGTGAACCAGATCATGGCCAGCATCGCCGCAGTGAGTGTGCCCATGAACATCGGCCCCTGGCTTTCGCTGATGCGGCGCTTGATCTCGCCGTCATTGCCGAGAAACTGAGCCCAGAGCAGTCCGCCGAGAACAACGCACAGGGTCAGATGGCGGTCGGCATTGAAATCGGCCACGTTGAACTGACCAAGGCTGCCGAGGATCCTGCCGACACCGGCGAGATCATGCGCACGGAAGAAGATCCAGGCGAAGCAGACCAGGTGGAAGGTGATGAAAACGCGCAGCAGACGCCCGCCGCGGGTGTTCCTGTTCCAGCCCGGCCAGCGCTCATGCACGATCCGCTCGCAGGCAAGATAGAGGCCATGCAGGCCGCCCCAGATCACGAAGTTCCAGCTTGCGCCATGCCACAAGCCACCGAGCAGCATGGTCAGCATCAGGTTGACGCGGGTGCGCGACGGGCCTTTGCGATTGCCACCGAGCGAGATGTACAGGTAATCACGCAGCCAGCGCGACAGCGTCATGTGCCAGCGCCGCCAGAAATCCTGGATCGATTCGGCAACATACGGATAATTGAAATTCTTTGGAAAACGGAAACCCAGCAGCAATGCGCAGCCGATCGCGATATCGGTGTACCCGGAGAAATCACAGTAGATCTGCATGGCGAATGCATAGATCGCCAGCAGGGTGTCCCAGAATCCTTGTGGCGCGGTCGCATCGAAGACCGGTTCGACGATGGCGGCAAGGTTGTCGGCAATGGCCACTTTCTTCACGTAACCGAGGGCGATCAGCACCAGGGCCTGGCGTACCGTGGCGAAATCGATCTGGCGGTCGCGATCAAGCTCGCGGAAAAACTCCCCGTCGCGAACAATCGGTCCCGCGACCAGCTGCGGAAAGAAGGCGATGAACAAGGAGTAGTCGAGGAAGTTCCTTCGCGGCGGGCTGTCGCCACGAAAGACATCGATGGTGTAGGACATGCTCTGGAACGTGTAGAACGAGATGCCCACCGGCAGCAGCAGGTCGAGCGGTGATAGCGTCAGCCCGGCACCCAGCATCGAATCGACGGCATTCCAGTTGCCGATCACCCAGTTCACGTACTTGAAGAAGAACAACACGCCAAGATTGACGATCAGGCTGATGATGAGCAGTTGGCGCGGGCGCCTGACCTTCACCAGACCCAACCCGATCGCGTAATCGGTAACCGTCGAGAACAGGATCAGCAGCAGGTACAACCAGTTCCATTGGCCGTAGAAGTAGTAGCTTGCCGCCAACAGCATCAGCTTCTGCGCACCCGGCCAGCGCCGCAGCGACTGGTTGAGGGCGAGGACGATGACGAAGAAGACGACGTAATGGAATGAGTTGAACAGCATCTGCTTCAGGCGCTCGGTGGAGTTCCGGGGTCGGTCAATGCAATCTTGAGGGGAGGCCTGCGCAAGCCAGCGTCAACAGCCACTGACATTCTTGATTTTATACACGGCTGGGGTCGTTCACCAGCGCGCCGGAAGCATGCCGTCCTTTGTTCGGGATGGCCACGCTGAATTGCGGAATGGATTGGGCGGCAAGGCTGGAGTCGTGCAAGTGGCGCATCGCCACGCCGGATCATTTCGTGGTTGATGGTATTGGCGAGAGCGGGGTTGAAACCCCGCTGTCGGGATCGAGTACGGCCAGGCGGTAGCGCTGATCCGCAGAATAATTCCGGATATAGCCATCGAAGCCACGCTTGCGCGGCATGTTGATGCGAGGCGTGGTTCCTTCCTTGCCGACGAAGCTCGGCAGCGCGTAGCCGACGATGCTGTTGCTTTCGTCAATGAACAACAATGTTCCACCTTTGCTTGTGCGGCGGATTCCGCTCATGACGATGCCGCGAACATGTGCGCCTGGCAGGCCGGTGCGCGCATCGGTCAACAGTTCGACATTGTCCATCCAGATCGCCACGTCCGTGCTGCTTTCGCCAATCCCGGTCCTCTCCCCAAGCCTGCCGCTGCCTGGAATCGAGAACATCGCCAGCTTGCGCTGTTGCAGCAGTTCCAGGGTGCGCAGCACGTCATCGGCTTGCGCCGAGTCATCATCCGGAAACACGCGCGCATCGAAGACATCGGAAATGGCGGCGGCCCCGGCTTGCTGGCCAATCCGGTACACCGCCTCACCCCAACCCGCCCAGTTCTGCTGGCTCGGCATCAAGCCGATCGGCAATGCCAGCGCGATGACCAGGGCGGCGGCCCGCGCACGCCGACTGGACCGGTCAGCCTGGAGCAGCAGCAGGATGCCAAGGCCAAGCCAGAACATGCATGACCACGGCAGATAGCGGTCGGCGAATACGTCATCGGGAAGCGTGCTGAAATTGCCGACGCGGCCGATGCCGATGATTGCCGCAACGGCGCCCACGAACAGCACCAGGGCAAAGACGAGGCAATGGACGGGTGCCAGCGGCTCGCGCCGGATGGCCTGGCGGACGAGGAAATAGCCGGCCACGCAGAATCCGGCCATGCCCACGAAGATCGCGCCGGTCCTGCGATTGTCGAAGTGCAGCAACGACTGGACGGCGTTGGCGGAAACGCTCAGCCAATGGACGATCGGGTCGCTGCTGGCGCTGGATGCCATCCATGGATACAGCGGTGGTTCCGCGAAACCCAGCCAGGCATTGATCCAGGGCGAGGCGATCCAGCGCATTGCCGTTGCCGCCGAGTCGATCGGGCGAAACACCAGCATGTCGCGCACGCCGTCGTCTCCCGGCAGGATCCACAGGTAGACAACCAGCGCCACGGCAATACCGAGGCCGAGGATGCCGATGGCACGCGCCGGTACACGCGAATACCAGGCGATGATGGCGAGCGCCGGGAAGGCGGCGATGCCGGATCCGAAGGAAAAGGTCGCGCAAAGACAACACCCGGTTGCTGCACTCATCCAGGCCACGGGCGATGCCTGCGCCGCCCGGTAGATGGCCAGCGCACCGAGCAGCAGGAACAAGCCGGGCAGATAGACGTGCAACAGTTCGCTTCCGTGCAGAAGCATGCGTGCGTTGCCCAGCCAGAAAATGCCGATGCAACTGGTTGCCACGCAGGCGGCGCGAGTCGGCAAGGAAGCTTCTGGTGCCCGCCAGGCGGCGATCGCGAGCAGGGCGGCCATGAGCAATGCGCTGCCGCCGCCCAACGCCAGCTGCAGGTTCTGGTTTGCCGAAAACCATTGTGCTTCGGCAACTTGCACCAGATTCGGGAGAATCGGCCGATGTCCATTCTCGAGTTGCAGCACGCTGTCCGGAAACGGCAGCATCAGGTAGTTCGGATACATCTTGAACTGGTCGAACATCGGTTGCCGAAAGCCGAAATTGATGATTTCCAGCAGGCCGGTGAGCAGGAACCAGGTGCCCGCCAGCAACAAGGCGAGGGAAACGATTCCGCCAGGAATCGTCCTTGCCCAGGCCAACGCGGACGGCCCGTGGGCAGCGTGTTCAGGGTTGGATGTCAGTTGACTCGACATGGCCGATCATTCCTGGTTCTGCTGGCGATTGTCCGCGAATCACCGAGATGCGCGAATGCGCTTGCCGCGACCACGCAACTCACCCGGTGGTTTCCGGAACATCGCCGACGAAAGGCGGATTGAGCGGCAACCCGATTGCAGGGCTCATGCGATGCCCCGCAATCAACGGATGAAAGCCCGCAACGGCCGGCTGCGGCGATTGCCCGGTCAACAGTCGATTGGCGGAGCAGCGACGGCATTTTCCACGATTGCAGACATGCGCGCACGCATCCGATGCATGACGGCGTCGATGCCGGCCCGGTCGGTGGCGCGCAACAGCCGCGGGGCGATCTTGCGCAGTTCGCCGGCGTGAAGGGCGTTGACGACTTCGCGAACTTCAAGGATCAGGCCTGGGTGCATGCTGAATTCGGTCAGACCGAGGCCAATGAGCATTGCCGTGAAATACACATCACCGGCGATTTCCCCGCACAGCGTCACCGGCCGCCGATTGCGGCGGCAGACCGCGATGGTATGCGCGATCAGGCGCAGCACGGCGGGATGCAGCGGGTCGTACAGCTCGCCGAGTTCGTTGTTGTTGCGATCGACGGCAAGCGTGTACTGAACCAGGTCATTGGTGCCGATGGCGACGAAATCCAGTTGCCGGATCATGCTGGTCAGGGCGATCGCCGCGGCGGGCACTTCGATCATTGCACCGAGTTCGAAATGCTCGGCGATCTGCTGGCCTTCCTTGCGCAGTTGCGTTGCGCACTCATCGACCATGCGTCGGATGGTGATGACTTCCTCGACTGCGCTGACCATGGGCACGAGGATACGCACCGGTCCGTAACCGGTGGTGCGCAGGATCGCCCGCAACTGCGTGCGCATGAGTTGCGGATTGCGCAGAGACAGGCGCACGCCGCGCACGCCCAGTGCCGGATTCGGCTCGTCCTCGAGGACCAGACCAGCGCTGTCGGCCTTGTCGGCGCCCAGGTCAAGGGTGCGGATGGTCACCGGCAGGCCACCCATGCCGAGGACGAGGTCGCGATAGGCAAGGAACTGCTCCTCCTCGCCGGGCGCGTCACGGCGTTGCAGAAAGAGAAATTCGGTGCGGAACAAACCGATGCCGGCGGCACCGAAGGATCGTGCGCGGGCGACGTCGGCGGCCATTTCCGCATTCGCATGCAGGTGGATCTCGATGCCGTCGAGAGTGCGTGTTTCAGCATCGCGCAGACGCGCGCGGCGCTTGTCCTGCTGCGCGACATCGCGCTGCCACTGCCGGTAGCTGGCCAGATCCTGGGCGGTGGGGTGGGCGATGACATTGCCACTGTCGCCATCGATCAACACGAGATCGCCATCACGCAGGTGCGCCAGTGCCTGATGCGAGCCGACCACCATCGGCAAGCGCAGCGACCGCGCCAGGATGGCGCTGTGCGACAGCGTGCTGCCGCCGGTGAGAATGAAGCCGAGCACGCCATGTTCGGCAAGCGGCACGAGTTCGGCCGGGGCCACCGTGTCGCTAACCAGGATCTCGCCGACGCGTGAGGCGAGCTTGCGTTCCTCGACGCTGGATTCGCGGCTCAAGGCGCCTTGCACGCGGCCGATGACATGCTCGATGTCCTCGCGCCGGCTGCGCAGGTAGGGATCATCCATGGCCTCGAACACGGCAACCAGGCTGTCGCGCTGCATCTTCAGCGCCGCACTGGCGCGGAAGCGGCCATCCTTGATCAGGTTGTGCAGGCCATTGACGAATTCGGGATCAGCGAGAATCAAGCCGTGTGCATCGATGAACTCGGCGACTTCGCGGGCGAGCGGGCCGCTGAGCTTGTCGCGCAGGCCCTTCAGTTCGGCGCGCGCCAGCGCCAGGGCATTGTCGATGCGCACCAACTCTGCGGCGACATCGGCTTGCGCAAGCGGCGTGTTGTCGACGAGGAAGCGGCTCGGCTGTTCGAGGCGAGCGCGTCCGAGCGCCATGCCACGCGATGCTCCGCTGCCTTCGAGTATCAATCGCACGCTGAATCATTCTCCCTGAAATGCATTGTGATGACGCCCGGGATCACGCGGCTTCCCTTGCTGCCGGGCGATTACTGGCCTTCGTCGAATTTGCGCTCGAACAGATCGACCAGGGCATTCATCGCCGATTCCTCGTCCGGGCCATCGGCACGCAAGGTCAGCACCGCGCCAAGGCCGGCGGCCAGCATCATCACGCCCATGATGCTCTTCGCGTTGACCTCCTTGCCACGGTAGACCATGAAAATGCTCGACTGGAAGCCGTGCAGGGTCTGCACGAGCTTGGCCGAAGCCCGCGCATGCAGGCCGAGTTTGTTGCAGATGGTGATTTCGCGTTCAAGCATGATCGATGAATATTCCTCCGCGGCCGCCGCTTGCCGCGGTCTGCGCGAGTTCGTCGAGGGATTGCTCCGGGTAATTGAGTACACGAAGCAGCATGGGCAGATTGAGACCGGATACGCAGTGCATGTTGAGGCCGAGTGCCGGCAAGCGCCGAGCCACGTTGCACGGCGTCGCGCCATAGAGGTCGGTCAGCACCAGCACGCCCTCGCCACTGTCGAGTCCGCGCGCGTGGCGTGCCGCCTGGCTCAGCGTTGAATCGGGATCGGCACTGGCGGCAACCTCGATCACGTCGAGGGCCAGGGGCAACTGGCCAAGCACATGCCGGGCCGCGCCGACCAGCGCGGCACCCATCGCCTCATGGGTCATCAGGAGGACGCCGACGCTCATGGCGATGATGCCGATGCGCGCGGATATTCCAGATGCTGCAGGCATGCCGTGGGCGGACCTGGTCGCAATCGATCATTCGAGTTCACGATGATAACTCAGCACTTGTTGATAGTTCTGGCGAAAATGCTCGGCCAGGCGTTCGACCAGGAAAACCGATCGATGACGGCCGCCGGTACAGCCAATGCAGATGGTCACGTAGCTGCGGCCTTCGTTCTGGAAGCGGATCAGCCAAGTTTCGAAGAAACTGCGCAGGTTGTCGAGGAAGAGGACGACATCGGCCTGCTGCTCCAGCCACTCGCGCACCGGCGCATCGCGGCCGCTGAGCGGGCGCAACGCGGCATTCCAGTGCGGATTGGGCAGGCAGCGCGCATCGAAAACGAAATCGGCGACCGGCGGCACGCCCTTCTTGAAGGCGAAGGATTCAAACAGCAAGGTCAACGAGCCGCTGCTCATGCCGAGCTCGGCGATCACCAGGCGGCGCAACTGGTGCACATTGAGTTCGCTGGTATCGATCACGCGATCGGCGATGGTGGCGATCTGGCGCATCAATTTGCGTTCCAGCGCGATCGCATCGGCGAGGCCGAGGCCGCCGAGCGACAGGGGATGCCGGCGCCGGGTCTCGGAGTAGCGCTTGATGAGAATGTCATCGCGCGTATCGAGGAAGACCAGTTCGTAGTCGATGCCGATCTCGGCCAGTTCCGAAAGCACCTCGGGCAGGCGGTTCAGATCGTCGGCACGGTTGCGCACGTCGACGCCCACGGCGAGGCGTGGATGGCGGCCTTCGCTGTCGTGCGCCACGGCGCGGACAAACGCCGGCAGCAGGGCACTGGGCAGGTTGTCGACACAGTAATAATCGAGATCCTCCAGCGTGCGCAGGGCCACGGACTTGCCGGAGCCGGAAAGTCCGCTGACGACGACCAGAGGGCTCGGTGGATTGGCGACATCGACGGCATTCATGCAGTCACCATGGCGGCAGGCGCCGCAATTGATGAGCCTGGCGATCGACGAAGGTTTGCGCCGGATCGAGGCCCTTGGATTTCAGCATGTGGCTGCGCACGGCGGCTTCGGCAAGCACCGCGATGTTGCGCCCCGAGGCCACTGGAATGACAATTTGCGGGATGGCCACGTCGAGCACGTCGCGATAGCCGACATCGCCATACAGGCGCTTCATCGCATCATCGGCACCGGTTTGGCTCATAGGTTGCAGGTGCACGATAAGGCGCAGGTATTTCGACGGCTTGACCGCCGTGTGACCGAACATCTCGCGCACATTGAGCACGCCCAGTCCGCGCACTTCCAGCAGGTCGCGCAGCATCTCGGGACAGGTGCCGTCAATGACGTCGGGCGCGATCAGGGTGAATTCGGGCGCATCGTCGGCTACCAGGCGATGGCCGCGCGTGATCAACTCGAGGGCCAGCTCGCTTTTTCCGGTGCCGCTCTCGCCGGTGATCAATACGCCGATCGAATTGACCTCCATGAGCACGCCATGCAGGGTGATTTGCCGGGCGAGGCCGCGGGCGAGATGGTATTGCAGATAGGTCAGCAACTCGTGGCCGCGCTTGGGGCTGGCCCACAGCGGCGTGTTCGATTCCTCCGCGGCATCGCGCAGATCGCCCGGGATTGCCTGGTCCTTGGTCACCAGCAGGGCGATTGAGCGGTAGGCCATGATCTTCTCGATCGTTTCCCAGCGCTGGCGTGAATCGAGGCTGTCGAGGTAGGCAAGTTCCTCGGTGCCGATGATCTGCACCTTGTTTGGATAAATGATGTTGAGATAGCCGATCTGCGAGGGCCGGCGCGAGGTCTTGTCGCCGGGTTCGATGGCGCGGCCCTCGCCACGCAGGCCGGCGACCCAGCGCAATTGCATGCGCTCGCCGACGGCGTCATAGAGTTGCCGTGAGGTCAGTCGGTCCATGGCGGGCTCTTCGGTCTGTTGCGGCTGAATTCTGCCAGCTCCGCTTGCAGCTCACCGCTGTCCTGGGCCTGGCGCATGGCAGTGGTCAGTCGGCTATCGGAAAACATTTCGGCAAGCTCGGCGAGCAACTGCAGGTGTTGTTCGGGATTGTGTTCGGGAACGGCCATTGCCGCGACCAGATCGACCGGCAGTCCATCCAGCGCGTTGAAATCAAGGGGCGAGGACAACCGCAGGAGGACGGCGCGCGCACGGTCGAGTCCGGGGACACGTCCATGCGGAATCGCCACGCCACGCCCGATGCCTGTCGAACCCAGTCTTTCGCGGCTGTTCAGCGCTTCGCCGATCAGCCTTTGTTCGGCGGAACTGCCCGCCAGCATGGCTGCCAATTGTTCGAGGAGTTGCGCCTTGTCCGCCGCCGCGACATTCGCGAGCACGTGTTGCGGGGAAAGGAGATCAAGTATCGGCACGGCGAGGCTCGACTGGATTGAACCGACAGTATCGCATCGCCGTGCCTTGGGCGCAGGCCTTGTGTCACTGTCCGATCCGTGGATGTGAGGGATCGGACAGGCGGCCTGATGCCGCTGTTACTCGTAACGCGAAGCGAGGACCTCCTTGGGATGATGATCGGTCACTTTTTCCTTGTGCTTGCGTACCTGGACAGTGAGCTTGTCGGCGAGTGCATCGATCGCCGAATACATGTCGGCGGCGACTGCGTCGGCATGCAGATCCTTGCCGGACAGGTGGATCGTCGCTTCCGCCTTGTGCAGGAGTTTTTCCACGCCGAGGACGATGGACAATTCGTGAAGGTGGTCAAAATGCCGGGTCAGACGCTCCATCTTTGATTCCGTGTGCGCGCGCAGTGCGGGCGTGATGTCGATCTGATGGCCTTTGATCGTGATCTGCATGGCAACCTCCTTCTAGGGTGGGCCGGACATCCGACCCGGATGGAACCACCGACCAGTGCGGTGATCCGCGTTCTTCACTGTCACTCGTTCTTTCGACAACCATTGCAGCGTGGTGTTCCGCGTTTCCTTCCTGCAGCGATTCAGTCGAGACGGCAGCGTTCGTTCGATGAAGAGATATTGAGGGCCTCCCGGTATTTCGCAACCGTGCGTCGTGCCACGCTGATGCCGCGACGGTTGAGTTCCAGCGCAAGCGCCTGGTCGGACAACGGCCGGGCGGCTTTTTCCTCGTCGATCAATTTGCGGATCATGGCCTGGATCGCGGTGGCGGAGGCGGCGCCGCCGTCGATCGTGGCCACGCCGCTGGAAAAGAAGTACTTGAATTCGAAGGTGCCGCGCGGCGTATGCAGGTATTTGCGCGTGGTCACCCGGGAAACCGTAGACTCGTGCATCTCGATTTCGTCGGCGACATCGCGCAATACCAGCGGGCGCATCGCCTCGGCACCGAAATCGAGGAAGCTGGCCTGTGCCTGGACGATGGCCTGGGCGACCTTGAGCACGGTCTCGGCACGCGTCTTCAGGCTCTTGATCAGCCAGCGTGCCTCCTGCAATTGTCCGCGCAGGTAGTTGGCATCATCACGGCGCACCTTGGCGATCAGGCTTGCGTAGTGTTCGTTGATCGCCAGTCGCGGCTGGCAATGCGGCGACAGCGATACCTGCCAGCGGCCGTTGACCTTGTGCGCGTAGGCATCGGGAGCGACATATTCAGGTGCTGCGTTCGAATAACCGGCACCGGGTTTCGGATTCAGCGAACGGACGAGGTCGATGATGGTGTCGAGTTCGCCGTCGCTCACGCGCAGGCGCTGGCACAGGCGCGTGCGATCGTTGCGGGCGAGCAGGTCAAGGCAATCCGCGACCAGTTGCCGCGCCTTGGCCAGCCCCGGCGTTTCCGCATCGAGGCCTTCGAGCTGGACGTCGAGGCATTCGCCGAGCGTGCGCGAGGCAACGCCGACCGGATCGAAGCGCTGGATGCGATGGCGCACGCCTTCCACCTGATCCTCGCTGACTGCGAACAGGCCAGCCAGGCTCTGCGCGAGCACCGCGTTGGTTTCCTCGAGATAGCCATCATCATTGACGGCTTCGATGATTGCCGTGGCAATGCCGCGGTCGGGGGCCGACAGCGGGGTCAGGTTGAGCTGCCAGAGCAGATGGTCGCGCAGATCCTCGGCCTCGGCATCCTGTGCCTCCATGCCTTCCTCGTCGCTGGCAGCGGTGCCGGCGCGGTAGTCATGCGAATCAGCGCCGAGATCAAGCGGGACGTCGTCGAAATCCGGCGTGCTGTCGACCGGTTCGGCCGAATTGCTGTCGCCGGCTTCGACCGCGGCGCTGGGCGTGTGCTCGGCCGGAACGAACTCTTCGACTTCCTCTTCCGGCTCGCTTTCGTCGATGTCGAGCAGGGGATTGGACTCGAGGGCGAGATTGAGTTCCGCTTCGAGTTCAATGCTCGACAATTGCAGCAGCTTGATTGCCTGCTGGAGTTGCGGTGTCAGCGCAAGCTGAGCCTGGACTCGGAGTTGTAGAGCGGGTTTCATGCCCGGATTATTGTCGTCTGACGGCCTTATGCAAGCTTAGCGCCAATTGTGTGCCATCGGCAGATCTTGACGCTCGCCAGCGCACGGTCCACTCTCTCGCGGTTGCCTGCGGGTTTATGCAGCCAGCGGCGCAAGTGCGCATTGAAACCCGCCATGCTTCAGGGCTGTATTTGCACAGGCAATTTCATCGCCGCCGGCAAACATGCTGTCACCTGGCGGGTGACTGAATCCTGCAAGTGGTGCCGATCACCTTGAGCAAACCGCCTCGCGAGGCGGCATCGTTCTGGTCGAATTGTCGGGCCGTTGGAACTGGCCGAAGGGCCATGTGGGCATTGCTCCGCCCGGACATTGCAGCCGCAACGGCTTGTTTGCCGGCTGCCGCGACTTGAATGCGCCCCAATCCCGGCTACATGCGGAACTCGGTGCCGAGATAGACCTCGCGCACCTTCTCGTTGGCCAGCACTTCGGCCGGCGTGCCCTGGGTGAGGACGGCACCTTCATTCATGATGTAGGCCCGATCACAGATGCCCAGCGTCTCGCGCACATTGTGGTCGGTGATCAGGATGCCGATGTTGCGCGCCTTCAGGTGCCGCACGATGCGCTGGATGTCGACAACCGAAATCGGGTCGATGCCGGCAAAGGGTTCGTCGAGCAGCAGGAAGCGCGGCCTGGCGGCCAGCGCGCGGGTGATCTCGACGCGACGGCGCTCGCCGCCGGAAAGGCTCGCCCCCTTGCTGCGCGCGATATGGCTGATCTGCAGGTCATCGAGCAGGTGCTCCAGCTCGCCTTCGCGGCCCTTGGCATCGAGATCCTTGCGCAACTCGAGGATGGCCATGACATTGTCGGCGACGCTGAGGCGACGGAAGATCGAGGGCTCCTGCGGCAGATAGCCAACGCCCAATGCGGCACGCTCGTGCATCGGCATGCTGGTGATGGTGCGGTCATCAAGGCGGATGCTGCCGGAATCGGCGGCGACCAGGCCGACCACCATGTAGAAACAGGTGGTCTTGCCGGCACCGTTGGGGCCGAGCAGGCCAACGACTTCGCCCTGGCGCAGCGAAAAACCGAAATCGCGCACGACGCTGCGGCCGCCATAGGCCTTGCGCAGGTTTGCCGCATGCAGCATCAGCGATTGCTGTCCGTGGCCGGCTTGCTGGCAGCCCTGGGCTTGGGTTTGAAGGTCATGTGCACTTCACTGCCCGGGGCCTGGCTGCCGCCCTCCATGGCACCTGTTTCGGTGTTGTAGGTCATGCGCTGGCCACGGAACTCGGATTTGCCTTCCTGCACGACGACGACATCGCCAGTGAGGATGGCAATGTGGCTGCCATCGTTGTAGTCGATTTCCGCGGCGCGCGCGGTCATCAGGCCGCCGTTGTTGTCCTGCAACTGTTCGAGGCGCGCAGGTGATCCGGTCAACACGATGCGACGGCCGGAATCATTGCTGCCATCTCCTTCATAGACACGCGCTTCATCGCCGCTGGCTTTCAGCGAGCCTTGCTCGATGCGCACGTTGTCCTTGAACAACGCATACGATGGCGTGGTGGTGACCATCTTGTTGTAGCTGGCGCGGACCTCGAGGTTCTTGTCGCGGTCGCTGCTCAGTGCGTGGGCTGCAGCAAACGCCAGCATGCCTATCGCGGCGAGCAGCAGTTGCCAACCGAGCGAGCGATCAGGGTTTGCGCCGGGTCGGTTCGAAAGTGTTGTGGACATCGGATAGCAGCTCCAGGACTTTGCTGTTGAGGTCACCACGCAGGCCGGTGCCGCGCAGTATAGAGCCCGGCTGGGTGATCTGTGCCGGCGCCTCGGTCTCCAGCGTGCTGTCGCGGGGATGCGCAATCAGGTTGGAGGTGACGATGCGGGCGGGGCCTGCATCCGGGCCAGGCTGGCGCTGCAACTCGACATGGCCTTCGAGCTTCATCGTTGAACCGTCCTTGTTGACCGAAGCCGAATCCGATTTGCCGATCCACGGGTTGGCATCCTTGTCGACGATCACGTAGTCCGGTGTCGAGACGAAGATCGATCCGTCCTCGCTGCGCCGGGTCAGGCGCGGACCGCTGACGGTGAAACTGAGCTTGCCGCTTTCATCCAGGGCATTCATGGAGAAATTGTCGAGCGTGTAGCCGGAGCGCGGCGGGCCGCTGAAGGTGGGTTCGAGCGGCGGCGGACGGGTCAACCAGAGCAGGATCTGGCTCAGCGCGGCAATCATCGCCAGCGCCAGCATCACCATCAGCGTGCGTCGATCCATGATCATGGCCGGCGCCTCGCGATTGCGTTCAGCGGTTTTTCAATGCCCATGCGCTCAGTGACGGCCAAGGGGCCTGGCGAGTTCCGCATCGGCCTTGCCCTGTGCCTGCAGCAACAGGTCACAGACCTCGCGCACGGCACCTGCGCCACCCTCGCGCCGGGTCTGCCAGTGCGCTCGCGCGGCTACCGCCGGGTGCGCGTTGGCCACGGCGATGGCCAGGCCAACCTGGGTCATGACGCCAATATCGGGCAGGTCATCGCCGGTGTAGGAGCAATCGGCCGCGCTCAACTGCATGGCATGCAGCAACTGGTCGAAACAGGCGAGCTTGTCCTCCTGGCCCTGGTAGACATGGATGACGCCGAGGTCGGCCATGCGTTTGGCCACCAGATGGCTGATCCGCGCGGTGATGATGGCCACCTCGATGCCGTTGGCGCGCAGGCGCTTGAGGCCAAGGCCATCGTGGACGTGGAAGGATTTCAGCTCATGCCCATCTTCCGAGTACCAGAGCCGGCCGTCGGTCAGGACGCCATCGACATCGAACACGGCCAGGCGCACCTTGGCGGCACGGTCGCGAATGACGGCGGGAAGGTCGTTGGAGGGCATGGTTGCGAGCGGTAATGGGAAATGGGGAATGGGAAACAGTGCGAGCCAGTAACTATCTATTGCGGAATAACCGGGAAGCGATGTCGGCAATCGCCTGCTTTTGCGATTCCCTGTTCTCCATTCCCCATTCCCTATTCAGAGCGTTCAAACCACCCGTGCGCGCAGCAGGTCATGGATATTGAGTGCGCCGACCACGCGGTTCTCCTCGTCGACGACGGGCAGGGCATGGATCTTGAAGGCTTCCATGACCTGGGCGGCCTCGACGGCCAGCTTGTCCGCGGTGATTGTCTTCGGGTCCGAAGTCATCAGGCTGCGAACCGGCGTATCGCGCAGGTCGATGTCGGCATCGTCGACGGCACGGCGCAGGTCGCCATCGGTGAAAACACCCAGCAACTCGCCCGCGGCATTGGTCACCGTGGTCATGCCCAGTCCAGTGCGGGTCATTTCGACCAGGGCGGCAGTCAGCGACGCATGCTGGTCGACCTTCGGCACCTGCTTGCCGGAATGCATGATGTCGCTGATGCGGACGAGCAGGCGCCTGCCCAGAGTTCCTGCCGGATGCGAACGGGCGAAATCCTCGGAGGTGAAGCCGCGTGCCTCGAGCAGGGCAATGGCCAGGGCATCACCCATGACCAGCGCGGCCGTGGTGCTGGCGGTTGGTGCCAGGCCGAGCGGGCAGGCTTCCTCGGATACGGAAACATCCAGGTGGACGTCGGCGAGTTTGGCCAGCGAGGAAAATTCGTTGCCGGTCATCGCGATCAGCGGCACGTTCTGGCGCTTGATCAGGGGCAGGATGGTCAGCAGCTCGTCGGTTTCGCCGGAATTGCTCAGGCTCAGCACGACATCCTTCTGCGTGATCATGCCGAGGTCACCGTGGCTGGCTTCGGCCGGATGCACGAAGAACGCCGGCGTGCCGGTGGAGGCCAGGGTGGCCGCAATCTTGCGTGCGATATGCCCGGATTTGCCGATCCCGGTCACGACGACGCGGCCCTGGCACTGGAACATGAGCTGGCAGGCACTGAGGAAGCTGCCGTTGACGCGCTGCTGCAGGGCCTCGATCGCACGCGCCTCGGTCACGATCACCGTGCGCGCGCTTTCGCGGATCGCCGCTTCGACAAGCATCGGGTTGGTCGAGGAGAGCTGGGCCGGGTTCAATTGGGCATTCATCGGGGTCGGATTCAATGGCGAAAGTGCGCGGTCCGCCGGCCTGGAATTTCGGCGGCGCCGGATTTTTAGTACCATTACGCATTCCCATTGTATCTGTAACCCCCGTTTGCGCCTATGCCGTGCGGGTTCGCTTGTTCGTCGCCGGCTTGCCAGGAATCCGCCTTTTCATGGACACAAAGACCATCCACGATCTGATCCAGAGCGGGATTCCGGACGCGGAAATCCATGTCGAGGGCGCCGATGGCGTGCATTTCGAGGCGCGCGTGGTCAGCCCGGTGTTTGCCGGCAAGCTGCCGTTGGCGCGTCACCGGCTTGTTTACGCGACGCTCGGCGCCCACATGGGGAACGCAATCCATGCCCTCTCGCTGCGCACCTTGACACCGGAAGAAGCGCTCAAGGGTTGAACACGGAGTTTGCTGCACTCCACCCGCTACAGTCGTTCGCGCCAAGGCGATGAACGTCGCCTTGTCATTTACCCGAACCAGGAAAATCGCCGGCCATGGCCAAAATCGTAATCAACGGCGGTGAGCCGCTGCAGGGTGAGGTGCAGATTTCCGGTGCCAAGAACGCCGTGCTGCCGATCCTTGCCGCTTGCCTGCTCGCCGACGAGCCGGTCAGCATCGCCAACGTGCCGCATCTGCACGATGTCACCACGACCATGGAATTGCTCGGCCAGATGGGCGTGCAACTTGTCGTTGATGAGCGCATGAAGATCCAGGTCGATCCGCGCACCACCCATCGCCTGTTTGCGCCATATGACCTGGTCAAGACCATGCGCGCCTCGATCCTCGTGCTCGGCCCGCTGGTGGCGCGCTACGGCGAAGCCGAGGTTTCCCTGCCTGGTGGTTGTGCGATCGGCTCGCGCCCGGTCAACCTGCATATCCAGGGTTTGCAGGCCCTGGGGGCCGATGTCCGCGTCGAGAACGGCTACATCAAGGCGCGCGCCAAGCGTCTCAGGGGCGCACGCATCGTGCTCGATCTGGTCACCGTGACCGGCACCGAGAACCTGATGATGGCGGCGGTGCTCGCCAAGGGCACGACGGTCATCGAGAACGCCGCGCAGGAACCTGAAGTCGTTGACCTGGCCAATTGCCTGAACAGCATGGGTGCGAAGATTTCCGGCGCGGGCACCACCTCGATCGTCATCGAAGGCGTCGAGCGGCTGGGTGGTACCGATTACGAGGTATTGCCGGATCGCATCGAAACCGGCACCTTCCTGGTGGCCGCGGCCATCACCGGCGGCAAGATCCGCGCCCGCCATGCACGGCCGAAGACCCTTGATGCGGTGCTCTCCAAGCTCGAGGACGCCGGTGCGCATATCTCGACCGGCGATGACTGGATCGAGCTCGACATGCGCGGCCGCCGGCCGAAGGCAGTCAATATCACCACCGCGCCGTACCCGGCTTTCCCTACCGACATGCAGGCCCAGTTCACCGCGCTCAACTGCGTTGCCGAGGGCGTCGGCGTGATCACCGAAACCGTCTTTGAAAATCGTTTCATGCATGCGCTGGAACTGCAGCGCCTCGGTGCCGACATCCAGCTCGAAAGCAATACCGCGATCATCAAGGGTGTGCCGGCGATGACCGGTGCGCCAATGATGGCCACCGACCTGCGCGCCTCGGCCTCGCTGGTCCTGGCCGGCTTGGTCGCCAAGGGCGATACGGTCATCGACCGCATCTACCATATCGATCGCGGCTACGAAAACATCGAGGAAAAGCTCGGCTCGCTGGGTGCCCGCATCCGCCGCTTGCCTTCTTGAAGCGGGAATGGGGAATAGGCAATAGGGCATGGTTGGAGCAGGACAGCGGCGCGCGTAGAACTTGCGACAGGCTGTCGCTTTGCGTTTGCCGATTCCCTATTCCCCATTCTCCATTCCCGATCGTGTCGCCACCAGCCGCATGGTGATCGTGTCGCCCTTGCGTTCGACTTGCTCGATCTGCACCGGAATCCAGCCGTTGTCGATTTTGGCGAACCAGCTGGTCGATGTACGCTTCTTGCGCACGCGCTCGAGGCAGCGGGTCAGGAAGCTGCCGGCCGGGACATTCAGCTTGACTTCGCCGCAAGGCGAGTAGCGGACATCGTCGATGGCGTCTTTCGTCGCCACCTTGTAGCTGAAGGTGTCGGCATGGCCGGCCAGGTCCGCGGCCAGGGCAATGGTCAGCGCATTGCGGTCGATGGTGAACGGGACCAGGCCATAGCGCGCATCACTGCCGCCCTCGACCATGTGCACTTCACCGGAGTCCCAGTCGAACTCGCCGTGGCGGCGCTTGTTCTTGAAGGCCATGTCCTGGCGGAAATCGTAACGGGTGGTTTCCGGGCGTGCGCCGTTCCAGCGCAGCACGGATTCTTCGGCGACATCGAGACCGGCAATTTTCGCCAGGCTGGACGTCCCCTGCGTGGTCGTGCGCAGGGTCCAGTTGGCGTCGCCGTTGCGCTTCCATTCGATGGTCGTCCGCGCGATCTCATGGCCGTTGCGCAAGGTTGCATATTCGGCCGTGAACGGTGCGATCGGTGAATCGGCAAGGACACAGCCTGCCGGAACGAGGAGACACAGGAGCAGGGTGGCAATCCGGTTCAAGGCGCGCTTCCGCTGAAAGGGCGGCATTCTGGTAGCTGCATGATGAATGCCGGGTGTCGCCAGCGAATTCAGTCCGGCAGGCGCAGCGGCGCGGCCAGCGCCACGCCGTCGAGGAGGATCGTGTCCGCCCTCAAGGCCAGGCGACCCGCGGCGAGCAAGCCGACGCAGGCCACCAGCAAGCGGTGTTCACGGGCGAGCAGGCGGCTGGCCAGGCTGCCTTCCGTGTCACCCTCGGCGATCTCGATGACGGTCTGCGCAATGACCGGCCCGCCATCCAGTTCGGCGGTGACGAAATGCACGCTGGCGCCATGCTCGCGATCGCCGGCTTCAAGCGCGCGTCGATGCGTGTGCAGACCCGGATAGCGGGGCAGCAGGGACGGATGGATGTTGATGATGCGGCCCAGCCATGGTGCAAAGGCCTCTGCGTCGAGGATGCGCATGAAGCCGGCAAGCACGATCAGGTCCGCGTGCAGATCGGCTATGCGCGCGAACAGGGCAAGGTCGTAGCCGCGGCGATCGGGGAACTGGCGCGGATCGAGATGGATTGCCGCAATGTCATGGCTGCGGGCGAGTTCAAGTGCGCGCGCCTCGTGCTTGTCGGAAAGCACGCCGACAATGCGGATGGGCAGGTGCCCGCCGCGCTGCGCGTCGATCAGCGCCTCAAGATTGCTGCCCCTGCCCGAGGCGAGCACCACGACACGCATGGCCTTGTCCGGATCGTTCAACGGATATGCACGCGCTCATCGCCGCGTGCCGCTTCGATGGCACCGATCGTCCATGCCTGCAAGCCAAGGGTTTCAAGGGCATCGAGGGTCGCACCGGCGTGCTCGCGCGAGACGATCAGGGTGTAGCCGATGCCGCAGTTGAAGGTCCGCCACATTTCATCCTGGGCTACCTTGCCTTCACGTTGCAGCCAGTCGAAGACGACGGGTGCCTTCCACGCGCTGCTGTCGAGTTCGATGCCCAGGTGCGCGGGGACGACGCGGATGATGTTCTCGCGCAGGCCGCCGCCGGTAATGTGCGCCATGCCGTTGATCGGCAACTGCTGGAGCAGCTTGAGGATCGGTTTGACATAGATCGTGGTCGGCATCATCAGCGCATCGGCGAGGCTGATCCCGCCAAGGTCGAGATCGAACGGGTTGCCGGCGCGCTCGACGATGCGGCGGATCAGCGAGTAGCCGTTCGAGTGCGCGCCGGAAGCGGCGATGCCGATGATCGCGTCGCCGGCATTGATGCGGCTGCCATCGATCAGGGCGAGTTTTTCAACCGCGCCGACGCAGAAGCCGGCCAAGTCATACTCGCCGGGCGGATACATGCTCGGCATCTCGGCGGTCTCGCCACCGATCAGGGCACAGCCGGCCAGCTCGCAGCCCTTGGCGATGCCGCCGACCACGGCCACCGTGGTTTCGACATCGAGTTGGCCGGTGGCGAAATAATCGAGGAAAAACAATGGCTCGGCACCCTGCACGAGGACGTCGTTGACACACATGCCGACCAGGTCGATGCCGATCGTGGCGTGGCGATCGAGTGTCTGCGCAAGCTTGAGCTTGGTGCCGACGCCGTCGGTGCCCGACACCAGCACCGGTTCGCGATAGCGGCCACCGAGGTCGAACAGGCCACCAAAGCCGCCAAGACCCGACATCACTTCCTTGCGGAAAGTGCGCGCAACCAGCGGCTTGATGCGCTCGACGACGGCATTGCCGGCATCGATATCGACACCGGCGGCGCGGTAGGTAAGGGCCTCGTTCTCGTTCGACATGGGCAGAGCCGGATACGCGGGGGCGCGCATCTTACCAGCAACCGCAGCGAAGGCCCGCGCAGGGACCAAGGGAGGTGCCCCGGTGCGGCAGCCGCGCAGGCCCTCGATGGACGAGGCAGGCGCCGTCCGGCAGACTTGTCGAAATTCTTGCCGGGTCAGGGACTCCCCTCATGCGTGCCTCCGACATCGACGTTGCAACTTGTGCGAAGCGATTCCCGTGCCGTGCCCGGGAACCGCGGAACGCCGAGGCCGGCAAGGGCGGAAGCGGCTGCCGCTGGCTGCCGATCATGCTGCTGTGGCTGGCTGCGGGCTTGCTCGCGACCGCGGCGGTCGCCGCCCCGACCACCTACAGCGGCGAGGCACCGGTCGCCAACCAGTCGGAAGCCGCGCGCGCAGGGGCCTTGAAAACAGCGCTTGCCGAGGTCGTGATGCGACTCAGCGGTGATCCCGGCATCCTTGCGCGCAGCGAAGTCGCCAATGCGGTGGCGGGCGCCGACAAGCTGGTCCTGCAGTACCGCTACCGGCGCGACAACGTCACCGATGATGCCGGCGCGTCAGTTTCCCGGCTCGTGCTGGTTGCCGAGTTCGACAGCGACGCGGTCGATCGCATGCTGGCCGGGGCGGGTTTCGCCGGCGGCGGGGCGAGCGTCGCCATCGACGCCACGCCGGTCGAGAAGCGGATCTGGCTGAGCGGCATCCACTCCGCCGCCGACTATGCGCGGGCGCTCGGTTACCTGACGCGCCAGGCGCAGGTGCGCCGGTCCTGGCCGGTCGAGGCGCGTGGCGACGGCATCCTCGTGCACCTCGTCCTTGCCGGTGATTTCAGCCGCTGGCTGGGCCTGGTCGGCACGGACATGGTGTTGCAGGTGAACAGCGCCAGCCCGCCCGTGCAAGGCATCGATGCGACCCTCGCCTTGAGTCCCTGACTTGTGTCGATGTGGCGTCACCTGCCCAACCTGATCACGGCCCTGCGCATCGCCCTGGTCTGGCCCGTGTTCTGGCTCATCTCGCGTGGAGATTTCGGCAGCGCTCTGATGCTGGCCGCATTGGCTGGTGCCAGCGATGCCCTTGATGGCTGGCTGGCGAAGCATTTCAACTGGCAATCACGCCTTGGCGGACTGCTCGATCCGCTTGCCGACAAGCTCCTGCTGCTTGCCGCGTTCAGCGCCTTGGCGACAATTGGCGCGGTGCCGTTGTGGCTGTTCGCGCTGGTCATCGGTCGCGACCTGGTGATCGTCTGCGGGGCGATCGCCTATCACAACCTGATTGGCCCGTTCGACGCGCAGCCGACGCGCCTGTCGAAGCTGACCACGGTCGTGCAGATTGTTTTCGTGCTTGCCGAGCTGCTGCGCCAGGCCTGGCCTCCGCAATGGCCTGGACAGGGCGTGCTGCTTGTCGCGACCGCGCTGTTGACGGTGGCCAGCGGGCTAAACTATGTCCTCGTCTGGTCGCGGCGTGCGCGCCGGGAATTCGCCAATCGCCGGCGCCTGAAGGAATCCTCGCATGGCCGCTAGTCTCGAT
>Ga0209476_10000437_pt1 | contig 28059 bp, 20 predicted proteins | sample KloWWTrecipitate_FD_187179 | JGI IMG/M metagenome (GOLD analysis project Ga0209476, IMG submission 187179) | Active sludge microbial communities from Klosterneuburg, Austria, studying microevolution and ecology of nitrifiers - Klosterneuburg... | ecosystem: Engineered > WWTP > Aerobic digester... | reverse complement strand
ACCAGATTGGCTTCGGCGCGATTGCCGGCGAGCAGCAGCAGCGCATCGACAAGCAACGACTTGCCGGCTCCGGTTTCCCCGGTGACCACGGTGAGGCCGCTGTCAAAGCTGATTTCGGCTTCGCCGACGATGGCGAAATCCTTGACGTAGAGCGATCGCAGCATGCAATTACCTTGGTGATTCCGCCTGGATTGTGCGCATCGCCGTGCATTGTCGCAATTCCCGGATCATCCGGTGAGATTGCAATTTCTTCCGCTGTGGTCGGCAAGCTCATCGATTCGCCTATTGCCTGCGCGTTACCGCTGTGTATGCTGCCGGGATGACAAGTTCGGGCCATCACGATTCGCTGGACGCGCGTTCGCGCTCCTTGCTGCGTACCTTGATCGCGCAGTACATCGCCGATGGCCAGCCGGTCGGATCACGCACCCTGGCCAAGTCGTCAGGGCTTGATGTCAGTCCGGCGACGATCCGCAACATCATGTCGGATCTCGAAGAGGCCGGTCTGGTCGCGGCCCCGCACACCTCGGCGGGGCGCATTCCGACGGCCCAGGGTTACCGGATGTTTGTCGACAGCCTGCTCGAGATGCGCCCGCTGGGCGAGCCGCAGGTCGAACAATTGCGTCGCGAGCTGCCCACGGGGGCGGCGACGCCGGCCCTGCTCGGCAGTGCCAGTGCCCTGCTGTCCGAGATCACGCGCTTTGTCGGCGTGGTCAGTGTGCCAAGGCATGACGAGTTTCCATTCCGGCACATTGATTTCGTGGCCCTCGATGGCAACCGCATCCTGGTCATCCTGGTGTTCACCGACGGTCAGGTGCAAAACCGTGTCATAGAGACCCAGCAGCCGTATTCGGCGGCCGAACTCGAACAGACGGCGAATTATTTCAATGCCCATTACGCAGGCATGCGCCTGGACGAGATCCGCCGCCGGCTGCTGCGCGAGATGCGCGACGAAGGCGCGCGCCTGAATCGCCTGCTGGCAAATGCCGTCGAGGTGGCGCAAGCCGCGTTCCAGACGCCGGCGGACAGCGACATGCTGGTCAGCGGGCAGACCAACCTGATGGGCATCAACGAGCTGTCCGAAGTCGATCGACTGCGCGATTTGTTCGATGCCTTTCAGCGCAAGCGTGATCTCCTGCAATTGCTCGAACGTTGCGCACGTGCCGATGGCGTGCGGCTGTTCATTGGCGAGGAATCCGGCTTTGCCGCGCTGGGCGGCTATTCGCTGGTCACGGCACCTTATGGAGTGGGCAATCGCGTCCTCGGCGTCCTCGGTGTCATCGGGCCGACGCGGATGGCCTATGAGCGGGTCATTCCGGTGGTGGCGACCACCGCCCAGCTCATCTCGGGCGCCTTGAACCGGTCATCCGTGCCCCCATAGGGTTGGCGGGGCCGGGAGATCCGCGGCAGGCGCAGGGTGCTTGTCGCAAGCGGGCGTTCCGATCCACGCATTGAATGATGATTGCTGTGTCGACTGGCCACGGTGCGAAGGTGCCGGGTCGTTCTCATGTTTCTGGAGGCGAGATGGAAAATACCGACCCGACGCGGGACCCTGCCGAGCAGGAATCGATCGATGAATCGACCTTGGCCAGTGGTGAGGAAGCGTTGAGCCAGTTGATGGCCGATTACGAGATCAAGCTTGGCGAAATGCGCGAGCTGGTGCTGCGCGAACGCGCCGAACTCGATAACCAGCGCAAGCGCCTGCAGCGCGATCTCGACCAGGCGCGCAAATTCGCCAACGAGCGCCTGCTGGGCGAGCTGCTGCCGGTGATCGACAACCTCGAGCGCGCGCTGGCAGCCGACGTGGCCGAATCAGGTGGCATGCGCGCCGGCGTCGAGATGATCCTCAAGCAGTTGCTTGGCGTGGCCACCTCGGCTGGACTGATTGTCGTTGATCCGCTTGGCGAGCCGTTCGATCCGGAGCGCCACCAGGCCATGAGCCTGGTCGAGGGCAATGGCCAGGCAACCAATACGGTGGTCGCCGTTTTCCAGAAAGGCTACGTGCTCAACGATCGCCTGTTGCGCCCGGCCATGGTCAACGTGGCCCAGTAGGCCCCCGGATCGGCGAAGTTGCGACAAATCCCTTGTCGCAACGCTTGAAAGCCGACACAACACCCCCAGTTTTTGCGCCAGTGGCCGCTGCGGCCGAAACCGATATTTTTGGGAGAGAGACAAATGGGCAAGATCATTGGTATCGACCTCGGCACCACCAACTCGTGTGTCGCGGTCATGGAGGGCGGTAACGCCCGCGTCATCGAGAATTCCGAAGGTGATCGCACGACGCCATCGGTGGTTGCATTCAAGGATGGCGAAGTCCTCGTCGGTGCCACGGCGCGCCGCGGTGCGGTGACCAACCCACAGAACACGTTCTCGGCGGTCAAGCGCCTGGTCGGGCGCAAGTTCACCGATGCCGAAGTGAAGAAGGACATCGGTCTTGTTCCGTACAAGATCATCAGCCACGACAACGGCGATGCATGGGTCGAGACCGCCGATGGCAAGAAGATGGCGCCGCCGGAAGTCTCCGCGCAGGTGCTCATGAAGATGAAGAAGACCGCCGAGGATTATCTTGGCGAACCGGTGACCGAAGCGGTCATCACGGTACCGGCCTATTTCAACGACAGCCAGCGCCAGGCGACTAAGGATGCCGGACGCATTGCCGGCCTCGAAGTCAAGCGCATCATCAACGAGCCGACTGCGGCCGCGCTTGCCTATGGCCTGGACAAGAAGGGCGGCGATCGCAAGATCGCGGTCTACGATCTCGGCGGCGGCACCTTCGACATCTCGATCATCGAGATTGCCGAAGTCGACGGTGAAAAGCAGTTCGAAGTGCTTGCCACCAATGGCGACACCTTCCTCGGTGGTGAGGATTTCGACAAGCGCATCATCGACTACATCATCGACGAGTTCGAGAAGCAGCACGGCGTGGATCTGCGCAAGAACCCGATCCAGTTGCAGCGCGTCCGCTCGGCGGCCGAGCGCGCCAAGATCGAACTCAGCTCGCGCCAGCAGACCGACATCAACGAGCCCTTCATCACCCAGGTCAACAACGAAGGCGTGCATCTGGAGATGCGCCTGACCCGTTCCAAGCTGGAGTCGCTGGTCGAGGACCTGATCAAGCGCACCATCGAACCCTGTCGCACGGCGTTGTCCGATGCGGGCCTGAAGGTTTCCGACATCGCCGAGGTCATTCTCGTCGGTGGCCAGACGCGCATGCCCAAGGTGCAGGATGCGGTCAAGGATTTCTTCGGCAAGGAGCCGCGCAAGGACGTCAACCCGGATGAAGCCGTGGCCATCGGTGCGGCGGTGCAGGGCGGCGTGCTCTCGGGTACGGTCAAGGATGTTCTGCTGCTTGATGTCACCCCGCTGTCGCTGGGCATCGAGACGCTCGGTGGCGTGTTCACCAAGTTGATCGAGAAGAACACGACGATTCCCACCAAGGCCTCGCAGGTGTTCTCGACTGCCGAGGACAACCAGAACGCGGTGACCGTGCATGTGTTGCAGGGCGAGCGCGAACAGGCCCGTTTCAACAAGTCGCTGGCCAAGTTCGACCTGGCCGGCATCGATGCCGCGCCGCGTGGCATGCCGCAGGTCGAAGTCACCTTCGACATCGACGCCAACGGCATCCTGCATGTCTCGGCCAAGGACAAGAAGACCGGCAAGGAACAGCGCATCGAGATCAAGGCCGGTTCGGGCTTGTCCGATGAAGAGATCCAGCGCATGGTCAATGATGCCGAGGCCAATCGCGAGGAAGACAAGCGCTTCCAGGAACTGGTCACTACGCGCAACAAGGCCGATCAGCTCGTGCATTCGACCCGCGCGGCGCTAAAGGAGCACGGTGGCAAGGTGCCGCCGGAGCAGATGGGTGGCATCGAGGAAGCTCTGGCGGATCTCGACAAGGCGATGAAGGGTGACGACAAGGCACAGATCGAGGCGAAGATCGCCCGCGTCGAGGAAGTCGCGCAGTCCCTGCGCGCGGCGGCATCGGCCGGATCCCAGGCGGGCGCCGACGGCGGCGCACAGGCCGGTCCGGGCCAGCCCGAGGATGTGGTTGACGCCGAATTCACCGAAGTGAAAGACGACCAGAAGTGAATCCGGGTGGCAGGGCGGGGCGGCCAGCGGCGCATGATGGCCGGTTGGCGTTCCGCCCTTCACGTTTTTCCGCCACTTTGATTCCGGTTGCCGTCCCACCATGACCACAAAGCGTTGCTATTACGAAATCCTCGGCATTCAGAAGACCGCGTCGGATGACGAACTGAAGAAGGCATTCCGTCGCCTGGCGATGAAGTGCCATCCGGATCGTTGCCCGGATGACCCGCAGGCGCAGGAGCGCTTCAAGGAAGCCAAGGAAGCCTACGAGGTGCTTGGCGACAGCCAGAAGCGTGCGGCCTACGACCAGTACGGGCATGCGGCCTTCGAGCATGGCATGGGCGGTCGTGCAGGCGGTTTCAACGGCGATGTCGGCGATATCTTCGGCGACATCTTCAGCGACATCTTCGGCATGGGCGGCGCAGGCCGCGGGCGTCCGCGACGCGGTTCCGACCTGCGCTACCTGATGGAACTGGATCTTGAGGAGGCGGTCTTCGGCGTCGAGAAGAAGATCGACGTGCCAACCCTGGTGGCCTGCGGTGAATGCGCAGGCAGCGGTTCGCAGGATGGCAAGACTTCCACCTGCACGACCTGCCGCGGCCATGGTCGCGTGCGCATGCAGAACGGCATTTTTTCCGTGCAGCAGACGTGTCCGCATTGCGCCGGCACCGGCAAGACCGTGGCCAATCCCTGCCGCAGTTGCAATGGCGAGGGGCGCGTCAATGACGAGCGCAGCCTGGAGGTAAAGATTCCGGCAGGCGTCGACAACGGCGATCGCATCCGCCTGAGCGGGCAGGGAGAAGCCGGGCCGGCAGGCACCGTGCCGGGCGATTTGTACGTCGAAGTGCATGTCCGCGAACACCCGATCTTCACCCGCGAAGGTGACGACCTGTTCTGCGAAGTGCCGATCCGCTTTGGCCAGGCAGCGCTGGGCGCCGAGCTTGTGGTGCCGACACTGGGCGGCGAGGCGACCGTCACGATTCCTGCCGAGACACAAACCGGCAAGCTTTTCCGCCTGCGTGGCAAAGGCGTAAAGTCGGTGCGCAGCGGTCGCACCGGCGACCTGCTCTGTCGCGTGGTGCTGGAAACGCCGGTCAAGCTCACCGAGCGGCAGCGCGAATTGATCGAGGAACTCGAAACCACCTTCGTTGGCGAGCACGCGCAAACCCATTCGCCGCGCAATCGCAGCTGGGTTGATGGGGTCAAGCAGTTCTGGGATCGCGTCACCTCCTGAATTTCTCGCTCATCCGGATCGATGCGGTTTACCCTGATCGTCCCGAGGCCAGTCTGGAATGTGCGCAATGAGCGAGTCGACACGGATCATCGTCAATGGTGCCGCCGGACGCATGGGCCGCGCCGTGTCGCATGTGATTGCCGGTTCCGCTGATGTCGTCCTTGCCGCCGCCCTGGTACGACCGGGCAGTGCGATGCAGGCGACGCCGACCGGCTACGCATCGGCTCCCGCCTATGTCAGCGAAGTGCCTGCGACAATGGCTTTCGATGTGCTCGTCGATGTTTCCGGTGCCGCGGGTTTCGATGCCGCGTTGCGCCTGGCCGTCGAGCGTTCGGTCGCCTTCGTCAGTGGCTCGACCGGCCTGGATGCACTGCAGATGCAGGCATTGCATCGTGCCGCGGAGGATATACCGGTGCTCTGGGCAGCCAATTTCAGCGTCGGTGTCGCGGTGCTGGCGCATCTGGTCGGCGAGGCGGCGCGGCTGTTGCCGGACTGGGATATTGAAATCATCGAGGCACATCACCGGCACAAGCGCGATGCACCCTCCGGTACCGCGCTGATGCTGGGGCAACGTGCTGCCTTTGCGCGCGACATCGACTTTGCCGATTCGGCGACGGATCGTTGTGGTCCGCGCAGCACCGGATCGATCGGTTTTGCGGTCAGCCGAGGTGGCGACGTCATTGGCGAACACGAAGTGCGCCTGCTTGGCTCCGGTGAGCGCATCGAACTGGTCCATCGCGCCGCCGATCGCGAAATCTTCGCTCGCGGAGCAGTCAAGGCCGCCAGTTGGCTGGCCCGGCAAGCGCCCGGGCGTTACCTGATGACGGACATGCTCGGGCTCGGTCGCGCCTGAGCGGTCTTCTATTGGCCCGGATTGAACGGAGTCGCTTGGCGAGCGAGTCCGCGTCGCGCAGTGCGCAGCGCACGCGCGTCGCGCTCGGCGGCATTGCGTGCGGCAATCACCGGATCAACCGATGGCACAGGCGTGGCGGCATGATTGACGCCGGCAACGGTGGTGGTGCCGCTGGCAGCGGGATCCAGCCAGTCACGCAACCGGCTCGATGGCGAAGCGCCGTCCCAGGCCGCCGAAAACTTGCCATAGCAGTCGATGCCGTTGTCCGGATTGGAGCCGGAACACATGGCGGTGCCGCCCGACAACACGCCGATCAAGCGGCGTCCACGGCCGCTGGCATCGGCCGAGGGAATCCACAGGCCGGAACCCGAGGAGCCGCCTTCGGTGGTGCCCTGGTCGTAGGGGCCGGTCAACCAGTGTGTGTTGCTGGCCAGGCCACCCGTGCCGATGCAATTGTTGGTGGTGATGGGGGCGCTCGGGCTGTTGGTGACCTTGGCCACGTCGCCACGCGGATGATGCAGGCCGATGCTCGATGACGGGGCGATGTTCTGTGCATCCCAGCCGGCGTGGAACAGGTTCCAGTCTGGATTCGGTGCCTGGTTCAATTCGACCAGGGTGAAATCGGCATCGGCGCGGCTGGCGCGCAAACCCGCACCGGTCTGGTTCTGCGCGAACGACCAGCCCGTGGTGATGACGCAATCGGCGGATTGGTAGTTCCAGTACAGGCGCATGCTTGCCGCCTCGGTCTGGGTTGACAGGCAGTGGGCGGCGGTCAGGACGTAGTTCTTGCGGTCTGCCGGCACGTCGTTGAGCAGGGTTGCCGTGCAGATATAGGTGAAACCGTCATCATCGGCGCGGAATTCGTAGTAGGCCAGGGCGCGCTGCTCGGCGGTGTAAGGCTGACCCAGCGGACACACCACGTTGATGTTGCAGGCCCCGGACGCCCCGGGCTGGCCGATCTTGCCCTGTGCCTCGAACAGGTTGCGGAAGCCCGCGCCGACACTGGTCAGCGTGATCAAGTCATTGCTGATCCCGGCACCGACAGGCAGTCGCAGTTCGATCGTCGCCCGATCGCCCGGAACCATCGGTATCCACAACGGCATTGCATCGGCATCGGTGTACGGGCCCTCGTAATAATCGCCGGCACCAATCACCCAGAGCGCGGCACCTGCGGGCAGGCTGCCGCTCTCGAATCCAAGGTGCAGGTCGGTGGCGCCGGGCACGCTGACCTGGATGCGCCAGAGCAGGCGACCGTCTGCCAATGTCTGCCATTGCCCGCTGGAGCCCGGCTGCAGGTGAAGCCTGCGCTCTTCGGCGATGGCCAGGCGCTTTGCATGGGGAATGTCGCTGCGCTGCAGCTTGGCATCGTCGACGGCGCGCAGGGCCGTGGCGTCGATGGCGGCGAGGCGGATATCCGCCGGCGGCATGCCCCGCTTGGCCACATCGCCAATGCTCCACGGGGTTTCGCCACGGCGTGCTTCGGCAGCCGTGCAAAGCAGGGAAAGTGTCAGCGCAGCAAAGGCCAGCAGGTGTCGGTTCATGGCAATCCAGGCTCGGTCAGTCGAGATGCGAAGCATCATCCTTGCGTCCGGCACCGATGCGTCGATCGATGGCGCCGAACAGTTTCTTGAACAATCGGGAGAACTTGCCGCGTTTGGTCTTGCGCAGTTTCTCATCTTCGCTGGTCAACCATGCGACCTGGATCACGCGGCGCTCGCCGGCAAACGGCAAATGCCCGTGGAACGAGTTCTCGCTGCGGCGGAAGGCGGCAAAATTGCCGTACAAGGGGCGCAACTCGGGGCAGACCATGTCCTCGATGCTGTCGGCCCGATTGAGGAAGCGCAGGCAGCCATCGCTGGTATCCGGCCAGCTCTCGTTGAGATAGAGCAGGGCTGTGGCGATCTTGGAGCGGCTGTCGGTATGGATGGTGCCGTGGCGCTTGTTCAGGGCCCGGCAGATCGTCACCAGGGTCGGATACTGACCCAGTGACTCAATGCCGAGTTGCGCACCAATCGTGTCGGCGACCTTGGCGCTGGTCAGTTCCTCGATCAAGAGGTTGATCGAGGGACCGCAATCGACGGCTTCATGCGGGAAAAAGCCCGCCCCGGGATAGCGTGGAAAGTCCGCCGCGAGTTGCGCGCGCGCAGCGTCGTCCAGCAGGCCGGCGCTGGTCATGAACGAAAACGGCTTGTGGCGGATATGCGTGTCGGCGCTGTCGAATGCGTCGCTTTGCAGGAACTTCAAGGCGCTCATTACCGTTTCCGGACGATTGTGGCGGCAATTCTATCCGGCTTTGCCCCGCGCGTTCCGCGTTCAGGCGGCAAGGGTGGACAGGCAAGCGGCTGATGCCTATCATTCCGCCTCGCCTCGACTCCACTTCCGCCCATGCCACGGACTGGTCCATTCCAGTCTGCGGGTTTCGTCGCATCCATCGATTGGATGCCATGTTGCAGGGCCTTCTTCAACCAGGCGAACGCATGTTTCGACCAGCCATACTTGCCCTCGCCGACGGTAGCCTGTTTCGTGGCCGTTCCATCGGCGCCGACGGCAGCACCAGCGGCGAAGTCGTGTTCAACACGGCGATGACCGGCTACCAGGAGATCCTCACCGATCCTTCCTACGCGCGCCAGATCGTCACCTTGACCTGCCCGCATGTCGGCAACACCGGCTGCAATTCTATCGATGTGGAATCCGCACGGGTGCAGGCGGCGGGGCTGGTCATCCGCGACCTGCCCCTGCTGGCCAGCAGCTGGCGCAGCGAGGAATCGCTCGATGCCTACCTGCGCCGGCACGGCGTGGTCGCCATCGCCGATGTAGACACGCGCCGCTTGACCCGCATCCTGCGCCAGAGCGGCGCCCAGGGTGCCTGCATCATGGCCGGAGAAAATCTCTCCGCGGATGCCGCGATTGCTGCAGCCAGGGGATTCCCGGGGCTGGCCGGCATGGACCTGGCCAAGGTCGTCAGCATCGCTGCAACCATGCCTTGGGGCACGGGCACCTGGGATCTCGACCGGCAACAGGCCAACACCAGCCAGGCGCGCTTTCGCGTCGTTGCCTACGATTTCGGCATCAAGTACAACATCCTGCGCATGCTTGCCGATCGTGGCTGCGCGATCAGCGTGGTGCCGGCACAGACAGCGGCGGAGGAAGTGCTGGCGATGCAGCCTGATGGCGTATTCCTGTCCAACGGCCCGGGCGATCCGGAACCTTGCGATTATGCAATCCGCGCGATCCGCACGTTCATCGACAAGCGCGTGCCGACCTTCGGCATCTGCCTTGGCCATCAATTGCTCGGCCTCGCCGTCGGCGCACGCACGCTGAAGATGAAGTTCGGCCACCACGGTGCCAATCACCCGGTCATCGACCTGGCCAGCGGGCGCGTCATGATCTCCAGCCAGAACCATGGTTTTGCCGTGGACGAGGCGACCCTGCCCGAGCGTGCCCGCGCCACCCACCGTTCACTGTTCGACGGATCGCTTCAGGGCCTCGAGTTGGTCGATGCACCGGCGTTTGGTTTCCAGGGCCATCCGGAGGCCAGCCCAGGGCCGATGGATGTCGCATCCTTGTTTGACCGTTTCATTCACCTCATGGAGGCGCACGCGACCCGCGCGGCGTAAGCACATGTCCGGATCAAGCCTTTTTCTCAAGATCATGCTGGCACTCGCTGGCGTCCTGCTGCTGCCTTGTGCACAAGCGGCCAGGCCGGCGCCGGGCGGCAAGGCGGTCAAATCCGTCGAAGCACAGGCGAGCCTGCGCGAAGTGGGGTACGAGTCGCTGGAGTCGCGCATCGGCAGCGTGCTGGTCATTCATACCAGCAACGACACCACCCGGCGCGGGACCTTGCTGCGCTACACCAAGGTCAGCTTGACCATGCAACTCGGCCCGGAAAGCGGCTCGATCGAGCTGGCTGTCCCGCGCAACACGATCCGCAAGATCATGCTGGAGATTGGCCCGGCCGATCCGCTGTACCCCCAACAAGAACCCCAGAACAAAGGCAAGCCTGGTGCCAAAACGAACTGATCTCCGCACCATCCTGGTCATTGGCGCCGGGCCGATTGTCATCGGCCAGGCCTGCGAGTTCGATTATTCCGGCGCGCAAGCCTGCAAGGCACTCAAGAACGAGGGCTACCGGGTTGTCCTGATCAACTCGAATCCGGCGACGATCATGACCGATCCGGAAACCGCGGATGCGGTTTATATCGAGCCGATCACGGCGCGCGTCGTCGAGCGCATCATCGAAACGGAAAGACCCGATGCGCTGCTGCCGACCATGGGCGGGCAGACCGCGCTCAATTGCGCGCTCGACCTGGCTGATCGCGGCGTGCTCGAGAAGCACGGCGTCGAGTTGATCGGTGCATCGCGCGAAGCGATCCGCATGGCCGAGGATCGCGAGTTGTTCCGCGTGGCCATGGCCGAGATCGGCCTTGCCTGTCCGAAGGCCGAGGTCGTGCGCAGTTTCGAGCATGCGCTCGAAGCGCAGGTCAAGGTTGGCTATCCGACCATCATCCGCCCGAGTTTCACCCTCGGCGGATCGGGCGGCGGCATTGCCTACAACCTCGAGGAGTTCGAGGAGATCGTCAAGCGCGGCCTTGATCTGTCGCCGACCAACGAAGTGCTGATCGAGGAATCGGTGCTTGGCTGGAAGGAATTCGAGATGGAGGTGGTGCGCGACACCGCCGACAACTGCATCATCGTCTGCGCGATCGAGAACCTCGATCCGATGGGCGTGCACACCGGCGATTCAATTACCGTGGCGCCGGCGCAGACCCTGACCGACAAGGAATACCAGCGCCTGCGCGATGCCTCGATCGCCGTGCTGCGCAAGATCGGTGTCGATACCGGCGGCTCCAACGTGCAGTTCGGCATCAATCCCGCGAATGGCCGCGTCGTCGTCATCGAGATGAATCCGCGCGTGTCGCGCTCTTCGGCACTGGCCTCGAAGGCAACCGGCTTCCCTATCGCCAAGGTCGCCGCCAAACTTGCCGTTGGCTACACCCTCGACGAACTGCGCAACGAGATCACCGGTGGACTGACCCCGGCCTCGTTCGAGCCGTCGATCGACTACGTGGTGACGAAGATCCCGCGGTTTGCATTCGAGAAGTTCCCCGCTGCCGATTCGCGCCTGACCACGCAGATGAAGTCGGTCGGCGAAGTCATGGCCATCGGGCGCACCTTCCAGGAATCGCTGCAAAAGGCACTGCGCGGGCTCGAGACCGGCAAGAACGGTTTCAGCCCGGGCGAGCTCGACTGGTCGAACGAAACCGGCCTTGCCGCGCTCAAGCGCGAACTGCGCGAGCCGGGTCCCGAGCGCATCCTCTGCATTGGCGACGGCTTTCGCGCAGGCCTGTCCTTGCGCGAGATGTACGACCTGACCCGCGTCGATCCGTGGTTCCTCGCGCAGATCGAGGAGCTGATCGCGATCGAGAAGGAAGTCGGCGCGCAGGGACTTGGCGCAATCGATGCCGAGCGCATGCGTGCGCTCAAACGCAAGGGGTTTTCCGACTCGCGCCTGGCCGAACTGCTGGCCACCGACGAGAATGCGGTGCGCCACTTGCGCCGTGCCTTCAACGTGCGCCCGGTGTACAAGCGCGTCGACTCCTGCGCCGCCGAGTTCGCCACGACCACTGCCTATCTGTATTCCACCTACGAGGAGGAATGCGAGGCCGAACCGAGCACGCGAAACAAGATCATGGTGCTCGGTGGCGGCCCGAATCGCATCGGCCAGGGCATCGAGTTCGATTATTGCTGCGTGCACGCGGCACTCGCCCTGCGCGAGGATGGTTACGAAACCATCATGGTCAACTGCAATCCGGAAACCGTGTCGACCGATTACGACACCTCGGATCGGCTTTATTTCGAACCGCTGACCCTGGAAGACGTGCTGGAAATCATCGACACCGAGCAACCCAAGGGCGTCATCGTGCAATACGGCGGACAGACGCCGCTGAAGCTGGCGCGCGCGCTCGAAGCTGCCGGCGCGCCGATCATCGGCACTTCGCCGGATTCGATCGATCTCGCCGAGGATCGCGAACGCTTCCAGAAGATGATCGTCAAGCTTGGCCTGGCGCAGCCACCCAATCGCACCGCGCGCAACGCCGACGAAGCCCTGGCCTTGGCCCGGGAGATCGGTTATCCGCTGGTCGTGCGGCCGAGCTATGTGCTTGGTGGCCGCGCCATGGAAGTCGTCCACGACGACCAGGACCTGTCGCGTTACATCCGCGATGCAGTCAAGGTTTCCAATGACTCGCCGGTGCTGCTCGATCGCTTCCTCGATCACGCCACCGAGATCGATGTCGATCTGGTTGCCGATGCCGAGGGCAATGTGCTGATTGGCGGGGTCATGGAACACATCGAGGAAGCCGGCGTGCATTCGGGCGATTCCTCGTGTTCGCTGCCGCCGTATTCGTTGAGCGCGGAATTGCAGGACCAGTTGCGCGACCAGGTCAGCCGCATGGCCCGCGAACTCAAGGTCATCGGACTGATGAACACCCAATTCGCCATCCAGGGCGAGTCGATCTACGTGCTCGAGGTCAATCCGCGTGCTTCGCGCACGGTGCCGTTTGTATCCAAGGCAACCGGAGTCGCGCTGGCCAAGGTAGCCGCGCGCTGCATGGTCGGCAGGAGCCTGCCCGAACAGGGCATGACGCGCGAGCTGGTGCCGCATTACTACTCGGTCAAGGAGGCGATCTTTCCCTTCCTGAAGTTCCAGAACGTCGACCCGATCCTTGGTCCGGAAATGCGCTCGACCGGCGAGGTCATGGGCGTCGGCCGCAGCTTCGGTGAAGCGTTCGCGCGTGCCCACGAGGCTGCGGGCATTGCTCCGCCGGCCATCGGCAAGGCGTTCCTTTCGGTGCGCGAATCGGACAAGGCCCGCCTCGTGCCGGTCGCCGAGGATCTGCTGCGTCGCGGTTTCAGCCTGGTTGCAACCAGCGGAACCTGCGCCTATTTGCGCACGCGCGGCATCGAATGCGAGCGTATCAACAAGGTCATCGAAGGCCGCCCGCATATCGTCGACTTGATCAAGAACCGCGAGATTGTCTTCATCGTCAACACCACCGAAGGCAAGCAGGCCATTGCCGATTCGTTCTCGATCCGGCGCCAGGCGCTGCAGCAGCGCGTGACCTATTCGACTACCATCTCGGGCGCACGCGCCTTGCTGCATTCGCTGGATTTCCGCCAGAGCGAAAACGTCTCCAGCCTGCAGAAACTTCACAGGGAATTGATTGCATGAATCGAGCTCCAATGACGCACAAGGGCGCCATCCGACTGCGCGCCGAACTGGATCGTCTGAAGTCCGAGGATCGTCCGCGCATCATCCAGGCGATTGCCGAGGCACGCGCGCATGGCGATCTCAAGGAAAACGCCGAATACCACGCCGCGCGGGAGATGCAGGGTTTCACCGAAGGCCGCATCAAGGAGCTTGAAGCCGGGCTGAGTTATGCCGATGTCATCGACATCTCCAGGCTCAATGCCGGCAAGAAGATCGTCTTTGGCGCAACTGTCGTCCTCGCCGACGAAGACAGTGGCGAGGAAGTGACCTACCAGATCGTTGGCGACATGGAAGCCGACATCAAGCAGAAGCTGATTTCGGTGATGTCGCCATTCGCACGTGCGCTGATCGGCAAGAGTGAAGGCGACAGCTTCGAGTTCCAGGCCCCCAACGGCACGCGCAACTACGAGATCCTCAGCGTCCGCTACCTCGATTGAAGGCGATGAATCGGGCCTGTGTGCTGCTGCCGGAATGGAAACGCTGCGTCGCCTCGGCGCAGGTGGCCAACGGCACCTTGAGCCGTTGGCTCGCCCGCGGTAACCGCCTCGAATCGAGTCCTGCGGGAATCGAGCAGGCAATCCGCGACCTGTTCGAGTTCGGTGGCAGGGCATTCCCGGCCGCGGCACTGAGCCGCCAGGTCGATGTCGGCGACGCCGCAGGTTCGCTTTGGTTGCGGGCTGATCCCGCCCACCTGCGCGCCGACATGACCACCGCACGCATGCTGGCCTGCGGTGAGCTGGGCCTGAGCGCGAGCGAAACCGGTGAGCTGGCCAAGGCATTGAAGCCGCTGTTTGGCGACGCCGGTTTCGAGTTCGATGCGCGTTTGCCGAACCGCTGGTACCTGCGTGCGGCGATGGCTGCCGAATTGCCGCAATGCGCCACGCCGGATGAGGCCATGGGCGATGACCTCAAGCTGCACCTGCCAGCGGGTGCCTCGGGCAGGCGCTGGCGCCAGTTGTACAACGACGCGCAGATCATCCTGCACAACCACGCCGTCAATGAACGCCGCGCCGCACGCGGTGCGGTAACCGTCAACAGCCTGTGGTTCTGGGGCGCGGGCGCGTTGCCCGCTTGGGTACGCAGTCCGCTCACCAAGGTCGTCAGCCCGTCGCTGGAAATCCGCGCATTGGCGGCACTGGCCGGCATTCCCGTGCATGAGGCGGAAGGTGATGCAATCGGGACGGTGCCGCAACGCAATTCCGAAGCGGTTTGCCTGATCGATCTCGCCAATCTGCGTGGCGATGCCCTCGAGCAGGGCGGATTGCAGCCGCTCGATCGGGCACTGCGCCGTGGTGGCCTTGGCGTCGTCGAACTCTTCTTTGCCTCGGGTGAACGATACCTTTGTCGCGCCGCGCACCGCTATCGCTTCTGGCGTCGCCCACGCGGATTGCAGCCCTGATACCGACCCGCATCCAGCGCCGGGCGGTCGGCGAGATCGATGGCGACTGGCCGCAGGCCATGCATCCGGTCCTGCGCCGGATCTACGCGGCGCGTGGCATTGTCCACTTTGCCGAGATCGAACACCGACTCGCAGCCATGGCCAGCCCGGCGGCGCTGGGTGGCATCGAGGAGGCCTGCGAGTTGCTGGCCAGCGCGATCCGGGACAACCGGCAGATCATCATTGTCGGTGATTTCGATTGCGACGGCGCCAGCGGCACGGCCGTGGCCGTCCGCGGCCTGCGCCTGCTTGGCGCGCAACGGGTCGGCTACCGCGTGCCGAATCGGCAAGCGCACGGTTATGGGTTGAGCACGGCCCTGGTCGCGACTTTGCTTGAGCCGACGCCGGAGTTGATCGTCACCGTCGACAACGGCATTGCCAGCATCGCCGGCGTGGCCGCGGCACGCGCACGCGGCATCGATGTGCTGGTCACCGATCATCACCTGCCTGGCCCCGTGCTGCCGGCAGCAAACGCCATCGTCAATCCGAATCTCGATGGCGATCGGTTTCCCAGCAAGGCCATCGCCGGAGTCGGCGTGATGTTCTGCATCCTCGTCGCCCTGCGCGCGCATCTGCGCGGTGCCGGCTGGTTTGCGGACGGGCGCGCCGAGCCCGATCTGGGTGTCCTCCTTGATCTGGTTGCACTGGGTACGGTGGCTGATCTCGTCGCGCTCGATTTCAACAATCGCGTCCTGGTCGAAGCAGGCTTGAAGCGCATCCGCTCCCAGCGTGCCTGCGCCGGCATCCTCGCCCTGCTGCGGGTTGCCGGACGCGATGCGAAGAACCTCGTGCCCGCTGACCTGGGTTTTGCCGTGGCACCCCGAATCAATGCCGCCGGACGTCTCGAGGACATGGCGCTCGGCATCGAATGCCTGCTCAGCGATGATCAAGCACAGGCCGACGAACTCGCCGCACGGCTCTCGGCGATCAATACCGAGCGCCGCGAGGTGCAGGCCAGCATGATCGAGCAGGGCGAAGCGGCTGTTTCTCGCTGGATCGCGACCCATGGCCAGCAGCAATTGCCTTGCGGGCTGACCTTGTTCGAGTCCGATTGGCATCCAGGCGTGGTCGGACTGGTTGCCTCGCGGCTCAAGGATCGCCTGCATCGCCCGGTCGTCGCCTGCGCCCCCGCCAGCGAGGGCAGCAGCGAGGTGCGCGCTTCGGCCCGTTCCATCCGTGGCATCCACGTGCGTGACATGCTCGCCGAAGTCGATGTGCGCAAGCCTGGCCTGATCCAGCGATTCGGTGGTCACGCCATGGCCGCAGGGTTGACCCTCGATCGCGCCGGGGTTGCCGAATTCGCCGCCGAGTTCGATGCCGTGGTGCGCGAGCGGGCAGCCGCGAACCTGTTCGAGCCGGTGTTGCTGAGCGATGGCGAACTGGCGGCGGATGATTTCACTCTCGATCTGGCCCGGGAGCTTCGGTTTGCCGGGCCATGGGGGCAGGCCTTTGCCGAGCCGCTGTTCGACAACGCCTTCGAGCTGGAATCCTGGCGTCGGGTCGGAACGCGTCACTGGAAGCTCAAGCTGCGCCCATGCGGGCATGCCGCCCCGGTTGATGCGATTTTGTTCAACGCCGAGCCGGGCACCACGCCGCCGACGTTGTTTCGCGCCGCTTTCCAGCTTGACATCAACGAGTGGAACGGTCGCGAATCCCTGCAACTGATCCTGCGTCATCTCGAACCGGGCTGATCCGCGCCGGCACCGGGCGAACCCGATGTGCGCATTCATTTGCTATGCTTTGCGGCCCACCTTGCACTGCAGCAATCCCGTGATCGAGACCAATCCCATCCGTGCCAGCATCGACGACCTGACCGAGCGCCTGCATTCGCTCCGGGGGTATCTTTGACTTCGACACCCGCGCCGAGCGCCTGGAGGAAGTCGGTCGCGAGCTGGAGAATCCGGATATCTGGAACAACCCGACGCATGCCCAGGAGCTGGGCAAGGAACGCGCGCAGCTGGAACGGGTGGTCAACGGCATCACCACGCTGACGCAGAGCCTGAGCGATGCCGGCGAGATGCTGGAACTGGGCGAGGCGGAAGGCGACGAGGATGTCATCAAGGGCGTCGAGTCCGACGTTGCCGCCATCGTCGCCAAGGTCGAGAAACTCGAATTCCAGCGCATGTTCTCCGGCGAGATGGATCATGCCAATGCCTTCGTCGATATCCAGGCCGGTGCCGGCGGCACCGAAGCGCAGGACTGGGCCGAGATGCTGTTGCGCATGTACTTGCGCTGGGCCGAGGACAAGGGCTGGAAGACCGAACTTCTGGAAGCTTCGGCCGGCGAAGTGGCCGGCATCAAGAGCGCCACGTTCAAGGTCGAAGGCGACTACGCCTATGGCTGGCTGAAAACCGAGATCGGCGTGCATCGCCTCGTGCGCAAGTCACCGTTTGATTCGGACAACCGCCGGCACACGAGTTTCACCTCGGTCTTCGTCTCGCCCGAGGTCGACGACAACATCGACATCGAGATCAATCCGGCCGACCTGAAGACCGACGTCTACCGTTCGTCCGGCGCGGGTGGCCAGCATGTCAACAAGACGGAATCGGCCGTGCGCATCACCCATGTGCCCAGTGGCGTCGTCGTCGCCTGCCAGACCGGGCGCTCGCAGCATTCCAACCGCGACAACGCGATGAAGATGTTGCGCGCCAAGCTGTATGAACTCGAGGTGCAGAAGCGCAATGCCGAAAAGGATGCGCTCGAGGCAACCAAGTCCGATATCGGCTGGGGCAGCCAGATCCGCAACTACGTGCTCGACCAGAGCCGGATCAAGGATTTGCGCACCGGCGTCGAGCGCACCGATACGCAGAAAGTCCTCGATGGCGATATCGACGATTTCATCGAAGCCAGCTTGAAGTCCGGGCTTGAAGCCGGGGCGAAACGCATCGACGCCTGAAGCAGCCCGCCACACATCACTTTCTCCCGGCAACTTTGCAGCGAATCACGAACATGACCGACAGCGTTTCTCCCGATCCGGCACAGTCTTCGATTGCCCCGACCGCCATTGCGGCAGACGAAAACAAACTGATGGCCGAGCGTCGCGAGAAACTGCACGGCCTTCGCAAACACGGCAACGCCTACCCGAACGATTTCCGAATCGATGCATTTGCCGGCGACCTGCAGGCGGAATTTGCCGATGTCGAAACCTGCACCGCCGAGGCGATTGCCGCACTGGCGCGCAGGGTTCGCGTGGCAGGACGCATCCTCGCGCGGCGCATCATGGGCAAGGCCAGCTTCGTCACCATCCAGGACATGAGCGGGCAGATCCAGTTGTTCCTGCAAGGCTCGACCCTGGCTGAAACCTACGAGGCGTTCAAGAGTTGGGACATCGGCGACATCGTCGGCGCCGAAGGTGAATTGATGCGCACGCGCACCGGCGAGCTGTCGATCAAGGTCGATCGCTTGCGCCTGCTGACCAAGTCGCTGCGCCCGCTGCCGGACAAGTGGCATGGCCTGTCCGACATCGAGCAGCGCTACCGTCAGCGTTATGTCGATCTGATCGTCACGCCCGAATCGCGCAATGCGTTTGCCTTGCGTTCGAGGGCAATCGGTTTCATGCGCCAATGGCTGGAAGCCGAGCCGCGCCGGTTCATGGAAGTCGAGACGCCGATGATGCACGTGATTCCGGGAGGGGCGACGGCGCGTCCATTCGTGACCCATCACAACGCGCTCGATCTGCAGCTATACCTGCGCGTTGCCCCCGAGCTGTATCTCAAGCGGCTGGTCGTCGGCGGTTTCGAACGCGTCTACGAGATCAACCGGAATTTCCGCAACGAAGGCGTGTCGACCCGGCACAACCCCGAGTTCACCATGCTCGAGTTGTATCAGGCGTATGCGAGCTATCAGGAAATCATGGACCTCACCGAGGACATGCTGCGCGAAACCGCGCGGGCGACGCTCGGGCGCACGGCCATGACCTGGGAGGGCAGGGACATCGACCTCGGCCCGCCATTCCGGCGCTGGCGCATGGATGATGCGGTGCTCGAATACAACCCCGAAATCAGTCGCGAAGAACTGCGAAATCGCGACGCAATGGCGGCTCACTGCGCACGCCTGAAAGTCGCCGTGAAACCTGCCCATGGCTGGGGCAAGATCCTGCTGGAAATCTTCGAGGCAACGGTCGAAGCGCGCCTCGTGCAGCCGACCTTCATCACCGCGCATCCAGTCGAGGTTTCGCCGCTGGCGCGTGAAAGCGACAGCGAGCCTGGCCTCACCGATCGTTTCGAGCTGTTCATTGGTGGCAAGGAGATCGCCAATGGTTTTTCCGAACTGAATGATCCGGAAGACCAGGCGGCACGCTTCCGGGCCCAGGTCGATGCCCTTGCTGGCGGCGACGATGAAGCCATGCATTTCGATGCGGACTACATCCGCGCCCTCGAATACGGGCTGCCACCGACCGGCGGGCTCGGCGTCGGCATCGATCGCTTCGTCATGCTGCTGGCCGATGTCGCCTCGATCCGCGATGTGCTGCTGTTTCCCTACATGCGACCGCAAGCTTGAGCGCGCCGGAACCCATTTCCCGGTTGCGGTCCGAGGTCGATCCGGGCAGCCGGACAGGCTTGGCCGAAGGCAGATTTTTCAACGGATGTGATAGCCTTTCCGGCGTGTCGACGTGCCCGGTCTTGCACGTTTTTCCGGGTCCGGACAGTCGTGCGTCAGCAGGTTTTTGGCATTGCCTGTGCAACTCCTGATCTGGTCATTCCCGCCGGAGCCAATGCAATGAACGTGATGATCGTTGATGACCAACCCTCTGCCCGGACGATGCTTCGCCACATCGTCGAAGGGGTCGGGCCAATCATCCGCGTTTCGGAATTCGGCAATCCGGTCGATGCCTTGCAATGGTCGGATGCAAACGCGCCGGACCTGCTCCTGCTCGACTACCGCATGCCGGAAATGGACGGCCTCGAATTCACCCGGCGTTTTCGCCGCCCTGCATCACGCCGCGATGTGCCGATCATCCTCATCAGCGTGGTCGGTGACGAGCCGGTGCGCCAGGCTGCACTCGATGCCGGCGTCACTGATTTCCTGGTCAAGCCGGTGCGTCCGCGCGAGTTGCGCTCGCGCTGCCGCAATCTGCTGCAGATGCGTCGGCAATCCGAGGTGATCAAGGATCATGCGCGCGCGCTCGAACAGAAGCTCGCCGATGGCCTGCAGGAGGTCGAGCAACGCGAAACCGAAATCCTCTTTCGCCTTGCCACCGCCATCGAATACCGGGATTACGGTGCCAGCGCTCACCTCATGCGCATGGCGCGCTATTGCGAGTTGATCGGCGAAGGGCTCGAACTCGGCGAGGACCAGGTGCGTTTGCTCGCCCGCGCGGCGCCTCTGCATGACATCGGCAAGATCGGAATCCCGGATTCGGTGCTGCTGAAGGCAGGCGCGCTCACCGACGACGAAATGGCCGTCATGCGCAAGCATTCACTGCTTGGCTTCGAGATCCTGCGCGACAGTCGCAGCCCTGTCGTGCAGGCTGGTGCGCAGATCGCCCTGCGTCACCATGAGCGCCTGGACGGCAGCGGTTATCCCGATGGCCTGAAGGGCGAGCAGATTCCGTTGTTTGCGCGCATTGCCGCCATCGCCGATGTATTCGATGCGCTGACCTCGGAGCGCCCGTACAAGCGGGTGTGGAGCGTGGAGGATGCATTCAGTTACCTGCAGCAGCATGCCGGCATTCTGTTCGATCACGCGGCGGTGCAGGTCCTGCTCGCCAATGTGGCGCGGGTCAGGGCGATCCAGGCAAGCGAAACCGCACTCAAGCCGGCAGCCGCCCACTGATCGGCACCACGCGTCGGGCGAGGGCAACGCTCCCGGACAAGGCCAGGATTTGCCTCGAAGTAGCGAAAACGGTCAAATTGGCGCGCTCGGGCAGTCGCCGGGGGAGGTCTGGCGGCCGAGCGGCATGCTCCGGTACATGGAAGGCTGCATCGCCGTGCACCGTGGCTGGCCGTGCGAGGTTGGCCCGGATCGTGCTTGAAGAAACCTGTGCCGAAGTCGTCGGACGATGGGCAAGGCAAGGCGAGCAGCTGCGCCCGGAGGGGATTGAATGAAACTTGACGGTTCCGGACAACACCGGCGCCACGCCCGAATGCCGATACGCTCGATTGCGCTGATCAGCATGGGGCCGTTGTCCTGGATCACCGAAGTGGAGAACATTTCGGCAACCGGTCTGCTCGTGCATCGCCCTGACGAATGGGTTGCCGGCGCCGGCGAAAGCGGCGTGCTCGACCTGCTGCTCGGTGACGATCTGCATATCCACCTTGAAGCAAGTGTCACCCGCCTCACCCCGACGCATGTCGGTTTTGCCTATACCAGCATTCCCGAGGACAAGGAGCATGCCTTGTGGAGCCTGCTTGGCGAATATGCCGAGAACATGGATCAACCGGGCGCGGCAACCGACAGCACTTGATCAGCGTTGCCCCTAACCGTGCTTGATCTCGGCCTCGCGCAATTCGCGACGCAGGATCTTGCCGACATTCGACTTTGGCAGCGAATCGCGGAACTCGATATGGCGCGGCTGCTTGTAGCCGGTCAGTTCACTGCGGCAATGCGCACGAACCGCCTCCTCGGTCAGCGCCGGATCCTTCCTGACGATTACCAGTTTGACCGCTTCGCCAGACTTTTCGTCGGGCACGCCGATCGCCGCCACTTCGAGCACGCCCGGCATCATCGCCACGACATCCTCGATTTCGTTCGGATAGACGTTGAAGCCGGAGACCAGGATCATGTCCTTCTTGCGGTCGACGATGTAGAAGAAACCTTGCTCGTCCATGCGCGCGATGTCGCCGGTGTGCAGCCAGCCCTGCGCATCGATGATCTTCGCCGTCTCTTCCGGGCGATTCCAGTAACCCTTCATCACCTGCGGGCCGCGCACGCACAACTCTCCGATCTCGCCGACAGCAAGAAAGGCCCCGTCGTCGTCGCGGATGCAGACATCGGTCGAGGAGACGGGCAGGCCGATGGAGCCGTTGTATTCGGCAAGGTCGAGCGGATTGATACACACCGCCGGCGAGGTCTCGGTGAGTCCGTAGGCCTCGGAAAGCGTGCAGCCGGTGACTTTCTTCCAGCGCTCGGCAACCGCGCGCTGCACGGCCATGCCGCCGCCAAGGGTCATGCGCAGGCTGGAGAATTCAAGCTTGTCGAACCCCGGTGTATTCAGCAGGCCATTGAACAGGGTGTTGACGCCGGTCAGGCCGGTGTAGCGGATGCGCGCCAGCGTGGCGACGAAGCCGGGCATGTCTCGCGGGTTCGTGATCAGGTGATTGTGGCCACCGAGTTTCATGAACGTCAGACAATTTGCGGTCAATGCGAAAATGTGATAAAGCGGCAATGCGGTGATGATGATTTCTTCGCCCTCGCGCATGCCGGTGCCGATCCAGGCGCTGGCTTGCTGCATGTTGGCGATGAGGTTGCGATGGGTGAGCATGGCACCCTTGGCGACCCCGGTGGTGCCGCCGGTGTACTGCAGGAATGCGATGTCGCCTGGAGCGATATCGGCCTTTGCCAGCTGCGAGGCACCGCCGCGACGCAGCGCTTCGTTGAAGCGGATGGCACCGTCGATCGAAAACGCCGGTACCATCTTCTTGACATGGCGCACGACGAAATTGGTGATCAGGTTTTTCGGGAATCCGAGCAGATCGCCGATGCCGGTGGTGATTACCTGGCGAACCTGGGTGTGTGCCAGCACGCTGGCCACGGTATGGGCGAAATTGTCGAGGACGAGGATGGCCTTGGCGCCGGAGTCCTCGAGTTGATGGCGAAGTTCCCGCGCCGTGTACATGGGGTTGGTATTGACCACGACCAGGCCCGCACGCAAGGCACCGGCAATGGCAACGGGATATTGCAGGACATTCGGCATCATCATGGCGATGCGGTCGCCCTTGACGAGTTTCAGCTCGTTGACGAGGTAGCTGGCGAAATGCCGACTCATCTGGTCCAGGTCGCCGTAGCTGATCGTGCGGCCCATGTTGGTATAGGCCGGGCGGTGGCGGAACCTGTCGAAGCAGTTGTCGAGCAGGGCCACGATCGACGGGAACTCGTCGAGATCGATTTCGGCCGGGACGCCCTTTGGATAGTGGGCCAACCAGGGCCGATGGATGCTCTCAGACATGTTTCACTCCAGGTCTGCCCCGAATGGCGGCGGCGGATGATTCCGCGGCGGTTCGAGGCCCACGGAAGTACAGGCCTGATTGCACCACACGGCGCGAAGTTGCAGCAAGGAGCAGCGCAGCGACAATGATCCGATTCAATCCCCATGGGCGAGCAGGCGACAAGTGATGAAGAACGGACAACGACGGATCGACACGACTGCGGCACGCATGCGCTGGCTGGCAACCTGGCTGGCGGCGGCGCTCACCGCACTGGCGCTGGGTGCCTGTTCGCCGCCCTCGGACGAGGTGCGGATCCGTTCGGCGATCAGTGACATGCAGGCCGCCATGGAGGCTGGCAAGCCTGGCGACTTCATGCAGCACGTGGCCGGGGATTTCACCGGTGATGGCGGTGCGGTCGACAAGCAGGCGCTGCACAACCTGCTGCGTGCGCAGGCGCTTGGCAATGCCCGCATTGGCGTGACGGTGGTTTCGATGGATATCGAATTGCTGGGCGATCGCGCCACGGCCAGGGTCGATGTCACCCTGACCGGCGGCAACGGGCGCTGGATGCCGGAACGCGGCTCGATCCAGCAGATCGAGAGTGGCTGGCGTCGCGAGGACGGGCATTGGCTCTGCTACAACGCCCAGTGGAAGCAAGTCCTCTAGGGCATCGCTGATCAAGTGGCGCAACCGTCAGGGGTCCAGGAGGTTCGCCGCGCCGGCGAGGTGGTGCGCCCGCGGCATGGAGCCGCGGGCGAAGCATCGACGTGTCGACGACGAGGAACGACGCAGCTTCGTCCCGTCGCCGCGCTGACCGGTCTAAGCGGCTTTGCCGGATCGTGCCAGCTGGCGCAGCACGTAAGGCAGGATGCCGCCATGGCGAAAGAACTCCCGTTCCTTCGGCGTCGCCAGCAGGACATCGACCATGAACTCCTTGCGGCTGCCGTCGCTGGCCGTCGCGACCACCCGCGCCTCGCGCGCCGCACCGCCATCGAGTCCGCTCAACTGGAACGTTTCAAGGCCGCTCAGTCCCAGCGAAGCCGCACTTTCGCCGGGCTTGAACTGGCAGGGCAACACGCCCATGCCGACCAGGTTCGAGCGATGGATGCGTTCGAAGCTTTGCGCAATCACTGCCTTGACGCCAAGCAACAGCGTGCCCTTGGCCGCCCAGTCGCGCGAGGAGCCGCTGCCGTATTCCTTTCCGGCGATGACGATCAACGGCGTGCCTTCCTCCCTGTAGCGCATGGCGGCATCGTAGATCGCCATCTTCTCGCCGCTGGGCACGTGACGGGTGAAGCCGCCTTCGATGCCGTCAAGCATCTGGTTGCGGATGCGGATATTGGCGAACGTGCCACGCACCATCACATCGTCGTTGCCACGCCGCGAACCATAGGAATTGAAATGCTCGACGGCGACGCCACGAGCGAGCAGGTACTGGCCGGCGGGCGAACTCTTCTTGATGTTGCCGGCGGGAGAGATGTGATCGGTGGTGATCGAATCGCCAAACAGACCGAGGCAACGCGCCGCGTTGAGGTCCTCGAATTTCGGCAATTGCATGGTCATGCCCTCGAAGTAGGGCGGATTCTTGATGTAAGTGGATTCGGCATCCCACTTGAAGAGTTTGCCGTCGGGGAAACGGATGGCATTCCAGCGGCTGTCCCCCTTGAACACTTCGGCGTAGTTGGAGGTGAACATCTGCGGGTTGATCGTGCTGGCGATCAGTGCGCTGATCTCGTCGGTGCCGGGCCAGATGTCCTTCAGGTAAACCGGTTGGCCATCGCTGCCGGTGCCCAGGGGTTCGCTGGCAAGGTCGATGTCGATGGTGCCGGCGAGGGCAAAGGCGACGACCAGCGGTGGCGACGCCAGGTAGTTCATCTTCACCTCGGGATGGATACGCCCCTCGAAGTTGCGATTGCCGGAAAGTACCGCCGCAACAGCCAGGTCATTGCTCTGGATGGCGGCGCTGACGGCGGCGTCGAGGGGGCCGGAATTGCCGATGCAGGTGGTGCAGCCGTATCCGACCAGGTAGAAACCGAGTTTCTCCAGCTCGCCCAGCAGGCCGGCCTTTTTCAGGTAATCGGTAACCACCAGTGAGCCCGGCGCCAGCGAGGTTTTCACCCACGGCTTGCGCTTGAGGCCCTTGGCCACCGCGTTGCGTGCGAGCAGGCCGGCGCCGAGCATGACGGCCGGATTCGAGGTGTTGGTGCAGGAGGTGATTGCGGCGATGACCACGGCACCGTCGCGCACACCCGCCGCAACCCGTTGCGCGTCGGTTTCGGATCCATGGTCGCAGGCGCTTTCGTCGTGTCCGACGGCGGTGCTGCCGCCCTCGTTCTTGAAACGGGCGATTTCCGCGGTCTTTGCCGGGCGTCCCTCATCGAGCAGTTTCATGGTCGCGCTGTAGCTGTGCCGCATATCCGACAACAGCACCCGATCCTGCGGGCGCTTGGGTCCGGCCAGCGATGGCTTGACGCTGCCCATGTCCAGTTCAAGAGTGGAAGAGAACTGCGCCGGCGGCGTGGCATCGTCGTGCCAGAGTCCCTGGGCGCGGGCGTAGGCCTCGACCAGGGCAATCTGCTCATCGCTGCGTCCGGACAGGTGCAGGTAACGGATCGATTCCGCATCGATCGGGAAGATCGCGCAGGTGGCACCATATTCCGGCGACATGTTGCCGATGGTGGCGCGATCGGCCAGCGGCAGGTGCTTGAGGCCGTCGCCGTGGAACTCGACGAACTTGCCGACCACGCCGTGCTTGCGCAGCATCTGCGTGACGGTCAGCACCAGGTCGGTGGCGGTTGTGCCCTCGGGCAGGCGACCGCTCAGCTTGAAGCCGACCACCTGCGGGATGAGCATCGAGGAGGCCTGGCCGAGCATGGCGGCTTCGGCTTCGATGCCGCCCACGCCCCAGCCGAGCACGCCAAGGCCATTGACCATGGTCGTATGCGAATCGGTGCCGAACAGCGTATCCGGATAGGCCCATTCGCGGCCATCGATCTGGCTGGTCATGACCACGCGCGAGAGATGTTCGAGGTTGACCTGGTGGACGATGCCGGTGCGCGGCGGCACGACCTTGAAATTGTTCAGTGCTTCCTGCCCCCAGCGCAGGAAGGAATAGCGTTCCTGGTTGCGCTCGAATTCGATATCGACGTTCTTCTCGATGGCATCGCTTGAGGCGAAGACATCCACCTGCACGGAATGGTCGATCACCAGTTCGACCGGTGCCAGCGGATTGATCAGGCCGGGATCGCCGCCGAGGGCGACCATGGCGTCGCGCATCGCGGCCAGGTCGACGACACAGGGGACTCCGGTGAAATCCTGCAGGATCACGCGCGCCGGCATGAAGGCGATCTCGGTATCCGGTTCGGCCTCGGGATTCCAGTTGGCGACCGCGCTGATGCTCTTGTCGGTGACATCGACGCCGTCTTCGTGGCGCAGCAGGTTCTCCAGCAGGATCTTCATCGAATACGGCAGCTTGCGCAGATCGAAGCGCTGGCCAAGCTTGGCCAGGCTCGCATAGCGGTAGGTCTTGCCGTTGACCTCGAGGGTATCGTGGGTCGAAAAGCTGTCTTTCATGGAGATTCTCCTTGCTGTCGCAGTGGCAAAGGCGGGGCGGGAAGGCAGGCCGGTATCGTACCGCCTTGCCCCGGCGCAGGCTTCGATGACGGCTCGCAAATGGGGGCGGATGAGCCTGACTGCAACCGCTTGCCGTTTCCATGCGCAACGCTGCTCGCGTTGCGGCTGATGCCGGGAAACGGCTAAAATAGACGGCTGCCGACCTAGCGATGAATAGCTGGCCGGGCCTGCGCGGCGCCACTTTTCCTGCTCCACGCCGATGCCGTGATGGCCGTGTTTCATCGCCTGACGCACCCTTTCCGTCTGCCCACTGGATGCCTCCCATGCTGACCTCCTATCGCCAACATGTTGCCGAACGCGCCGCGCTTGGCATTCCGCCGCTGCCGCTTTCCGCCGGGCAAACGGTCGAGTTGATCGAGTTGCTCAAGCAACCCGGCGCGGAGGACACGGCATTCCTCGTCGACCTGATCACCCATCGCGTGCCCGCTGGCGTCGATGATGCGGCCAAGGTCAAGGCCTCGTTCCTCGCCGCGCTGGCCTTTGACAGCGAGCATTGCGCACTGATTTCCCCGACGCGCGCGACGGAACTGCTCGGCACCATGCTTGGCGGCTACAACATCCATCCGCTGGTCGAACTGCTCGATCACGACACGCTCGCGCCGATCGCCGCGGAAGCGCTGAAGAAGACCCTGTTGATGTTCGACGCCTTCCACGATGTCAAGGACAAGGCCGACAAGGGCAACGTGCATGCCCGTGGCGTCCTGCAGAGCTGGGCCGACGCCGAATGGTTCATCAGCCGACCTGAAGTCCCGGCATCACTGACCATCACCGTGTTCAAGGTCAGCGGCGAAACCAATACCGATGATCTCTCGCCGGCACCCGATGCGACCACGCGCCCGGACATCCCGATGCACGCGTTGGCCATGCTGAAGAACAAACGCGACGGCATCACTCCCGAGGAAGACGGCAAGCGCGGACCGGTCGCCTTCATCGAATCGCTGAAGGAAAAGGGCAACCTGGTCGCCTATGTCGGTGACGTGGTCGGCACCGGGTCGAGCCGCAAGTCGGCAACCAACTCGGTGCTCTGGTTCACCGGCGAGGACATCCCGTTCATCCCGAACAAGCGTTTTGGCGGCGTCTGCCTCGGCAACAAGATCGCGCCGATCTTCTACAACACGATGGAAGACGCCGGTGCCTTGCCGATCGAACTGGATGTCAGCCGCATGGAAATGGGCGATGTCGTCGAGCTGCGCCCATATGAGGGCAAGGCGCTCAAGGATGGCCAGGTGATCGCCGAGTTCAAGGTCAAGTCCGAGGTGTTGTTCGACGAGGTGCGCGCCGGTGGACGCATCCCGCTGATCATCGGTCGCGGCCTCACCGCCAAGGCGCGCGAGGCGCTTGGCCTGCCGCCATCAAGCCTGTTCCGCCTTCCCGAGAATCCGGCCCGCAGCAGCAAGGGCTTCACCCTGGCGCAGAAGATGGTCGGCCGTGCCTGCGGCTTGCCTGAAGGCGAGGGCATCC
>Ga0209476_10000436_pt1 | contig 28088 bp, 22 predicted proteins | sample KloWWTrecipitate_FD_187179 | JGI IMG/M metagenome (GOLD analysis project Ga0209476, IMG submission 187179) | Active sludge microbial communities from Klosterneuburg, Austria, studying microevolution and ecology of nitrifiers - Klosterneuburg... | ecosystem: Engineered > WWTP > Aerobic digester... | reverse complement strand
TCATCCGCCTTCGCTCCTCGGCGCGGTCGCGAACAGGCGGTCGAGCCGGTCGATCAGCGCCCGGCTCGGGCGACTCGCGTGCACGCCGGCCGCATCGCCACCCGCCGCATGGCCAGCCGCCGTGCCACCACTCGGGGCCGGAAGGCCGGCGCCGCGCAGGAAGACGTAGAAGACGCCGCCGAAGTCGCTGTCGTAGTCGTACGCCGGCAATCGGCGCCTGAGCCAGCGATGCAGCGCGAGCGTGTAAAGGCTCGCCTGCAGCGGATAGGCATGCCTGCGCATCGCGGTCGCGAGCGCGTCGGCTGCGTAGTGCCGAACCGTGTCGCCGAGATGGTTGCTCTTCCAGTCCAGCAGGTAGTAGCGACCGCCGTGCTCGAACACGAGGTCGATGAAGCCGCGCAGGAAGCCGCTCCAGCGCGAGCCGCCCGCGACCACGTCGAGTCCGAACTCGGCGTCGACCGCCTCGACGATTGCGCGATCGGACACGCCGGCGCCGGCCATCAGGAAGTCCAGCTCGCGCACCTGTCGGTGCGAGGGCACCTCCGCCAGCCGGACGATCTCGCCGCGCGGCGCGCGCATCGGCGTCGCGACCACCTGCTCGAGCCACTCGGCGACCTGGCCCGCGTCGATCCGCCGGTAGCCGCCTCGCGCGAGGCGATCGGCCACCGCCCGACGATCGAATGGCAGGTCGAATCGTGCCTCTTCGAGCACGCCGTGCAGGCACACCCCCGCTTGCGTCCCGGACGGAAAGCGGAAACGGATCGCGGCTTCGAGCGCCGGCGCCGCGTCGGCAGCCGATCCGCCCGCCGGCGCCGGTTCGGGCGGTAGCGGCTGCTGGTCGTGATCGGGGCGATCGACGGCATCCTGCGCGGCGATCGCGCCGCCCGGGTCGTCGCGCGACGCGGCATTCGCCATCGCGCTGAAGCTGGTCGCGATCGACGGCGCCGCGATCACGGTGCGCCAGGGCCGGACGCCCAACGGCGCGGTCCCGGCCGACACACGCGAATCGTCCGGGGTGCCGTCCGTACCAGCGGCGGCCTCCGCTAGCGAGTCACGCGAGTCTCGCGAGTCGCTCGAGCCCGCACCGGCTCGGCCGCGCTGAAGCGCCGCGACCAGCGTCGGCGTGTCGACCACGGCCAGCGCGGTCGTTCCGCTCGCGGCCGCGCGCGCCTTCCAGGCGTCGAGCGCATGGTCGATGGCATCGGGTCCCAGCGGCGGCGTTCCCTTCTGTCCGGCGCGCCAGTCCTGTTGTGCCACGGGATCGAGCCCGGCGAGCAGCCACGCCAGCGGCGAGTACTGTGCACCCGCCGCGGCGCCCCAGAACAGGTAACAGCGCTGCTCGGCGCGCGTCAGCGCGACGTACATCGTCCGCAGCGCCTCGGCGTGCCACTCGGTCGCCGACTGCCGTGCCGCTTGCGCGGTCGGCGCGAAGTCGAGCACCGCGCGCCAACCCGCCCCGGCCTCCCGCTCGTGGCGCACGCGCGGCAACGGCGCTGCGGCGGGCTTCGCCGACCAGGCGAACGGCAGGAACACCACCGGGAACTCGAGGCCCTTGCTCTTGTGCACGGTCAGGATCCGCACCAGGTCCTCGTCGCTTTCGAGGCGCAATTCCTCGCTGTCACGGTCGCGCGCGAAATCCGCCGCCCGGCGCCGCGCGAGCGCGCGCAGCGCCTGCTGCGGGCCGCGCCGCGCTTCGTCGTCGTCGCCGAGCAGTTCGACGAGGTGCATCAGGTTGGTCAGTCGCCGGTCGCCGTCGCGCACCGCGGCCAGCCTCGCGCCGACGCCCGCTTCGCGAATCAGCCGGCGCAGCGCTGCGATCGGACCGTGGCGGAGCCAATCGTCGCCCGCACGCGCGAAGCTCGCCGACGACGACAGTGCGCGCTGCGCATCGCGATCGAGCGCCAGCAGGCCGTCGGCAGTCCCGCCCACCAGAGTCGTGGCCAGCGCAGAGCGCATCAGGCCCGGTTCGCCGGGTTCCGCGATCGCGGCTAGCACGCGCATCAACTCGGCGCACTCGAGCGTCTCGAGCACGCTGTCTCGCGACACTTCGGCGGCCCCGATGCCGCTCGCCGCGAGTGCGCGCTTGATCGCGGCACCCTGCCAATGCGTATTGACCAGCACCGCGATGTCGGCGGGCCTGAGCGCAGCGTCGTCCAGCCGCGCACCCGAGCGGAGCAGGCGCCCGATCTCGGACACGCAGGCGTCGATCGCCTGGCGCCGCGCGGCGCCGGCGTTCAGCCAGCCGGTCTGCGGATCGGGCTCGAGGCGCACCACCGTCATCGGCGCACGCTGCGGCGAATCGTCGATTCCGAACGCACGCCGCGGTCGCGCGCCCACCCTGGAACCGGCGAAGGCGATGTCTTCGACCAGGAACGGCCGGTCGCGTCGATACAGCGCGTTGACCGCGGCGATCAGCCCGGGACCCGAGCGCTGGTTTTCGTCGAGCCGATGAATCCTTCCCACGGCCTCGCGCGCGCCGAGGTACGAGTAGACGTCGGCGCCGCGGAATGCGTAGATCGCCTGCTTCGGATCGCCGACCAGCACCAGCGCGGGCTCGACGGCGCGACCGGCGCGCTCGGGCGCGGTGTCCGCCTCGACGTAGATCCGGCGGAAGATGGCCCACTGCAGCGCGTCGGTGTCCTGGCACTCGTCGATCAGCGCCATCGGATGGCGCTCGCGCAGCGCGCGCGCCAGCTGTGCGCCGGCGACCGGATCCGCGAGCGCGTCGTGCACCGCGCGCAGCAGGTCGTCGAAGCCGAGCGAGCGAGCCCGCGCCAGGTCGGCCTCGCGGCTCGCCGCACATTCGGCGGCGAGTTCCTGTGCGATCCAGGCCGGCAGGCGCTCGATCGCCGCAGCCACCTGCAGGAGCCGATCGCAGTGCCCCGGGATCGCCGACGGCGGCAAACGACCGCCGAAGCGTTCGCTGGCGAGCCGTGAAACCTGCTCGGGAACCGCCGTCGCGTGCGGGTCGAGACAGAAGCCGCGCAGCGCGTCGAGCCAGCCCCGCGCCCAGTCGACGCGCATGCGCCTGCCGTCGACGTTGTCCCTGACGCCGACCCAGTCGAGCAGCGCATCGCCCTCGCGCTCGAGCGCGTCGGCGAGGCTCCGGCGCACCTCGGCCAGTTCGACCTCGACCCGACGCCAGTCGCCTGCCGCCGGTTCGACGCGCGCCAGAGGCTGCGCCGAGATTGCACGCACCGCGTCGCGCAGCACGTCCGGCGTGAGCCCGGCAAGCCCGAAGGCCAGCAGCCGAGCCGGCGATGCTTCACGCGCCTGTTCGCGCCACCAGTCGGACAGCCGGTCCAGCCGCGGATCGACCGCGTCGGCGCTCGCACGCAACCCTGCCGGCACGCCGATCGACATCGCGTGCTCGTCGATCACGCGCTGGCAGTAGCCATGAATCGTGTGGACCGCCATCTCGTCGACGCGCGCCAGCGCCACGCGCAGCGCCGATCGCGCGCGCCGGGCGGCCGCGTCGTCGAGGCGCGCGTCGCAGGCGACGCAGAACGGCTCGAACACCGTCGGGGCGCGGCCTTCGAGACGGTCATCGAGCCGTCGTTCGAGCTCTGCGATCCGCTGCCGGATTCGCGCACCGAGTTCGGCGGTCGCCGCGTTCGTGAACGTCACCACGAGCAGCTGCTCGAGACCGAGTTCGCGCTCGATCAGCGCGCGAACCACGAGCCCGGCGATGGTCCAGGTCTTGCCGGTGCCGGCATCCGCCTCGAGCAGGTGCAGCCCGTGCAGGATGCCGGCGTCGAACACCGGGTGCGCGTTCAGATCGGGGCTCACGTTGCGTCCCTTCGCCGCACGCGCACGTCGATGTCGTCGAACATCGGCCGATAGGCGCGCTCGCCGAGCTCGAGCACCTGGTCGATGTCCGGTTCCGCGTCGCGGAACAGGGCCTGCTCGGCCGGCCGCTGCAACTCGGGGCTGCGGGCGCCGAATTCGCTGCCGGCCAGCGTCTCGCGCGCACGCTCGCGCGCCGCACGCTCGCGTGCCGCCTGCTCGCGTGCCGCCTGCTCGCCGACCGGCGATGCCGCTTGCCCGCCGCCGCGCCCGGGTCGCTCGAGTTCCAGCGCGTAGCGCAGCCAGCTCCGCGGAAAGAGCGCCAGCGGCTCGCGCGCGATGCGCGATGCCCACTGCAGCGCGTGCCGCAGGCTTCGCTGCGGGTCGTCGACACGCAACTCGACGGTTGCATCGAGCGCGACCAGCCGCGCCGGCGGTCCCTCGCCGTGTGCGTCGCGCCACAGCGCGGTGCGCAGCCAGGCGTCGATCAGCGCATGCGGGCCCAGCGGAAAGGCGCTCGCGAACACCGGCTGCTGCCGGGCGTCGAGCGCCGGCACGGCCATCGTCAACCGGACCTCGCCGACGGCGGCAACGATTCGGTCGGTGCCGGTCGCGGACACCGTCGGACCGCAAGCGGCCTCGGCAACGAGCGCGAGCGCGCGCTGCACCAGCCGGGACGCGTGGCTGCGCCCGGGCGCGCCGGCCGCAGTCTGCGGCGCGATCGCCATTTCGTCGACCAGGCGCTGCGGGTCCGTGCCGGCGAGCAGCCGCTCGACGCAGGCCTGCACCCAGGCGCGGTCGTCCTGGTCGGACCACAGCGGCTCGGTCTCGTCCGGGACCAGGTGCTCGCGCAACAGGCGCAGCCCCAGCGACTCGCGAAGCCAGGTGGCGGCCGGCGCCGCGAGCGCATTGCGCACGCTCTCGATCGGCAGCGTGACCGGCATCGTCTCCGCCTGCACGGGGACATCGCCCGGGTCCGCGACGGCAACGAGCGGACCGACGGACGGAGCACGTTCGCGCAGCGGCCGCGCGAGCCCGTGCGCCGCCGCGACCCACTCCTGCGCGTAGCTGCCGATGCCGGCGAAGCTGCGCGCCGAGAACGGGTGCAGCGGGTACTCGACGAGTGCGGGCCCGGCGGCAGGTGCGGGATGCCGCCGCCGGATCAGGTCGAGCGGCGCACCGCCGGCATCCGCGGCCAGTCGCGCCGACAGGTAGGCCAGCAGCTCGCCCACCAGCGGTGACGGGTTGAGCGGCGTGTCGTCGCGCGCGTTGCGGCTGCGACACGACACGATCAATCGGTCGCGCGCCGCGAGCACCGCGTCGAGGAAGACGCCTCGATCGTCGATGCGCGCGAGCCGGTCGCCGAAGCGCGGCGCGCGCCGCATCAGGTCGAGCTCGTCCAGGCCGCCCTTGCGCGGAAACGCCCCCTCGTCCATGCCGAACAGGCAAACCACGCGGAAGGGCACGCCCGGCAGGCTGCCGATGGGACACACGGTGACGGCACCGGACGGCATTGCCGCGGTGGCGCTGCGCGCGAGCGCGTCGGCGAATGCGCGACCGAACGCAGCCGCGTCGAGCGCCACCGCGGGCATTCCCGCGGCGCTGGCCAGCAGGTCCGACAGTGCATCGTGCACGCGCTGCAGGCCGCCCGCGTGGCGCCGCACCGTACCGAAGACCGAATCGACCGCAGCAGCGAGCGCGGCGCACCAGTCGGCCAGCGGGTGCGGCTCGCGCGCCGCCTCGCGCAGGTCCGCGAGCGCGTCGCCGACGCGCAGCCAGGCATCGAGGGCGCGCGCGCGCGTACCCTGCGCGCCGGGGACCGAGAGCAGCTCGCCGACCGTCGCCGCTTCGCCCATCGCCGCTCCGAGCAACAGGCGCTCGACCGCGGTGCGCACGTTGTGCTTGGGTGACCCCTCTTCGGCGTCGAGGCCGCGGCGCGCACCTGCGGCGTCGAACCAGCCGAGCAGCGACTGGACCTCGGAAGCGTCGAGCGCCAGTGCTTCCATGACGGCCGGGCCGCGCAACCACTCGTCGAGCGCCAGCGCCGAGACGCCCTGCAGCGTCATCGCGAGCATTCCCTCGACCGCAGCCACCAGGGGATCGATGCGCGGCGCGCGGCCGCTGATCGAGATCGGGATCCGGCGGGGCTCGGGCTGGCTGTCGAAGACGCCTTCGATCGCCGATGCGGCAGCCTCGAGATCGGCGCAATAGACGACGACTTCGCCCGGCGACAGCGACGGCAGCGTCTCGAAGCACTCGAGCAGCGACTCGTGCAGCAGCTCGGCCTGTCGCACGAGGCCGTGCGCGCCGATCACCGCGACCGAACCGTCGTCGCGCACGACGTCGCGCCACGGCGCGTCGCTGCGCGCGAACACGGCGGCCTGCAGCGCCTGCAGGGGCCCGGGAGCCGTCCCGTGGCCGGATGCGCCGAACGGCGTCGCGTCGTCGCGGCCGGGCGCTTCGGCCTGCGTCTCGAAGCGCTCTTCGAGCGACAGCAGCTGCGCCACGAAGTCGCGATGCGCCCTGCCCCAGTTGCCGAGCAACGCCGGCTCACCGTCGTACAGCCAGGCAACATCCGGCCTTTGCTCGCGGATCGCCGCGAGCTGGCGAGAATCCAGCATGTCGGTCCACAGTTCGCGGCACGGATCGGGCGCAAAGAACGACACGTCCATCCACGACGCGAGCCGCCCGAGCAGCGCGAACTGCTCGGGCGAGAGGTCGACCCGGCCAAGGATCGCCACGCTGCGCTCGCCGAACCGGCCAAGCAGGCGAGCATCGTCGCCGTCCAGCAGCCGGGCGAACTGGTCGTACGGATGCACGTCGCGGACCTGCGGCAGGCGTTCGAGCAGCCGCTGCCAGAGCCAGCGCTGCCAGGGCTCGTGCGCGCCCAGCGGCCGTTCGCCGACTGCCCACTGCCCCCGCTGCCAGCGCGCGAGCCAGTCGCGCCGATACGCAAGGTAGCGCTCGAAGCGCACGGCGAGCGCGTCGGCGAGCGACAACCGCTCCAGCGAGCCCTCGTCGCGAACACGCCGGCGCAACAACTCGAAATCGGCGTGCCCGGGCAGCTCGCCGAGCAGCTCCATCAGCACCCATCGGACCCGCTCGGGCTCGAACGGGGACCGCTCCGGCAGGTCGGGCATCGCCGAGCGCATCGTCCGCCAGAGCCATCTTCCCGGGAACTCCGGCCTGATCCGCGCGCTGACGCCGTGCCGGCTTGCATCGCGGCGCTGGAGCCAGCGGCCGACGCCGACACTGGGCACGATCACCGTGGACTCCGCCAATGGATTGCCCGCCGAGCCGTCGAGCGCATCGAGCAGCGCGTCGGCCAGGCGCTCGAAGCGATGATCGAAGCGAATGTGCAGCGCCACGCGCGCTCAGCCTCGCTGGCCGGTGCCCGTCATCCGGCGACTCAGAAACCCGAGCCTGGCTCGCGCAGGAACGCGAGTTCGGCATCCGACGACGGCCGCCCGAGAATCGCATTGCGGTGCGGAAAACGCCCGAAGCGCTCGATGACGTCGTAGTGGCGTTTTGCCCAGGTCCACGCGTCCGCCGTGCGCGGGTCGCCGCGGAGATCGTCGAACAGGCGGAGCGCCTCGCGCTGGTCGTCCAGCGACTCGGAGTGTTCGAACGGCAGGTAGCAGAACTTGCGAACCAACGGATCGTAGCCGCGGTCCCAGCCCGCGTCGACGATGCGCCGCGCCGTCGCGAGTGCCGCCGCGTCGCCCGCGAACATGCGGGGCGTGTCGCGAAACGCGTTGCGCGTGAACTGGTCGAGCACGATGACCAGCGCCGGCGCGGTCGGCGCGTCGCGTCCCCAGTCGTCGCAGTCGCCGGCAAGCGCGCGCTCGATCAGCGTGCCGAAGTCCGCGCGGATCTGCGCGTCGAACGCCGGGTCCTTGTCGAACCATTCCCTGCGCGGTTGGCCGCGCAACGAGCCGTCGGGGCCGTCGAACCAGAACGCGAGAACGCGCTGTGCCTGCGCGGCGTCGTTGGCGTCCGGGTTCACGAGGCCTCCAGCAGCAGCGCGTGTTCGAGCTCGCCGGGCGCGAGCTCGCGCCCTGCCAGGAAGCCGTTGGGCAGCATCGCGAGCGCGAGGACGAGCCGCTCGAACTCCGGCGCGAAGCCGTCGATGATCGCCTGCGGATCGGGACACAACGCCGTGTCGCTCATCACGCCGAACTGCACGCCACCGGCGTACGACAGGATCGACACGCCGATGCCGATGTCGCCCGACTGCGGCACCCAGACCATTATCCGCGACAGCTCCGCACCCGCCATGCGGATCGGCTCGGTCGGCCCGGGAACGTTCGTCATGACCGCGCTGCCCTTGTTGCCGAGGTACTCGAGCACCTGCTTCTGCACCGCGTGCGGCAGCAAGCCGGCCGCGCCGAGCAGCACGTAGGCGATGACCGGCTGGTAGCCCGCCTTCAGCCCCTCCATGCGCCGGCGCACCTCGTGCACCCTTGCGACCGGATTCGCGATTCCCACCGGCAGGCACAGCGGCACCAGGCCGAAGCGATTGCCCAGGCCTTCGACCGGCTCCGACGGCGGGCGCAGGTTCACCGGCACCATCGCGCGGAATTCGCAGTCCTCGGCAACCTCGTCGCCGCAGCCCAGCAGGTAGCGACGCAAGGCGCCGGCCACGCACGACAGCAGCACGTCGTTGACCGACGCTCCGAGCCCCCGGCACACCGCCTTGACCTCGTCGAGCGGAAGCGGCTGGTTCCACGCCATCGCCTTGCTGCCGCGCGGCGTGCCCTTGAGCCGCGTGCGCGTGTCGTCGGACATCAGCAGGATCGCGAGCGCGTCGCGCACCACCTGGTTGCCGACGCCGGCGTAGTCGACCAGCCGGTCGGGGTGGGCCACGACGTCGAGCGACCGGGTCACCAGCGTCCCGGTCGCGTCGATCGCCGCGACCGTGCCGCGGGTCACGGGAGCCAGGTAAGGCGTCCAGGGATTGGACTCGAGCTCGCCCGCGGCGCCGCGCGGGCGCTTCGGCGGCGCCGGCGGCGGCGAGGCATCGGTCAGCGACAGCATCACGCCGACCAGCGCGATGCCGTCGGCGATGCAGTGGTGCATCCGCGTCACCATCGCGGTCGTGCCGTTGTAGTTCTCGACCAGGTGGAACTGCCACAGCGGGTGCGCGGGGTCGAGCGGCTGCACCGCCAGCCTGGCGGTCAGGGCCTGCAGTTCGCGGTCGCCGCGCGCGCCGCGAAGCCGCGCCCGCTTCAGGTGCCGTTCGAGCCTGAAGCCGTCGTCGTCGACCCACTGGTGGCCCACCGCGTCGGCCTCGACCTTCTGCCGGAATCGGCGAAAACGGAGCAGGCGCGCTTCGACCAGCCGTGCGATCTCCTCGTACGCGACCCGCTCCGCGAAGACGAACACGCCGACGATCATCATCAGGTTGCGCGGGCTGTCCATGCGCAACCAGGCCGTATCGACGCTCGACATCCTTTCGCGGGCCATGCTCCCTCCGTGCGGACCGGCTGATCGATCTCCGGGGCGTTAGTATCATACTTGCCGAACCAAACGAGGAGGAATCATGGCCGACCTGAGTTCGCAGTTCGAGCAGGCGGTGGCGGATTCGAAGAACCTGCCCGAGCGCCCCGAAAACATGACGCTGCTCAAGCTCTACGCGCTCTACAAGCAGGCGACCACCGGCGACGTCGACGGCAAGCGCCCCGGCTTCACCGACATGGTCGGCCGCGCGAAGTGGGATGCCTGGAACGAGTTGAAGGGCACCGACCAGGACGGCGCGAAGAAGCAGTACATCGCGCTGGTCGACAGCCTGAAAGGCTGAGCGCCGCGCGCCGGCCGGCCGGCCGCGCGCGCCTCAGATTGCGCGGAACGCCGCGATCGCGACCAGGGTCGGGATCGCGGCCGCCGCCAGCAGTCCGAGCGCGCTGATCTCCTCGTCCTCGAAGCTGCGCTTGAGGATCGAGTAGCCCGCCGGATTCGGCGCGTTGGCGATGACGGTCAGCCCGCCACCGGTCACCGCGCCAGCCACCAGCGAGTACTTGAACTCGTCGCTGAGCCCCTGCACCAGCGAACCGAGATAGGTCAGCGCCGCGTTGTCGGTGATCGCGGTCAGCGCGGTGGCGCCGTAGTACACGGCGGTCGGGCTCATCCCTTCGAGAAGCGGCTGCAGCCACCACTGCTGCTGCCCGCCCAGCACCACCAGCCCCGCCAGGAAGAACGCCACCAGCAGCCCTTCGCGCAGGATCAGCCGGTCCTGGTAGCGGCCGTAGCCGTGCGCGATGCCCAGAAAGAACAGGAACAGGCCCATGAAGACCACCGGGTGGTGGGCGAAGACGACCACGCCGGCGAGAAACAGCAGGTGCACCACGATCAGCGCCATCGGCACGGGCTCGCCGGCCGGGCCGCCCGACACGGAGAACTTGCGCAACTCGGCGCCGAACAGCAGCGTGACGCCCAGCGCATTGATCACCACTGCGAGCGCCGAACGCCAGCCGAAGTGAGTCAGCATGTACGCCAGGTCCCAGTTCCAGGTGCCGGCGACCATCAGCACCGGCGGCGCGGCGTACGGCGTCAGCGTGCCGCCGATCGACACGTTGACGAAGAGCACGCCGATCGTCGCGTACTGCAGCCGCTTCGACAGCCCCCTGGCGTAGAAACGGTCGCGCAGCAGCAGCGCGGCCAGCGTCATGGCGGCCGGCTCGGTGATGAACGAGCCGAGCAGCGGAACCAGCGACAACGCAAGGAAGAAGGTCGCCATCGCCGCCGGCATCGGCATCAGGCGCGCCGCCCACTGAACGGAGGCGAGCGCGAGCCGCAGGATCGGCCGGCTGGCCGCGATGACCATGATCACGAAGACGAACATCGGCTCGGTGTAGTTGCGCGACTCGAGGTACTGCAGCGCCTGCGCGCCGCCACCGGCGAGCGCGATGTAGACGATCAGCACCATCGCCCAGAAGCCGAACACCACCTCGACCTCGCCGAGCAGGTGCCAGAGGCCCGCGTGCGCGGGCTGCGAGTGCGCCAGCCGCTCGAAGAACTTCGCCGAGAAGGTGTGCGCGACGGCGATCGCGAACAGGATCGCGCCGCCGAGCTGGACCGCGGTGGGGGTCAACGGAAACTCGCCGGAATGCGGTTCAAGCGAAGTACCGGTCGAATTCCTTCTCGAGCCGCTCCTCGATGCGGGGCTTGAACGCCGCCAGCAGGAAACCGAGCTTCGCATCGAGCACGACCTGGTCCTTCGACACCCTCAGGCAGCCGGAGACGCCGCCGCGCGTGAAGCGCAGTTCGTTGCCGTCCCACTCGCTCTCCATGTCGAACGACTCCGCCATGTCGTCGGCGACCTTCTGGGCCGCTGCCTTCGCCTTCTTCAGGCCGAGCTTGTGCTTGCGATGCAGGTGGATTTCGGACATCGTCGCCTCGGGATGGGTCCGCCGCCGGACTCAGGCCGTCGCCACCGGCGTCGGCAGCGGGGCCCCGGTCGCGAACGCGACCAGGTTGTCGGCCGCCAGCATCGCCATGCCGACGCGCGAACTGCGCGTGGCGCTGCCGATGTGCGGCGTCAGCACCACGTTGGGCACCGTCAGCAGCCCCGGATTCAGCGCGGGCTCGTTCTCGTAGACGTCAAGCCCCGCGCCGGCGAGGCGCCCGCCACGCAGCGCGTCGACGAGCGCCGCGTCGTCGACGATTCCGCCGCGCGCGATGTTGACCAGCGTGGCCGTCGGTTTCATCTGCGCAAGCTCGCGCGCGCCGATCGCGTGATGAGTCGCCGCCGAGTACGGCAGCACCAGCACGACGTGGTCGGCTTCGCGCAACAGCGCGTCGAGCCCGACGCGGCGTGCGCCGAGCTCGCCCTCGTTCGGCGCGCGGCTGCGGTTGTGATAAAGGATCTCCATGTCGAAGCCGCGTGCGCGGCGCGCGACCGCCGAGCCGATCCGGCCCATGCCGACGATTCCCAGCGTCGCGCCGTGCACGTCGGCGCCCAGCCACTGGTCGAACGCCCAGCGCCCCCACTTGCCGGCGCGAAGCCAATGCTCGGATTCGCAGACGCGGCGCGCCGTCGCCATCAGCAGTGCCCACGCCATGTCGGCAGTCGCTTCGGTGAGCACGTCCGGGGTGTTGCTGACCGCGATGCCGCGCTCGCCGCAGGCAGCGAGGTCGACGTGGTTGTAGCCCACCGAACCGGTGGCGACGATCCGCAGCCTCGGGCACCCCGCAAGCAACTCCCGGTCGACGCGGTCCGAAGACACGACGAACAACGCGTCGCGATCTGCCGAGCGAGCGAGCAGCGTCGCTCGCGGCCAGTCCTCGTCGTCCTGGTTGGAGTCGATCTCGAAGTGCGGCGCCAGCCGCTCGATGACCTCGGGGAAGACCTTGCGGGTGATCAGCAGTTTCGGTCGTGCGCTCATCGGCCGGATTATAGCGATCAGCCCTTGATGTCGAAGACCTGGCGCAGGTAGTCGAGATAGGCCTTGTCTTCGCACATGTTCTTGGCCGGCGTGTCGGACAGCTTGGCGACCGGCTGGCCGTTGCAGCGGACCATCTTGATCACGATCTGCAGCGGAACGGAACCGAGGTCGTTGGTCAGGTTCGTGCCGATCCCGAAGGCGATCCGGGCGCGGTCCCGGAAGCGCTTGTACAGCTCGACCATCAGCGGGAACGTCAGCGCGTCCGAGAACACCAGCGTCTTGGTCTTCGGATCGACCCGGTTGGCCTCGTAGTGCGCGATCAGCCGCTCGCCCCATTCGTACGGATCTCCCGAGTCGTGCCGGGCGCCGTCGAACAGCTTGCAGAAATACATGTCGAAGTCGCGCAGGAATGCGCTCATCCCGTAGACGTCCGAAAGCGCGATGCCGAGGTCGCCGCGATACTCGCGCGCCCACATCTCGAAGCCGAAGACCTGCGTGTCGCGCAGGCGCGGGCCGAGCGCCTGGCAAGCCTGCAGGTACTCGTGCGCCATGGTTCCCAGCGGCGTCAGGCCGTGCTGCATTGCGTACATCACGTTGGAGGTACCGGCGAAGATCCGGCCGAGCTTCGCCTTGCAGACCTGCAGCACCTCCTCGTGCCACAGCCGCGAGAAGCGCCGCCGCGTTCCGTAGTCGGCGATGCGGATGCCTTCGAGCTCCGGGTGCCCGGTGATCAGCGCGATCTTCTCGTCGAGCCGGCGTCGTCCTTCCGCGTAATCGGGCACCGGCACCGTCTCGCGAAAGTAGATCTCGTTGACGATCGACAGCACCGGGATCTCGAACAGGATCGTGTGCAGCCAGGGGCCGCGGATCACGATGTCGATCTCGCCGTTGTCCCTGGCAGACGGCGCGACCGAGATGTACTTGGGGTTCATCTGGAACAGGCCGAGAAAATCGACGAAGTCGCTCTTGATGAACCGGAACCCGCGCAGGTAGTCGAGTTCGCGCTGCCGGAACCGCAGCGAGCACAGGTACTGGATCTCCTCCTGGATGGCGCCGACGTAAGGTCGCAGGTCGATGCCCTCGTTGCGGCACTTGAAGCGGTATTCGACCTGGGCGCCGGGAAAGTGATGCAGGACGACCTGCATCATCGTGAACTTGTACAGGTCGGTATCGAGCAGCGAGGTGATGATCATCGGCCAGCCAGGGAAGCGACGCACGGTTGCCGCGCGCCCGTCCGGTGCGCGGGGGCATCCATCATAAGCGATCGCGATCGGTGCGCAGGTAACCGCTGACCATGCGCGCCGTCTCGGCCCAGTAGCGCTCCAGGCCCGCCTGCTGCGTCATGTCGCGGCCGAGCACCGCCGACAGCGTGTGCCGGTTCGAGAGCCGGAAGTATCCCAGCCCGGCGATCGCGACGTAGAGGTCGACCGGGTCGACGTCGGCGCGGAAAACCCCCTTCGCCTGGCCGTCGGCGAGCAGTTGCGACAACAGCCCGACCACCGGCCCGACGAGTTCGTCGAGCCGGCCCGACTTGCGAAGGTGGCGGGCGCGATGCAGGTTCTCGGTGTTCAGCACGCTGATGAAGCCGGGGTGGTCGGCATAGTAGCGCCAGACGAAGCGGCAGAATTGCTCGAGCGCCCTCGCAGGATCGTCGGCGTCGAGCTGCACCGCGCGCTCGGCGTCGCGCAGCGACGCGTAGGCGCCTTCGAGCACCGCGCGGAACAACCCGTCCTTGCTGCCGAAGTAGTAGTAGACCATGCGCTCGCTGGACCGGGCGCGCTGCGCGATCCGGTCGCCGCGCGCGCCGGCGAAACCGTGCTGCGCGAACTCGACTGCCGCGGCCTTCAGGATCCGGCCGCGGGTGGCCTCGGCGTCGCGCCGGCGCTTCGCGGGCACCTCGATGGCGGGCGCCGTCGCGCCTGCCGCGCGGGTCCCCGACGCTTTCGCCACGCGCGTCGCGCTCACGCCACGATCGCCGGCACCTCGATCGCCGGCGGGGTATTGCGGCTGCGCTGGCAGCGCACGATGCCGTCGATCATCACCATGCCGACGCCCGGGATGTCGCCGAGCCGCACGCTCTCGAGCAGGTCGCGCCCCGCCGTGTGTTGCGCGCGGTCGAGGAACACGAAGTCGGCAGGCCGGCCCGTCTCGACCAGGCCCTGGCGAAGCCCGCGCATCCGCGCGGTGTTGCCGGTGGCGAAGCCGAAACAGATCTCCGCCGGGATGTCGGCCATGCTCGAAATCAGCGCGACCAGGCGCAGGATCCCGAGCGGCTGGACCCCGGAGCCGGCCGGCGCGTCGGTGCCGAGGATCACGCGGTGCGGGCACTTCAGTTCCATCGCGTGGCGCGCCGTGAGGATCGCGATGCGCTCGTTGCCGTTGTGAACGATCTCCATCGCGCGCGAGCTCTTCTCGCACAGCGTGCACACCGCCTTGTACGACAGCGACGTGTGGCCGCCGTTGATGTGCCCGATCACGTCGGCATCGGCCTGCAGCACCACCTGCTCGTCGATCAGCCCGGAGCCCGGGATCGACGGCCCGCCGGTGTGGATCGTGCTCTGGATGCCGTGGCTGCGCGCCCACGCGACCATCCGCGCCGCTTCGTCGCCGGCCTTGACCGACCCGAGACCGATCTCGCCGAGCAGCTTCACGCCGGCCGCCGCCAGCTCGGCGAAGTCCGACTCCACCATGCCCTTCTCGAGCACTGGCGCGCCGGCCAGCACCTTGACCCCGCCGCCGACGCCGGCGGCGCGCATCCCGTCGAACGCGCGCTGCGCGGTGATCGCCAGCGCCTTGACGCCGACCACGTCCTTCGGACGCCCGGGCAGGTGCACCTCGCCGGCCGAGACCATCGTCGTCACGCCGCCATGCATGCAGGACTCGATCCAGCCCAGCTGGTTCTGCCGTGGCGTCCAGTCGCCGAACACCGGGTGGACGTGCGAGTCGATCAGCCCGGGCGCCAGCGTGGTGCCCTTCGCGTCGATCACGCGCGCGGCGCGCTCGGTGTCGCAATCCTTCTCGCGCCCGACGGCCGCGATCAGCCCGTCGTCGACGACGACGGTGTCGGCGTCCAGGATCGGCCGGTCGATGTCGCCGGAGAGCATCAGTCCGACGTTGCGGACGACGACCTTTCCGGACTTCTCGGATACTGCGGCTATCGCCATGTCCTGCCTCCTCTGCGTTTGCGCTGCGCGTCTCGTGGCGGTGTTCAGTCGGCCGGAATCGGTGGGCCAGGCTCCGGCCGGACGGCCGGCTCATACGGCCAGATACTGCCGGCGCACGGTCTCGTCGGCGTCGAGCGCCTGCATCGCCCCGGCGAACTTCACCTGCCCCTTCTCGAGTACGTAGGCCCGGTCGCTCACCGCCGACGCGAACGCAACGTTCTGTTCGGACAGCAGCACCGACAGCCCCTGCTTCTTCAACTCGACGATCATGTCGGCCATCTGCTCGACGATGACCGGCGCGACGCCCTCCGACGGCTCGTCGAGCAGCACCAGCCGCGGATTGCCCATCAGCGTGCGTGCGACGCTGAGCATCTGCTGTTCGCCACCGCTCATTCTCCCGCCGGGGCGGTCGGGCATGCGCCCGAGATTCGGGAACAGCCCGAACAGCCGCTCGACGGTCCAGCTCGGCGCGCCCGGACGCGGCGGCCGGCGGCCGACGTCGAGGTTCTCGAGCACCGTGAGCTCGGTGAAGATGCGACGGTCCTCGGGCACGTAGCCGAGCCCGGCACGGTTGATGCGGAACGGCTCCAGCCCGTCGATGCGCTCGCCGGCAAACACGATCTCGCCGCTGCGGCTCGCGAGCAGGCCCATGATCGCCTTCATCGTCGTGCTCTTGCCCGCCCCGTTGCGGCCCATCAGCGCGACCACCTCGCCGTCGCCGACCTCGAGGTCGACGCCGAACAGCACCTGCGCGCGGCCGTACCACGCCTGCAGCGCGCGAACCGCGAGCAGCGGCGCGCTCATGCGGCCGCTCCGGCGCCTGGCGCTGCGCCGCGCGCCGGCCTGAGCAGCCGGCCACTGCCGAAGTACACCTCGCGGACCTTCGGGTCGTCGCGAATCGCGTCGGGCGGTCCCTGCGCGATCAGCTGTCCGCGCGCCAGCACCATGATCCGGTCGGCGTGCGCGAACACGACGTCCATGCTGTGCTCGGTGAACAGCACGCCGATGCCACGCTGCTTCACGAGATCGCGCGTGAGCTGCATCAGCGCGTTGCGCTCCTGCGGCGCCATGCCGGCGGTCGGCTCGTCCATCAGCAGCAGCCTGGGCCGGTTGGCCAGCGCGATCGCCAGTTCGACGGTCTTGATGTCCCCGTAGGCCAGCGTGCTGCACGGCTCGTCGGCCCGGCCGCGCAGGCCGACCGCGGCGAGCAGCTCGAGCGCCTCGTCGCGGTGCAGCGTCGCCGCGCGCGGCCAGAACCGGCGAAGCTGGCCGTGGTGCGACAGCAGTGCCATCTGGACGTTCTCGGCGACCGTCATCGACGCGTAGGTCGCCGCGACCTGGAAGGTGCGTCCGACGCCCAGCCGCCAGATGTCGCGCGGGCGCCGCCCGGCGATCTCGCGGCCCGCCAGCGCGACGCTGCCGGCATCGGGCGCAAGCTGCCCGTTGATCATGTTGAAGCAGGTCGACTTTCCGGCGCCGTTCGGCCCGATCATGGCCAGCAGCTCGCCCGCGGCCAGCTCGAAGCTCACGCCGTCGACCGCCTGCACGCCGCCGAATGCCTTGCGCAGCCCGTCGACTTTCAGCAGCGCGCTCAACGGCGCCCCTGCCCCGCCGTGGCGGCCGCGCGCCAGCGGATCCGCTCCCAGACGGCCAGCACGCCGCCGACGATCCCCTGCGGAAACGCCAGCACGAGCACGAGGATCGCCAGGCCGAGCAGCGCACGCCAGTAGTCGGTCGCGCGGATCACCGAATCCTGCAGCCACGTGAACACGGCGCTGCCGACGATCGGCCCGGCCAGCGTCTGCACGCCGCCGAGCAGCACCATCACGAGGCCGTCGATCGAGCGCCCGACGTGGATCGTTTCCGGCGAAATGGATCCCTTGCCGAACGCGAACAGCGCCCCGGCCAGCCCGCAAAACAGCCCGGCCGCCGCGAAACCGGCCCAGTGCACGCCGATCACGCCGATGCCGGTGCTCTCGGCGCGCAGCGGCGAGTCGCGGCCGGCGCGCATCGCGTAGCCGAAGGGCGAGAACAACATGCGTCGCAACGCAAACACGCTGGCGCCCACCAGCACCAGCGTCAGGTAGTAGTACGCAGTCTTGGACGCGAAACGCTCCGACGGCCAGATGCCGACCATTCCGTTGCTGCCGCCGGTCACGTCGTCCCACTGGTACACGATCGACCAGACGATCTGCGCGAACGCAAGGGTCAGCATCGCCAGGTAGACGCCCGACAGCCGCACCGCGAACCAGCCGAACAGCAGCGCGCCGGCGAGCGCGGCGAGCGGCGCGAACGCCAGCGCGAGTTCCATCGGCAACGCGAGCCCTTTCAGCAGCGCCGCGGCGCCGTACGCGCCGAGGCCGAAGTAGGCGGCGTGGCCGAACGAGTGCATGCCGCCCGGGCCCATGATGAAGTGCAGGCTGGTCGCGAACAGCACGGCAATCAGCACGTCGATCATCAGCACCGTCAGGTAGGGGAACGACTCGCCGAGCAGCGGCAGCGCGAGCAACCCAACGCCCAGTGCGGCGACCGCCCACGCGGCCGCGCGCGACATCGGCCGCATCGGCGCCTCGGCCGCCGCCGCGCTGCGCACCGCACCCTGCGGCTTGCCGAGCAGCCCCCACGGCCGCCAGATCAGCACGGCCGCCATGACCAGGAACTCGACGACCAGCGTGAGCTTGGAGAACGAGAACGTGGTGCCGAACGCCTCGACCGTGCCGATGCCGTAGCAGACTGCCTTGATCTCGGCGATGATCAGCGCGGCCAGGTAGGCGCCCGGAATGCTGCCCATGCCGCCGACCACGACGACGACGAAGGCGTCGCCGATCGTCGTCAGGTCGAGCGCGAGGTTGGCGGGCTCGCGCGGCAATTGCAGCGCGCCGCCGAGCGCCGCCAGCGCCGAGCCCAGCGCGAAGATGCCGGTGAACAGCCAGGCCTGGTTCACGCCGAGCGCACCGACCATCTCGCGGTCCTGGGTGGCGGCGCGGATCATCACGCCGAGCCGCGTTCGCCGCAGCAGCAGCCACAACAGCGCGAGCACCGCCGGCCCGACGAAGATCAGGAACAGGTCGTACTGCGGGAACTGCCGGCCGAGGATCTCGACCGCCCCCTCCATGCCCGGCGCCTTCGGGCCGAGCAGGTCGTCGGGTCCCCAGATCGCCAGCGCGGCGTCGCGCAGCATCAGCACGACCGCGAACGTCGCGAGCAGCTGGAACAGTTCCGGGGCGCCGTAGATGCGCCGCAGGATCGAGAGCTCGATCACCGCGCCGAGCACGCCGACCGCCAGCGCCGCGAGCAGGATCGACAGCCAGAAGCCGACGGCGCTGCCGCCCAGCGCCGGTCCCAGCCACTGGGTCAGCGAATACGCCACGTACAGCCCGATCATGAACATCGAGCCGTGCGCGAAGTTGACGATCCGCGTGACGCCGAAGATCAGGGACAGGCCGACGGCGATCAGGAACAGCGTCGATGCGCCGGCCAGCCCGTTGAGCAGCTGGACCGCGAAGCCGGAGACCATTCGGCGACGACCGCGTTGCTCAGTCGGCGGCGCGCAGCTTGCGGGTCTCCTCGGAGTTCGGCAGCACCGCGGTGCCGTCGACGTAACGGTAGTCCTTCATCACGCCCTTGCCGTCGCGCACCGTGGTCACGCCGACGTAGGCGCCCATCGTCGCCTGGTTGTCCTCGGGACGATAGACCATCGGGCCGAACGGCGTCTCGACCTTCAGGCCCTTGAACGCCGCGATCAGCTTCTCGGTGTCGGTGCTGCCCGCCTTGCGAATGCCCGCCGCGACGGACATCAGCGACGAGTAGCCGACGATCGACCCCAGCCGCGGGTAGTCGTTCCAGCGCTTCTGGTACGCCGCGAGGAAGCGCTTGTGCTCGGCCGTGTCGATCCCGTACCACGGATAGCCGGTGACGATCCAGCCCTCGGGCGCCTCCTCCTTCAGCGGATCGAGGTACTCGGGCTCGCCCGACAGCAGGCTGACCACCGCTCGGTCCTTGAACAGCCCGCGCGTGCCGCCCTCGCGGACGAACTTGGCCAGGTCGGCACCGAAGAGCACGTTGAAGATCGCGTCGGGTTTCGCATCGGCAAGCGCCTGCACCACGGCACCTGCGTCGACGCGCCCGAGCGCCGGCGCCTGCTCGGCGACGAACTCGACGTCGGGCTGCGCTGCCTTCATCAGCTGCTTGAAGGTCGCCGCGGCCGACTGGCCGTACTCGTAGTTCGGATAGACGATCGCCCAGCGCTTCTTCTTCAGCTTCGCGGCGTCGGGCACCAGCATCGCGGTCTGCATGTACGTGGTCGGTCTCAGCCGGTAGGTGTAGCGGTTGCCGTTCTGCCAGGTGATCTTGTCGGTCAGCGGCTCGGCGGCGAGGAAGAACACCTTGCGCTGCTTGGCGAAGTCGGTGACGGCAAGGCCGATGTGCGACAGGAAGGTGCCGAAGACCAGGTCGACCTTCTCGCGCGACACCAGTTCCTCGGCGACGCGTACCGCATCGCCGGGGTTGCCGTTGTCGTCGCGCGAGACCACCTCCACCTTGCGGCCGAGCAGGCCGCCCGACGCGTTGATCTCCTCGAGCGCCAGCTCCCAACCCTTCTTGTACGGGTCGAGGAACGCCGGTTGTGCCTTGTAGCTGTTCAGTTCGCCGATGCGGATCGGCGACTGCGCCTGCGCGCCGGCGCTGAACACGCACGCCGCGAACAGGGTGGCTAGAAATCTCTTCTTCATGCTGGTCTCCGTCTTGTGATCGGCCGAACACACTTGCGATGCGGCCTTCGGCAGCGGCCGCCCCCCGACCCGCCTAGCGCAGGCCGTCCTTTCCTTCGATCTCGTGCTTCTGCAAGCCGCCGATGCGCGCCAGCGGCCGTCCGCTGTCGGTCACCGCGACCGCGACGACGATCTCGCCCGCGCGCGGTGCGTCGGGCACGCGCGCCTCGATCGCGTCGAAGTGGCTGCGCACGAAGGCCGCGTCCTTGTGGCCGAGGGGCACGTCGATCGCGGTGCCCGGCCCGCCCGTCTTCTTGGCCGACGGCACCAGCGCGGCGCCCTTCTCGACCGCCTTGCGCAACGGGGCGCCGAGCTTCGGGTGCAGGATCGCCGCCGCGTGCTCGAGCTCGCCCCCTTCGCCGACGATGGCCGCCTTGCCGTAGCTCTCGGCCCGGCCCGGCGCAATGCCCAGCGCCTCGACGCAGCGGGTGCCGAGCAGGCCGCCCAGCTCTTCGCCGATCGCGATCAGCTCGTCGAGCTGCTCGACGTAGCGGCCCGCGCACGGGTTCGCGATCACCGCGATCGCCAGCGCGCGCCGCGTCGGCGGCTCGATCTTTCGCCCCATCTCGATGCGGGTCTCGTCGACGGTGACGATCAGCTTGCGGATGTCGGCCGGCATCGGCTGCTCCTGTCTCGTGCGGACGCAGCGCTCAGCGCAGCCCGTCCTGGCCCTTGATCTGGTCGGCGCGCAGGCCGCCGACGCGCTCGTGAATCCGCGCGCCGGTGCTCATCGCGAGGAAGAACACGATCTCGTCGCCGGCCGGCGCGCCCGGGACGCCCACCTCGATCGTGTCGAAGTGGCTGCGCACGTAGCTCGCGTTGACGTGGGTCATCGGAATGTCGATGCGTGCGCCCGGCCCGCCGACCTTGGTGTTCGACGGCACGATCGCCTTCGTGCTGACGCCGCGGCCTTCGAGCAGCTCGCGCATCGCGTAGCCGCCGGGCACGTGCCAAAGGTGACCGTGCTCGGATTCGCCGTCGACGCCCACGATGCCGCCCTTGCCGTACGATTCGATCGTCGACGGCTCGAGCTTCATCGCGGCCAGCAGCCGCTGCGCGAGCTCGACGCCGACGGGCTTCATCGCCTCCATCATCGGCACGATGTCGGGCTCGTAGCGGCCGGCGTAGGGGTTGGCCAGCACCACCGCCAGCACGCCGCGGCGCTGCGGGCGCGCGCCGCGCGGCCCGAATTCGTGGAAGACGTCCTCGACCTGCGTCCAGATCCGGCGGATCTCGATCATGCCAGCGCCTCGATGCGGTGATCGGCGACGATACGCGAACGCCCCTGAAGCGACAACACCGCCTGCGTCGCGAGTCCGACGTCGATGCAGCGCTGCGCGAAGCGTTCGCCGCGCCCGAGCGCCAGGTCGACCGCGTCGGCAGGCAGCGCGTCCACCGCCACCGTGACCGCGCGATCGCCCAGGTCGCTGTCGTCGCGCAGCGCGGAGGCCGGCGCGCGGCGCACCGCCGGGTGATCGACGTCGACCGCGTTGGCGATCATCGTGGCCGCCGCATCGGCCATCGCCGCCGTGTCGGCGAGCACCGTGACCGCATCGGCGATGCCCAGCGACAGGCTACGCCCGCGCCAGCCCGACGTGGCGATGCCTCGCGGGCGGTCCCCATCGGCGATGCGAAGCTGCCCGTCGATCGCCGGCGCGTCGACGCGGGTCACCATCCCGACGTCGACCGCGGCGCCGTCGGCGAGCCACAGCGCGATGTCGCCGCCGTTGTTGACCCAGGCGCGGCGAATGCCGGGCCGCGCGAAATGCGCGACGATCTCCTGCGCGACGCTGCCGGCGACCGCCGCCATCGGCGTGACGAATAGGCCGAAGCGGCGCGCGTACGGGCTGCACGCCTCGACCATCCGGCGCGCGATCGGTCCACGCGGCGAACTGTCGCGCGCCACCGGCGGGCACGGCGCGCGCAACAGCGGCAGTTCGCCGACCAGTTCGTCGAGCACGCCGGAGAATCGCGACCACGCGGCGGCCAGCGCGAGCCCGACCGCTGCGGGATCGCCGTCGACGCCGATGACCAGGTCGATCGGCCCGTGCTGGAAGTGCCAGCGGCCGTCGGCGAAGCGCGCCCGCGCGGCGCCGCTCATCGCGCGCCGCTCCCCGGCACGCCGGCCAGCGGCCACGGATTGACCGCCAGCGCGTCGACGATCCGGTGCCGTTCGGTCGCGACGACCTGCTCCAGCGGCCGGACGCGTGCGACGTGGCCGCCGAGCGCCTCGTAGACGTCGTGGCGCATCGTGAACTCGATCGGCGCCACGATCGCCGGCGTCGGCACGCTCCCGAACGAATTCGCCGGCATCCGCGTCACGTCGACCATCACCGTGATGCCGCCGCCGGGCCAGACGTAGGCCGGCGCGCCGCCGCAGGTGACGTTTGTGAGCAGGTCCTTGATCGAGCGCGTCAGCAGCACCGGGTTCTCGGTAACGCCGGCTCGCAGGCTTCCGCCCGCGCCGCCCACGAACAGCACCGTGGCGAGCGCCGGCTCGCAGTTCTCGCCGATGCGCTCGACCACCTTGCGCACCTCGGCGGGCATCGGGGCGCTGACCGGACGCAAGGCCTCGTCGAGCTCGAACCACTCGGCGTGCTCGCCGGTGGTCGACACCATCAGCAGTCGCAGTCCGGGGCGCGCCACCTTCGGGTCCCAGCCTTCGACGATCGACAGCGGATCCTCGATGTCGGTGCCGCCCCAACCCGTGCCGGGGTTGGCGACCTGGAAGTAGCGGCCAGGCGTCGACTTGCGACCGCGGATCCGGATGCCGGACGGCGCGACGTCCAGGCAGCGCCCGGCCTGGTGCTCGCTGAGCACGCCGGTGATGTGGTCGTCGACCACGACCACCTCGTCGACGTGCCCGAACCACTGCCGCGCGAAGATGCCGATCGTCGCGGAGCCGCAGCCGACGCGCATGCGCTGCTCGTCGACACCGTTGATGCGCGGCGCGCGACCCGCCTGGACGGTCAGCTGCGCGCCGCCTTCGATCTCGAGGTCGACCGACTGGCAGTTGCCGAGCTGCATCATCAGGTCGCAGGTGACACGGCCCTCCTTCTTCGATCCCCCGGTCAGGTGATGCACGCCGCCGAGCGACAGGAACTGCGAGCCGTACTCGATCGTGGTCACGTGACCGACCGCCTCGCCGCGGTGGCGAACCGTCGCCTGCTCGGCTCCCAGGTAGCGGTCGGTGTCGATCTTCACCTTGAAGCTGCAATAGCTGAAGATGCCCTCGGTCACGACGGTGACCATGTCGATGCCCCGATGCCTGCTGCCGACGATGAACGGCGCGGGCTTGTAGTCGGGATAAGTGGTACCGCTGGCCACGCCCGACACGAAGACGGGGGCGTCGTTCAGCAGCGCGCGATCCCACCCGCCGACGGTGCTGGGCACCACCTCGACGCCCGGACGCTTGAGCAGCACCACGGGGTCGGTCCGGGTCAGCACGCCGCCGACGTTGCCCCAGCGGTCGCAAGCGCCCAACCGGCCCTCGCTGATCTGGCACAACACCGGGCAGGCGTCGCACTGGATCTTGTTGGCCGCCATCTTCTCCGGCGCGCGCGCGGCACCGATCTCGCCGGCGATGGCCGACGGTTCGGCCGGCGCGTCGAACTGTTCGCCCATCGCGTTCGAGCCGACTTGCTGGGTCATCGGGAGGCTCCATCGCGCAGCGCGGCGCGCAGCCGATCCGGCGTCACCGGTACCTCTGCCATGCGCAGGCCGGTCGCGTGGTGGATCGCATTCAGGATGGCGGGCGCCGTGGCGACGAGCGCCGGCTCGCCGACCCCCTTGGCCCCGTAGGGCCCGAGCGGCTCGGCGTCCTCGATCAGGTGCACGACGATCGGTGGAACGTCACCGGCCGTGGGAATCAGGTAGTCGTGCAGGTTGTCGGTGCGGCCGGCCAGGTACTCCTCCATCAGCGCCAGCCCCAGCCCTTGCGCGATGCCGCCGTGGATCTGTCCCTCGACCTGGGTCGGATTGATCGCGCGCCCGACGTCGTGCGCGGCGTGTATCGACAGCACGCGCACCGTGCCGAGGTCGACGTCGACTTCGACCTCGGCGAACTGCGCCGCGAAGCCGTACGTCGCGTACGGCACGCCCTGCCCGTCCGCGTCGAGCGCGACGGTCGGCGGATCGAAGTAGCCGCTGCCCAGCGCGACGTCGCCTCGCTCGTCGGCGGGCAGCGCGGCCAGGTCGACGCGGCCACGACGGCCGTCGGCCTCGCCGCGCAGCGTTGCGCCGTCGAGCGCCAGGCGGGCGTGCGCGGGCAACCCGAGAAGCGACAGCAAGCGCCCACGCAGGTCCTCGCCGGCGGACTTTGCGGCGTTGCCCGACACGAACGTCTGCCGCGACGCCGAACTCTTGCCCGCGTCGAGCGTCAGGTCGGTGTCGGCAACGGTCTGGTCGATCAGCGCGACCGGCACGCCGAGCGCGTCGGCGCAGATCTGCGCCATGATCGTGTAGGTGCCCTGGCCGATGTCGACCGCTCCGTTGTACAGCATGAAGCGCCCGTCGCCGCGCAAGCCGACCTGCATCGACGAAGGGTTCGCGATCACGGTGTTGCCGATGCCGTACCACATGCACGCGACGCCGACGCCGCGGCGCTTGGCCGACGCGTAGCGGCGATGCGGATCGCTCGAAGCCGGCACGGCCGGCGCCGCCGACCGGCCCGCCGACTGCGCGGCGTTGAATGCTTCGGCGCGCTCGCGCGCGGCGCGCCACGCGGGTCGCAACGCCTCGAGACAGGCCTGCAGGCCGACGCTGGCGGCGAGCTTCTGCCCGGTGGGGGTCGTGTCGCCGGCGCGCAGCGCGTTCTCGAAGCGGAAGTCGAGCGGATCGCGGCCGAGTCGCCGGGCAAGCACGTCGATCAGCGTCTCGTTGAGCAGCGTCGACTGAGGCACGCCGAAGCCGCGGAACGCGCCGGCGATCGCATTGTTGGTGTACACGGCGCGCGTGAGCGCGCGCACCGCGGGTATGCGGTACGGACCACTCGCGTGGATCGGCACGCGGTTGGCCACCGTCGGCCCCCACGACGAGTACGCGCCGGTATTGAAGTCGCCCACGAAGTCGTAGGCGAGCAGCGAGCCGTCGCGGCCAGCGGCGAGCGTCGCGCTCATCGACGCCGGGTGACGCTTGGTCGTCGACGCCATCGACTCGGGCCGCGAATACACGATGCGCGCCGGCCGGCCGAACTTGCGCGCCGCGGCGACCAGCAGCGGCTGGATCGAGACGTCGAGCTTTCCGCCGAAGCCGCCGCCAACTCCCGACGGGACGATCCGGACCTGGGACGGCTGCAGGCCGAACATCCATGCGAGCTCGTCGCGGTCCATGTAAGGTGTCTGCGTGCACGCGAACACGGTGACGCGCTCGACGCCGTCTTCACGCGACCACTGCGCGTAGCCGGCCTCCGGTTCGATGTACGCGTGTTCGACGTAGGCGGTGCGCATCGTTGCGCGCATCGCAATCGGCGCGGCCGCAACGGCTGCGTCCACGTCGCCGCGGGCCACGCGTCCGCGACACAACACGTTGTCGGGCCAGCGATCGTGCACCGCAGGCGCGCCGGGAGCGAGCGCCTCGGCGGCTTGCTCGAGCGCCGGCTGTGGTTGCCAGCGGATCGGCGCACTCGCCGGATCGATCGCCTCGATCGCGTCGCGCTCGCCGACCAGCACGAGCACCGCCTCGCCGCGCATGCGCACGCGCTGCTCGGCAATCGCGGGCTGGTCGCGCAGGTCCGGGAAGATCGCGAAGCGGTTGTTCGGGATGTCGGCCGCGGTCAGCACGCCGAACACGCCGGGATGCGCAGCGACGAAGCCGTCCAGGTCGCCGTACTCGAAGCGCGCCGACGGATGAGGCGATCGCACGACGCGCAACCAGCACGCGTCGGCCGGCGCGCGGTCGGCGCCGTAGGCGAGCCGCCCATCGACCTTGTCGGCCGCGTCCAGGCGAGGCAGGCGCGCGCCGACCGCCGCACCGGCAGGCGTCGCGGAGAGCGCCGACGCGACCCCCGCGGCGATCGGCGCGCCCGCGTTCGCCGCCGGCGCGTCGGCCGCGGCCAGCACGGCTTCGACGATCTTGCGGTAGCCGGTGCACCGGCACAGCACGCCGCCGAGCCCGTCGAGCACCTGCTCCTCGGTCGGCCGCGGGTGGCGATGCAGCACGTCCAGGCCCGCCATCAGCATCCCCGGCGTGCAGATCCCGCACTGCGCTGCGCCGTGGTCGATGAACGCGCGGCGCAGCGCCTCGGCCGGCGTGCCAGGCGCCGCCGCCGCCACCGATTCGATCGTCGTGACCGCCCTGCCGTCGCAACGCCCGACCGGCACCAGGCACGCGCAGACCTGTTCGCCGTCGAGCAGCACCGTGCAGGCGCCGCAGTCCCCGGCATGGCAGCCGACCTTCGTGCCGGTCAGTCCCAGTTCGTCGCGCAGGCAATCCGACAGGCGCGTCGACGGCGCCGAGCGAATCTCGACCTGGCGACCGTTGACCTCGACGCGGATCGGCAGCCCGATCGACGGCGACGATCGGCCCTGCGTCGCCCGGTTCATCGCACCGCCCCCGCGCCTTCGGCGACCTCGGCAACGATGCGCCGGATCAGCTCGACCGCCGCGTCGCGCCGATAAGTGGCGGTGCCACGGACGTCGTCGATCGGCGCCAGCGGCGCGAACGCGGCCTCGTCGTCGAGCGTCGCGAAGCGCTCCGCGAGTTGCGTGCGGTGCGCCGACAGCATCGCGCGCTCGACGGCCGGGAGGCGCAGCGCGGCGCTCGAACACGCGCCGACCGCGACGGCACAATGCGACACGCGCGCGTCCTCGTCGAAGTCGACGGCCACCGCCGCCATCACGATCGAGATCACCAGGTAGCGCCGGTGACCGAGTTTCAGGAAGCGCGACACCGCCCGCCGCGATCGCCGCGGCACGATCACCGCGGTCATCAGTTCGTCGGGCCCGATCGCGGTCCTCCGGTTGCCCAGAACGAAGCTGGACACCGGCAGCCTGCGCACGCCGCGCACGCTGGCCAGTTCGACCTGCGCGTCGAGCGCGAGAAGCGCAGGCACGCCATCGGCCGCAGGTGACGCGTTGCAGAGGTTCCCGCCCACCGTGGCCTGGTTCTGGATCTGGATGCCGCCCACTTCGCGCGCGACCTGTTGCAGCGCAGCCAGCGACGGATCGAGCGGCGCGCGCGCGAGGTCGGACCACGTGGTCAGTGCGCCGATGCGCCAGGCCGGCGCGCCGTCGTCTACGCCCGCCTCGATGCCGCGCAACGCATGCAGGCCCGACAGGTCGAGCAGCGACTCGCGCACCGGGCGCCCGACGCGCGCCGGGTAGAAATCGGTGCCGCCCGCCAGCGGCGTCCAGCCGCCCTCGGCCAGCCGACGCAGCACCGCTGCGAGGTCCGCGGCGCGCTCGTAGCGCGCCGGTGTGCCGTCGAACTCAGGCGTGTGCTTCTGGCTGCTGCTGGACACTCGGACGCAACCCCGGAAACGTCGATTCGATGTGCATCAATGAAGTGATGGCTTCATTAGCGTTGCGCAGCGAAATTACTCCACGCTAATATTCGCGTCAATACGTGCCATACCGGAATCGCGTGCCATGACCCACGTCGTCCTCGAATCCTGCATCCGCTGCCGCTACACCGACTGCGTCGACGTCTGCCCGGTCGACTGTTTCCGCGAGGGGCCCAACATGCTGGTGATCGACCCGGACGAGTGCATCGATTGCGCGGTGTGCATCCCCGAGTGCCCCGTCGAGGCGATCAAGGCCGAGGAGGACGTGCCGCCCGAGCAGCAGTCGTTCGTCGCGCTGAACGCCGAGCTGGCGAAGGGCTGGCCGAGCATCACGCGCACCAAGGACGCGCTGGCCGACGCCGACGACTGGAAGGACGTGCGCGACAAGCTGCAGTACCTCGAGCGCTGAGCGGGCCGCGCCCCCCCGGCGCGCCGGTTCGCGCGTCAGACGCCGAGGAAACGGTGTGCGACGTCGACCTGGGCG
>Ga0209476_10000435_pt1 | contig 28091 bp, 24 predicted proteins | sample KloWWTrecipitate_FD_187179 | JGI IMG/M metagenome (GOLD analysis project Ga0209476, IMG submission 187179) | Active sludge microbial communities from Klosterneuburg, Austria, studying microevolution and ecology of nitrifiers - Klosterneuburg... | ecosystem: Engineered > WWTP > Aerobic digester... | reverse complement strand
AACGGATGATCGTGCCGACCTGGTCATTATTAATGCCATTCACCAGCGTTGTGACGAGGATGATGTCGACGCCCGCTTCGTGCAGGTTGTTGATCGCACGAAGTTTGACGTCAAACAGGTTGCCGATCTGGCGATGTGAGTTGGCGTCGTTGCCGATACCGTCGAACTGCAGATAGACAAAGCGAAGTCCCGCATCGGCTGCTTCGCGGCAGAAATCTTTAGATTTAGCAAACTCGATGCCGTTTGTCGCGGCCTGAACCGAGTTATAACCGACCTTACGTGCATATCGGATCGCATCCAAAAAGTAAGGCGACAACGTCGGCTCACCGCCCGAATACTGAACCGACATCTGACGCCGCGGCTTGATCTGGATCGCATTGTCGAGGATCTCGGTGATGTCTTCCATCGAGAGCTCGTGGACGAAACCGACCTGGTTAGCGTCCATAAAGCACGGATCGCACATCATATTGCAACGATTGGTCAGATCGACCGTCAAAACGGCTCCGCGGCCGTACTTGACCGACGATGTGCCGTGATTGTGCAGATTCTCGTCATTGTGGGCGTCGATGTCGCGGCCCGGGAAGAGCGATTCGATGTGCTGCAGAAACTTGGAGTCGATGGCCATCATATCTTCGAAATGGCCGTGGGTCGGACAATCCTTGATCATCCAGACCTGCCCATCGCGTTCAATGATCTGAGCCTTGATCTCACCGACCTTTTCATTGACCAAAAGCGATACATCCTGCTTTCCGGCAAGAATGTCCTCGCGCGCCTCAATGACACAGTTCGGACACAGACTGTCCGTCTGGCGAGGAAAACCGAGCGTCGGCTTTGTCTTCTGCCAGGACTTAAGCAACGGCTTGTCTGACCACTTCGGTGTAAAAGACGGATTCGGCTTAAACTGGTTTACAGACTTAACGGCGTTAAAAACGCCCTTTGCTACGTAGGTCAAGCCCTTTTCAAAATGCTTTACAGGTCTCATGTATATATTTCTCCACTAAGAATGCTCTTATCTAAACTGTGCTCTGTCTGAATCAAGCAAGACACGATTCGACGAGCAACAACTTGTATCGCGTGTGTGATTGCAAAATACGTGCCACACAGTTGTTTTGGTGATGCGGGGTATAACATCAGTGTTTACAATCACTTACATATACAAGAACGAGCTGGCCCAAATCACGATACTGTGTCAGTTCGATACATCCGTGAGTGATACGATCAAGGCGATGCGAAATGACACATAATAGGTAATGGTCATACTTCGCCCTCGAAACATAAGCATTAAACGTCCTGCCGGTAAAAGCCTTCGTTTAATCCGGCGCTTTACGGGCGACTTTGTGTGGGCCTCGATCCAAGCGGTTTAGATCAAAACAACCTTAATAAGGCACGTTAGACTTGCATTAAAGTAAATGTTCATATAATGTTCGTATTTAAGCGCATTGGTGATGTCACACATTAAGTATATATCCGTAACTTATTGTAATGATTCATAATATATCGGGAAACTAAGCGCTTTACACGCTTAACGTACTGTGTTAAATTTTCAAACACTTCAAGGGATATTGGGTTCAAGCCATTTACGCATTTATATATTAGACCGCACGTCGCGGTCGAGGCCGAATCGGCGATGCCGAGAAATGTAGTTCTGTAATTCATTCGATCTTTGGTTATGTCCATTCGTTTCGGTACATCGGGTTGGCGAGCAGTGATCGCTAAGGAGTTCACATTCGACAATGTGAGGCTCGTTTCCGAAGCGATCTGCAGTTATTTGACAACAAGGCCCGATCTCGACCGGACTCTTATCATCGGCCACGATTCGCGATTTATGGGCGAGGCATTTTCCAACGTCGCCGCGGAGATCGCGGTTGCCAAAGGATTTAAGGTGCATTTATGCACCGGGCCGACGCCGACGCCGACGATATCGCACGCGATCAGGTCGCAAAGGGCGGCCGGCGGAATCAACTTTACGGCATCGCATAATCCGCCGGAATATCAGGGAATCAAGTTTTCGACCAGTGACGGTGCTCCGGCATTGCCGGAGGTCACCGGGCAGATCGAAGCCGGAATCGATGCCAAGGTTTCCACGCCTGATGCCGCCGGCGGTTCGATCGAGACGTTTGACCCGCGGCAGGCATATTTAGATGATCTGGCGACCAAAATAAGATTTGACGTCATTGCTGCGGCCAAAGGGCGATTCGTGTATGACCCGCTATGGGGCACCGGCCGTGGATACTTAAATACGGCACTTAAAAATTGCGGGCTCGACGTCGAGACCATACACGATTGGCGTGACGTGACCTTTGGTGGCCAGGCACCGGAGCCCGGCAGCGAACACCTTGACGAACTCCGTCACGCAGTTACTTCGAAGGGGGCGACTTTAGGTCTTGCGACCGACGGTGACGGCGACAGATTTGGCGTGATCGATGCGGACGGCACATTCATTGAGCCCAACCAGCTTGTCGCTCTTTTGGCAGACTATCTGGCGGAGAGTCGCGGCTGGAAACAAGGCGTAGCACGCAGCGTAGCGACATCGCATCTGGTCGATCGTATTGCCAAAGAGCGTGGAATAGAACTCTACGAAACGCCGGTCGGATTTAAGTACATCGGCGAATTGATAAATAAAGACGAGATCATCCTCGGCGGCGAGGAGTCGGCCGGACTGTCGATCCGGGGACATTATCCGGAAAAAGACGGCATCTTAGCCTGTCTTTTGGCCGCCGAGGCGGTCGCCGCACGCGGTGCAAGTCTCGGCGAGCAGCTTGAGGATATTTATCGCCGGGTCGGTCGGCTCGAATCGGGCCGCATCGGGGTCAAATTGACGCCCGACATCGCTGAAAAGCTGAAAGAAAAGTTAGCTCAAGAACCCGTCGAGATCGCCGGCAGGCGAATTGAAAGGATAAACAGGATAGACGGTGTCAAATTTCTATTCGAAAACAACGCCTGGATGTTGATGCGCCCCTCCGGGACCGAACCGATGGTCAGGATCTATGCCGAAAGCGAATCGGCCGATGACCTCGAGCAATTGCTCAAACTTGGTCGTGACTATTTGATGAATTGATCGCAAAAACTGTAAGTGAGACGAAATCGAAAATGAGAAAGCCAAACAGAACTACCGAATTGCGACAAACTCCGAAGGATCGGATTTGGCTACAGTTTGCGATCGTTATCTCGATCTCGGTGATGCTGTGTTTGACGGTCAATTACAGGGCTTTTTCGGCTATGACGAGCGAGAGGACCGAGTTTGATCAGCTTTCTACCAAGATACAGAGCATCACAGATGAAAATTTACAGCTCCAAGAGGAGATACACAGTCTTAAGAGCGACGCCCGCGTGATCGAACGCGAGGCCCGCCGCCTCGGGCTAGTCCCGAAGGCAAAAAGTTCGGTGCCGACGAATTGAACTCTGCGGAGAAGTTTGTTCGTCAGCACAATTGCCAGCCTATAAATAAACTGCCTTTTGCCTACATCTCCGCGTGGCCTACAGCAAAGCCTATCTGATAATTAGCGGTTTGAGTTTCCCGAACTCAAACCGCACTTCCTTTTTTCGACATCAAATTTCCGCTACTGAGTGTCCCAAATTAGTTCAATTTAATTTGAAACAGTCGGGTTACGCGTTCTGTGACGCTAAGCTGTGCGTTTGCTGTGCGTTACGGGCGAAAAGTGTCCCTAATTAATTTTACGTTTTTGCCGAATTTGGGACAGGCTAAATGCTCTGAATAAATAAGTTAACCTCGCAAAGTGTCCCTAATTAATTTTCTTCCCCTCAGGCTTTTTACAAAATGTGCTCAGGAATGCCGTAACTACTGTGTTTGTTTCATCAGTCTTTAGTTTTCAAAGATCCGTTGACTGGTTAAATTATATTATATCAGAAATTGCAACGATACAGCAACGTCGCATAGATGCAACACTCATCGACTTGAATTCATATAATAAGTGCAACTTTTGAAATTAGCGGGAGAAGGGTAAGTTGAAGTAGATTTGACGCATCTTTTAACTGCAATCAAAAGGAGCATCAGATGAGCTATCGACAACTTACCCAGGAGCAAAGATACCAGATATGGGCTGCTCTAGGAACCGGAATGAAGAAGAGCGATATCGCGAGAGAGTTGAAGGTTGACAAGTCAACGATCACGCGCGAGATCAGGCGAAACAGCACACATCGAGGTTATCGGGCACCGTCGTCGATAATGATGACGAGAGAGAGACATCAGCGGAAGAGGAAGCACCGGATCGACGAGGCGACGTGGGCGAGGGTCGAGAAGCTGCTGAGGACCGAGTGGGCGCCGGAGCAGATACAGAGGCGGCTCAAGCTGGAAGGATTGCCGTCGGTGAGCCACGAAACTATCTATCTTTATGTCTATCAAAACAAACGGGAAGGCGGAGATCTCTACACTTGCCTGAGGCGGTACCACAAATACCGCAAGCGGAACCATAAGTATTACAAACGCGGGGGTTGGGACACACGGCGGCCGATCGCGACGCGACCCGAGATCGTCGAGACACGGTCGCGGTTCGGCGACTGGGAAGCCGATACCATCATCGGCCGGCGGCAAAGCGGGTCGATCATCTCGCTCGTCGAGAGACGATCCCGTTTCTGCCTACTGCAGAAGCTTGCCGACAGATCGCCCGACACCTTGGCCGAGGCCGCGTGTCAGATGCTCATGCCGCTAAAGGACAAGGTCTTGACGATCACTTCCGATAACGGTTTCGAGTTTCGCCGCCACGAATCCATCGCCCGGCGTCTGGATGCCGACTTCTTCTTCGCCGATCCGTACTCCTCCTGGCAAAGAGGCACTAATGAAAACACAAATGGCCTTGTCAGGCAGTACATCCCCAAAAAAACCGATTTCTCTTTACTCTCAGACGACCACATCACTCTCGTCAACCAACGTCTTAATAACCGTCCTCGTAAGTGCCTCGGCTTCCGAACACCCAACGAGGTCCCTAACAACCATTTTGTTGCACTTATCACTTGAATCTAAGAAAAATGAGTGACATTTCCCACCGCGAACAAATCGATTGACACCGACCGGCAACAGGTACAAAATGACGCTGTCGCCGCCTCGCCAAATCCCACGGACGGCGTACGGGCCAAAAGACATCACGCTTTCGCTCAATCGCATCGAAGTAGAAGGTCAATGTCCGGAGAAGTTTAATGAAAGATCCTAGTATCGAAATCCTGCACCGTATCACTGCATCGACACGGCAATCAGCTTCGCTCACACGATCGAGAAGTATGAATCCGAACAGAGAATCGCAATATCGCAATTGTGACCCCAATTTCCCTGCGATGCCGAATCTCTGTGAGCTTTTCAGCGAGTTTGGCTGGTTTTTCGAGCGAAGCCCGACCCATCAGAGTGATCCTCCGATGGCCATAGGCCGTTAGTAGAAAATGCTTGCAACTAAGACTATTTAATCTTATACTAGGAGTAGTTTAATGCTTCTCAAGTGGAGTAAATCGAATCTCCACAGCGAACAACATTAAGTCGTGCCTATTCCACAGTTGAGCATCAGTTAAACTAAGACCAACCTACCAGACTTTAGCCTAATTCTCAATTTCCATTCTGTTTCATAACAGCAAGGCAAAAACAAACATCTTTCCAAAAAAATAAGATTTTATGCAATCTACTAATTGCCCCAAATGCTCCTCAGACGACACGCAGTCCTTCGACATGGCTCACAAATCGGGCTCTAGTTCGGGACTCGTTATAGGCGTTGGCACAACCCACGGCAATCTGGGCGTTGGCGGCGGATACCAAAAGACAAAATCCGGCCTTGCAAAACAAACGGAACCGCCAAACGAAGATAGCGATGTCGGTTCCGGGATCGCGTTTATATTTATAGCGATCTTTATTTTTAACTTCGTTGGCAGTCCACTGTCTTTGCTTTTGGCTTGGGTTTTAGGTCGGGAGAATTGGGACCTAACTTCGTGGCTGGTGGGTATGTTCATCGGACTTGTGGCTGCCGTTACTTTCGTGGTTTTGGCGCGGAAATATAATGATAGCCAGAAAACCAAGGTGGCGGCCGCGTATAAAGTCGCTCTAATGAAATGGCAACACAGTTGGATATGTTTGCGATGCGGTAACACTTTCTACGTCCGCGATGGTGTGAAGGGGTGAAGGGAAAAAATACTAGTCAAGATCGAAAAAAGAGAAAGGGGTCATCTATGAAGTAACCCTTGAAGTCAAGCGCACGGGTATTATGGCATCTTTGGGATGCGGTTGGTGCGTTTGATCGGGTGACAAAAGAGAACAACCGGCGCCTCCGTTTTTAGTTAGATTCTTTTCAATCTCGCACCGCTGTAATTAGCGAATGCCATCATCTATTCGTGCACAGCTTCCGTGGAGCGGCTGGCTACATGAAACCTGATCGGCTCATTTCCGACTACTCGAAAATGGCTGGTCGTACCATCAGACACTCAGAGACTGCGGTCGTTCTAGTCAATATAGTCAATACAATTCCAGGTTCAAGTTATCAACATACGAGGTCGATCATAGTGTGTGGACGAGGAATTCCGGGGTGACGATGACCGGTGAGAAGAATCCGGCAGAGGTGTTGAATAGACGAAGGCGGGCTTGTTTGCGGACGTTGGCGATGTGGCCGAAATTCCAGGTCACCAGATAGTCCACCTTGTGAAAGGATGCGAGGGCGACGTGGAGGGCATCGGCGATGAACTTTCGATGAAAAATCCCTCGTTCGATATAGCCCTCGGCCAATATCGCGACCTCCTCAGCGATCTCGAGTTGCTCGAGTGGGCGGATCAGGCTGAGATAACCGGAGCGATGCGGTTCGGCAATGCGTTCGAACTCCCGTTGGACCAGAAGGGAACTGTAAACCTGATATTCGGAGAGCTCGTGCTCCCACCAACGAATGGTCAGATCGCGGCGAAACGGATCACCGTTGTCGAGATACGCTCCAGGCACCGAGGTTTCGAGATAGAGGCTGATCTTCATTGCAGAAAGAGCGGCTAATTGTCGGGGATGATCGATCTTAAGATTACCTTTGAATTACGAAAATCAAAGGTCATACGGTAGTTTTTGAGAAAATTACCGCCAAGTATGCCGGCTTGTTCAAATCCCGAAGCCTCATTAATGATATCAAGGTCGAGGGCGATAGCGGCAATCTGTTTTCGCGAATGAGGTCCGAATGTGACCTTGGGCAGCATAAAGCTTTGAACGTCTTCGGTCACACCGGCGGCTCCGATCACGCGAAGTTTTTCGTCGTTAGCAAATGGAACGATGCTTTGATTGTTGGCGACCTGGTCAGAGATCACGGATACGCTGGCACCCGTATCGATTATAAAATTGAGCGGTGATTCAATGCCCTCGACCATAACCTCGCCACTAAGGAAACCGCTTGAGGTCAGACGAAGCGGCAGCGAGAGCTCGTTGCCATCGAGGAAGTCACGCCGGTCGTCATCCCGCTTTGACAAGATAAATCGCTTGGTGCCGTAATCGACGGTCGTCAGGAATTTAGAGACCAGTGACAGGCCGAGATAGCCATCGACGGTTTGATTTGCGTTATGAAACGGCCGGATATAGACTGGGACGTTCCGCATCGCGATGTCGCCGATATCCAGTTTTTGCAAAAAGCCGTAGACGACCTCAAACTTACCGTCGCCGCCGATGCCTTTGGCGTGGCCGCCGCGGGTGATGGGCTTTATCTTGAGTAGAGCCGCAGTTTTGTCGGAGATCACGGTAATACCCGAACCGGTGTCGAGCACGAATCTGAGTGGCCGGGCCAGATCATTGACCCGAACCTCGAGTACCGGGCGATTGCCATCGAGTTCAAACCCGACATCTGTGGAGTCGCTGCCGACGCTGCGGTACAGACTGGATCGCTCTGAGAGAAAACGTAGAAATTCGATCAGGCTGACTATCCGCGCCCGTCTATCTTTATCGTTGATCGACGAAACATTTAGGAAATGTCGAAAAGCATCGGCGGCCTCGGTATATCGTTCGGCGCGAGACGATACCTGAGCAAGGGCAAACAGATGGTCAGGTTCGTCGGGTGCCTGGTATGTCGCCTCGTTAAGGTTGGCAAGACTCTCGCTAATACGATTTTCGTAAAAGTCGATCATACCGTATCCCGCCCAAGCCAAATGTTGCCTCCGATCGAGACGAATGGCGTTAAAAAAGAGAGCTCGAGCTTCCCTAAATCGGCCGCCGATCAGCAAAATATTGCCGAGCACGGCAAATGCTCTGGCATTGGCCGGTTCCGCCTCGGCAACCGGAAACGCTAGATTATATGCCTCGGTCAAGCGTCTGCGTTTAGTGAGTAGAAACGCGAGTTCGACCTTAGCCGCTGAATTGGCAGGATTGAGGACGAGGACTTGCCGCAAGATGGATTCGGCGGCGACCAGCGACTCACCGCGGGTGAGTTTTACGGCCTTTCGTATCAGCTTGCGGACCTCATTCGGCCCGGTATCGGTCGATTGGGCCGCCGCACGGATCGAAATGCCGGAAACGGTCAGTACCAGCATCAGCAGCCCGAAAGCGCGAGTCAATCGAACCGCTGTGCGGGATCGTTTAGGTCGTCTGGCGTCGCAATTCATAGGGCGTTAATCGGGGCGTTACTTCGGCCGTCGATGCTCGAACGTATCATTTTAAGATGACGCCGGTTTTCATTGACCAGAGTACAAGGTCGAGTTCATCAAAATCGATGCCCAGTTCGAGCGTGATCTGTTTTAGCTTTTCTTCGACCATTAGATACTTCGAACGCGTATTTGGTGGCTTAGGGTCATCAATTATTTTCAGTTCGAAAAGGCTGTTGAGAACGTGCTTATCGAGAATGGCATAGCCGCGATAGCCTATATTTCGTAAGAAATGGCTCGCCTCCTTGTACCCGAGGCCCTTGATGCCCTTTTCGCGAACGAGCCAATCGCGTCTTTCGAGCGGCTGGTCGAAACTCTGTAGCTTAGACCGCAGACGCATTTGGCAATGCTCTTGCAGAAACGATCGCGATGCGACGATGTATTTCGAGCGAGCATTCGGATAGCGGTGCGATCCGACCAGGGCGTCAGCGAGTTCGGGCTGTTCGCCGGTCATCAGCAGATGGCGGACCGCCGCGAGCGACCGAATTCCCATTCGAGCAGAGCAACCTCCCGTAAAAAAACAGAAGACCATCTCGGCCCACAGATCTTCGTCGCTGCCGAACTCACCAATGGCCGAAAACTCCGCCAATTTGGCGGTGATCTCATTGCTACGCTCGGCGTGAGCGGTGCGGATCGAGGCGAATGTTAAAGGAATCTTTACGCGAGTCACGGTGATGTACTTAATAATAGGAAGCCTTACGAAGAGGTGTCAATGTGCTCGGGCACGGTAGCGACTAGTATTTGGAATCGCCGCCAATTACTGAAAATGCAGCCCAATAATAAGGTGACGAATACTTGCCGCCATTTGACGCGGCAAGACTAAGTTGGGCTTGACGAAGTGCGTCAGCGGACTTCATCCCGCCGGAACGCCGATCTTTATGAAAGCTCTTCATCAATATCGACGTCGCATCCGAATCGACCGTCCACTGGCTTGCGATCACTACCGGAACGCCGGCGGCGAGAAATGTGCGCGAAATGCCGACCATTCCTTCGCCGTCAAAATATTTATCGAGACCGGTCCGGCACGCCGACAGCACCACGAGGCGAAGCCCGCCGAGATCCTGGCCGGCCAGTTCGGCATTGGTGAGAATATTAGCGGCGGACGAGTTGTCTTGTTTGGCAAGCAGTAAGAATGATGACTCGGGCTCGCGGTCGACGACTACGTAATGGCCGGCAAAATGCAGTACATCTGCCTGGCCGATCAATTTTAATACATCCGGTTTGACGGCACTCGAACCTGTCAGAACATCTCCGGACCCGTATTGTCCGCGGATATTCAGTGCTTCGTCCGCCGCCGCGGGCAGCACCGTGAGTTCGGGAAACGTCGAGCGATCAAACGCCGGATCTCCGATGGCGAGGATCGTCTCGCTCGTCTTCGGCGACCCAGTCGCGCTGAGCGAACACAGGATAAATACCGACGCACTCGGCGAATACACGAGCGTATGCGATGCGATCAAAGGTTCGTTTCGTTCGTTTAACAGGGAAGCAAACGGCAGATAGAACAAGAATTTGTTTGGCACGACCGCGATGTCGAGTGCGCGGTCCAGTTTGTCGCTTACGGGCCGGATCAAAAGGTCAAATAGCTCACGCGAGAGTGAATTTACGAGCGTGAGGTCGGCATCAGGACTCTTAAGTGCGGCATAGTATCGCCCCACCTTGTCGCGAAGTGAGGACGACGCGATATTGATCGGCGTCACGGATACGTCACGCTTTGAGATCAACCAGACAAGGGTACGATCCATCAGTACCGAAAATTTTAGAATTTGAGTATCGGCGGGCATTTTGTCACGGATCTCGTCGATCGTAAGAGGCCGCGGGGCGACATCGTTTTTTGCAGCAAGCCGTCGATACAAGGTTCGGGATGCCGATGACTCACTGAAGGTAAAAGCCTTACCGAGTTCGCCTTTTTCAAATTCACGCTCGAGTGCGAGGTCGTAGATAGTAATACCGTCGTCGAGAAACGACGCTCGCTCGGACTCTTCGGAGATCTTGTCCTGGTAGTCCTCGGTCAGTTTGATCGTCAGCGGCAGTAAACGGTCGAGTTCGGCGTTGTCGCCGAGTTCTTTGAGGCCGCTCAGGACACCCTTTTCGGCCACGTATTGGTAATACGGCATCGCCAAGTCGTCATATAGGGTATCTGCTTGTCGATATAGATCGGTCGAGCCTTGCAAATCGCCGCCAGAGCGCTCGAGTCGGGCCATTTGGAGGTATGAGAGTGCCGTCATTTTATTTCGCGACACTTCGTCAGCGAACGCTCGGGACTCAGAAAGTGCTGTATCGAAATATTGTTTTGCCGTGGCTGGGTCGCCGCCGTTGAGGTACGCAGTTCCAGCTTTATTTCGTGAAATTACCGTCAACATTGGATCATTGACGCTTTTGGCGAGTATTAGAGCGTCTTCGGCCGCGTTTCGGGCAGATGTCGTGAGTCCGGCCGCGAGATATACATCAGAGCCACCCAGACTCAGGCGGCAACGCTGACGGGAACTGGAATAGCCCGAATTCGAGATCTCAAACGCCCTGACGAGCCCATCAATTGCTAAATTATGTTGTCCCAAGAATGAGCTGTCGCCGGCCGACTCCAGCAGATTACGCTGCATTCCGTATCGGTCACCGATCTGCTCGGCCAATGAAAATGCCCGTCGGTAGATAAGTTTGGATATTGAGTGTTGCCGCAGATTTCGTTGAGCACCGGCCAGCCAATACAAGGCTGTCATTTCGAGCCATCGGTAGTTGGCCGTTCGGGCAAATTCAACGACCTTGTCCACGGTATCAAGGCCTGTTTGTACTTCGCCCAAATTGATCTGACAGTAGCCTTCGAAATACTTACTTAGATTGCCTTCCCAGATGTCGCCGTTTTTTTCGAAGATCCGGCGAGCATTCGCAAATTCGGCAAGGGCGAGCTTGTAGTCTCCGGCGATACACAGGGCATAGCCTTTCAGAACCGAGGCCTGAGCATCGCGGAGGTCATTAAATGACCGCGGGTCGAGCTTGCGATAAAAGGCCGCGATCTCCGCGGCAAACTTATCACCGATCCGCTCTGATTCGAGGCGTCCGGCAAGGTCGAGTGCATTTAAGATCGCCGGACGCTTGTCCTCAGGCGACGTAATAAACGTCATCGCCAAAAGCTGTGGGATGTATTTCCTGGAGATCAGCTCACGATTGCCGGCCAATATTGTAAATGCCTTTTCGTCGTCACCGTCGGCCGCCGAACGCAGAAAACCGGCCAGAATGTCGTCGGCCGGTGTCTCGGTAGCACTTAATGTGTTCAGCTTCTCAAGGTGTTGCCTCGCCTCTTCGGCCCAACGTGATGAATCATCGAATGACAAGTATTCAAGCCATGCGGCCTTGGCTTGTTCGTTGAGTAACATTTCCTGCAAGCAGAGAGCGCGGTTGAATCTCGCTTCGAGCATCGAGGGCATTATTGCGATCGCGGTCTCGAGGTGGGATAGGGCGGCGTCAAAATTTTCGGCGCTTTTTGAGCGGTCGCCTGATGAGCGGTCAATTCGGGCAAGTTCAAGCAGTGACGCACCCCAGTCGGAGTGGATCCGCGCGTCTTTCGGTGCGGACTTTGCTGCCCGAGCAAATAGCTCATTAGCCTGTTCAAACTTTCGTTGGGTCAATAGGAATTTGCCGAGTGCCGCCTGTGATGCGGTGTCGTCAGTTTCGCCTGCGGCAAGCGTCAATAATTTTTCGGCACGGTCACGAGCGGCGGGATCTACGTCACCGCCATTGCCTCGCGTCGTGCGCCACGGCGAATATTGAAATCCACTGATACGAGCCTCGATCGGGCGCTCGCCGGCATAAGCCTCCCGGAGTTGGGCTAAGCCGACATCGACGTTTGAACGATAGATCACAAGCCGCCAAAAACCGTATACACTCGACGCTATAAGAATGATCGCAAAACCGTAACCGATCAACGGATTTGAAAATAGTGTTTGAAATGGGAATCGAGCCTTCGTGACCTGATTCTCGGATACCGCATCCGGCGTGGCCCTGGCGCGTGCTGCGGAGAGCAATCCGGTGATAGTACGAAGTTGATGTCGGCGGTGATCCGTCGTTAGGAAATGTGTCTCAAATGAATGGCGCTGTTGGTCAGTTAACTCGTCGTCGAGATATTGTTCGATTATCTGATCCTCGGCCAACGAAACGGACTCAGCAAAATCGTCATCGGTCAGATACCGTTCTTCGATCGTGCCTAACTGCTCCGGATCCGATACGTCACCGAGCAGGTAGTCTCTAATTTCGAGGTCAATGGCCATAAAACTGTTCTCTATATTCTATATGTTGTTTAATCGATATTCCTTTCAAACGCGGCTTAGCGACCTAGACAATTCTTAATACATTCTCCGACAACCCGTCTGATCCGAAATGCCCGAATATGAAGTGCACTTTGTGAAATGCCGATCTTCTGAGCAAGCTCTACCCGATGCTTTGCCTTTGCCGAACTGCTTTCATAACTGTAATACGCGATGAGCAGTTCTCGATTCTGCTTCGGGATATTGGCAAGACAACTGTTCAAGCAATCGTGATCTGTTTCCAAGCTCTCAGCATCAACACGGGCGGGCGGCGGCATCGGTAGCGTTTGTCTTGATTGTTTGCGACGCCACTCCAACAATACCAATTTCGCAACGCCGTAAAAGTAGAGTGTGGGGTCACCGATATAATTTCCCACGATCTTCGGCATTTTTGCCGTGACGCGGTCGATACTTTCGTTAGCCAGTGACTCTGCATCTGTGCACCCTCGGAACTGCAAGATATTGATAAGGCGAAGGCGGATCTGCTCGTAGCGATGGACGGCAACTTCCTCATCCGGATCCAGCCATTCCAGAAGAAGCTTGAAATTCTGAGGGGTTATCGCACTATCGTTCGGCATAAGGAAGAAAAGCAACAGCGATATGAAGCCACTGACATGGTGTCGTCAATTGAATTCAGGTCCGTCGAAGTTTTATTCGTGGAAGACCTCGTCCTGCTGACTCATCGTCGGTGCCGGCAAGGCTCACCTCGCTTTTCAAAATCAAGACAATATTAGTCAAGCAAATGAACCGCGTCAAGGCAGACAAAACATACGCGGTAAGAAAGTTACGTGAGATTCAAAGGCCTTCTGACAAACGTTTGACGGTTTCAGAAAGCCTTTACATAACAGCCATCAAAATAGCTTCTACTTCGGCTATGGGGCGAGAGTCGCATCAAGATTCTTCCCAATGCTTTTGAGGTGCTCTACGATCTTGTCGATCAGCCATTTTGGGGTTGACGCTCCGGCCGTAACGCCGACGCGCTCGACGCCAAGCAGGTCATCCGGATCGATCTCGGCCTCGGTTTCAATTAGAAAGCTCCGGTCACACTGCTCTTTGCAAACCGCGAGCAGCTTTACGCTATTCGAAGAGTGGCGTCCGCCGATAATGTAAAAGGCATCGACCATACCGGCGAGAGCACGGGCCGCATCCTGGCGATCACGCGTCGCCGAACAGATGGTGTTAATGATCTGAACTTCATCGACCGTCTTAGTCCTTATGGCTTCGGCGGCCTCAAAAAACGTTTTGGACTTAATAGTTGTTTGCGAAACTACCAACGGACGCCGTAATTGGGGCAGTTGGTCGATCTCGGTCTCATCACGAATAATAAATGCGTGATCGGGTGCATAACCCCTAACGCCGATCATCTCGGGATGGTCGGGACTGCCGATGATGACAACGTGGCGATCTTCGGCGGCGGCGCGTGCTGCGAGTTTCTGGACACGGGTTACAAAGGGGCAGGTCGCGTCCACGACCTTAGCCGCTTTTTCCTCAAGAGCCCGCTGCACCTCGGGGGTTACGCCGTGAGCTCGTATGACTGCGGTCTCATTTCTCTGGATCTGGATCGGTTCACTGATGGTGAGCACGCCCTCGTGAGCGAGTCGCTGCATCTCCTGTTCATTGTGGATCAGCGGGCCGAGTGCACGCACGGTCTCTCCGTCGTGTATAGCCTCCTCGACCATCTCGACAGCACGTTCGACACCGAAACAGAATCCGTATTCATTTGCCAATAAAACTTCCATATAAGACGATCTCGAGCGTGATCTTGCTCCAGCCAAACTCCTAATACCCTAAATTTTAGCAAATCAACATTTATTGTGAAACTATGATCCTGATAACAGCAACTTCGCGGGTCAGCGAATCGGTTCGCGGAGAACGATCTCAGCGGCTTCGCGGGCGGTGGCGGCGGCTACGGAGTTGGCTGCGGAGAGTCCGGCGATCTGTCGTAGAGCTTCGCCGGTACGCGAGAGCAGTCGGACCAGATCTCCTTCTTCGGCTTTGGTCCGCGATGTTAGTTCATCCCAGGACATTTCTTTGGCCCATCGTTCGGCTGCGGCTGCGGCTGAGTAGTTTAGCTCTTCGACGGGTTCGATGTGATGCTTCCATTCGACCCCTGAAATGTCGTAGACCACATCCTCAAAATTGCCCAATGCGTACGCCAGACTGCCCGAGACCCGACCGGCTCCAAAGTCCCGATCCGCGTCGGCCGCGATCGATGCGACGAGTCCGGCAATTTCCGACGGCTTGAGTTCGTCAAGCATTCCTCTACGAAACGCCTCACCGATAAGGAGCGGCCGATCCACGCGGAGATCTGCGAGCCATTTGCCACTCGGTGTCACTTTTTCACCCTCAAAATCAAGGTATCCGTAATGATCAAGTACCTGCGCCCGGCGTTCAAATGGCCGCCAGATCCTTTCAGCCAGATCGGGCGAGGTGCCCGTTCCGCGAAAAGCAAAGCTCTTGGAAGCAATGTCCTTGACCTGTGCGAAATTTCCAAATGCATCGAGCAGGTTCAGCAGACTGGTGTAGGTGGCGCGAAACTGGCTCTCGAGCGGGTCCGGTTTTGCCTTAAGCAATTCGGCGATCTTTCGCAAATTCTGAAACTGGCCGGGAGCAAGGACGACAAAGCCGACGTTGTCACGGCCGCGACGTCCGGCACGACCCGTCATTTGCTGGAGTTCGCTGGCTGTTAGCGGTCGCCAACCGTTATTACCGCGAGCATCGGCGTTACTCATCACGACCGCCCGAGCCGGGAAATCAACCCCGGCCGCAACCGTTGACGTTGCAAAGATCGCATTCAACAGTCCGGCTGACATCATCTTTTCGACCAGGAGTTTCCAAGCCGGAATGTGTCCCGCGTGATGGGCGGCGACGCCGGAATGGACGAGGATCTTTCGGTGCTTGTGGCCGCGGATCTCCGGACTTGCCTCGGCATAACGGTCAAACATCAATTGCCGCTCAGCCTGCTTTTCCGGCTCTTGCGGCTGTGATCTGTCGAGCGATATTTCTGATGCCGCCTCATCGCAACCTCTGCGGGTCGGTATAAAGACGATCGCCGGCAAAAGGTCGTATCGGCGAAGCGACGCGATCAATTTTGGTGGGGAAATGTTTTGCCGGGCAACGTCCATTCTAGCAATTATAACGGAGTTTAGGTCTGAGCGCGTTTCGTGGTGACCAAAAAACCACCTCATTTGATATAATTTGCGGCATTCGATCTATTCAGATAATCAATGCTAAACGGTAGGAAGATCATCGTCGTGATGCCCGCGTACAACGCCGCGAAAACGCTGGCGAAGACCGTGTCCGAAATACCTCGCGGCGTCGTCGACGAGATCTTGCTCGTAGATGACGCCAGTTCGGATGACACCGTAAAGATCGCCAGCAAACTAGGGCTTACGGTTTTTCAGCATGACGCCAATTTCGGTTATGGCCGCAATCAGAAGACCTGCTACGCCGAAGCGTTAATGCATAACGCGGACATTGTTGTGATGCTGCACCCGGATTATCAATATTCGCCCCAACTGATAGTGCCAATGGCATCGATGATCGCATACGGCGAATACGATGTAGTAATAGGCTCCAGAATTCTCGGAAAGGGGGCCCTCGAGGGCGGGATGCCGCTTTATAAGTTCATAGCCAATCGTCTCCTGACCTCCGTGCAGAATATTCTGATGAGCTACAAGCTTTCGGAATACCACACCGGTTTTCGCGCGTTTCGCCGCGAGGTGATCGAATCTCTGCCAATAGAGACTAATTCAGATGATTTTGTGTTTGATAATCAAATGCTCGCACAGGTTATCTATTGCGGCTTTAGAGTTGGCGAGATGTCGTGCCCGACCCGATATTTTTCTGAGGCTTCTTCGATTAATTTTTCACGAAGCGTGAGGTATGGGCTTGGCGTCTTGGCAACCTCGTTCAAGTTTCGTTTTCATAAAATGGGCTTGACGAAGTCGCGGATGTTTGCCGAAATGCAGTGTTTTGGTCGCTCCGAGTATTACTCCGAAGTGGAGCCAGAGCAAATCTCTAATGGTAAGGAACGCCTATCAAAATGAACAACGCAATGCGTAATTTTGTTTCCAAAAATAAGGAACTTTTCGTTCTGACCTTTGCCGGTTACGCTCTCGTCTACGCGAATTTGGGACAATCACAGATCCTGCAGGGCCTGCCGGAAGAGGGCGAATCTAATCTGGAAAAGGCGGTATTGATGAGCGGCGGAAACACTGACCCAGCGTTGTTTAGTTCTGTGTTGAGCAGTCTGGTCGATGCTTACCTGAAGGCGGGAAATCAATTGAAAGCGATTGAAAACATGAAGCGTCTAATTTATCTGCAGCCCGGTAATATAAAACTGCGTTTGAAATTTGCGGAGGAATTGATTACGTCCGCGCAGTTTCAGAATGCTGTAATCGAATTACAGAAAATACTTCAGCAAAATCAAAGTAATGCGGCCGCATGGAGTATGCTCGGGACAAGCTATCGCGGATCCGGGAAGTAGGATGAAGAGCTTGTCGCTTTTCAAACAGCTTTGAATCTACGCCCGGACTTTGTGGACGCTCAAGAAAATCTTATAAAAGTCGGTAACAAAAAGTAATATTTGAACGAGTCGGATGGCAAAGAAAAACTCGAAAATCAGTCGTCAGAACATCGATACTATTACGGAAACTAAGGTCGATTCAGCTGTGACGGGGATGACATCGAACAAGCGGTTCCTCTTTGTCGCGGGCGTTATCGCATTAGCCTGCCTCGTTATCTACTTTCGAACGATCTTTGCGGATTTCATCAATCTTGACGATGACGCGTATGTTTACGAAAACCCGTTTGTGCTGAACGGAATCGGCCTGAAGGGTCTGGGTTGGGCTCTCACCGCATTCCATTCGTCGAACTGGCATCCACTGACATGGATCTCACATCAGCTTGACGCGACGATATTCGGCTCGAATGCGGGCGGTCACCACATCGCGAACGTCCTGCTTCACACTGCTAACAGCCTGCTCATATTTGCACTTCTGAAGCGATTGACAGGGGCCTTTTGGCGAAGTGCTTTGGTTGCCGCGATATTTGCGGTTCATCCGGTTCACGTTGAGTCGGTTGCCTGGATTTCCGAAAGAAAGGATGTTCTCTCAACACTTTTCTGGCTGCTTTCAACTTTCTTTTACATTCGTTGGGTCAGCAACACCAAAGACCGTCGAACGTATATGGTCTCGCTCGCTCTATTCGTTGCGGGACTTGCAGCCAAGCCGATGGTCGTGACGCTTCCGTTTGTCTTTATGTTGCTCGATCTTTGGCCGTTGGGCCGGCTTAAGAGAATCGCACCCGCGACCCTTTGGCCGTTGGTCCGAGAGAAATTGCCGTTCTTTGCATTATCAAGTGCTTCGGCAATTATTACGATAATTGCCCAGAGAAGTTCAGGCGCAATCCAGTCGACTACTATCATTCCGATGTCGGATCGATTCGAAAATGCGATCGTGTCATACGTTCGGTATATAGGAATGATGTTCAATCCGACCGGACTTGCGGTGTGGTATCCGTTTGAAAGTAATTTGGGTGTATTAACTGTCGTGAGTTGTGCGATCCTGTTAATTGCGATCACAGCAGTTACTATTCATCAGTTTCGATCCCGAACATACTTATTTGTCGGTTGGTTCTGGTTTATCGGCACACTCGTTCCGGTAATTGGTATTTTACAGGTCGGCCGCCAAGCATTTGCCGATAGGTACACTTACATTCCTCACATTGGACTCTTGATCATTTTGGTTTGGCTTGGAAACGAGCTTTTTGAAAAGGTTCGGATCGATAGACGAGTCGCGGCGTTTGTTGTCGGCATTATCTTAACCGTACTTTCGGTCATGGCATTCATTCAGGTCTCATATTGGCGTAATAGCGAGACGATCTACTTGCGAACTTTGTCCGTGACACCAAAGAATTACCTGATCAAGAACAATTACTGCAATTATCTTGAAAAGAAGAATCGACTTGATGAAGCAGTGATCCAATGTCAGGCGGCGATTGCCGATGACAACTCGATACCGGACGCGTATAACAATCTTGGGACTGTGCGGATGAAGCAGAACAAACTGGATGAAGCTCGGACTGCGTTTCAACAGGCGGTTGAGATCAAGCCCGATTATGTATTCGCATTGACCAATCTAGCTTCCGTCTCGGCCAGTCTTGGCGACCTAGACGCTGCAGCTGTAGCGTTAAAAAAAGCTGTCGAGGCAGACAGCGGTGGATTCTTTGACAATGCCCGGCTTCAAGAAGCGTATTTTAGTCTTGGTGCGGCCGCGATGAAACAAAAACGCTATGATCGTTCCGCGGAATTCTTTCGGAAAGTGATCGATGCGGTTCCGGACAACGTTGATGCTCACCGAAATCTCGGACTTTCAATGCACATGCAAGGGCGGACGGCCGAGGGTGTACGCGAACTTGAGGACACAATTCGCAAGTACCCAAATTCCGCTGAGTCTTACAACACACTTGGACTAATTTTGGCCGATCGAGGGCAGAAACAGGAAGCTGCGGCCCTTTTTCAAAAAGCACTATCAATAAATCCCAATTTTGCACAGGCGCAGGCAAATCTAAGGAAAGTGTCTGAATAATGAACAATGGAGAAGGTGAAAATGAAACGACGTGAATTCTTAGGTATTTCCGCAATTGGCGGCATCAGCATATTTGCGGCTAACGTTAATAATCTGAACGCTGAAGCCTTGCCGGTCGAGATTCCGATCGAAGAAGCAACGGTCGCTGAACTGCAATCGGCGATGCAAAGCGGCAAGATTACGTCTGAATCGATAACGAAATGGTACTTGGCCAGGATCAAGGCGATCGACTCTAAGATCAATTCGATCATCGAACTGGACCCCGATGCGATCGCCAATGCCAGAAAGAGCGATAGGGCAAGACTGAAAAAGAGCGTTCTAGGTCCGCTTCACGGCATCCCGGTATTACTCAAGGATAATATTGACACTGCCGACAAGATGAAAACCACGGCCGGAAGCCTCGCGCTAACGGATGCTCCAACACCTGTCAAAGATGCGTCGATCGTGGCCCAACTTCGTGCCGCCGGAGCGATCATCCTAGGCAAGACAAACCTCAGCGAATGGGCAAACTTTCGCTCCAATCCGTCGATCAGCGGTTGGTCAGGACGTGGCGGACAGACTCGCAACCCGTATGTTCTGGATCGCAATCCGTGCGGATCATCGTCCGGTTCGGCGGCGGCGGTCGCGGGTAATTTGGCGGCCGTCGCGATCGGCACTGAGACGGACGGTTCGATAGTTTGTCCGTCGGCGATCTGCGGGATCGTCGGCCTCAAGCCAACGATCGGCCTGGTTTCTCGCAGCGGGATCATTCCCATCGCCATTTCGCAAGATACCGCCGGACCGATGACAAGAAGCGTCGCCGACGCGGCGGCGGTGCTGACGGTGATCAGTGCGATCGACCCGTCCGACCCGGCGATGCAGGGAAAGCGTGAAATGGTCGACTATACGGTGTTTCTGAAAGCCGACGGACTACGCGGTGCCCGTATCGGGGTCGTTCGCGATCTATGGGGCAAACGGTCAGATGTCGACGCGATCGCCGACGCCGCACTCGAAACTATAAAAAAGGCGGGGGCGACGCTCATCGACGTTAAATTTTCGGACGCGGGGAAGATCGGTGAGGCTGAGTTTACAGTCCTGCTGTATGAGTTTAAGGACGGCCTTCAAAAGTACCTTCGCGAACGGGGTTCCCGGCACAAAACGATGGAAGATCTGATCCGATTTAACAACGAGAATCGAGCGCGGGAAATGCCCTATTTTGATCAAAATATAATGGAAAAGGCGGCGAAAGTAGGTGCACTTACAGACAAAGCTTATCTGGACGCTCTTGAGACCTGCCGCAAATATGCTCGCATTGAGGGCATTGATAAGGTAATGGATGCGAACCGATTGGACGCGATATTTGCACCGGCAAACTCACCGTCCTGGATGATCGATACAGTAAACGGAGATTGTTTTGGCGAGGACGTAAGTAGTTCGACTCTGCCTGCTGTGGCGGGATACCCAAATATAACTGTGCCCGCGGGATTTGTGAAGGAATTACCGGTCGGAATTTCGTTATTCGGCCGTCCATTCTCCGAGGGGACGTTGATCAAATTAGCATATGCCTTTGAGCAAGCGACTAAGGCTCGCAGAAAGCCAAAATTCCTGGTTACCTATAAATAACCTCGGAAAGTAATGTGAAGTAACTCGAAAGTGTTCCGGTTCGACGAGGTGATCGGCGGTTTTACGCGGTCTTGACCCATCGGGTGTAGAGCAACTGCAAGCCATCGAGCAACAAGTCGCCATCGACGACATCGATCACGTCGAGTTGTGACGCAATGATATCTGCATTTCCGCCGGTGGCGATGACCTTTGCGTTGTCGCCGACCTCTGTCTTTATTCGACCGATCAAGCCTTCCGCGAGAGCGAGGTAGCCGTAAAAAATCCCCGAGCTGATAGCTCCTTCCGTTGTGGTTTGGATCACGCGTTCCGTTTGTTTGACGTCGATCTCGGGCAAACGAGCGGTCCCCAAGTGTAGGGCGTTTGCCATAGTTTTCATCCCGGGTGCGATGATCCCGCCAAGCAAATTACGATTGCCGTCAACAGCGTCAATGGTCAGAGCAGTGCCGAAACTACAGATGATGCAAGGCTCTGTGTAGTTTTCAACCGCTGAAAACGCATTCACCAAGCGGTCGGAGCCTGCCGCCTCCAGAGGGGTGTAGTTTATCGTCAAACCAAAGTCCAGATCGTTTTTGACCGAGATCGGGGTTACGGAATATTCACTACCCAAAAAACCGATCATCGCAGCGTCGGCATCCGGCACGACCGAACATATGATCGCCGCACTGATATTTCGGGGTAATCGCGGGCTTAAGACTGTAAATAGAGCTTCGGAGGTGGCGGTACGAATGGTCGGGATAGACAATTTGGACGTTAGTCGACCATCGTCGAAAATGCCAAATTTTGTGAAAGTATTACCGATGTCGACCGCGAGCAGCATATGGAAATTCAGAGAGTTGAATTGCCCTTGACGGAAATTGCCGTGTGAGCTTTACGGGCCGAACCCAGAGGAGCGACGAGCACGGCATCAACGGTTAAACGACCTAACCTTGTAGCGGCAGGCCGTCATAAATGACGTTCCAGCCATTTTTTCGGCTCGTGCGGAGGCTACGTGTAAACCACTCGACGGCCGCACTTGCATCGTCGTAGATCTGAACCGCCGGACGGTCTTCGCGAGGGTCGACCCGACAGATCGCGGCACCGGCTTGAGCCGTTTTGATGCAAAGCAGGGCGATCATATCGTTCTTTTGCATTACCGCGGTGCGGACCGACACTTCTTCGAAATCGTCTTCGAAATCGTCAAACTCTGCGAGTTCTTCGTCGAAGTCGTCATCAAAATCAAAATCGCCTTGTAGTTCAAATTCGTCGCTCATAAGACTGTTACTACAAACTACACTCTCCGGCATCAAAGTTCAATTCGTATTTAACTTCGGCGTGGTTTTTGACGATCATCTCCTCGGCCACTCGGTTTCCGGTACGGCGATCGATCAGCTCGCGCCATATCTCATTCTCACGATAGTTTTTTCCATCTTCTTTGGAAAAACGGTGACTCTTTTCAAAAACGTGATATGAGTATTGTGGCTCGCGGTCGGCAAATATCGCACCTTTCAAATGGTCGTCGGTGAGCCAAACGCGGATCTGAAAAGTAAGATCGGTCGGATTGAAAAAACGCAGGTCGATGTAGTTAAAAAAAACGCCAGCACCACTTCCGAAAGGTAGCACCCGATTTTCATCCGGAAATGGGTCAAAGCTGTGGTGGTGCCGCTCGACTACCTCAAGCGGTGTATGCAGAGCCATCCAATACAGCAGATTTGCCAACTGGCAAAGGCCACCGCCGACACCTCGTATCACTTCGCCGCGGGAAAGTTGCATTCCCTCGTGATAGCCTTTTTCGGCCGTGGCCTCGCCTAATCGCCGCCAAAACGAAAATGTTTGCCCCGGTTTGATCAAGATGCCGTCGATCGTCGGACACGCGATCTTCAGATTTTCAACCTTATTCTCTTGTAATTCCGGGTCGGAGTTGCCCAAACGGCGTCGTAGAAGCGACTGATGCTTTTTACAGCTAAACTTTAACTCCTCCGTAATGATCTCCGATGCAAATCGCCCGGATAACGGCAGGTCGGCCAAACGCCGGAAAAGACGCTTTTGCCTTATACGAGTCTTGTAAACGATCGGATGTATCTCTGCTAGTCTGCGTTTCATCTGGTACTCTGCCGGAAAAGTCAGGGCCGTTGATCAGCGGCCCGAAGCCGCGTCACGTCACCGCTCTGAATGATTCTAACCGAGCCGTCAGATGTTTTCACACGGAGTGCTCCGTTTTCTTCGAGTCCCGCAGTCTCGCCCTCAACAGTTTCGTTTGAGCAAATAACGCGAACGGGTTTTCCGGAGTAATATGTCGAGCGCCGCCGCCACTGAGAGATGATCTCGCCGGGACCACTTTGTGAGGCTAAAATGTCATAAAAATATCGTAAATATCGGGTTAGGGCCTCCGCCATCTCATCGGGCAGGATGCGCTTGCCGGCGATCTCCTCGACTGAAGTTGCTGATCCGGCGATCTCATCGGGGAAATTTCGTGAAGTGAGGTTTATGCCGATCCCGACCACGACCGCAAGGCCTATGGCCGTTTCAACGGTTTCCGCTAAGATCCCGCTGATCTTTAAGTCATTAACGAGTAGGTCGTTAACCCATTTGATGTCGGGCTTAATGCCGAATTCGAGCAATGTGTCGAACACCGCAACGCCGGTCATTAGTGTAATGAGCGGGATCGATGCGGGCGGTAATTTCGGCCTCAGGACGACGCTGAAGTATAGCCCGGAACCGGCCTCGGAGACCCACGTTCGGCCGTGACGCCCGCGGCCCGCCGTCTGGCGTTCGGCGATGATGCACAAGCCCTCGTCTGCCCCGCGATGGGCTTGCTCGGCGGCTTCGGAATTGGTCGACCCGATCGATTCATATCGGAGGATGGTGAAGTTCATCGCATTTGCCAAAGCGAGTCGCAATAGTAATTGCGGCTGTCAAAGAAATTACGTTTGACCGCAAACCCGCTCTCGGTTGCGAGATCGTCTATCATTCGGAGATTGTATTTCTGAGAGATCTCCATAAAGACCGCTTCCCACTGTTCAAACTCGAAAGCTCGGCCGAGTGCTGCGATCTCGACCGTTTGTTTTTCAAGGCTGATCAGGTACGAACGAGCAGAACCCTCTATCGGGTGATAATTGGCGTAGTGAGCAAATTTATCAGTATCAAATTTGCCGCCCAACTCACGATTGATGCGGTCAAGCAGATTTAAGTTGAACTCCGCTGTAATGCCCGCGGAGTCATCGTAGGCACTCACGATAACATTCGGATCTTTCTGAAGGTCAAATCCGATGAATAAAAGGTCGTTGCGATTCAATACACGATTAAGATCGCGGAAAAATCTGATCGACTCGTCACGGCTGAAGTTGCCGATGTTAGATCCCAGAAAAAGCACGACTTTTCGCCGCCCGCCACTGTCGCGAAGTGACTCAAGGATCGAAAAGTAATCACCGACGCGGGGATGCATTGCCAGTTGCGGGAACCGCGAACGGAACCTAGTCGTTATCGCCCCGATCGCTTCTCGCGAAATGTCGATCGGTGAGTATGTGATATCTTGCTTTTTTTGAAGGAAGCTCTCGATCAATATCTCGGTTTTTGTTCCATCACCGGCACCAAGCTCGATCAGATCAATCGGGTAGCCGCCATCCACAAACTCATCGTAAATGCCGTTCGACTGGTCGGTAAAGATCTCGATCTCACAATTTGTCAGATAATACTCAGGCAGCTTCATTATCTCCTGAAAAAGCAATGAGCCCCGGTCGTCGTAAAAGTATTTTGACGTAAGCGATTTTGGTGACGAAGAAAGGCCGGCGAGCACGTCGGCGGCGAAGTTCGATAATTCAGGTGTTGGTGAGGATCGCATCAATGTTGGACGTTGAAATAAAACCTAAGCAAAAATAGCGTTGTCTGTAATACTTTGAGTGAACTGTTTAATAAATTAGGTCCCTGCTGCCGGCCAAAATATTATTTTGCCAGACGAATACCGCTAAACTGCCATCGCAGATGCGGATGGAAAAAGTTGCGGTAGCTATTTCGGCTATGACCTTCGGGGGTGACGATCGACGCACCACGCAAAACCATTTGGTTGATCATAAATTTACCATTGTACTCACCCACTGCTCCCGTTGCTTTCGAATAACCGGGATAGGGCAAGTAGGCGGAGTTTGTCCATTCCCAACGCTTTCCCCACACGAATCTGTCGCTTGCGGCCTCCCACTCAAACTCGGTCGGCAAACGGCAGCCCTTCCATTCGGCAAATGCCGATGCTTCGTAGAACGAAATGTGGCAAACGGGAGCGTCAAGTGCTATTGGCCTTGAGCCTCCCAAGGTGAAATGATGCCAACCGTCCGCCCGCTGATACCAATATAGCGGAGCTGTGATGGAGTTCTTGACGACCCAATCCCAACCCTCCGCGTGCCATAATCGATGGTCACCGTACGCACCGGCTTCTATAAACTCAACAAACTCCGCATTTGTTACAAGCCGATCGGATATCGAGTAATCATTTAGAAACACCTTGTGCCGCGATAATTCGTTGTCAAAAGCGAATCCGTCTCCGGCGTAGCCGATCTCGTAGATACCACTATTAAGTTCGATGAAAGTATCTGAACCGGATTCAATTTCGTCCTCAATAGCCATTCCGTCGCGGTAGGCCGGCATAATTGGATTGACGCTGAAGGTGTATTTCAGATCAGTCAGGAGCAGTTCTTGATGCTGCTGCTCGTGATTCAGGCCGAGTGTGACCAGTTGTTGCAGTTCGTTGCTAACATCACCCGATAGCAACTTTGCCATTGCCTCGTCTACATCGCGACGATATGCGAATACTCGAGCAACAGTCGGACGGCTAAGTGCTCCGCGATGGTCGCGAGCGGTGCGTTCGCCGACCGTGTTGTAATAACTGTTAAACAGAAATCCGAAGTGATTATCAAAAGGCCGATAATTATCAACAAATTTCCGGAGGATCATTTCCTCAAAAAACCAAGTAGTATGGGCAATATTCCACTTGGCCGGTGACACGTCGACGATCGGTTGCGGAATGTAATCTTCGGTCTCGAGCGGCTCACATAGTTCTTCGGTTCGGGTTCGAACCTCGATGTACCTAGCCCGTAGATCGCTGTTAACAACCCTGTTACTGACGCTCGCTTGCATATATATAATTAGAGCAAAAATTACTGTATGTGAAAAGAAGCTACTTTTGCGGAGCGATCTTGAGCAAGGCTTCGCGGCATATCTCGCCTAGGTAGATGTCAGTGCTGCCTATATTTGACCTAAGAAACGGGATCGCTGCCGCATCTCCGATCGAGCCCAACGCAAATGCAATTTCACGTCGCGTGTCGTCTGTTTCCTTACCGTTCGCCGAAGCTTTCAGCAGAATATCAAGAACTCCGCGGTATATAGGAGACGCTTTGGGCGTGTCCGGCGTTGCCACAATTTGCTTGTATTTCTCCGGAAGAAAGTCGGCGGGGGTATTTGTCGTAAGATTGTCCAAAACAATTCCGAAGCGCGATCTTTCTGCAATTTGCCCGAGCGAGCGAGCGGCGGCGCGTCGAAGAAATGCGTCCTTTGGGCTAGGCCGGCGTTGCATTACCGCCATCAATGTTTCTAAACCTGATTCGCTGCCGATCCTGCCCAGTGCCGCGGCCGCAGCGGCGCGGACGATCGGTGCTCTATCTTTTCGGACAAGCAAACTCAGCGGATCGACGGCATCAACTGAGCTTAACTCGCCCAGAGCATAGGCGGCCTCGCGGCGTACAAACTCCGCTTTGTCCGATAAAAGCGGGACGATCATCGTGGTCGCTTCTGAGATCGGAAGATAAATAACCGCACCGATCGCGGTTGATCTAACTAATTCGTCGGGATCCTTCAATGCCTGAGCAGCGACCCGCGATGCCGGTGCCGACTGTATATTCCGCAACTGAGCCAAGCCGTTCCGTTTCTGCTCGGAACTGCCTGTAGCGATCTGGTCCGACAGTTGTTCAATGCTCTGGGAGTATATCGGGTAAGGAATTATTATGAATAAAAAGATGATAAACAGGCGAAAGCGAACGGCGCAGGACGCCGGTCTGATCGACTTTGTTGATCGGCTTATGGTGATCACACTACTTGCCGCATTGATCGTTGCCCGATCAATTCCCATTCGGTCACCTGCCGAGCACGTTTGTTCTCGTAGGCATTCGTAAGCGAAACCAGGATATCTTCGTGCACACCGGCAACCAGATCAGTGGAACGCGTTGACCTAGCGGCCTCCTTAGGTGAGTTATCCGACCTTACTGTCAATTTGCGGCGTGGAGTGCTCGTATTGCTTCGGCTAGCCATCTTTCTGTCTCCCAACTTTTGGAGCAGACGGTCCAGCCGAGCACAAAGTGTGTCAAATCCTGACTGTCTGCGGAACGGTTTTATATATCATCAAATCTTTCGTCGATCAGAGCTCCGAGAGTCTCAATGCAGTAACGAGAATATCACGCCTTTTGGCCTATTCCAAGAAAAAAAGTCGACATCGAAACGCGGTCTGGACTACAATTGAGCGTATGTCGTTTTTCGCTTTCCGTCTCGCCATTGGATAGCCGCTCGTCAGATCTGTTTATGACGCAACGGTTTAACATTTCACAGCAGAGAGCTCAGATTGCAGTCCCGATTGGTGGATAGACCTTGATTTATTCGCTAAAATAGTGGATTCATCGTCGGGGCGGCGACGACACCATCGAACAAATCACTTTTATGGACGAAAAATATTTCGCGAAAAAGATCGAGCAAAAATGGCAGCGTAAATGGGCCGGCGACCATACGTTTCGAGCCGAACTTAACAGCGATCGACCCAAATTCTACGCTCTCGAAATGCTTCCTTATCCGTCAGGAAACCTGCATATGGGCCACGTCCGCAATTACTCGGCGGGCGATGCACTTGCGTGGTACAAGCGACTTCGCGGGTTTAACGTGATGCACCCGATCGGATGGGATTCATTTGGCCAACCGGCGGAGGATGCAGCAGTTAAGCGTGGTGTTAACCCGAGGGACTGGACCGAAGACAACATTGAAGTAATGCGGGGCCAACTTGAGC
>Ga0209476_10000433_pt1 | contig 28127 bp, 23 predicted proteins | sample KloWWTrecipitate_FD_187179 | JGI IMG/M metagenome (GOLD analysis project Ga0209476, IMG submission 187179) | Active sludge microbial communities from Klosterneuburg, Austria, studying microevolution and ecology of nitrifiers - Klosterneuburg... | ecosystem: Engineered > WWTP > Aerobic digester... | reverse complement strand
AGGTGCGCTGGCGCACGCATGGTCGCTATCGCTTTCGCGGCGTGCCCGATCCGGTGGCGGTATTCGAGGTCGGCGAGGAAGGCCTGGCACCGCTGAAGGCGCCGCCGTGGTCAAGCAAGGCGCATCGCGAAGTACCGTTCTGGCGGCGGCCGGCGAGTGTGGTCATCGAAGCGCTTGTCGTGGTCGCCCTGATCACGGTGCCGCTGGTGATGTTCCTGCGCCCGGATCCGGCGATTGCCTTCGCCAACCGCGATTGGGTGGTGGTCGGCAGCCTGCACAACCTGACCGGCGAGACGGTGTTCGATGATGCGCTTGAAAGTGCCTTGCGCATCGGCCTCGAACAGTCCCGCTACGTCAACGTGCTGCCGGACCTGAAAGTGCGCGACACGGTCACGCGCATGCAGCGCGACCCCGACAGCACCGAGATCGATCGCGCGGTGGGTTCGGAAGTGGCAATCCGCGACGGTGCGCGCGCCTTGATCCTGCCGACCATCGCCGAGATCGGCGGTCGCGTGCGCATCACCGCCGAAGTCATCGATCCGCAGACGCAGACCACGGTCTACTCCGAGACCGCCGACGGCATCGGCAAGGAATCGATCCTGCCTTCCCTGGACACGATCAATGAACGCCTGCGCGTGCGCCTGGGTGAAGCGCTGGCGACGGTATCAAACGAATCGATGCCGCTGGAAAAGGTCACAACGGCAAATCTGGATGCCTTGAAGGCGTATTCGCTGGGCATCGGCAGCAACATGCGCGGCCAGTTCAGCGAGGCGCTGGCGCTTTACCAGCAGGCCCTGGCGATTGACCCCGGGCTGGCCTCGGCCACCTTGAAGACCGGCGTCATCCATGCTTCCGCCGGGCGCAGCGCAGAGGCCACGGAGGCTTTTCAGAAAGCGCTGGCGGAGCGCGACCGGCTTTCTCCCCGCGACGTGCTGTATGCGGAGGTGATGCTGTCTACGGTGGAGAGAAAGTCCGACGCTCTGTCGCGCTGGGCGGCACTGGCCCAGACGTATCCGGATTTCTTCGCCGGTACCGGTGGCTATGCCTATGTCAGCTGGCGGGATGCCAATCGCTTCGACGCATCGGTGGTGGCCTTTGCCGAGTCCTCGGCATCACTGCGCAATCCCTCACGCTTGCCGGCATTGCACCTGCTCGGCATCCTGCATCTGGGCAACAATCGCTTCGACGAGGCCTTTGCCAGCTTCGAGCAGGCTGAAGCGACCGGTTTCGTGCGTACCGAAATCCATGCAGCAACGTTCGCCGCACAACGCAAGCATGCACAGGCCACGCAGACGCTGGCGCGTTCGGCGGACACGTCCATCACCGAAAATCCCATCGTTGCGGCGAGTCAGGTGACCTTGCGCAGCGCCATCGCGCTGGATCGGGGTGATGGCAAGGAGGCCAGTCGCATCCTCATGGACGCCGCCGGCAAGGCTCCGGCGGACAATATCGTCGGCCAGGCGTTTGTGACCTCGTCTGACAGCCTCGGCCTGGAGGCGCGTGACCTCGACCGCAAAGCACGCCTGGAACGGATCGAGTCAGCCATCAAGCAGAGCGAAAAGGCGCTGAAGGACAGCTCATCGGCAAACCGCGACATGGTCAACAACCGGCTGCTTGTCCTCGCCTACCTCGCCGCCCATCTCGATGCGCGGTCGCTGGCCGGCAGCGCGCTCGCCCTGGTCGGCCAGGCTGGCGGCCCGGCCTATTCGATCAACCGCAAACTGCAGGTCATCGCCACCGCCGAACTTGATCGCGACGCCGGCCATGCCGAACAGGCGATCACGCGGATCAAGGCCATGTTGGATGGCAGTGAACCGTATCTCGCCCATGTCACCTTGATGAACGCCTATGCCGCGGCCGGGAAGTCCGCGCTCGCCCTGGCGGAAGCGCGCTGGCTGAGCGAGCATCGCGGCCGCGCCTATGCCGAGCATTACCCGGCGCAGATCCTCACCGCCTACAACATCGAGCAAGCCAACCTTGCCTTGCTGCGCGGCGCCGAGCTGGCCCTCGACAGCAAGGACAAGGCCAGCGCACGCGGCATGCTGGGCGATTTCCTCAAGGCCTGGCCGGATGCCTCGCGGCAACCGGCCTGGCAGAAACGGATCGAGACGCTGCAGCGAGCGCTGGCAGAAAGTCAGTCGCCGTAATTCAGGCGCAGCATGGGAAACACCATGCAGGCGTGGTCAAGCAAGGCATCCTGATCGAGCTTGGCATGGGCATCGGCAATGGCCGATTTCTCGGCAAGCTTTCCCGGTTTCAGACTGGCCGCATCGAGTGCGGAAACGGCAGCATCGGGCACGCCGATTTCCTTCAGCGCAGCAGCGGGACTTTTCTCGAAGCGGGCGCGGAAACCGTCATCGCTCGACAGCTTCTTCAGCAGGTTCAATTCGTGTTCTTTCGGCAGACGTGCTCCGCTCATTGCAGTTTCCCCTCGACAGACAAGTTGATCAGAGGCGGCGCCTGAGCGGGTGCCGACGCATGCGCGTCGTGCCCGTCAATGCCGCGTTGGCGTAACCCGGGATGACGGCCGGTTGGCCGGGCCGTGCACTACACTAGCAGATCTCATTCCGCGGATTCCGCACATGCATATCCGACGCTGCGCCGTCGTCTTCATCGAACCCCGCGAGCGTCTGGATTTCGATCTGGGCCGCCTTGTCGCGGGTGGTACGGGCGTCGAAATGCTGCGCGAATGGATTGCCCTGGCCGCCCACCTGGATGACGAGATTGCGCTGGATACAGCCGAGCTCGCCGCGCTCGGCGCACTGTCGCTCGAAGAATGGATCGACTTCGACGACGCTTGCCGCACGCTGCCGCGCGAGGCGCTGGAGCGCCTGCTCGACAAGGGCTTGCTGCTTGGCGATGGCGACGACCACGCCGGCACGCGCGAGCGCGACGAGCAGGTGCGCACCAGCCATTGGCGTGGACTGGCCGCCACCGTGCATCGGCATACGCGTTGGAGTGGCGTCGACACCCTGGAGGCCGAGCGTCGGTTCGGCGAGGAAACAGATCGGCCGTTTCTTGAGCGGCTGGGCGAGCCCGAATCGCCTGTTCGCGAACGCGTCGAGCCGTCACGACGCATGGCCCTGCAGCCGGCTCGGGAAAGCAGCCTGGAGGTGCTGATCCGGCAGCGCGTCACCTGCCGCAACTGGGATGCTTCAAGGCCGCTCTCGGCTGAGGATTTCGCCAGCACCCTTTTTCGCACGTTTGCCGCCCGCGCGGTCAGCGACGAGCCGGGCATCACGGTGATGAAACGTGCCGTGCCTTCGGCCGGCGGCCTGCACCCGACCGAGGCCTATCTGCTGGTGCAGAACGTCGAGGGCGTGCCGCCGGGGCTGTATCACTACCACCCGATCGATCATGCGCTGGAGCCGCTGAGCGACATCGCCGCGGATGACAGTCAGGCGCTAGCCCTGCGCATCGTCGCCGGGCAGCGTCATTTCATGAAGGCGCACGTGATCATCATTCTGGCCAGCAGGTTTCGGCGCACATTCTGGAAATATCGCAATCACGCCAAGGCCTATCGCGCCATCATTCTCGATGCCGGCCATCTGTCGCAGACGCTGTATCTCGCCGCTGCCGAGCGGGGTCTCGCCGCGTTCATCACCGCCGCCGTGAACGAACGCGATATCGAGGAAATTTTCGGCCTTGATCCAATGCTCGAAGGGGTGCTCGCGGTCAGCGGATTCGGCTGGCGCGGCGAGCTGGTCGATGAGGTCGAGTTCGATCCGCTTCGCAGCGTCTGGCCGCGCTCGCGCTGAGTGTCGACGCCAGCGGCTGGCTGGCTCAGGCATGTGCGTCATGGGCGAGGTAGTACTGCAACTGGGCGACGACGGCGAGGGCGGTCACTTCAGGGCCGTCGCCACCCAGGCGCAAGCCGGCCGGAGCATACAAACGCGGCTCCAACTGGGTGGCGATGATGTCACCGAGGCGGGTGAGGAAGGCGTCGCGGCGTTCGGGAGGCCCAAGCAGTCCGATGTAGCCGATGCCGGCCGTGGCCAGGTGGCGCAGATAGCCGAGATCGATCTCGAAATCGTTGCCGCCAATGATCGCCGCGTCGAAATGGCGTTCGGCAAGCAGCTCCGGCAGGTCATCCGGAAGATGGCGGTGGAGCTGGTCGGCATCGCGGCTCACCGCCGGGCCCAGGCTGTCCGCGCGCGCATCGATGATTTCGGCATACCAGCCGAGCAGGTGGGCGAGGCGCACGATGGTCAGTGATTCAACGCCGCTGCCGAGCAGGGCAAGGCGTGGCGGTGGCGCGAAGGTCAGGCTGACGTGACGAACGAAATGGCGGGCAAAGGCGCAGGGGTTGCCGTGGTTGTCGAATGCAAACATTTCCTGGCCGATGCGCGCTTCCCCGGCACCGAAGCTGACATTGCGCTCGGCGTCATCGCCCAGTTCCAGCCGCAGGCGCAACCAGGCGCTGCTGGTGCAGGCCTTGCCCAGGGCATCGCGCAGCGGCGCGGCGCGACTCGGCAACGGCAAGAGCAGGATATGCAGGATGCCGCCACCGCGATCGGCTTCCATCGCGGTATGGCTGCTGTCTTGTCGCGAATCCAGCGCGACTGCAATGGCCTTGCCGTTGGCCAGCACCGTTCGTGCCGCTTCATGCAGGCGTTGCTGCAGGGTACCGCCAGCGAGCGCGCCGGTGACATGGCCACTTTCGGCATACAAGGCCATCGCGCCCTGTTTCCGCGATGCCGATCCGGAGGTTTCCACGAGCACGGCAAGAACGCCGTCGACGGATTGTGCGGCCAGCGCGAGGGCTGATTCGATCATGCCGCGCATGCCGCCATAGGCCGAAACCGCTGCAACGGCGGATCGCAAGGGCAGCGCCGGGGAAAGGGAGTTCACCATACAATTGCAAGTGTACGCACAAATGCCCGCTCGGAGCTGCGCGCGGGCGGCGACTTCGACGAAGGTACAATGCCTTGCGCACGGCGCTTCAGGCGGGATCGAAACGTCGGTACTGGATGGCTTCGGACAGGTGTACGGCGTCGATATCGCGGCTTGCCGCCAGATCGGCAATGGTGCGTGCCGAGCGCAGGATGCGGTGATAGGCGCGTGCCGAGAGGCCAAGGCGTTCCACCGCGCGGTCAAGCAGCTTGTGTTCGCTTTCTCCAAGCGCGCAATCACGCTCGGTTTCGCGATTGCTGAGCCAGGCATTGGCCTTGCCGGATCGCGCCAGTTGCCGCTCGCGCGCCGCGCACACGCGTTCGCGCACCTGTGCCGAGCTTTCCCCGGCATGACTGGCGCGCAGTTCGGCATGATCGACCCGCGGCACCTCGAGCTTGAGATCGATGCGATCGAGCAGCGGCCCGGAAATCCGCGACCGATAACGGGCGATCTGATCAGGCGTGCAGCGGCAGCGTCCGCCGGGATCGCCGGAATGGCCGCACGGGCAGGGATTCATCGCCGCGACAAGCTGGAAGCGCGCCGGGAAATCGGCCTGCCGTGCCGCGCGCGAAATGGTCAAGTGGCCCGATTCGATCGGTTCACGCAAGACCTCGAGCACGCGGCGGTCGAATTCCGGCAGTTCATCCAGAAAGAGCACGCCGTGATGGGCCAGTGACACCTCACCGGGTCGCGGCACTGAACCGCCACCCACCAGGGCGACCGCGGAGGCGGTGTGGTGCGGGGCGCGAAAGCCGCGACGCATCCAGTCATCCAGTTCATTGACGCAGCCGGCCACCGAGCGCACGGCGGCGAGTTCGAGGGCCTCGTGTTCGGCGAGTGGCGGCAGGATGCCCGGCAAGCGACTGGCCAGCATGGTCTTGCCGGTACCGGGCGGGCCCACGAGAAGGAGGTTGTGCGCGCCGGCGGCGGCGACTTCCAGGGCACGCCGGGCCTGTTGCTGGCCGCGCACTTCGCTGAGATCCGGAGCGTGCCGAGCGGGTGCCATGGGCGCGCCGCGTTCAACCCTGGGCAATTCCTCGCGGCCACAAAGATGCGCGCAGACTTCGAGCAGACTGCCGGCGCTGCGTACGTCGGCGGTACTTGCCAGCGCTGCTTCGGCGGCGTTCTGACGCGGAACGATGACGCTGCGGCCGGTGCGTGCGGCACGCAGGACCGCAGGCAACACCCCGTGCACGGCACGCAGTTCGCCGGAGAGGGCAAGCTCGCCGAGAAACTCGAACTTGTCCAGGCGCTCGCGCGGGATGCTGCCGTTGGCGGCGAGGATGCCGACCGCGATCGGCAGGTCGAAGCGCCCACCGTCCTTGGGCAGGTCGGCCGGGGCCAGGCCGACGGTGATCTTGCGTTGCGGATATTCGAGCTGACAATTGAGGATCGCCGCACGCACGCGATCACGCGCTTCGCGCACCGCAGTTTCCGGCAAGCCGACGATGGAGGTGGATGGCAAGCCGCCGGAGAGATGGACTTCGCAGGTGACCAGCGGCGCGCTGACGCCTTCCTGGGCGCGGCTGTAGACGACGGCGAGACTCATCTGCGGCGGGCCATGGTCGCGACGAGTCGGTGCTGCGGGCCGCTGTGTCGACGGCCGCCGCGATCAGTGTCGCGGTTGCGCGGAGAGCGAAGCTTCGAGCGCGGCGAGCTGGCGCTCGAGCTGCTCGATCTTCTCGCGCGTGCGCAGCAGCACGCAGCGCTGTACATCGAACTCCTCGCGGGTGACCAGGTCGAGCTTGCCGAGCCCCGATTGCAGGATCGCGCGGAAATTCCTGCCCAGGTCATCACGGGCATCCTTGAGGCCGGGCGGAACAACCGCGGCGAGGCGCTGGCTCAGTTCGTCGATGGTGGTGGCACTGATCATGGTGGACCCCGAAGCAGACAGAAAGGGCAATGGTACGCGGCCACGCCGGCGAAGGATCCTGTTGGCTTTCCTTGCCCGGCAATTGCTGCGGCAGGTGCCGGCTGCGTTGACGCGAAGGTCAACACAGCCGGCTGCAATTCCCTGCGTGCATCCGTGCCTGCCTCCATGCTCGCGTCCCAGCGCCTGCGTCAGCGGTGTTGCCGACGGGCCATCCCTTGGACACAGAGTCTAGGCAGCGGCGGGGCAAAGCACAGTGGGCGTTTTCTGATTCTCGTGTAGGAAATTTCCTACACGCAAGCGGTGCGGCGCGGCAGCGGGGGCGGTTATAGTCATGCCTGTTGCGGATGCGAGGAAGAGCCCGATGAAAATGGTCATGGCGATCATCAAGCCGTTCAAGCTCGACGATGTGCGCGAGGCCCTGGCCGAAGTCGGCGTGCAGGGCATCACGGTCAGCGAGGTCAAGGGCTTTGGCCGGCAGAAGGGACATACCGAGCTTTATCGCGGGGCCGAATACGTTGTCGATTTCCTGCCGAAGATCAAGATTGAAATCGCCGTCGCCGAGGATCAGCTCGAACGCGTCATCGAAACCCTGCGCGAAAGCGCCAACACCGGCAAGATCGGCGACGGCAAGATTTTCGTCTGGCAGCTGGACCAGGTCATGCGCATCCGTACCGGCGAGCTCGACAACGATGCCCTGTGAAAAGCGCCTGGAGTCTGCCTGTTGACATGCAAATGCGAATCGTTATCATCTGAGGTCTGTTCCGCTCGGAGGATTCGCCATGTTGAGCCTTGATTCGCATTCGTCCGTTGACACGTCGCTTGTCGAGGTACAAACGCCGTCGCGTGCGCGCCTGCCCATTGGCCGCCAACAGATCCGCATCGACAGCGCCAGCCTGCTGCAGGGCACGCGTGAGCTGCTCATTGCCCACGCCGGCGAGGAATACCGCCTGCGCCTGACGCGCAACGACAAGCTCATCCTGACCAAATAGGCCCGCGCCTGCGGCAAACGCTCGAACGCCGCGCTGCGGTCAACGACTTGGCAGCGCACGTGCTCGATCGCAGCAGCCAGCCTGCGGCCGTCCCGCCATCCACGGTCCTTCGCCAGCCATCACCCGCCCAGCGCGCATTGCCGCAAGCGCAGACCGGGCAACCAGGCAAGAGCCTGTCGGCAAGACCGAATGACCGGCATTGAGGGACCAAGATGAGCGACGGAAGTGGCGTCAACGATTTGACGGGTGTCCTCGATCTGCTCGCCGACGAAGGCAATGGTGGTCATTTCGCGCATGCCTCGCGCGTGCCGCGCAAGCCGCCGGCAGCAGTGCCCACGCTGTGCGACTTCGCCGAGTGGCTGCCACGCCTCGGACCGGTGCTCTGGCTGGAGCGCCAGGCCACCAGCGGGCAGGCGCGAATCTGTGCGGACGCGCGCTCCGGGCCGCTGCTGCTCGATCATCCGGCCCTGGTCACCTTGTGCAACGCACGCAAGCTGTGTGTCCATCACGCGATCACCGCGCACGGTCCGCGCGAATGGGTGAGTTTCCATTCCGCCAGTGGCAGCGTCGATGCGCGCCTCTACCTGTTACCCGATTCCGATGTGCTGGCCTGGGACGAGATGATCCCGGGCCTGCGCATGACTTGCGCCGGGGCGCAGCACGACGAGGCACCGACGCACGCGAATTTCCTGCGCCGCGCGCTCGCCAGGTTTGGCCAACGCTGGCAGGCGCGCCTGCTCGAGTTCCGCAGTTCGCCGCGGCCATGGTTGCATGTGCTCGATGCCCAGGCACCGCTGAAGATCTCGCTGCTGGGCATCGAGCTGGCAGGACATGTCGTGCGCGACCAGAACGCCGAATGGATTTCGCCCCTGCATCGCTAGGAGCCAGCGCGGTTGCGTACCGCCACAAGGCGACTCCTAGTACCACTCGATCAGCGACAGGCCGATGCCGGCATACCAGGCGCGGTGGTTGTAGTCGATCAGGCTTTCGCCGTAGCCGTTGAAGATCTGCACATGGCCGCGCAGCGGCGGTGCAATCGGAAAGGCCCAGTCGAACTGAACGGCACCGTGGCTGCGTGCGCCGCCGCGCAGGGAGTGGCGCAGCATCAATGCGTACTGCGAGTCACCGGCAACCTTGATGATCTGCATGTCGCCGCGACCCATGTAGTCGCTGATGTCGGGATTGTCGTCCTCGCCGATCTCGAACATGCGCCACCACGGCCGCAGCAGCAGCGTCCAGTTTTCACGCTCCAGGCCAAGCGCGGCGGTAGCGCGGTTCCAGCTGCGCGACAACGGATCGCTGCGGCCGTTGGACTGATGTACCAGGCCAAAGCCGAGCATGCGCGCCTTCCAGCCCAGCACATCGAAGTCGGTGCGGAAGACCAGCTGCGCCTCCGGCTCGTAATTGGTTTCGCGAAACGGCCGCGAGCGATCTCCGTTGAAGATCTGCCAGTGCGAAACCTGGGTGTAGCCCATCCACAAGTCGCCGTTGTCGCCGAACAGGTCGTTGGCCAGCTTGGTCTTCAGGCTGATCTGGTATTTCAGCTCACCGCGATTGATGCCTTGCGGGCTGGACACGTTGTTCTCCGGCGTCGGCGAGCTTGGCGTCTGGTTGGTGCGCGAGGTGTAGAACGGCATCAGGTAGATCGGCCGGAACGGGCGGATGCAGAACGTGGCGGGCTTGGGATCCTCGGCCGTGTCGGCATCCAGCTCCCAACGCGCATCGAGCAGCGAACTGGGGGCGCCCTTGTCGCAGCGATTGACGTCGCCGAGTGTCTCGTTGGAAAACACGTCGGCCGGTCGCGTCGCCGCGAGCGTGCGCTCGGCCGGCATCTCGCGACCTACTGCGCGGTCATAGCAGGCCAGGCGGGCAGCGGCCGCGTCGATGCGCGCGCAAGCACTCGGTCCGGCACCCGGCTCATCGGCATGGATGAGCGGCGACGCGCCTGCGAGGAGCACCAGCAACACGGTTTGCAGCGTGCGCGTCATCTACGGAACCCGGATCGTGATGAGCGTGCATGGTAGCGGATCGACGCCCCCGGCAGGGCATGTGCGGCTGGTTCCAGCTGCGGGTTGGCGTCAACGGCGAATGCGTCGTGAACCGCGCAACTGGTCGATGGGGAAGCTGGCGATGTCCTGGTTGCCGGAACGCCGTGGCTGACCGGCATCGGGTGCCCAGGCCTGGGCGTAGACGACCTCATAGGTTGCCGGCAAGAGACCGTTGGCGCGCAAGGGTTCGTATGCATCGACCACGCGTTGCAGGTGCGCCTTGCCGGTCAGGCTGCGCGAGCGTTGCGGGTCCGCATTGGTCGCGCCGATCGCGCGCAACTCGTGCATCAGGCTGCGCAGGTCCGGGTAGGTCAGGACGAAGGTGTCGCGCTCAAGCACCGGGTCGCGGAAGCCGGCGGCTAGCATGGCATCGCCAATCTGCTGGATGTCGAGGAAGCGGCTGACATGCGCCGTCGCATCGACTTCGGCAAACGCGTTGCGCAACTCGTGCAGGGTCTGCGGACCGAAGCTGCTGAACAGGAGCATGCCTTGCGGACGCATGACCCGACGCATGCCGTCGAACACGGCATCCAGGGATCCGCACCATTGCAGGCACAGGTTCGAGTGCAGCAGGTCGATGCAGGCATCGGCCAGAGGCAGGGCCTCGGCATCGCCGCAGACCCGTGCGAAAGGGCGCAGCCAGGTGCGCTGCCGACGCGCCGCCTGAAGCATCGGCAGGGCCAGGTCCAGGGCGATGGTCTGCGCCTGCGGATAGCGTTGGCGAAGGCTCGCCGTGCCACGGCCGGTGCCTGCACCGAGATCGAGGATGCGGGCAGGTGCCAGCGCGGCATCGTCGAGGCGTTCCTGCAGGCGCAGGCGCACTTCGTCCTGCAGGGTGGCATGTGCGTCATAGGTGGGCGCCGCACGACCAAACGCGCGGCGAACCTTGGTCGTGTCGAAGATCCCGCTCATCCCGCCAGTGTCCCGGCAAACGCCTCGATCGCCGTCGCGACCTCATCGGCATGACTGAGAAAGGGCGCATGCCCGGCGGAAATCTCGAGGAAGCTGCTGCGCGCCGACTGCCCAGCCGCCCACCGCATGGCCGCCGCCGGAATGAGGCGATCACGGCGCCCGGCAATCCACAAGCCGGGTGCGCGCAAGGCGCCAAGCTCATGGCGATAGTCGGCGTGATCGAGGATGGCCAGACCGTCGAGCAGGGCCGCTTCCACCGGTTCGCCGCGCTCGTACACATGGGCCTTCAGTTCGCGCAGTTCTTCCTGGGCATTGGCCGAGCCCAGCGTCTCCAGGGCGAGGAAGCGCTCAATGGCGGGACGGAATGAAGACACCAGGCCGGCACCGAACTCGCGAAAGATGGTCGCCGGCACCGCGTGCGGCCAGTCTTCGGCGCGCACGAAGCGCGGACTGGCAGCAATCTCGACCAGGCCGTGCACGTGCGCGGGATGATCGAGCGCCGCGCGCAGGGCAATCAGGCCGCCCAGCGACCAGCCAATCCAGATCGCCGGCGGAGTGCTTTCGACAATCGCCCTGGCCACGGCCGCCGGTTGCAGCGAGCCGGAGATGTAGTCGCGGCTGTCGCCATGACCGGGCAGATCAACCAGGTGCAGGCGGAAGCGCCGCGCCAGGCGTTCGCTGAGCGGGGCGAAGATTCCGCCATGCATGGCCCAGCCGTGAATGAGGACAAGATCGGGACCTTGCCCGAGCCTGCGCAGGGAGATCTTCATGGTTCCCTCATCGCGCTGGACAAGGCCGCCAGCAGGCGTTCGACGTCGGACTCCTCGTGGCCGGCGGAAAGGGTCACGCGCAAGCGCGCCGAGTGCTCGGGCACGGTTGGCGGGCGGATGGCGGGGACGAGGAATCCGCTCGCCTCCAGTCGCGCCGAGACGACCAGCGCCCGTGCGCTGTCTCCAATCAGCACCGGCTGGATCGGCGTGCGCGAAGCGGCAAGGGCAATGCCGCGCTGCGCGGCACCGTCGCGGAATGCGCCGACAAGGCGGACGAGCTTTTCACGCCGCCACGGCTCGTCGCGAGCCAGACGCAGGGCGACGCGGCTTGCCGCAGCCAGTGCCGGTGGCATGGCGGTGGTATAGATCTGGCTGCGCGCAAACTGCACCAGGCCCTCGATCAAGCTGGCCGGACCGGCGACAAAGGCTCCGGCCACGCCAAGCGCCTTGCCGAGCGTGGCCATGAGCACCTGCACCTGCGCTTCGCCGAGGCCGGCTTCGGCCACGCTGCCGGCACCATCGCGACCGAGCACGCCAATGCCGTGCGCGTCATCGACCATCAGGGTCGCTTGCTGCTGGCGACAGAGTTCCGCCAGTTCCGCCAGCGGCGCGACATCGCCATCCATGCTGAACACCGCATCGCTGGCAAGCAGGGCGGCGGCCTCCGGGTCACTCTGCAATTGGCGCCGCGCACTGTCGACGTCGGCGTGCACATAACGCTTCAAGCGCGCCCCGGACAGGCGAGCGCCGTCCAGCAGGCAGGCGTGGTTGAGGCGATCCTGCACGCAGATCGAGCGCGCATCGAGCAGGCTCTGGATGACGCCGAGATTGGCCATGTAGCCGGTCGAAAAGAGCAGCGCGCGTTCGCGGCCGGTCCATGCCGCCAGCTCGCTTTCCAGTTGGGCATGCTCGTCACGATGGCCGCCAAGCAGGTGTGCGGCGCCGGCACCGACGCCCCATTGCCTGGCCGCGCGCATCATCGCTTCGGCCAACTCGGGATGCTGGGCCAGGCCCAGGTAATCATTGCTGGAAAAGTTGAGCAGACGCCGCGCCGCGCTTTCGACATGGCAGCCGTCGACAGCGCTGATCGTGCGCATGCGCCGCAGCAGGGAATCGTGCGCGCGCTGCTCGCAGGCAGCGGCAAGCCGCGCCAGCAGTTGCGGGCGGCTCATCGGATGGCTGCTGGCGCGGATTGCGGCACGACCAGCAAGCTGCTCAGGCCGGCATGGCCGCGATACCGGCCTCATCCGCGCACCCACACTCGGTGATGTCGGCATGCACGGTATTGGCGTGCGCCGCGTCGGCTTCGACATCGATCTGCAAGGCGTGGATGCCGAGGCGGGCAAACAGTTGCTGGTCGGCGAGGACATCGGGGTTGCCGGTGGTCAGCAGTTTCTCGCCGTAGAAGATCGAATTGGCTCCGGCGAAGAAACACAGGGCCTGCAATTCGTCGCTCATCTCGGCGCGACCGGCGGAGAGGCGCACCATCGAGCGCGGCATGATGATGCGGGCAACCGCGACCGTGCGCACGAACTCGAAGGGATCAAGCAGGGCGGTGCCGGCCAGCGGCGTGCCTTCGACCTGTACCAGGCGGTTGATCGGCACCGATTGGGGATGCTCGGGCAGGTTGGCCAGCGCCTGCAACAGGCCGGCGCGCTGCGCGCGCGACTCGCCCATGCCGACGATGCCGCCGCAGCAGGTTTTCATGCCGGCCTTGCGCACGTGGCCGAGGGTGTCGAGGCGATCCTGGAACTCGCGGGTCTTGATGACATCGGCATAGAACTCGGGCGCGGTGTCGATGTTGTGGTTGTAGTAATCGAGTCCGGCCTCGCGCAGCGACTCGGCCTGACTCTCCGACAACATGCCCAGCGTCGCGCAGGTTTCCATGCCGAGCGCGTGCACGGCGCGGATCATCGCGGCAACCTTGGGCACATCGCGATCCTTTGGCGAGCGCCAGGCCGCCCCCATGCAGAAGCGGGTGGCACCGGCGGCCTTGGCCTGGCTGGCGCGCTCGATCACGGTTTCCAGCGGCAGCAGCTTTTCCGCCTCGACCCCGGTCGAATAGCGCGCCGCCTGCGGGCAGTAGGCGCAATCCTCGGGGCAGCCGCCGGTCTTGATCGAAAGCAGGGTCGAGACCTGCACGGCATTGGCGTCGTGGTGCGCACGATGCACGTCGTGGGCGCGCTGCAGGAGGTCGGCGAACGGCAGATCGAGCAAGGCGAGCACGTCACTGCGCGCCCAGTCATGGCGAAGAGGAGACATCGGGGCATCCGGCTTTCGGTAGAGTTGGAGAGTCTGGGTTGGGCACCGGAGGCTGTCAACTTGGAATGGAGTCAAAAGGTTGACGCGGCCCTCGGCGCGATGATTGCCGCGGTGCTGCCGCCGCGCTGCCTGCTCTGCGGAGCGGACGGTGCGCAAGGGCGCGACCTGTGTGCAGGCTGCCATGCCGATCTGCCTTGGAACCATTGCCGTTGCGCGCGCTGCGCCCTGCCGCTGGAGCACGCGGCCGATCGCTGCGGCATCTGCCTCAAGCGTGAGCCGCCATTCGCCTCCGCCTGGGCACCGTTTCGCTACGCTCATCCACTGGACCTGCTCGAAGCGCGATTCAAGTTCCAGCGCAACCTGGCCGCCGGGCGACTGCTTTCCGGCCTGATGATCGAGGCGCTGGCCGAGCGTCCCCCTGCGGCCCTGCCGGAACGGCTGATCTGCGTACCCCTGCACCCGCAACGCTTGCGCGAGCGTGGCTACAACCAGGCGCTGGAACTGGCCAAACCACTGGCCCGGGCCTTGCGCATTCCACTCGATGCCGACGCCTTGATCCGCTTGCGCCATACCAGCGCGCAAACCGGCCTCGATGCCAAGGCACGCCGACGCAACCTGCATGCCGCCTTTGCCGTCGCCGATCCTGCCCGGCTGCCGGCGCATGTCGCCGTCATCGATGACGTCATGACCACCGGCACCACCTTGCGCGAATGCGCCCGCGTGCTGCGCCAAGCCGGTGTCGCACGGGTCGATGTCTGGGCGCTGGCACGGGCACCGGCGCGGCGATAAAGCGATTGCTGGCCAGGGTGCTGATTCGCCACGAGGCTTCCTGCTGATTCCAGTAATTTACATTTAAGACGAATGCACTAACCGTGGCTGCGAGCGCTTGCCACGACACGCCGTCAAACTGCTTGTCGACTACCACGACCAGCCGTGCGCGCCGGCCACCGCGCCGAGGATGGTGATCAGGCTGATCACCAGCAGGAACACATGCACGCCATGCAGGAAAGCAAACGCGCGTTGCGGATCGCGTCGCGCCCAGGCCGGAAAAAAGCGATGCAGGACAAACGGTTCGCCGACGAACAGCAGCAGCATGAAGATGGCCCAGACCCCGAGCATCGCGTGCATCCACCAGAATTCGATCAGGGCAAAGCGTGGCCACAGGTCGAGTTTCTCGATCATGTAGAAGCCGCTCAGGCCGACCACGATCACGGCGGCACGGGCGATCCAGACAAAACGGCTCTCCACGGCATGGAAGGCGGCCAGCTTGTCCGTGCCCAATGCACCACGTCGCACCGCCGGCAAGACGACGACGGTGGCCATGAACACGCCACCGATCCAGACCACCACGCCGAGCACATGCAGGGCGCGCGCAAGCAGCAATTCATTCAAGGCATGACTCCGGGGGAATGAGCGGGCTGACCTTGGCAGGATGGCCGTGCACCGATCGGGCGTGGCTGGCTTGCCGGTGAATGGATGCGCAATCGCGTCCGCGTCGTGATGGTGCCGACGCACCGGAACACGGGAGTTGCCGGCGAGCGTCGTTGCATCAGTTGTCACCCCCGTGGGCGATCCGCGTCAACGCCGGCATGTCGTGGATCATCAGATGCTGTTCGCGCGTCGCCAGCAGTCCGCATTTTTCCCAGGCAGCCAGCGCGCGGCTGGCGGTATGCAGCGTGGTTCCGGCAGTCTCGGCAACATCCCGGCGGCGCAGCGGAATGCTGATGGCCCGATGGCTTTCGCCGCCGCATCCGGCCTGACCGGCCAGACGCAACAAGGTGTGTGCGATGCGCTGTTCGCAGCGCTGCGTGGCCAGTTCACGGACGCGATTGTGGCTCTCGAGGAGACACTGGCCAAGGCTGCCAATGAGGTTTATCGCGATGCGTGGAGAGGCCTCGATCAGGGCAAGCAGTTGCGCCTGGCTCCAACTCGCGATTTCGCAAGGCTGCGCGGCGAGCGCATCGCCGGACTGGCGCTCGCCGTTGAACAAGGCGGCAATGCCGAAGCTTTCACCGCGTGCCGCGAAACAGCAAATGATCTGGCCGCCATCCGCGCCGCTCTGCACGATGCGCACGCTGCCGGTGACGACGGCAAACGCGCGCCGGGCCGGGCTGCCCTGGGCAAAGATGCGCGTGTCGCGGGCAATGCGCTCGATGCGCGCCGTTGACCTGGCCGCTTCAATTGCCGCCGGTGCCGCGCCGCTGAACATGTGCATGGCGTGAATCGACGCCGTGGCGGCCTCACCGTGGCCGGGCACCGACGGATCCGCGCCGGCCACCACCAGTGGGCCGGCTTGGGTGCCCGTCTGCGGCATTGCGCCTGCAAACGGCTGGGCCAAGGCGAATGCCCCGACGCGCAGTGCGCAGGCTGGGCAGCATTCGGGTTGCGCTGGAACAAACACGGGAAAATCCCACCTGACTATGATGCGAATGATTCGCAATTACAGTATAGGACGGAGATGAACGAAAATCCCGGCATTGGCGCGCAACACCCTGCGGCAACTGCGCGCAGATCGACTGCGCCGCGTTGGCTGGCGCTTGCCATCACGGCGTGTCTGGGCGCCGATGCGGGCGTGGCCCTCGCCCAATCGGCCGCACCCGGCGCGACCGAACTTGAGCTGATCCTTGTCGCCGCGCCCGAGAATCTGCTCGCCCGGCGCCTTGATGCGCTGGCTGGTGGCGCCGATCTGGTTTCGACTGCAGAACTGGCCGATACCGCCAACCCGACCCTGGCGCGGGCACTGGCGACGAGCCCCGGTGTCGTCATCCAGAGTTTTTTCGGCGGCAACGACCAGCCTCGCGTCCAGATCCGCGGCTCGGGCTTGCAGCAAAACCCGGTCGAGCGCGGCGTTTTGGCCCTGCGCGATGGCTTGCCGATCAACCGCGCCGATGGCTCGTATGTGGTCGGTTTTGCCAACCCGGCCCAGGCGGAGTCGATCGAGGTCTATCGCGGCTATCTGGCCAACCGGCTTGGCGCGAGCGTGCTCGGTGGGGCGTTCAACTTCATCTCGCCGACGGGGGCCAGCGCGCCAGGCACCCGGCTGATGCTCAGCGGCGGCAGTTTCGGCCAGCTCGGCGCGAGCAGCCAGTTTGGCTGGGATGGCAGTGATCGCGACCTGCTCGTGCAGGCGGATGTGGGTACACGCAAAGGTTTTCGCGATTACAACGATTCGCGCCGCGAACATGCCGGCGGCAATCTCGGCTTTCGGCTGGGCGAACATTTCAGTGTGCGGGTTTTCGCCGATTACACCGATCTGGGTTTCGATGTCAGCGGTCCGCTGACCGCCGCAGGCCTGCGCAGCGATCCACGCTCGGTGTTTGCCGGGCCGACCGTCACCCCCACCGGCGCGATCAATCCCGGACCGAATGTCATCCGCGATCGCCCGCGCCGCGATGCCGAACAAACCTTGCTCGGCTCGCGCCTGAGCGGAACCATCGGGGCGCATGTCCTCGATCTTGCGCTCGGCCATTCGCGCAGCAATGACCGCTTCCGCTTTCCGGTTTCGGCGGGCATCCGCACGACAGACGGCGACGACAGCACCGGTGTCCTGCGCTACGCCTGGAAAGCCGACCCGGATCACGCCCTGCCGCTGTTTGAAACGACGGCGCAATACGTTCGCGGCAGCGCCGATCGCGGCTATTTCCTGAATCGCTCCGGCCATGCAGGCGAGCGCTTCGGCGCCAACCAGCTCGAAGCGACGACCTTCTCGGTCAATGCCGGGTTCAATATTCCACTGGCCGATCTGCTCTTGTCGCCATCCATCGCCTGGTCCGAAGCCAGTCGCGACAATGTGGATGTGTACACCTCGGCCAATCGACCTACCCTTGCCTACAACCCGGCCAACCCGAACATGGCCCTGCCGGATGGCGCAGTACCGGCAGTTTCCACCCACTACGCGCGCGCCTACCGCGGCTGGAGCCCGGCGCTGGCGCTGAGTTGGCAGCTCGATCCACGCAACCTGCTGTTTGCCGCGCTCAGCCGCAGCTTCGAGCCGCCCACGCACGATGATCTGCTGGCCACGGTGAATGGCACGCCGAACAGCAGCGCCGGACGCCCGAACCCGGCCAATCCCGGCCTGCCGGCCGCCGCGTTCTCGACGCCGAATCTCGCCGCGCAACGGGCCAGCACGCTCGAATTCGGTTGGCGTGGCAGCAACGACAGGTACCACTGGGATGCCATCGCCTATTACTCGAAAATCCGCGACGAACTGCTCAGCCTGCGCGATGAAAGCGGCGCCTCGCTCGGGGCGGTGAATGCCGGGCGCACGCGTCATGCGGGTATCGAAGTGGGTCTTGGCGCGGCGCTTGGCGAACGGCTCTCGACCCGCCTCGCCTATACCTGGCAGGATTTCCGCTTTGTCGCTGATCCGCTGCGCGGCAACAACCGCCTTGCCGGTGCCCCGCCGCAATCGCTTTACACCACGCTCGATTACCGCATGAACAGGCGCTGGTCGGCACAGGCTTCCGTGCGCTGGACGATTGACAAGACCCCGGTCGACAACTTCAACAGCGTGTATGCCGATGCCTGGGCCGTGTTCGATCTGCGCAGCCGCTATCGCTTCAACGAGACGATTTCGATGTTCGCCGAGCTGACCAACCTGTTCGACAAACGCTACGCTTCATCGACCCTGATCGTCGACCAGGCCCGCGCCGACCAGGCTGCCTTCATGCCTGGCGACGGGCGTGGCCTGTATGCGGGGCTGAATGTGGATTTTTGAACGGATTCAGTCGACAACACGCGAATCAGCGTTCGCTCAGCGCAGGGCCAGCGCCAGCAGCAGGCCGATCCAGGTTGCAAAGCCGACCCAGTTGTTGTTGCGGAACGCGGCAAAGCAGGCTTCTCGCTGGCGCTGGCGCATCAGCCATTGCTGCCAGCCGAACAGGGCGGCGGCAATGCCAAGCGCGGCAAAGTAGGGCCAAACCAGTTGTGCGCGAGTACCGGCCAGCAGCATGGCGAGGAGGAAGGTCAGCATGAGGATGCCGATGATCGGGCGATCGGCATCGGCGAACAGGATCGCGGTGGATTTGGCCCCGACGCGAAGATCGTCGTCGCGATCGACCATCGCGTATTCGGTGTCGTAGATCGTCGAGAACAGCACGTTGGCGAGGAACAGCAGCCAGCCCAGCGCCGGCACCTCGCCCGTGACCGCGGCAAAGGCCATCGGGATCGACCAGCCGAATGCAGCGCCGAGCACGACCTGGGCCAGGTGCGTATAGCGCTTGCAGAAAGGATACAGCGCAGCCAGCGCGGCACCGGCAAACGACAGCTGGATGGTCAGTGCATTGGTGAACAGCACCAGCACGAAGGCAACGACGAGCAAGCCGGCAAACAGCAGCAAGGCTTCTTTCCGCGACACGCGCCCGGCCGCCATCGGCCGATTGCGCGTGCGCTCGACATGCGCATCGAGCCAGGCGTGATCGGCGTAGTCATTGATGACGCAGCCGGCCGAGCGCATGACGAACACGCCCAGGGTGAAGATCACCAGCAAGCCGATCGGCGGAAAATCATTCGCGGCAAACCACAGCCCCCACAAGGTCGGCCAGAGCAGGAGCAAGGCACCGACCGGGCGGTCCATGCGCATCAGCACCAGGTATTCGCGAATGCGTTCGCGCCACGGATCGCGCAACGCCGAGGTCAGCCAGCTGATCACCGCCATCGAGCGCGTCGAGGCATCGGCCGGATGGGCGCCGACAGCGCGCTGGCTAGCCGTCTTCGCGTTTGCTGCGGCTGCCGCGATCGGCACCGCGGCGACTGCCCACGGTGGCGGCGCGGTGCTCTCGGCATCTTCGCGCAGGGAGCCAGCCGGCGCTGGCGCAACGCGGCGCTCACCGCGCGGTAGCACCGCGGCGGCCCTGCCGCTTGGCGCTGGCGCCGGCGCGACATTTGGTTTGGCCGGCGGCGCGGCAACGGCAGCCGGTGCGCGCGCCATCGCCACTGGCTTGCGCACCGAGGGAGTGTTGGCAACCGCGCGTGGCTGTGTCGTCCGCGGCCGGGCCACGGCGGGTGGAGACAAAGGGGCTGCAGGCGACCCGGCAGCCGGCGCAGCGGGGTCGGCGGATTTTTTCGCGGGCGCTGATTTGCGCACCGCAGTCTTGCGCGGGGCAGGCGCGGCTGGCGACGCGTCGGCCGGTTTCAACGGGCGCGGGCGTGGTGCGGCGGGTTTGTCCGAAGGAGGAACGTCGCTCATGCCGCCCAGTGTAATCGGCGCCGCGACAAACCACGATCCAGCGATATTTCAGTGCGTAGCCAGGAAATCCTGCTTGTCTCAGCGGTACCCGGGATATCAATGACGCGCGTCAACTGCCTCAGGGTGTCAATCTCGCGGATCTGGTAGTGGGTTGCCCCGCTGCCAGCGCCCCAGGTCAGCGGCACACTGCGCGGGTTACGCGCACAAGTGCTGGATGCGGTCGTGCTGATGAAGGCCGGGCGGCCGGGACCGGTTGCTGCGCTGCATCACATGCTGGGCGCAGCCAGGCAGGAAAAGGCGGGGCAACCGTGGCATGGGAAACCTCCTGATCCTGATCGAAGGTCTCGAACAGCAAGGCTATTCCTCAACGGCATAAAATCATGATTCTGACCTATTGTTCCATTGTTCACGCGGGCATAAAATCAATGCCTCTGCCGCATTGGTCCGAGGCCTTTTGAGGCTTTTCGCCACTTCTGATCCATGAGAGAATTCCATCAATGGATGAGGGACGACGCGGATGACGTTGAATTGGCTCCGATCTCTGCCCTGAATTCAGTATTGAATGCATGTGTATGCCGAGAGGATCGGATTCGGATTAGCGAAGTTTGTCCGATTGAAGATCACCGGTTGCTATGACCACCACCGATGCCCCACGGCCAAGTGGCGACAGATAAAGCTATTTCATAGCTATCTTGGGAGAACTAATGAACGGAACGATCAAATCAAGTTTGTTGAGCGCGTCCTTGCTCACTTTCGTGGCTGGGATGCAGTCCGCATCAGCTGAGGTGCTCCCGACTTTCGTCGAGATCGGACATTCGGTTGAGTTCATTGATTCTGTAGCGGCCAGCCGGTTTGCCAAGATCGACCTCGATGGTGATGGTCTGCAGGATCTGGTTTTCGTCGGCACATCCGGGAGCCCGATATTGTTCGCAGTGGGCAAGCGCGCCGATGGAAGCCTCGGCTTCAAGATGGCCAAGGCTATTGTGGACGATGGGGCCATGGCGCGTGTTTTGGCGTGGAGGTCAGCGGGTATCAACCACATACTCACGATTTCAGCCAATGGCAAGGTACGTGACTACAGCGGTTGGCCTCTCGTCGAGCAACGCAGCTTCTCCGTTGCGACGCAAGTCTTAACTGCGGTGGTCGGTGACCTCGACAACGACGACAACGACGATTTGTTGGTTGCTGACAATGAGTTTCTGTACGCCTACTCCCTCTTAAATGGCTTTCCTAAATGGAACTATTTGATTTCTGGTATTCGTGACCTTGCTGTTGCGCAGCTCGATGCCGATCCCGCATTAGAGATCATTGTCGGGGGTCCGTTGCCGGGAATCGTTCTCGACGGTGCAACTCGTGCAATTGATTGGCAGTATATCGATGGATTTGGCACGCAGTTGGCGACGGGTTCGTTGTTGATGGATGGAGGCATACAGTGGGTCGGCGCGGGAGGCTGGAGACCATTCACTGTGTTCCGCGCATCGCCGTGGTCACCGTTGTGGACTGGACCTGGGCATGAAACTGGTGCAATCGCCACGGCAAACTTGGACAACAATGGTCTCGATGTCGTCCTGCAAGGTGACGCACAGTGGGGTCAAGTGCATATCCTCGATTCAAATACCCATCAGCAGCGATTCCAAATTCCGAATGATGGCTTTGGAGTCAACGCCGTCGCGGGTGTGGATTTTGATGGGGATGGCAAGGACGAAATCGCGTTCGCGGGCTACATCGCATATCAAGGCGATCCGCTTCTGACGGTCGCCAGCGGCCAGAGCGGATTGGTATCTTGGCAGTTCTTTCCGATCAACGGCCCTTTTTTAGCAACGGCCTTGGGTGATGTAGACGGTGATGGCCGCATGGAACTTGTTGCAGCAACAAGTGGCGGGCCATTTTCGAACGGAACCATTGCGATATTTGACGCCGAATCTGGCAGCCAAGAGTGGCGCTCGCCGTTGGATCTCAACAACTCTGACGATCCGTTCCATATCGCCGTGACTAAAATTGAGCTTGTTCCGCATGTCGGAAATCCAGGTATGGACATCGTGTTCGCAGGTCGCGCCGGCTACGATGACGGAAGAATCACCGTGATGGATGGGGTAACGCATACGGCCCGACTGCAGATCGGACATTTTGATTCCGGGCCAATGCGATCCCGCGTTTTGAAGGATCTGGCTCTTGTCGATTTCGACAACGACGGCGTCCTTGACTATGTTGCGGCAACTGAGACGCGATACACGGCGGCGACTGGCGTTCTGCTTCAGGTGTTCTCCGGCACTACCGGCGAAACGTTATGGACGTCGGTTCCAATGGGTAACGGGCCCGTGACAATGAATGGTGTTCTGGTTGCAGATGGGCTGAACGGGTCGGGGAGCAAGCAATTGATCGCCGTGCTATCGGGCAGTCTCCGCTCCTACGATAGTTCGACCGGGCTACTCCTATGGACTATTGCCGCAGCTAACGATGGCGCGACCCTCGTCACGAGTGGCGAGAATGGTGCAGAAATCGGTGTGTTTCTGAATTCCGGAGCGGTGACTTTCTACAGCTTGTCCACGCAGGCCTATATCAGAAGCTATTCGCTTCCGGGGCCATTGCGTGCCGTTTACGCCCTGGGCGGGGATCTGCATACCCTGGTCGCCGCGAGCGCAGATGTCTTGTCCCTCTTCGACGGCGAGAGCGGAAGTATCCTTGCTGCCACAGGCTATGTTGGCCAGTTTCCGGAAATTGGCAGTCGAATTTCGGCTGCCAGGAGCGCGGGAACCTCTTGGACGATTGCGAGCGGAACAGAAGCGGCCTTGTACCGCTTTCGCTTGCACCTCGATGACGTCATCTTCGCCAATTCTTTCGAGACTCCATAATGGCTGTAATCCAGTGGCTTCGGCATGTTGCGGACCACCGACAACGCTGGATGACCAGGCATTCGTCTATTGAAATCGCGCGTCTGGCTTTTGAAAGAGTGGCAGGGGCTCCGGCCAAAGAACGCGTGCGGGTTATGGAAAATTGAGGATCGCAGCGAGATCATGGTGGCTTGAATCCGCCTCCTGTCGCCGATGCGGCTCACCGACGAGCAAATAGATCTGAAGCAACCACCAGTTGCTTCCGTGCTGTGTCCGCCGCTACCGAAGCGGGATTGGTGGAACTTGCAACTCAGCGTCGCGCGCGTCGGGCGACGCCGGGGCGCCAGAGCAGGGCGAGGACAATGCCGAGCAGGAAGCCGGAGACATGCGTCCACCAGGCGACCGCGCCGAACGCCGGGCCGACATAAGTGAACAGGATCTGCAGCACGGCCCAGAAGCCGATCAGCAGCGAGGCGGGCACGCGCACGAATTCGAGAAAGAAACCGAGCGGCAATACCAGGCCCAGATCAGCCCGGGGATACAGCACCAGATAGGCGCCGACCACGCTGGACACCGCACCACTGGAGCCGATGATCGGCGAATTGGTCGCCGCCAGGGTCCACGCCCCGGCCAGATTGGCCAGCGCACCGGCGAGAATGAAAAGGACAAAGAAACGACCGGCACCGAGCGCGCGCTCGGTGGGTACACCGAAGATGATCAGGAACAGCAGGTTGGTGGTGAGGTGGATCCAGTCGGCATGAATGAACAAGGCGGTGACGAGGCGGGCGAAACGCAACTCGGAAAGCTGGGTCTGCCAGGGCACGCTGGCGTCCAGCAGCGTGGTCGGCACGGTGCCCCATATGCTCAGCAGCCGACCGCGGCCGCTGGCCGGTTCGGCGACGATCCAGAGGAACATGGCCACGCAGGCCGCGACCAGCAGCAGGGTGGCCCAGGGCGGTTGTCGACGGCGTCGACTCTGCAGTTGAACGAACACCGCCGCGGTCTGCGCTCAGCGTCCGCCGCGCGGATACAGGAAGCGCGCACCCTCGTATTCCAGGACAACCCCGTCGCTGCGGATCTCGATCAGCTTGAGGCCCTCGAACTCGTCGCCTTCGGCGCGGCGCTCGCCATTGATGATGACGAAACGCTGGTCGGGTTGGGTGGCAAAGACGTGCATGCTGAGCTTGAGCTCGGGCAGGCTGCGGCGGGTCGCCAGCGGCAGCTCCCACATCAGCTTGAGATTTGATTCCGCGGCGGCGGCGGGCGCAGCTGCTGCGCCCGCGGTGGCGGCTGCCGGCGCAGCTCCTGCCGGGGCCTTCACGCTGGCTGCCTTTTCCCTGCCGGCGGGCACCGACTTCGCGGCCTCGCCCATGGCCGCGGCAATGGCTGCCGTGTCCGTTGCGGAAACCGGCGCGGATTCCTTGATCGTGGCCGCCACCCCGGCTTGCGGATTGGCGGCAACGAGTTCGCCGCTGCTCAGCTTTTCACGCTGGCTGGCTTGGGCATCAGTGGCCAAGGCCGGCGCCCTGGCTGTCTTCCGTTCCGCGGCGGGCGCGGGCTTCACGCTTTCAATGACGGCGGCGGCGGGCGGCGGCGGCTTCGCGGCATCGGTCGGGGCAGTCGCGGCGGCATCCGCGCCGGCTTGCGGCACGGCGCTTTCACGGCCCATCCACCACAACACGGCGAGGCCGACGGCGATCAGCACGATGAGCGCGGGCAGCAGGCTGCGACGACGACGCACGGCCATCACCGGCGAACCAAGTGAAGGCGATTCGCCGAGGCGACGCTGGCGTTCGGATTTTTTCAGGGCTTCGAGGATCAAGGACATGATGACTGGCCCGGCTTATGCGGAAACACGCGCGATGTTCGCGCAGGGCATGCGATGCACGGCGCGTTGCGCGATAAAGCGCCGTGCCGATATGGGCAGCGCGCACGCGCAATGCGCTGTGGATGCAACGGACAAGCGGGGGCGAACAAGATTCATGGAGAGTCCGGCAGTCATTCGATGTTGCGGGTAAGGTGCGGGCCTGTTTCTTCCAGCGCGGACAGCGCAAACAGGGTTTCCGGGCCGATGATGCCATCGGCCTGGATGCCATAGGCGAGTTGCAGCTTGCGCACGCGCTCCTCGAGCTCGGCATCGAAATAGGCAGGGCCGGCTTCGGCATTGGCGCCGCCATCGAGGCGGCTCAGGTTTTGTTTGGCCCAGGCCACGCCGGCACCGGCATCGCCCTTGCGCAACGGCCCGCTGATCGCGGCGGGAACGCGCCAGATGGCGATGAAATCCCCGGCCCAGTAGCGGCTCAGTGCCGCGCGCGGCAATTTTATCGCCTCGCCGCCGAGATCGACATGCACCTCTTGCTTGCCGGCACCTTGCAACAAGACGTGCATGGGATTTTCCGCCGTGCCAAAGACGAGAATCAGCGGGCGATCGAAGCGCAAAACCTGTTCCAGCGTGGCCCGTCCTCGCAGGCAGAAGATGCCCGGAGCCACCAACGCCTGGCAGCGCGTCGCCGCACGCACCGACACCTCGGCCGAGCCGATCTGCCAGCGCGACAGCAATTGCGTTAGGGTCGACAATTCGGTTTCCGGCGGTGCGGCCAGGCGCGCTTCGAGGCGATCGATGCCGGCATCCGTTGGCATGCTCGGCGCGGCCGCAGGGATCGCGGCCACTTCGGCCACGGCCGGCTCGGGCGGTGCCGGGCGCAGCGCGAAATAAGCCGCCACCAGCAGCACCAGGGCAGCCAGCACCCAACGTGCATAACGGCGCACCCAGTAGCGGGCGTGACCGGGCAGGGTCTCGTCGGCGGAGCGGTCAACCAGGCGTTCGCCGATGGATTGCTGCTCACGCGCATAACCGGCCATCAGGGCGCGGTCGGCAATGACGTTGATCAGGCGCGGAATGCCGCCGGAACGCTGGAACAACGCACGCATGCCGAGCCGTGAAAACGGCACATGCTGGCAACCGGCGACCGCCATGCGGTGCTTGACGTAAGCCTCGGCCTCGGCGGCATCCAGCGGGGTCAGGTGATAACGCGCGGTGATGCGCTGGGCCAGCTGGCGCAGTTCCGGGCGATTGAGCATGTCGCGCAATTCGGGCTGGCCGAGCAGGATGATCTGCAAGAGCTTCTGCGTCGGCGTTTCCAGATTGGTCAGCAGGCGGATCTGCTCCAGCGCATCCAGGGACAGGTTCTGCGCCTCGTCGACGATCAACACCACGCGCAGGCCTTGCGCGTAGGCATCCAGCAGATAGGAGTTGAGCGCGTCGGTCAGGCCTTTCAGGCTGCCGTGTTTGCCGGCGATATCGAGCTTCAGCTCCTCGCAGACGGTTTCGATCATCTCCACCGGCGACAGCCTGGGGTTGAGCAACAGGGCCACCTGGGTGTTTTCCGGCAACTGCTCCAGCAACAGACGGCTCAGCGTGGTCTTGCCGGTACCGACCTCTCCGGTGAGCTGGACGAAACCACCGCTGCCGCCCTTGCCGACGCCATACAACAGGTGCGCGAGCGCATCCCGGTGGCGCTCGGAAAGGAATACATAGCGCGGGTCCGGCGTTATCGAAAACGGGGCCTCGCGCAGGCCGTAATACTCGAGATACATGTGCCTACTCTACCCGACCGCATGCGGCGGACGGCGTTCTACTTGCAGGACGAGGGAACCCGCGCCCGCCAGGCCGGGCCGCGCAGCAGGGACCCGGCCGCAGCGGAACGGTTCGGCAACGGGCGGGTCAGGCTGGCGTGGCCAAGCGCGACGCCGCCTGCTTGAGCTGGCGAATCCATTCATCGTTGAGGCGTCGAGAGCCGGCCGGCATGTGCTTGATGTGGCGCATGGAGTCCTCGACCAGCGCGCGCGCCGCCGGTTGTTCGCCCCAGGATTCAAGAATGCCGACATATCGCACGCGCGCCTCGATGCCGGCGAAATAGCCGACCAGGGCTTCGAACTCCGCGCGGGCCTTGGCGCGCTCGCCACACGCCGCCAGCGCCCGGGCATGGATGAGATGGCCTGAGGGTGACTTGAAATCCGGTTGTTGCGCGATCAGCGCGTCCAGCAGTGCGCGTGCCGCCGGCGCGTCGCCGCTGTCGAGCAGGGCACGGGCCAGCTTGACCTGGATATCCGGATCATCGCGGTGCACGCCCTGCAAGGCCTCGCGGTAAGCGCCAATTGCCTCGACCTGGCGACCCGCGCCGTGCAAGGCATCCGCGACCCGCACGCGGTTGGCGATGGTCGCCGAATGCTCGAACTCGGCTTGCGCCTCACGCAGCTCGCGGCCCGGATCCAGCGAATGACGCAAGCCATGCACCACGCGCCGTCCGCCACGCGAGCGCGACATCTCCGGCGCGATTACCGCCAGCGCATAAATGATGCTGCCGAACAGCGGAAAGAAAAACAGCACGAACAACCAGCTGCGCTCCTGGCTCGTGCGCCACACATGCACGGCACACAGGATCGCCACGATGACATGCAGACCCAGACCGAGAATGGGCACTTGCCGCGCTCCATGAAGGCAAAGATGAAGTTTGCGGTGCGCTCGGACGACTGTCCACCGCCACCACGCTCAAGTGCCGGGCGGCTCATCCCCGCCGTTCCAGGCAAACAGACGCAGCTCTTCGCTGTCGCCGGAAACGCGGATCAGACGCTCGAAACACAGGCCGATCTTCTCCAGCAGGCGTGCCGAAGCCGGATTGTCCAGCGCGGTAATCGCAACCACACGGCGCAGCCCGAAGTCCTGCCTGGCCAGCGCCATGCACGCTTGCGCCGCCTCCAGCGCATAACCCTGGCCACGCCATGCGGGCAGGAAGGCGTAGCCGATATCGACATCCTCCAGCGTGTCGCGGCGGATCAGGCCGCAGATGCCGATGCATTCCGGTGCCTCGGCAAGGCGCACCGCCCAGAGGCCGAAACCATGCTGGCGATAGCTGGCCATGGCACCCGCGACGATGTAGGTGCGCGCCTGTTCCAGCGTATGCACACCGCGATCGCCGATATGGCGCAGGAAATCCGCATCATTGAGCAGGCTCAGGATGAAGGCTGCGTCATCGGCATCGAGTTCGCGCAGGATCAGGCGCGCGGTGCGCAATGGCAGGCGCGCGCCATTGGTCGGCTCTGTCATTGTCTCGCCGGGGGCCCGTCAGGCGGCCACGCCGTAGCTGCGCAACAGCGCATCCGGACTCGGTTCACGGCCGCGGAAGGCGACGAAGGATTCCAGCGCCGGCCGCGATCCGCCGACCGCGAGGACCGCCCTGCGCCAGGCTTCGCCGACTTCGCGGTTGAACACGCCTTCCTGCTCGAAACGCTCGAAGGCATCGGCGGACAGCACTTCGGCCCACAGATAACTGTAGTAGCCGGCGCCGTAGCCGCCGGCGAA
>Ga0209476_10000432_pt1 | contig 28190 bp, 27 predicted proteins | sample KloWWTrecipitate_FD_187179 | JGI IMG/M metagenome (GOLD analysis project Ga0209476, IMG submission 187179) | Active sludge microbial communities from Klosterneuburg, Austria, studying microevolution and ecology of nitrifiers - Klosterneuburg... | ecosystem: Engineered > WWTP > Aerobic digester... | reverse complement strand
TTCGCGGATGAGGAAATCCGCGTCGTCGCCGGCGATCCCGCAAAATAATCTTTGCCTGAAGCGATTCACCCATGACCATTCAGTGGTTCCCCGGCCACATGACCTCGGCCCGCAAGGAAGCCGCCAAGACCATGGCGCTCACCGACGTGGTGATCGAGGTGTGCGACGCGCGCCTGCCGGAGGCCAGCAGCAACCCGATGATCCGCGAGCTGCGCCTGCACCGCCAGCGCCCCTGCCTCAAGCTGCTGAACAAGGCCGACCTGGCCGATCCGGCAGTCACCAAGGCCTGGCTCGATTTCTACAACAGCCAGCCCGGCGTCAAGGCTGTGGCCCTCTCCTGCAAGAAGCCGGGCGAGGCCGCGCGCGTGCCCGCCCTGTGCAAGAGCCTGGCGCCGCACCGCAAGGACGCCTTCAAGCAGTTGCGCATGATGATCATGGGCATTCCCAACGTCGGCAAATCAACCCTGATGAACGCCCTGCTCAAGCGCCGCGTCGCCGCCGTCGGCGACGAGCCGGCGGTGACCAAGGCGCAGCAGAGCATCGACATCGACCCGACGATGAGCATCACCGACACGCCCGGCCTGATGTGGCCGAACATCAGGCACGACAGCGACGGCTTCATGCTCGCCGCCAGCCACGCCATCGGCCGCAATGCCGTCATCGATTCCGAAGTGGGGATTTTCCTGGCCGGGCTGGTCCTGCAGCGCTACCCGGCGCTGCTCGTCGCGCGCTACGGCATCGACGTCGACGGCCTGGACGGCATCGGCATCGTCGAAGCCATCGCGAAGAAACGCGGCTGCATCGCCAAGGGCCGCCACGCCGGCGTACTCGACCTGGAAAAGGCCGCGATGATCCTGCTCACGGACTATCGCGGTGGGAAACTGGGGCGGATCAGTTTGGAGACGCCGGAGAGTCGGGCTGCGATGCTGGCTGCGGAGTAGCACAACCGAAGCGCATCGCCGTGCTGCGAAGACTGACTTTCAGCCTCGTAGATTTCGGGGCTGTCCCGCAAGCGGAGAGGGGAAACGGGCATGCGTCCCGACTCCGGCTTTCCCGAATTCATGGATTCTGGCGCTTCCTGTTGACGACATTCCCCGGGACGACTTCCGCCCTGAAGCGGAACAGCTGCGGATCGGCCGGGTCGACGGTGACGCGAACCCAGTGGCTATCCGGCCAGCCGAACGTCTCGACGCGCGTGAAGTTCTCGAACGCGCGGTTGGTCTTGCGGCTGAAAAGCGGCTTGTCGATGCGGAAGATGTGCGTGTCGCCGTGCAGGTAGGCGACGGGCTTGTCGTAGGTCTCCAGTTCGTCCGACAGCGCGCGCAGATAGTCGTCGAAGGCCAGCGGGCGGCTGGGCAGGGGTTGCCCGCGCGGGATGAAGCGCAGGAAATAGCGCGCCCTCGTGCTGTCCGGCCAGACGGTCTCGAATCCCGGGTTCGCCTGGGTGAGGATCACCAGACCCCGGCTGTTGGCGGACTTCGCCTCGGCGAATGACTGTCTCAGCCAGGCCAGGTTCGCCGCCTTGCGCTCGGCGTGCTCGGCATCCATCTCGGGGCTGCGGCCGAAGTTGTCGTTCTCGCCAACGATGTGCAGCGTCGCGAACATCACGCCGCCCAGGGTCCAGCGCAGGTTCTCGCGATACTTGCCGAAGTTCGGATCGGCGGACTGGTTGAGCACGGCGATCGGACGCTGTCCGAGGCTCCTGCCTTCTGGATAGAACCGGGTGCGGATACCGGCGAGCAGGTCGAGGGGATCGACTTTCCTGGCGGCAAGCGGCGCGCAGTCGGACCAGTCGTTGTCGCCGGGCGTGAGTATGAAGGCATGGCGGATCGACTGGAACGAGTCGTAAATCGATTTGTAGTTCTCGTCGACGCAGGGCATGGCGGCGGTGGCCGGATTCCGGTTGTAAGGCGTTGCGTCGAACTGGAAATCGCCGATATGCGCCACGAAGGCAAGATCCGCGGCGTTGAGGGCGGCCAGGACGCGCTGGTATTCCACCTCCTGCACCTTCGTATAGGGCATGTCGCCGATCAGCCCGAAGTCGAAGGTACGATCCTGTGCGTACCCGTTGAAGGATGCCGCAAGCAGCGTGAGTGCAAAAGCGAAGATGCGCATGGTTGGAACCCCCCTTGGAAACCTTTGCCCTAGTTCGAAGAAACGCCTTCGCGCAGCACCGCGCGCGAGCAGGTCGGCGCCCGCCAACGAGGCGCTGGCGCTCTCCTCCGGCAAGGCTTCGTTGCCGGCCGTCATGCGGTAGTGCTTCGGCGAGGTGCCGAAGGCTTCCCTGAAGGCCTTGCTGAAGTGGGTGGAGCTGCTGAAGCCCCAGGAGTAGGCGGCGATCCGGTCGATCGAGAGATCGGCGTCGCGCAGGTTGCGCTGGATGTAGGTCTTGATGCGGTCGCGCAGCGTCAGCGAGGTCGGCCGGCCGGCGCGCTCCATGAACGATTGCCGCAGCAATTGCGCGACGGCGTCGCCGACGGTCTCGGCGGAATCGGCGCTGCAGGACTCGATCTCCTCGAAGGCCTTGTGCATCAGCTCGCCGGCGAGGCGACCAATGCCGGACTGCGCGTCGTAGCGCTGCACCAGCAGTTCGTCGGGGTTGAGGTGGGCGGCGAGGATCTTCTCGCGCGGCACCAGCAGCACCATCTGCTCGATGTCGCTGGTGTTGGAGACGGTGTACGCCTTCATGGTGTCGTAGATGCTCCACTCGCCGGGCGAAAGCAGCGTCTTGCGGCCGCCTTGCTCGAACCAGGTCGAGCCTTCGAGCTGGAATACCACCTTGAGGTAGCCGCGGTCGTCCTGCCGGATCAGGTCGGGCGTGCGCGAGACGCGGTGGCTGCTGGCGGAGAGCCGGCACATCCTCACGTCGCCGGCATCGCCGTATTCCATGCGGCCGCGGAAGGTGCCGTCGGCGCGTGTCTCGGAACGCCGGCGCCCGAGCAATTGCCAGATCAGTTCCTTCCAGTACGGCAGCCGTTCCTTCGGCGCGACCCGGTCGGTGGATACCACTTCAAGTGCGGCCATCGCTCCTCCGAGGGTTACTGCTTGAATTTCTTATTGTTTGTGCTTCAAACATAGCAGACATTCCAGGCGGGGGCAAACGGCCTCTCACCGGGTTGTTGGCCCGGCTCTTGCTGATATGAAGAGGGCCGGGGAGAGGGTGGACGGGCGGCTGCCCCTCTCCCCGGTGGGGAGAGGGAAAAGTTCGGACTCGAACTCGACCTACGCGATTTGCGCGCCGGCTACGGCGGGCTGCCGGTGCTGCACGGCATTTCGCTGATCGCGCCGGCCGGGCGCATCACCGTGCTGGTCGGCGCCAACGGCGCCGGCAAGACGACGCTGCTGAAGACGCTGGCCGGGGTGATGCCGCCGGTGTCGGGCGAGGTGCGGGTGGACGGCGAGGCGCTCTCCGGCGGCACCCCCGCCGACCGCGTGCGGCGCGGCATGGCGCTGGTGCCCGAGGGGCGCCACCTGTTTCCGGACATGAGCGTGCGGGAAAACCTCGAACTGGGCGGCTACCTCGCCTCGCGGCAACAGCGCGAGGCGATGCTGGACGAGGTGGCGCACATCTTCCCGCGCCTGGGCGAGCGCCTGACGCAGATGGCGGGCACCATGAGCGGCGGCGAGCAGCAGATGCTCGCCATCGGCCGCGCCCTGGTGAGCCGGCCGCGACTGCTGCTGCTCGACGAGCCCTCGCTCGGCCTGGCGCCGAAGATGGTGGACGAGATGTTCGCCGCCCTGCGCAGAATAAACAAGGCCGGCACCACCCTGCTGCTGGTCGAGCAGAACGTCTTCCAGGCGCTCGCCGTGGCCGACTTCGCCTACATCCTCGGCCACGGCGAGATGATCGCCGAGGGCGCGGCCTGGGAGCTGCGCGGCAATGAGTTGATCAGGCGGGTTTACCTCGGCGAGGCGATTGCCGGGTAAAGTCAGTCGCTGCGGTACGGCGATTGCGCTCCCACAGATTCAAATCGTTGTCGGAGAGCAGGTCCGGGCCGCGTTCAGGCGACGATGACGGCACCGTCGGGTACGTCCTCGAACAGGCGTGTGACCTGCTCGGCGCGACAGCCCAGAACCATGCGCTGGTTGATGCTGCCCTTGTCGGTGATCTCGCCCTTGTCCAGGCTGGGCGCGCCCTGCTGCAGCAGGGCGCGCCGGATGGCCGTCGAACCGCCAGGGTGTGTTTTGTTGTGCTGCTGCAGGCGCCGCCCGATTTCCTCCCGCAGGCGCGCCAGCGGCCACGCGTCGCGTGGCGAAGCGGCGTCCACGCCGAGAAAGTCCGCGCAGGCGCGCCAGTCGGGAAAGATCAGGATGCCCAACTCGTCGCGATTCAATCCGGCGATCACCACGTCCTGCGCATAGGGGTTCAATGCCGACAGCAGGCCGGCGCGCAAGGGTCCGACGCTGACCCAGGTGCCGCTCGACAGCTTGAAGTCCTCGGCGATGCGTCCGTCGAACATCAGGCCCCGTTCGACATTCCGCTCGTCGATCCAGCGCACGGCATCGCCGAGCCGGTAGTAGCCCTCTTCGTCGAATGAGGCCGCGGTGGTCTCCGGCTGCCGCCAATAGCCCGGCGTGACATTCGGCCCCCGGACGCGCATCTCCAGCTTGCCTTCCACCGGCGCGAGCTTGACGGCATTGCCGGTCGCGGGCAATCCGATCGCGCCCGCCAGCTGCGTGCCCGGCGTGGTGAAACACACCGAGGGCGCGCACTCGGTGGCGCCCAGCCCGGTGATGACCGGCAAGTCCGCACCGCGTTCCTGCTGCGCGAGGGCGTTGAGGGCATCCCAGGTGTGCTGCGAGAGGCCGGCGCCGGCGAAGAAACAGGCCCTCAGGCGGTGGAAGAATCTCCCGCGCAAGGCCGCGTCCCGCTGCAGCGCCACGACCAGCAGCTCGAATCCCTTCGGCACGTTGAAATAGACGGACGGCGAAATGTCCCCGAGATTCTTCAGCGTCTGCTCGAAGCCGCCGGGCATCGGCCGCCCGTGGTCGATGTAGAGCGATCCGCCGTTGAACATCGCCAGGTTGACGTTGTGGCTTCCGCCGAAGGTGTGGTTCCAGGGCAGCCAGTCGACCAGCACCGGCGGCTCTTCGGTGAGAAAAGGCAGGGCCTGCAGCAGCATGATCTGGTTGCTGCAGAGCATGCGATGCGTCGTGATGACCGCCTTGGGATTGCCGGTCGAGCCAGAGGTCAGCAGGAACTTCGCGATGGTCTCGGCATTCACCGCCCGGCGGGCCCATTCGAGCGCGGAAGGGTCGGCTTCGCCGGCCAGATCGTCGAGGCGGGTGCAGGGGCGGCCGGCCAGTTCCCGCGCATCGGACACCAGCTCCACGTCCGCCGCGACGGTCTGCCGGATGGCCGGCGCGAAGGCCTGCGCGTCGAAGGCCGCCACCATGCCCGGCGTCACCAGCTCGAAGACATGGCGCAGCTTGTTGAGGTCGGATTTGGCCTGCGCGTAGGCGGGCGACACAGGGACATACGGCACGCCCGCATGCATCGCCGCCAGGGCCAGCAGCAGGTGCTCGACGCTGTTGCCCGACAGGATGGCGATCGGCCTCTCGGCCGAGAGGTGTCCCGAGCGCAGACGCCCGGCGAGCGCCGCGCCGATCCGGCTCACGCGCCCGAGCGTTTCGCGATACGTGAGGGACTGCCACGCGCCGTCGCGCTCGCGTTGCGCGACGAAGATCCGCTCGGGCGCCTCTTGCGCCCAGTATTCCAGCCGGTCGGTGACGCGGACGGGATAGTCCCCGAGCTGCTGCGTCGGTTCGATCAGCGTCGCGCCGTCACGGTGTTTCTTCACCCTGACATCGAACGCCACGGACTGCCAGCCGAATCCCCCGTTCACAACGCTCTCCTCCCCCCGCCCCCCTCCATGGAGGGGGTGACGGGTGTTCGCGGGCTGCGCCCGCTCCGTGTGGTTGTCTGCGCTTTCACCTAGCCGAGCTTGAGCGCCCTGATGGCGTTCTGCTTGAGGATCAGGTCGTGCACCTCGGGCTTGAAGCCGGCCTCCTTGAAATCCTTGATCCAGCGGTCCGGCGAAATCAGCGGATAGTCGGAGCCGAACAGCATCTTGTGCTTGAGCTGGCCGTTGGCATATTGCACCAGTTGCGGCGGGAAATACTTGGGCGACCAACCCGACAGATCGATGTACACGTTGGGCTTGTGCAGGCACACCGACAGCGCCTCGTCCTGCCAGGGCCAGGAGGGATGCGCGAGAATGACGGTCATGTCGGGAAAGTCGGCGGCGACGTCGTCGAGATGGATGGGGTTGGAGTACTTGAGCCGCAGGCCGCCGCCGCCTGGCATGCCGGCGCCGATGCCGCTGTGGCCGGTGTGGAAGATGGCCGGCAGCTTGTGTTCGGCGATCACCTCGTAGAGCTGATAGGCCATGCGGTCGTTCGGCATGAAGCCCTGCGCGGTCGGATGGAACTTGAAGCCCTTGATGCCGCCGCTCTCGATGAGGGCTCGCGCCTCGCGCACGCCCATCTTTCCCTTGTGCGGATCGATGCTGGCGAAGGCGATCATCATGTCGCTGTTTTCGCGGGCGGCATCGACCACCTCTTCGTTTGGAATGCGCTTGCTGCCGATCTGGAACTCGGAGTCGACCGTGAACATCACCAGACCGATCCTGCGTTCGCGGTAGTAGGCGACGGTCTCGGCGATGGTCGGACGCTTGCCGGCCTTGAAATACTTGCTCGAGGCTTCCTCGAAGGGCTTCCAGGCCTCGTCCGGCTCCTGCCGGCAGGACACCTCGGCGTGGGTGTGCACGTCAATCGCGATCAGCTCATCGAGTTTCATTTTCTTGCCTCAGTCGTCTTGCGCGGCGCCGACCGACACCGTCCCGCGGCTCGACGGCTTCGCAGCCGCCGAGCCTGCATGTGAATAAAGAATATCGCTTACTTCTTCGAGTACTTGGCGATCAGCGCTTCCGCCTCGGCAGCGAGTTTCGGTCCGTCGATGCCCTTCGCCGCCACCTCCTTGTACCAGATCGCGCGCACGCCCGAAGCGGTGCGACGCCAGGTCTGCGTCTCGATGACGTCGAGCATGTGGACCTTGTTGCCGGCCTTCTGCGCCAGCGCCAGGCCGACCTTGTCGCCCTCGTCCATGGCGCGGCCGAACATCGCAGCGGTATCGCTGCCGCTGTTGGCGTCGATGACCTTCTTCAGGTCGGCCGGCAGCCTGTCGTAGCTGGCCCTGTTCATGGCCACGGCGAAGGTCTGGGTGTACAAGCCCTGGGCGCCGGCAAAGCCGGTGTGGTTCTTGACGATCTGCTGCACCTTCAGCGCCGGCACCACTTCCCACGGGATGGTCGTGGCGCTGATGACGCCCTTGGACAGGCCTTCGCCGACAGCCGGAACCGGCATGCCGACCGGCACGGCGCCCAGATGATCGAGCATGATGTTGATGACGCGCGAACCGCCGCGCACCTTCACCCCCTTGAAGTCTTCGAGCCGGGTGACCGGATCCTTGCTGTGGATCAGGCCGGGGCCGTGCACGTGCACCGCAATCAGCTTGACGTCCTTGAACTCGTCCATGGCGTGTTTCTCGACGTACTCCTGGAAGGCGCGCGAGCCCGGCTCGGCGAGTCCAACGCTGAACGGCAGTTCGAACGCCTCGGTCTTCGGGAAGCGGCCCGGCGTATACCCCAGGACGGTCCAGATGATATCGACAACGCCGTCCTTGGCCTGATCGTACAATTCAGGCGGCTTGCCGCCGAGCTGCATGGTCGGGAAATGCTGGATCTTGATGCGGCCGCCGCTTTCCTTTTCGACCTTCTGCGCCCAGGGCAGGATGGCCTTCGAGGGAATCGTCGCCTGCGGCGGCAGCATCTGGTGGAAGCGCAGGGTGACATCGGCGGCGGACGCCGTGTGCCACATTACCAGGCCGATGGTGGCGGCGAGCAGTTTGCTGGTCAGTCTCATGGTTTGTCTCCTCCTTCTTTGGTTGATGAATGGTACGACTCTGAAACTCTTCTATTGATGCTCAAACTGATGCTGGGCGCAATTCCAGTCTCTCCCCGGGTGCGCGACCCAAACCGCCAGCGACCGCTGAAGATTGGCCATATCGTCGAAGGGAGATGCTTCGAGCAGAAGTGCGTCGAATTCGGCCCCTTTGTCCAGCACGGGCGAGGCAAGGCCGAAATGCCGGCGCGCCGCCGAGGTGGCGGCGCGCAGCGCCGTCTCCAGGCTCAGGCCCGCCTCGACAAAGCGGTCCATTTCCTCGAACACGGCATGGCCGTGGCGCACGCCCATGCTGCCCGCATCGGTGCCCAGCAGCAGGGTGACGCCCATTTCATGGGCGAGCTGCAGGTGGCGCGCATGATCGTCGAGGATGCGCCGCAGGTTGCCGACCGTCTGCGGCGACCAGCCGACAGCCTCGGGATGCGCCCACTGGAAATGCACCGGACAGAAGGTCGGCGTCCACGCTACCTGTCTGTCGCGCATGACGGCTAGCGTCTCGCGATTCATGAAGAAGCCGTGCTCGACCGAGCCGACGCCCGCCCGCGCGGCGATGGCAAGCCCCTTTTCGCCGCTGCAATGGGCCAGCGTCGACCTGCCGGCGGCTTGCGCGGTGTCAACGATCAGGCGCGTTTCCTCCAGGGTGAATTGCGGCTCGTCGGTCACCGCCCCTGCGGCAAAATCGATGATGCCGGTCAGGATCAGTTTGATCTCGTCGTTGTCCTGTGCCAGCGCCGTCACCGAGTCGCGAATGCTGTCGGCGTCGGTGACGTCCGTCGCCATGAAGGCGCCGTAGCGCTTGGCGCGCTTGACGCCGAGGCCGCTGGAGCGCACGCGCGGGAAACCGGCGCGCGGATCCCGCGCCTCCCCGCGAATGCGATTGTTGATGCCGTGGCGGTCGCCGGCGTCGCGCACCAGCGTGACGCCGCAATCCCGGCTCTGTCGCGCGCTGGCGCGCGCCGCATCGATCAGTTGCTCAAGCGGCTGCTTCAGGTGCTCGGCGCGCTGTTTGGCATCGGTCGACCCGCCGTCGAGAAACAGGTGCACATGCGCATCCACCAGGCCGGGCATGAGGAAGCCGCCGCGTTGCAGCGACAAGCCGCGGCTTGCCAGATCGGCGCTCCGGTCGCCGGCGGCGACGTCTTCGATGCGACCGTCGCGTACCAGGAAAGTCGCCGGCTCTTCGTGGCGGCGCTCGCCGTCGAACCAGCCGTCGGCGACGACGGCAAAGGCGTTATCGTCTGCGCTCATCGCCTCAGGCCCGGTAGAACTTGCGCACCGCACGCAGCGCATTCGTGCCGGTCTGTTCGAGGAAGTTGCGGTAGGCAGCGAACACGTAATCCTCCTCCGGCAGGGGATGGTAGCCGCGCCAGGGCGTGCCCAGCACGGTATCGAAGCCGTGGGGGGCGGTCAGGGTCAGGAAGGCGTTTTCCAGCGCGTGCTTGAGATCGGAACCGTCGGCCGCCTTGGGCGGCAGTTGCTGGCCGATGTTGGAGAGTCCGCCCATCATGTGCACCCCCTTCAGCTCGGGATCGCTGCCGATCAGCTTGATGGCGTCGATGGTGCCGCGGTTGAGGGATTCGGTGTCGGCAATGATGGCCGACACCGACATGTCGATGAAAATGTCGTCCAGCGGCATGCCGTATTCCCGCTTCAGGCGCAGTGCGGCCCGCTTTGCCGTTGCGTAGATTTCGTCCGCGGTCTTGTTGCCCCTGGCGACGCCGTCCTCGACCCGCTCGGAGGCCATCAGGATGACCTTGAACTTGTATTGCCCGTACAGCTCCATCAGATCCCAGCGATGCTCGGTGATCGAGTTGACGATGGGCAGTCTGCCGCCGGCGCGCGCCGGATCGTAGGAGGCGAGGCAGACCTCTTGCACGGCCTTGCTCGGAAAATCGAAGGACAACGGAACCGTGACGACTTCCTGGATGGCGCGGATGACGCGGGCCATGAAATCGACATCGGTGAGTGCGCGGGCGCCGATATTCACGTTCAGGTAGGCGGCGCCGGCTTCCGCCTGCTTCACCGCCAGGGCCTGGATGCCCGGGATGTCCTCGTTGTCGAACAGCGCCCGGGTGCTCTTGAAGCCGGGGTTGATGCGCTCGCCGATGATGTTCAGGGCGAAGCCGTTTGCTTGCGTCACGCGGTTCTCCTCATGTGTCCTGGCGGCCGAAGCCGATGTGGTTCAGGAAGGTTTTCTGGAAATCGGGGCAGGTGGACAGCTCGATGTAGCGGCAGCCTTCGGCCAGCTCGCGGGCGCGGGCGCGGGCCGCCTGCGAGGCCAGCATCATCTGAATGCCGACGCCGGCGGCGTTGCCGACCTGCACGAAGCGCTCCGGCAGCAGTTGCGGGAAGAGGCCGATCTCGATGCCGCTTTGCACGTTGATGAAGGCGCCGAAGGCGCCGGCGATGACGAAGCGTCCGATATCGGCCGCCCGCAGCCCCGCTTCGCGCAGCAGCAGCTCCGTGCCGGTGCGGATCGCCGCCTTGGCCAGTTGCACCGCGCGCACGTCGTCCTGGGTGATCGCCACGCCCGGCGCAAGCAGCGCGGCGCGCTGGCCGTTCGCTTCTTCGACGGCGGCATGTCCCGCGGCCAGCCGGCCCCGATCGTCTACGATGCGCGCCCGGTGCAGGACGGCCAGCGCATCGAGCACGCCCGAGCCGCACAGCCCGACGGCCTGTCGCCCGCCGATGGTCCTGGCGACGATGCGCCCCTCCTCGTACGAGACGCGCTCGATGGCCCCCTCCGCCGCACGCATGCCGCAGGAGATGTGCCCGCCCTCGAGCGCCGGACCGGACGGGCAGGAAGCCGTCAGACGCGCGCCGCCGTGGATGAGGGAAATTTCGGTGTTGGTGCCGATATCCATCACCAGGCTGGTCGGCGCGGCGCCCCAATGGCGTTCGGTGGCGAGCAGGGTTGTCACATGGTCGCCGCCGACGAAGCCACCGACGTTCGGCGCCAGGTGCACGCAGGCCCCCGGGTTCACCGCCAGCCCTAGTTCGCGTGCCTTCACGTCGACGGCTTCGCGCACGGCGGCGACAAAGGGCGCGCGGCCGAGCTGCGACACCGGCAGGCCGAGCAGCAGATGGTGCATGGCCGTATTGCCGCAGACGGTCACGTCGACGATCTCTTCGATGTGCGCGCCGACGGCCCGGCACAGGTCGTGCGCCAGGGCATTCAGGGCGGCGACGGCCGCCGCTCGCAGTTCCTCCCCGCCCCCCTCCGCGCGGGTGGCGTGGTTGATGCGGCTGATCAGGTCGGCGCCCCAGGCCACCTGCGGGTTCTCGATGCCCAGGCTGGCGAGGCGCGCGCCGCTTTCCAGGTCCACCAGGAAGCCGGCGGCATTGGTCGTGCCGAGATCGACGGCCAGGCCCAGCGTGCGGCTGCCGACCGGGGCCACGCCGATCAGTTCGCGGCCGCGCCGGAAGACGCGCAGCGACCATCCCCCGTCGCGCATGACCTGCGGCAGCCGGATGGCCGCCTGGAGGTCCACCGCATCGAGCGGCAGCGCCAGCGCCCGCGCGATCCGGTCGGCATCCGAGAGCGTATCGGAGAGCGTCGCCTCGGGCACGCTGACATCCTGTCCGATGACCGCCGGATCGAGCGGCAGCCTGTCCTGCGCGTCGCTTGTACCGACTTCCGCGCGCGCCACTGGCGCGAGCGAGCGCGGGGCCACCTCGACCGTACAGTCCGAGCGGGCGCGCGCACGGCAGGCGCGCACCCATTTCTTGCGCGTCCCTGCGCCCGCCTCCCCGTCGGCCTCGGCTTGTCCGCCTTCGAGCTCGACCGCGCCTTCGACGATGTGCACGACGCAGGTGCCGCAGGCGCCGCGACCGCCGCAGGCGCCGACAAGGCGCACGCCGCTGCGGCGCGCGCTTTGATATAGCGTCTCCTCGCCGTCGCTGGCGATCGCGCGCGCGAGCTCGGGAAAATTCAGGTTGTGGGGTTTGCGTGTCGGCACGGTCAGGCCGCCTGCAGCGTGGCGGAGCGGCCCGCCAGGCCGCACTTCTCGCGCGAAGAACAGTCGTCGCAGCGAGACCAGCGCGTTTTCGGCAGGTCGATGCCGATGCCGAACACCATCGACACCGACTTGAGCGGATGCATCGCCTGGCCGCCGCCCAGCCGGATGCCGATCCCCTCGGCCTGCGCCAGACGCAGCACCGCCGCCTGCGCGTCCAGCGCCAGCCCCGGGTCGCCGGCGCGCAGCTCGCCGCCGAAAGTCAGTCCCTGGCGCACGGCGTCGGCCAGCATGCGGTCCTGGGCCCGCCGCGAAACCTCGAACAGCAGCGCGTTGCCCAGCTCGTCGAGCGCCAGCGCCAGCGAGGGACGCTTCCCGGCGAACAGCGCACGCACGCGCGCCTCGATCTTCGGGCCGGCGGTGCACACCGCGCAGCCGAGGGCGGTCAATGTCCCGCTCTCCGGCAGCAGCCGCGGCGCATGCAGGCGCTCGCCGCCGGCGCGCAGGAGCGGCACGGGCGGCGCATCAAGGGGCACGATGCGGTAGCTGTAGGCGGCTTCTAGCAGATGCTCCACCTGCACCAGTTCGAGCGCCTCTTCGCGCAGGCGAGCGCGCAGCGCGGCGGCGCCGCCGCGCACGGGGGCGGCGGCCACCCGGCGCAGGAGCTCTGTGTCCCGCAGCCGTTGCTGCCGTGCGCCCGTCATGGCTGTTTCGCTGCGCGTTTGCATCAGCCGGTGTACTTCCGCGCCGCATTGAACATGGCGCGCACGTTGTCGACCGGGGTCTCGTCCGGAATGCCGAAGGCGCCGTCGAGCATCATGCAGCCGCCCTTGTTCCAGATGTTGTCCACCAGATGCTTGACGGCGGCATCGACCTCCTCCGGCTTGCCGGTGGTCAGGAGCGAAGGCGAGAGGTTGCCGCGCAGGGCGACGCGGTCGCCGAGCACCTCGTAGGCCTTGACCAGGTCGGTGCGCTCGAACCAGTAGATGCACTTGCCGGCCGGAATGTCCTTGATGACCTCCAGGCGCTTGGTGCAGTCGGATTCCCACATCGGCATCGGAATCAGGTCGGCCTCGATCATGCCCATCAGCATCTTCCTGAACGGCGGCCACCAGAACTCCTCGAACTGCTTCGGGCTCATGAAGGCGTCCGGCGCCCAGTGGATGGGGATGAAGACGATCGGGTGGCCGGCCAGCTTGGCGTTCTCGATGGTCATCCTGGTAACGATGGTCGACATCTTGTCGAGCACCAGCTTCAGCTTGTCCTTGTGTCGGTACAAGTCCTTCATCATGCCGGTGGCGCCGCGGAAATAGTCGGCGATGATGTCGTAGGGCGACGTCGACACGCTGCCGTTGGCGAGCGGGAAGCCGGCGGCCTTGAGGCGCTGCACCCAGTCGATGTGGTGCGCGAACAGCGTGTTGGTTTCCTCGGCAGCGGCGACGATCTTTTCGAAAGAGGCGCGCACTTCCGGCAGCGCGAACGGACGCATGCCGTACATCGTGCGCAGGTAGTGCATGCCGGCGAACCTGGGCAGCCTGTCGAAGCCTTCGAAGACGCCGAGCACGCGCGGCAGGTACTTCTGGAGGTAGAAGCCGGTGGGGTCGAAGAGGAAGTCGTCGTACTCCTCGGCCTTCATGTACTCCCGGTCGAGGTACTGGAAGGGCTGCATGTCGCCGACGCCGTGGCCCGGCCACTGCAACTGCTTGAATTCGAACTTCTCCAGCATGCGGCCGATGGTGGTGCCGAGGATCAGCGGATAGACGCCGTCCGGCTCGAACTCCATCGCCGCATCGAGGGTGACCTGTTTGGCCTTGTCGTAGTCGTACATCAGCTCCTTGTAGGTGATGCCGCCGTATTTCGCCGGCCAGAAGAAGCTGTGCAGGCCGACTGGCATGCGGTCCGGCTGTTCCAGGCGCGCAATGGCCTGAATGCGCTCCCAGCGCGCGTCGTAGGCAGCCTTGGCGACGGCGCTCTGTTCGTACGGTCCGATCATCGTGCTCATGCCACCGCCCCAGTCCAGCCGCGGCACAGGTTCACGGCTTCCACGGCATTGACGCCGAAGGCGTCGGCGCCGGTATAGGCGCGCACCGTCTCGTCGATCTGGCCGCCGCCGATCATGATCTTGAACTTGTCGCGCATGCCTTCCCGCTCGAGGGCGGAGATGGTCTCCTTCATGGAATCGAAGGCCAGCGTGAGAAAGCCCGACAGTCCGACGACGTCGGGCTGAAAGGCATTGATCTCTTCGATGAATTTTTTGACCGGCACGTCGATGCCGATGTCCTTGACCTCGAAGCCGTTGATGTCGAGCATGAAGCTGACGATGTTCTTGCCGATGTCGTGCAGGTCGCCATGCACCGTACCGATCAGCACGCGGCCGAGCTTCGCCGCCGCGCCGCCCTCGCCCTCCTTGATCAGCGGCTTGGCAACGGCGCCGATGGTTTCCAGCATCTCGCCGGCCAGCACCAGCTCGGGCAGGAAATACTCGCCCTCCTCGAAGCGCTTGCCGACGATGTCCATGGCCATGCGGCACAGTTCAAGCACGCGCAGCGGATCGGCGCCCTCTTCCAGCAGCATCCGGTTGGCCAGCTCGTGAGCTTCGTCCTCGCGCATGTCGGCCAGCCATTCCACCAGTTGCGCTTCCTGTTTGTTCATTTCGCTCATTCCGTTCTCCGTTGCGTTATTGCTTGGTTTGGCGTGTCGTTGCTCCACGCACGCCGGATTCGACGATGATCTCGGCCAGCACGTCCTCGTTCCTGTGGCCCATCAGGTGCACGCCGGCCACGCCTTCGATCGCCGCGACCGCCTGGACGATCTCGATGCAGGCCCGCTTGGCTTCGGCCTTCTGGTCCGCCGCGGCGTCGATGCGCGCCAGCAGGCTTTCGGGCACGTGCACGCCGGGCACGTGCCCGGCCATCCAGCGCAGGGCGCGCGCCGAGCCCAGGGTGCCGACGCCGACGATGATGCGCGCGCGCCGGTGCAGCTCGCGCCGGCGCACTTCCCGCATGAAGGCCTCGAACCGGCCCACATCGAAACAGAACTGGGTCTGGATGAAGCGGGCGCCGGCGACGACCTTCTTTTCGAGGTTGGCGATGCGGTCGGCGTAGGGCGGCACGAAGGGATTCGCCGTGGCGCCAACGAAGAAATCGGGCGGGGTATCGAGCCTGCGGCCCGAGGCGTATTCGCCGCGGTCGCACATGCCGCGGGCGATGTGCAGCAGGGATACGGCGTCGAGGTCGAACACCGGCTTGGCCTGCGGATGGTCGCCCTGGCTGACATCGTCGCCGGTGATGCAGAGAATGTTCTTCACCCCCAGGGCCGCGGCGCCGAGCATGTCGCCCTGGATGGCGATGCGGTTCCTGTCCCGGCAGGCGATCTGATAGACCGGGGCAAGGCCGTGGGCGGCGAGAATGGCCGAGGCCGCCACGCTCGACATGTGGCAGTTGCCGCCCGCGCCGTCCGTGATGTTGATGGCGTCCACCAGCCCGTCGAACTTCCCGGCCCGGGCGAGCAGCGCCTGCGGATCGGCCGAATCGGGCGGCGCCACTTCCACCGTGACGACGAAGCGGCCCGAGTTGCAGGCCAGCTCGAAGCTGCCGGGCCTGGCATCGGCGACGGTGCGCCCGTCCACCGGCGGCTGGAAGGCCGGGTCGGGGCGGCCCCGGATGACCTGGATCCAGGTGGAGCTGCCCTGCTTGCGCACATCGATGGCCGGCAACAGGGGCGTCGGGTGGGCAAGACGGTCGGGGGCAATGCGCTTGGTGCCTTCGGTGGCCTCGATCCAGACGCAGCGCATGCCGGGCTGCACCTCGCAATGGCCGCTCTCGCGCACCCCGCCGCAGGGGCCGTTGCGCATCTCCTTGGGGCAGTTCATCGGGCAGGCCATGCCGGTGGCCGAAAGGACGCACTGGCCGCATTCGCGGCAGTCGAACATGAAGCCCTTGGCCGCCCGCTCCAGGGGATGCAGCATGGCCTCGGCGCGCCGCTCGCCGATGAGGCGCATCAGCGGAGCGAACGAAGGGGCCAGGCGCGAGAAATACTCATACACGCGGTGCAGGCCGCGGGCGTGGCGGACGGACCAGAGGCGGGCGGCGTACATGGCGGCTGCCCCGTTCAGGCCGTCACCGGGCCCCGGTAGGCGGTATCGATCTCGATCCTGCCGCCGGCCGGCCGCGACACGCAGGCGCACAGCTTGCGGTTGCCCGCCTTCTGTTCCTCGCTGAAGAAAACGTCGCGGTGGTCCACCGGCGCATCGCAGGCCAGGATGTCGAGCGCGCACAGGCCGCATTCGCCGCGCCGGCAATCGGCGAGGACCTCGATGCCGGCCTCTTCGAGCGCGGAGAGCAGGGTCTGGTGCGCCGACACCTGCAGCTCGCGGCCGAAGCGCGGCAGCACCGCCGTGAAGGGCTGGTTGGCGTAATGGCCGCTGGAAGCGAAGGATTCGTAGCGCAGCAGCGAGGCGGGCCTGCCGCCGGCTTCCCAGGCCTTGCGCGCCCCCTCCAGCATGCCGATCGGGCCGCAGAAATAGAGCTCGCCTTCCGCCGGGATGGGTTCAATGATTTGCGCGAAGTCGAGTCTGCCGGATTCGTTTTCCATGCACAGGTGAAAGGCCTCGCCGAGCCAGGACCGGAGCAGCTCGGCGAAGGCGGCTTCCTCCCGGCTGCGCACGCTGTAGTGGAAGTGCAGCGGGCGGCCGCTGCGCACCAGGAAGCGGGCCATGCCCAGCAGCGGCGTGATGCCGACGCCGCCCGCCACCAGCGTGTAGGACGGGGCGGCGAGGCCGAGCTCGAAATGGTTGTCGGGCCCGGAGATTTCAATGCATTCCCCGGACTGGAGCGCCCACATGGCACGCGAGCCGCCGAGGCCGTTCTCCGACAGCTTCACGGCGATGCGCAAACGCGCATCGCCGCTGCCGTCGTCGATCAGGGAATAGCAGCGGACGGACGGACGGCCGTCGATCGTCACGCGCACGCGGACATGCGCGCCAGGCGTCCACGCGGACAGGCGGCCGGCGGGCTGGAGCTCGAAGAGACGAATGGTCGGCGTCAGATCGCGGGTGGATGCCACGGTCGCCCGCGTCCAGTTATCGAGGAATTTCATGTCGCGCTTCCCGTGGCTCAGGGCCGGCGGCGGATGAGTGGCGCGCCGGGCAAGTTCTTCATGGCCTCGTTGTTCTGCAGGACCAGCTGGAGATTCTTGTGCGCGATGCGCGCGTGCTCCTTCACCAGGGGCTCGACGCGCGCGCTGGAACGCGCCTCGATGGCTTCGAGAATTTCGCGATGCTGACGCTGGGCGGCCCGGAAGATTTCCAGCGAGCCGGGAATCTGCCCCTGGATCGAGACGAAGGCATTGTGGCCGGCGAAGGGCACCGAGCTGGCCCGCGCCAGGGCGCGGGTGACGATTTCGCTGCCGGATGCCTCGACCAGCATTTCGTGGAACTGGTTGTTCAGCTGGCTGTACTGCGCGAGGAAATCGCGCCCCGGCTTGGCCTTGGCCAGCAGCGCTTCGATGCGGTCCAGGCAATCCGTCATCGCGGCGAGATACGATCCGGACACGCCACGTTCGGCCGCCATACGGGCCGCCAGCGCCTCCAGGGTGCCGCGCACCTCGATGGCGTCGGCGATTTCGGTTTCGCTGAAGCCGCGCACCGTATAGCCGGTCGGCTGGGATGCCTCCAGCAGGCCTTCCTCGGCCAGCTTCTGCAGCGCCGCCCGGATCGGCGTGCGCGACATGCCGAGCAGTTCGACCAGCGCCAGCTCGGGCAGCCGCTCTCCCGACCTGAATTCGCCGCGCAGCACGAGGTCGCGGATGCCGAGCAGGGCGCGTTCGGCCTGGGAGGGATCCTTTTGCAGCGGGATGGGTTGGGCCATGGCTTCGCTCGTCTCAGCGTCCCGCTGCGCGCAGCGGAACGGCCGGTTCCGCCGACGGCGCCCCGCCCTGCTCCGCCGCGACCATGCGGTCGATGATGCGGCGCGCCCACATCGCGCCGGCATCGATGTTCAGGTTGTAGAACACCTTGTCTGGGTGGTCGAGGATGGCCTGCTGCTGGGCCTCGAGGATTCCCTCGTCCTCGCCGAACACGCGCGTGACGCCTTCCCGCAGCGTCTGCGTGAGCCCCTGTTCGTGCACGTTGTAGTTGCGGCAGAAGGCCCAGAAGTAATGGCAGGTGGTCCCGGTTTCCGGGGTGATGGTGTTCAGGACATAGCCATTGACGCCCTGCGCGCGGTCACCCTGCGGCGCTCCCGTGCCGGCCGGCGCGACGCCGACATCGATGGTCACCGTGCAGGGCGCCTCGAAACGGATGATCTGCCAGCGGTCGCATCTGACCACGCTGCCGGTCTTCTTGCGCAACTGGAAGGCCCAGAACGGCGGCGGATCGATATCCAGCATCCAGCGCGTCACCGTGGCCGTCCTGTCGGTGTGCGTGACCTCGAAGGGCGCCTCGGCCACCGCGCGGTTGCCAATGCTCGAACCATGCACGAACGCTTCGTGGGTCAGGTCCATGAGGTTGTCGACCACCAGGCGATAGTCGCACTTGACATGGATCACCTTGCCGTCGCCGGCCCAGGCGGGATCGTCGTTCCAGTGCATGTCGGGAATCCGTTCCGGTTCGGCCAGGACGGGATCGCCCATCCAGACCCAGATGAAACGATGGCGCTCGACGGCCGGAAATGCCCGCACGCAGGCCGAAGGATTGAGCGTGTCCTGGGAAGGCATTTGTATACATCTTCCCCCGGAATTGAATACCAGGCCATGATATCCGCAGACGAGATTGTCGCCGTCGAGCCGCCCCTTCGAGAGCGGCAGCAGACGGTGCCAGCAGGCGTCCTCCAGCACGACGGGGGTATTGTCCGCCCGGCGGTAGATGACCACCTTTGTGTTGCAGATAGTGCGGGACATCAGCTCGCGCCTGACCTCGACGTCGTAGGCGACGGCATACCAGGCGTTGAGCGGGAAACTGGTCTGGGATTTTGCCTGGCTCATGGGACCGCCTCCTGACGCAATGTCACGTTATTGAATACAAATTGTATACAATTTCGGAAACGTGTCAATATCGGCATCACGGCCGGGCCGCCGCACGGTCTGCCTGCTTCACACCGGGTTGAAACGCCGTATCGCGGAGACTGACTTTCCCTCCGGCAATCCCCCGCCTTCTTGTGAGGAGGCCCTAGTCCTCGAACGGCAGCCCGACGTAGTTTTCCGCCATCGTCGTGCGCCCGGCCAGTGAATGCACGACGTAGTCGAGTTCTGCATCCAGCGCCCTTTGTTCGAAGGGGTTCGTGTCGGGAAAGGTGTGCAGCAGCATGGTCATCCACCAGGAGAAGCGCTCGGCCTTCCAGATGCGGCGCAGGCAGCGCGCCGAATAATGGTCGATGCCCGTCTCGCTGCCCGCGTAGAACTCGATCAGCGCCCGCGATAGAGTGCGCACGTCGGTGGCGGCGAGGTTGAGGCCCTTGGCGCCGGTCGGCGGCACGATGTGCGCCGCGTCGCCGGCGAGGAACAGGCGGCCGAAGCGCATCGGCTCGGCGACGAAGCTGCGCAGCGGCGCGATGCTTTTCTCGATCGACGGGCCGGTGACGAGCCGCCCGTTCGCCTGCGGGTCGAGCCGCTTGCGCAGCTCGTCCCAGAACTTGTCGTCGGACCAGTTCTCGACCTTCTCCGTCAGCGGCACCTGCACGTAATAGCGGCTGCGCGTGTGGGAGCGCATGCTGCACAGGGCGAAGCCGCGTTCGGTCTTGGCGTAGATCAGTTCCCCCGACACCGGCGGCGTGTCGGAGAGTAGCCCGAGCCAGCCGAAGGGGTAGACGCGCTCGAAGTTGGCTATGGCGTTCTTCGGCACGCTGGCGCGGCAGACGCCGTGGAAGCCGTCGCAGCCGGCGATGAAGTCGCACTCGATCTCGTGGCTTTGGCCGTCCCCGCCATTGCGGTAGCGCACGCGCGGACGCTTCGTGTCGAAGTCGTGCACGCTGACGTCCTTCGCCTCGTACACCGTCTTCAATCCTGCCGAAGCGCGGGCGTCCATCAGGTCCTTGGTGAGCTCGGTCTGGCCGTACACCATCACCTGCTTGCCGCCGGTGAGGCCGGCGAGGTCGATGCGGTGGCGCCTGCCCTCGATGAGCAGCTCGAAGCCGTCGTGCGGCAGGCCCTCGGCGTGCATGCGGCGGCCGACGCCGGCCTCGTCGAGGAGGTCGACGGCGACCTGCTCGAGCACGCCGGCGCGGATGCGCCCGAGCACGTATTCGGGCGTGTGGGCCTCGAGGACAACGGCGTCGATGCCGGCCTTGTGCAGAAGCTGGCCGAGGATGAGGCCGGCTGGGCCGGCGCCGACGATGGCGACTTGAACTCTCATGATGAGACCAATTGCTTTTCGAGCTTGTCGAGGGTGCGGTAGCAGGGCAGCACCTGGGCCACGCCGGCGTTCGGCTCGCGGCCTTCGCGGATGGCGGCGAAGAACTCGCGGTCCTGCAGCTCGATGCCGTTCATGGAGACGTCGACCTTCGACACGTCGATCTTGTTGTCCTTGGCGTCGATCAGATCGTCGTAGCGGGCGAGATAAGTGCCGCTGTCGCCGATGTAGCGGAAGAAGGTGCCGAGCGGGCCGTCGTTGTTGAAGGACAGCGACAGGGTGCAGATGGCGCCGGTGCTGCTCTTCAACTGGATCGACATGTCCATGGCGATGCCAAGCTGCGGATGGATCGGCCCCTGGAGGGCATTGGCCTGTACGATCTCGCCGCCGGCTTGATATGCAAACAGGTCAACGGTGTGCGCGGCGTGGTGCCACAGCAGGTGATCGGTCCAACTCCTCGGCTGACCCAGCGCGTTCATGTTGCTGCGGCGGAAGAAATAGGTCTGCACGTCCATCTGCTGGATGGCGAACTCCTTCGCCCGGATCTTCTTGTGCACCCACTGGTGGCTCGGGTTGAAGCGGCGCGTGTGGCCGCACATGGCGACGAGGCCAGTCTCTTTCTGCAGCGCCGCCACTGCCTCAGCGTCCTTCAGGCTGTCGGCCAGCGGGATCTCCACCTGCACGTGCTTGTCGGCCTTCATGCACTGGATCGCCTGAGCGGCGTGCAGTTGCGTCGGCGTGCACAGAATCACCGCGTCGACTTCCTTCAGCGCCAGACTGTCGGCGAGGTCGGTCGTAACGTGGCCGATGCCGTACTGGCCGGCCACCTCCTGCGTCTTCGCCAGCTCGCGGCTGACCAGCGACACCACCTCGACGCCGTCGATCAGCTTGATGGCGTCGAGGTGCTTGATGCCGAAGGCGCCGGCCCCGGCCAGCGCGACTTTTATGGTCTTGTTTGTCATTGGTTCTCCAGGATCAGATGGCCCACGGCGGTATTGCTCGCCGGGACATGATAGAAGCGGTGCGCAACTTTCGGGGGATTGTCGCTCATGGCGCCGCGCGCGATCAGCCACATCACCAGTTCGATGCCCTCCGAGCCGGCCTCGCGCACGTAGTCGATGTGCGGCATTTTTGAGAGCGCCTCCGGATCGGCGATCAGCCGGTCGAGGAAGGCGTTGTCCCATTCACGGTTGATGAGGCCGGCGCGCGGCCCCTGCAACTGGTGGCTCATGCCGCCGGTGCCCCAGACCTGCACCTTGAGCGGCGCGTCGAAGGATGCGACCGCCTTGCGCAGGGCGCGGCCGAGGTTGAAGCAGCGGCGGCCCGAAGGCACCGGGTACTGCACGACGTTCACCGCGAAAGGGATCACCGGGCAGGGCCATTCAAAATGGTCAACTGAGGGCTGGCCGCACATCAGCGACAACGGCACGGTGAGACCGTGGTCGACGTCCATCCTGTTCACGATGGTGAGGTCGAAATCGTCCTGGATCACCGACTGGGCGATGTGGGCGGCCAGCTCCGGGTGCCCCTGCACCACCGGCACCGGGCGCGGCCCCCAGCCCTCGTCGGCCGGCTTGAACTGCGCCGCGCAGCCGATGGCGAAGGTCGGGATCATCTCCAGGCTGAAGGCCGTGGCGTGGTCGTTGTAGACCAGGAAGACGACATCGGGCGTGTTCTCCTTCATCCATGCCTTGGAGAACTCGTAACCGGCGAACATTTTTTGCCAGTAGGGTTCGCCCGTCTTGCCCTGATCGACCGCAACACCGATGGCCGGAACATGCGAGGAATAAACGCTGGCCGTGATGCGCGCCATTATTTTTTCTCCCATTCGCGGGTGTAGCGGTTGCCTTCGATGCTGCGCCCGCCGCCGACCATCATGTCGCGGTAGGCCTCTTCGCTCAGGCCGGTCATGCTGCCGGCCATCTGCTGAAAACTCTTGCCGTCGGTGGCGCCGATGCGGGCAAGGAAATAGATATTGCCGCCGGCGGCGATGCAGCGGTTCAGGTCGCGCGCCAGAACGGCCTGCTTCTGCTCTTCCGTCAGCGGCCACTCGTCGAGACAGGCGCGTTCATCGGCCTTGAAGCGGGCGCGATTCTCCGGCTTCATCAACGAGAAGCAGAACTGGTTGAGCCAGTAGCCCTTGCGCGACTGCTCGGCATCAAAAATGGTCGTGCCGGGGACATCCTTGTAGGGTTTATCGAGCGCCATTTCGGTTTTCCTCGGGCCAGTAGAGTCTCATGGGGTTGTCGACCAGCAGCTTCTGCTGCAGTTCGGCGGTGGGTGCAATGCGCGGAATGAAATCGACCAGCTTGCCGTCGTCGGGCATGTGGTTTTTCAGATTCGGGTGCGGCCAGTCGGTGCCCCACAGCACGCGGTCGGGGAAGGCCTCGACGATGCGCTTGGCGAAGGGCACCACGTCATCGTACGCCGACGGTCCGGACTTCGACAGCCGCTCCGGACAGCTCACCTTCGACCAGATGTTGGCATGCTCGCGCATCAAGTCGAGGAACAACGCAAACTCGGGGCCATCGACCGGCCTCGTCACGTCGGGGCGGCCCATGTGGTCGACCACCACGGTGGTCGGCAGCGTGGTGAAGAAGTCCCACAACTCCGGCAGGTCCTGCGCCTCGAAGTACACCACCACGTGCCAGCCGAGCGGCGCGATGCGGCCGGCAATCTCCAGCAGCACCTCCTTCGGCGTGAAGTCGACCAGACGCTTGAGGAAGTTGAAGCGCACGCCGCGCACGCCGGCGGCGTGCATCGCCCGCAGCACGTCGTCGGTCACGTCGCGGCTCACCGAAGCGACGCCGCGCGCCCTGCCCTGCGAATGCAGCAGCGCGTCGACCATGGCGCGGTTGTCGTTGCCGTGGCAGGTGGCCTGCACGACGACGTTGCGCGAGAAGCCGAGGAAGTCGCACAGGGCGAAGAGCTGGTCCTTCGAGGCATCGCAAGGCGTGTACTTGCGCTCGACAGCAAAGGGAAACTGCGCCGCCGGGCCGAAGACGTGGCAATGCGCGTCGACAGCGCCGGCCGGCACCCTGAAGGCGGGCTTCGAGGGGTTGGGGTGGAAGGGCAGCCAGTCGGGGTCCATGTGTCTCTCTGTCAGGATTGTTTTTGGGTTGCGGCCAGGATGCGGTCGGCGTCTGCGCGCCAATCCTTGCGGGGTGCATTGCGGTCGCCGAACAGGCCGCGGTCGGCGAAGGCGGCCACCCAGGCCTGGCGCTCGGCGGTACCGGCGGCCGACCACGGTTCCAGCCCCGCCTCGCGTACCGTCTGCGCCGCTTCGCGCATCTCCTCGGTGCGGCGGCGGCCGTGCTGGATCACCCGCTGGAAGAAATAGGCGCCCTGCTTCTCCCAGTCGATGCCGGGGAAGGTCTCGGCGAGCGAGGCCAGCACCGCGTCCTCGACGCCGTAGGCGCGCGCGGCGGTGAAGCTCTCGATGACCATGGCTTCGAGGCCCTTGATCATCACGCTGCGGCACATCTTGGTGGCCGAGGCGACGCCGAGCTTCGCCGAGGCGACCCTGGCGTCGAAGCCGAGCACGCCGAGATGCTCTTCGAGCGCCACGGCGTGCGGACCGCCGAGCAGCAGCGGCACGCGGATGCGGTAGGGCGGGATCGAAGTCATCACCGCGCCCTCGACATAGCGCCCGCCGGCGGCGTCGACCAAGCCGGCCGCCTCGATCTTGGCAGCGGGCGAGGCCGAGTTGAAGTCGAGGAAGAAGGCGCCGGCCTTGAGCGCGGACGCACAGGCCGCGGCGGCGGCAACCGTCTGGCTGGCGGTGACGGCGGAGATCACCAGGTCGGCGCCGGCGACGGCCGCGGAATGCGAATCGGACAGACTCACGCCGTTGTCCGCCGCGTGCCGGCGCATCGCCGCACCGGCGCTGCCGCCGGCCTCGAGGTCGCAGGCGGCCACGGCGAGGCCGATCCTGCGCAGGTCTTCGGCAAGGATCTGCCCGACCTCGCCATAGCCGACGAGGGCGAATTTCCAGTGCAGCGAAGGCGTGGGCAGGGTCATCGATCAATGTACTTCAATCCGGCCTTGGCCAGCGCCGGGCGCATGTCGTACATGTCGAGGCCGAGCACGCCGGCGGCGAGCTTCTCCCGCTTGGCGCCCTCGTTGGCCTCGCGCGCCGCGGCGGCCTCCAGCGTCTTCGCAGCCAGCGCGCGCGGCACGCAGACCACGCCGTCGTCGTCGGCGACGATGACGTCGCCCGGGTTGACCAGCTGGCCGGCGCACACCACCGGGATGTTCACCGAGCCGAGCGTCGCCTTGATGGTGCCCTTGGCGCTAATGCACCTGCTCCACACCGGGAAGTTCATTTCCGTCAGTGTGCGAACGTCGCGCACGCCGGCGTCGATCACCAGCGCGCGGGCGCCGCGCGCCATGAAGCTGGTCGCCAGGAGGTCGCCGAAGTAGCCGTCGGTGCATTCGGCGCTGATCGCCGCGACGACGATGTCGCCGGGCCGGACCTGCTCGGCGACGACGTGCATCATCCAGTTGTCGCCCGGATGCAGCAGCACGGTGACGGCGGTGCCCGAGACCTGGGCGCCGGCGTAGATCGGCCGCATGGTGGGCTTCAGCAGGCCGACGCGGCCCATAGCCTCGTGCACCGTGGCCGAGCCGTAGCGCGCCAGGCCGTCGGCGACGGCGCGGTCGGTGCGCTCGATGTTGCGGTAGACCACCCCGAGTTCGTACATGTCACTTTCCCTTCGCTTTCAAGGCCGCGTCGAGGCGCGGGTAAACACGGCGGGCGTTGCCTTCATAGACCTTGTAGCGGTCCTCCGCCGAGAGGTTCAGCGTCGCCTCGATGTAGCGCTTCGTGTCGTCGTAGTTGTGGCCGGTCTCGGGGTCGATGCCCTTGACGGCGCCGATCATCTCCGAGGCGAACAGGATGTTGTCCACCGGGATCACCTTCGTCAGCAGGTCGATGCCCGGCTGGTGGTAGACGCAGGTGTCGAAGAAGACGTTATTGAGCAGGTGGTCGCGCAGCAAGGGCTTCTTCAGCTCCTGCGCCAGGCCGCGGTAGCGGCCCCAGTGGTAAGGTGCGGCCCCGCCGCCGTGCGGGACGATGAACTTGAGGTCGGGGAAGTCCTTGAACAGGTCGCCCTGGATCAGCTGCATCACCGCTGTGGTGTCGGCGTTGATGTAGTGCGCGCCAGTGGTGTGGAAGCAGGCGTTGCAGGAGGTCGACACGTGGATCATCGCCGGAATGCCGTGCTCGACCATCTTCTCGTAGATCGGGTACCAGTGGCGGTCGGTCAGCGGCGGTTCCTTCCAGTGGCCGCCGGAGGGGTCCGGGTTGAGGTTGATGCCGACGAAGCCGTATTCCCTGACGCACTTCTCCAGTTCGGGGATGCAGGTCTTCGGGTCGATGCCGGGCGACTGCGGCAGCATGGCCGCGCCGATGAAGTGGTCGGGGAACAATTGCGAAACGCGGAAGCACAGCTCGTTGCAGATCGCCGCCCAGGTGGAACTGACTTTGTAATCGCCGATGTGGTGGGCCATGAAGCTGGCGCGCGGCGAGAAGACGGTGAGATCGGAGCCGCGCTCCTTCATCTTCTTCAGCTGGTTGGTCTCGATGGACTCGCGCAGTTCGTCGTCGCCGATCTTCAGTTCGGACACCTTCGGCATCAGCACCGGGTCCTTGATGCCGGCGATCTGGCGGTTGCGCCACTCCTCCAGCGCCTTGGGCGCGGTGGTGTAGTGGCCGTGGATGTCGATGATCATTGTTTTCTCCAGTTCACGCCGGCTCCATGCCGTGGCGCCGCTTGGCCTCCACGGCGTCCGGCGAATGCATGAATTCGATGAGGGCGCGCACGGCCTCGGGCCGGGTCGAGGCGGCGCAGAGGCCGGCCGAGAAGATGCTGACGATCCCGCAGCCGGGCGGCATCGGGCCGAGCACCGCGATGCCGGGGACGTTCATCATTTCGCTGTACTGCTGGAAGCCGAGCTCGACCTGGCCGTCGGCGACCAGTTTGCCGACCGGCACGCCGGGCGGCGCCTGCACGATGCGCGGCCGCAGGGCGTCGAGGAGGCCCCAGCGCTCGAACAGCCTGAGCAGCGCCGTGCCGCTGGGGCCGGTGGAATGGCCGATCGTGCGGGCCGCCAGGACGGCGCGCTGAAGCGCTTCTTCCGTGGAAACATCCGGCCGCGGCGCGCCCGCGCGCACGGCGATCGCCACGCCCGAGCGGACCAGCGCAGCCTGGCTGCCGGCCACCACGCGCCCCGTGGCGGCGAGCTTCTCCAGCGCGTCGGCATCGAGCACCGCCAGGTCCAGGGCTTCGCCGGCCTGCACGCGCTTCGCGGCATCCACCCCGCCGACCGACTCGAAGTCGACGTCGACGCCGCTGCGCGCCCGCCAGGCGCCGGCCAGTTCGGCCAGCACCAGGCGCGTCGCCATCGAGGAGATGCCGCTGATTCGGGTATTCATGGGGAGGATTCTCCTCCGCACGACCGTGCTGCGCCTAGGCGTGGGACACGCTAGCAGTTATCGCGTTTTGCTATAGGCGGGGTCTTGCGCCCGTCCGGCCGCAACGACCAGCTCGTGCAGCATGCGGAAGACGTGCTTCGAGAGCGGCGTCGCCGGCTTGTGCGCAGAGACGCCCAGGCACAGCATGCTGGTCAGGCGCGGCTCAACCAGCGGCCGCAGGCGGAAGGCGGCCGGCGTGCCCGAGGCGGCCAGCGCCGAAGGCGTCAACACGGCATGGCCATGGCCGGCGCGCACCAGGTCGAGGATGGACTGCACGCTGGAAACCTCGAGGAAAACATTCAACTTGCAGCCGGCCAGCGCGGCATGGGTTTCCAGCAGCTTGCGGATGGCGTGGGTGCGCTCGGGCAGAATGAGCGGCAGGCGCGTCAGTTCGGCCAGCGTCGCCGTGTTGCGGGGACTGACTTTTCTGCCGGCACGCTTTTCGACCGCTTTGCCGCCGGACTTCGTCGCCGGACTGACCAGTCCGAGCGGCTCCTCCAGCACCGGCGTCACCTCCAGCGCCGGCTGCGGCTCCGGATTGTGCAGCAGGCCGATATCCACCCGGCCGGTCGAGATCCACTCCGCCAAGTGTGTCGTGAGGCCCTCGACGATGGCCAGGCGCGCCTTCGGCAGCGCACGGCGGAAACCCTCCACCAGCGGCAGGGTCAGCAACCGCCCCATGCTCGGCGGCAAGCCGACGACGATGCGCCCGGCCGGCTCGTCGCGCGAGGCCTCGATGTCCTCGCGCACCCGCGACATCAGTTGCAGGATGCCGACGCTGTGGTCGAACAGGCGCTTGCCCGCCTCGGTCAGCACCACGCCGCGGCCGTTGCGCATCAGCAGCGTCACGTGCAGGTCGGTTTCCAGCAGGCGCACCTGCCTTGAGAGCGCCGGCTGGGCGATGTTGAGGATCACCGCCGCCTTGCTGAAGCTGCCCAGCTCGGCGACGGCGACGAAGTATTCGAGTTGCTTGAGGTTCACAGCAGCGGCGGGCTTCCCATAACAAAATGCGATAACTTATAGTACCAGCACCCTGCTGCCCTGGACGGAACGAATGGCGCATCCGAAAAAAACCGGTATCGCAGAAAGGGCCGCCGCACTCTGCGTTCCGCGGCAACGGCCGGGCGTCGGCGCGCCTGGCCGATGGCGTTCCTTGGCGGCTTCATCGAGAATGTCGTGCCGGATCCCGCCACCCGCGCCAGAACGATCCGTTGCCGGATCGGCGCAAGTGGGGTTAAGGTGGCGTCCCCACGGGGATTCGAACCCCGGTTACCGCCGTGAAAGGGCGATGTCCTAGGCCTCTAGACGATGGGGACCCGAGGTGCTACTCGAAAGTCGTAAGTGTCTTTGGTGGAGGTACGCGGGATCGAACCGCGGACCTCTTGCATGCCATGCAAGCGCTCTCCCAGCTGAGCTATACCCCCACAGAGGAGCGCGCATTATACGTAGCGTC
>Ga0209476_10000431_pt1 | contig 28210 bp, 25 predicted proteins | sample KloWWTrecipitate_FD_187179 | JGI IMG/M metagenome (GOLD analysis project Ga0209476, IMG submission 187179) | Active sludge microbial communities from Klosterneuburg, Austria, studying microevolution and ecology of nitrifiers - Klosterneuburg... | ecosystem: Engineered > WWTP > Aerobic digester... | reverse complement strand
CACCGCCGCGACGCGATCGCGACCTGGAACCTGCACTACAACTACCATCGAACCCACAGCGCCGCCGGCGACCAGCCCCCGGCCTCACGCTTGCGGACCGGCGTCACCAACGTCATGAGCAACTACAGTTAGTGCCAACCGGGGCCACGGCCTTCCGGTGGCCCGGGGTCTGCCTTGGGGTGCCGTGACAGCCTGGGAGGTCAAGACCCTGCCCCCGCCGAGCGGTTGGGCTAGAACGATGCGTCACAAGGGGATACGAAGTGCCGTCACTGCAGGATGTCTGGAACGTCACTCGTCTGAGGTTGCTTGTAGAGCTGGAGAAGTGCAGCAGCTTGTCGCAGGCGGCCGAGGCGGTTGGTGTCAGCCAACCTAGCGCCAGCGAGCATATTCGCTTGTTGAACGCTGCCGCGGGAGAACCGATTGTTGAGCGCTACGGACGGTCGCTACGGCTCACCCACGCGGGTCGCGTGTTAGCCGTCTACGCCTCCCAAGCACTCTCGAACCTCACTGCCGGCGAGTCCGCCCTTGCCGCCCGCGCGGGACTGCGCACCGGCACGCTCGAGCTCGGCGCGTCTTCGGTGCCTGGAACTTATTTGGTTCCAGACATCATCGAGCAGTTCCAGCAGGAATGTCCCGATGTCAACGTGCACGTGTCGGTGGGATCGACCGCAGAAGTTCGTCAATGGCTAAGTTCGGGTCGAGTCACGTGCGCTGTCACGTGTGGTGATATGCGCGACGAGCGCCTGACAGTGACCGCCCTTGGCCCTGATGAGATCGTCGGTGTAGCCAGACCCCGCTTCCTTGACCTGTCCTCGGACGGCTATGTGGACGCCGCCGCCCTCGATGATTTCACGCTTCTGGTTCAAGAAACGGGCTCAAGCACCCGCGAGTACGCCTTGGGACTTTTGTCCGGCACTGACTACTCGTTCCGCAACGTATGGGAACTGGGTTCGGTGGACGCGGTCAAGCGGGCGGCGCGTCGAGGCCGTGGAGTCGGCTTCCTGTCCACTCACACCATTGCGGACGAGCAACGGCGGGGGGAGGTCGTCGCTTTCCGGGTGACGGATTTGCCTTCGCCAGCGCGGCGAGTGTGTTGGGTCCGGCTGACGCGGGCGTCTGTCAGTCCCGCCGAAACGTACTTCGAGTCGATGCTGCGGTCGCACCTCTCCCGCGCGGGTGGGGTGTAGTCGTTAACCGGACGTATCGGGTAATCCGATACATAGCCGGCTGGAACTCCCATCTGCCGATGTGGCAGGCGCGAGTGCCGAGGATTCATTGACTCGACTTATAGTCCGCTCCTATCGTTCAACGATCGTTAGTTGATCCCAGACGACTTTAGGAGCGGCGGATGCAATCAAGCGGCCTCCCACTTGTGGAGACTCCAGATGTCCTGATCGTGGGGGCGGGTGTCATTGGTACGTCGATTGCTATGGCCCTCTCCCATCTTGACGTGGACGTTGCGGTCGTTGAGCGGCGACACGACGTCGGCGAGGAGACGTCCCGCGCCAACAGCGGTATCGCTAATTGCGGCTGGTCTCTTGCGCCGGGCAGCCTTGAGGCGCAGTTGGTTTGTGCCTCGAGTCCGCGGTGGGAGGACATTGCCTCGAGGCTAGGTGTCACGTTTCGCCGGGTGGGCCTGACCCTTTTGGCCTTCTCGGAGGAGGAGGCATCCGGGATCTCGGCGTTGTGCGAACGAGCCACGGAGAACGGCGTCACAGTCCGAGAGGTGCGCGGTGATGAACTCGCTGAAGTTGCTCCGCACGCCTCTGGTCGGGCGGTAGCCGGCATCTATGTCCCCGATGAGGGGGTCGTCGACTCAGTGCGGTTGCCAGTCGCATTCGCCGAGCTCGCCTCCGTTAACGGGGTGCGCTTCTATCTGGGGGAGTCGGTGGTCTCAGCCTCTTTAGGCAATGGACAGGTCGAAGAGGTGCTGACGACAAAACGTCGCTTCCGGCCGCGGTTTGTCGTGAACGCCGCTGGCCTGGGGGCGGACTTCGTTTCGAAGTCTCTAGGCGGCGACGAATTCTCCATCACTCCGCGCCGAGGGCAGTGGGTTCTGCTCGATAGGGAGTTCGGGAAACGAGTTCCGTCGATCCTCACCGGAATGCCGGGGAAGCTCGGTCACGGTCCGATGGTTATCCCGACCGCCCACGGGTCGGTGCTCATCGGTCCGGACGCAGAGGACCTCGAAGACAAGACAGATAAGTCTACGACCGGAGCAGGTCTTGACGACGTGGTGGATCGGTGTCGTGTCTTGATGCCGGACATTGACACGAAGTTCGCTATCAAGACCTTCGCGGGTCTGCGACCCCACAGCGACAAGACGTACCGCGTCGGCTGGTCTGAGACTGCAGGGAACCTCCTCCAAGCCGCGGGCATTCGCTCGACAGGGGTCTCCTCATCGCTGGCGATGGGAGACCACATCCGTGATTTGCTCGTCGGAGCGGGGCTCAGCGATCGGCTGGACGCGGGAGCTCGTAACGACCTCGAGTACACGCCGCCGCTATGGGCGGACGGCGACTACGCGCGGGTTGCTAAGGACCCGTTGGGCCGCACGGTGGTGTGTGCCTGCGAGAAGGTCACCGCTGCCGACATCCATCAAGCCCTGCGGGAGCCGTTGCCGGCGACATCCATCGGGGGAGTGGCCAGACGGACCCATGCGACGTGGGGGCGTTGCCAAGGTTCGGCGTGCCTGTCCGGAGTCTCGTTCATCACCTCGCTCTATACCCCAGGAGAGGCGTGGGAAACGCCGATGCATGAGCCGGGATCAACGCTTGGCGCGGGGGTGACGACCGGTGAGTGACGTGGTCGTTGCGGGTGCTGGACGTACCGGCATCTTGGTGTCGCGGATGCTCGCGGAGCGTGGAATCGGTGTAACGCTCGTCGAGCGATTGCCGGCTCCGGGGGGCCAGGAGCCGGAGACCGATGCCGCTCAGCTTGCTCGGGCCGCGTCGCGCGCCGGCGTGCGGATGATGCTTGGCACTCTCGCGGCCGAGTTCCGCCAGGGTCAGGTCCATACCCTGGGGGTAGAGGGTGCAGTCACGCTGTCGGCCGATGCACTCGTCGTGGCTACGGGATCTCGGCCGCAAACGCGTGCCGAGCTTGGCATCGCAGGGGAGCGCGGTGCCGGGGTCATGCCCGGGTCCGCGACCCGGCACCTCCTGGACTCGGGTGTGCTTTTGGGCCGTCACCCGCTGGTGATCGGAGACGGTCATTTGGCTGAGGAGCTCTGCTCGGCCTTAGGCTCTGCCGGCGCCATCACGGTGACGTCGGTTCGAGCCGGGTCGGACGGGGTTGATCCATGGCCTGGCACGAACACCTTCACCGATGCCCGGGTTCTGAGCGTGCACGGTTTTCCCCGGGTGAACCGGGCAGTGGTGTCCCAGGGCGATCGCCTGACCCATGTGCACGCGGACGCGGTGATCTTGGCTGCCAGTCGGGTTGCGATGCGCAACATCGAGGGGGCTGTCTTCGGAGGACCCCACGTCGTCGAATGCTTCAGCCTCGCCGAACCCAAGACGTTCGACAACGCCGAAGCAGCGGCGATGCAAGCCTGCGAACAAACCATGCTCACGTTGCGCTGACCGTCAAAAACGCCTGATCAGGAGACCCCAATGCAAGTGCTTTCACCAGTTGGAGAGTTCAAAGTCGCCGTCGACGGCGTACGTATCCGTGACGGCCGGCTGGTTGTTCACATGTCCATGGGCGCCTGGCGCTCCGAGGCCACGCTCGAGCGTGGTGACCTGCCCTACGTTGGTGTCGCCGCGAGCTTGCTCTTCGGCACGTTCTATATGGGTCGTCAGTCAGTAAAAATCGCCCTCAAGGCCCGAGAGTTGGGCTCACGATGACTGTGGCTAAGTTGGTGCCCGTCCTTGAGGCCGCCACGGCGGGCGGCTATGGCGTCCTGGCGGTCAACATCGTGAACGGGCTGACGCTCAGGGCGGTGGTTGATGCGGCCGAAGAACTACGCGCACCGGTGATAGTTCAGACGTCCGTCAAGACGGTCCTGTCGCAAGGTATTCCCGAGACCATGTCCATGTATCGCCACGCCGCCGAGCGCGCGACCGTGCCGGTGGTGCTCCATCTAGACCACTGCACCGATCGAAATGTGCTCCTCGACTGCCTGAAGGCTGGCTGGGGTTCTGTGCTTTTCGACTGTTCGGGTCGCACGCTCGAGGAGGCGACCGAGCAAACCAAGCAGGTAGTGAGGGAGGCTCGGAGCTTTGGGGCGGACGTCGAGGGTGAGATCGAGGGGATAACGGGTGTCGAGGACGGGGTCGGCAGCGACGACAAATCGGAGCTTTACCCCCTGGATGACGCAGTGCGCTTCATACGCGAGACAGGGATCGACTGCTTCGCGCCAGCCATTGGCAACGCACACGGTGACTACCCCCAGCTTCCCAACCTTGACGTCGACCGGGTGGACTCGCTGGTGGACGCGACCGGGCTCCCTATGGCGTTGCATGGCGGGAGCGGGCTGAGCGACGACCAGTTTCGGGACCTGATTTCCCGTGGCTGCGCCAAGGTGAACATCTCCACCGCACTCAAGCAGGCATACATCGACGCGCACCGGGATTTCCTGGCGGAGAACCCGGACTGCCATGAACCCTTGACGTTGATGGCGTTTGTGTCGAGCCGCGTGAGCATGGTCGCGCAGGGGCTCATCAAGGTATTCGGCAGCGAAGGGCGTGTCGCATGAGGGCGCTCATCTTCGATTGCGACGGCGTACTCGCAGAAACTGAGCGCGACGGACACCGGGCGGCCTTCAACCGGATGTTCGCCGCGGAGGGTCTCGACTTCGAGTGGACTGAAGACGACTACGCCTCGGTGCTGAGCGTCGCAGGCGGCAAGGAGCGACTGCGCCGGTTATGCACCGACGCGTTCGTGGAGCGACACGGGCTACCGACCGAGCAGGCAGCACTTGATGAGCTCGTGGCGTTGTGGCATCGACGCAAGACGCAGATTTTCTTGGACCTCGTCGCCGAGGGGCGGATGCCATCTCGCGCCGGCGTCCGACGCCTCGCTTCTGAGGCGCGCGCCGCTGGGTGGCGTTTAGCCGTGGCGTCCACGTCCGCTGTCGTGTCGGTGGAGGCAATCGCTGAACAGGTGCTGGGCCGAGAGTTGCTGGGTGAGTGCGTGATCGCTGCTGGTGACATGGTGGAGAACAAGAAACCCGCGCCGGACATCTACCTCCATGCGGCACGTCTGCTGGGGATCGACGCATACGACGCCGTGGCCGTGGAGGACTCGCATGTCGGGGTGTCGGCCGCCGTGGCCGCCGGCATGCGCGTAGTAGCAACAGTCAGTCATTACACGGCAGATGAGGACTTGACTGCAGCCGACATCGTTGTCGACGGCCTCGGGGAGCCCGACGGTGCTGCAATCGCGGTGTACAAGAACGACACAAAAACAGAGATCAAAACTCATGTCGCTTTGGAGCACGTCGCCTCGTTGTTGGGTCAATCAGGGGCTATGCGTGGAGCGGCCCTGCCGAAGGTGGACTCATGGAAATAATTAGCGACACGGTCATCTACATTATGATGGCGTTCGTCCTGATCGGCGCGGTGGCGGCTATCAGAGACGATCAGGGGGGCATTGGCAAAGAGTTCATGCAAGGCCTGCACTCGATCGGCTATCTGTTCATCCCCGTCGCCGGAGTGATGGCTTCGCTTCCATACCTGAGCATCTTCGTCGAGAAGGTCCTAGGGCCAATTTGGTCGGCTCTAGGAGCCGATCCGGCCATAGCCGCCACGACGTTCATTGCGTCCGATATGGGTGGCTATCAGCTGGCAGAGGCAACGGCCCAAAGTGACGGCGCATGGATCACCGCCATGGTCACCGGCTACATGGCCGGAGCGACAATTGTGTTCACGATTCCGGTGGGCTTGGCGATGTTGCAGAAGGCAGACCACAAGTATATGGCACTTGGCATCATGTCCGGGATTCTTACGATCCCGATTGGTGTCGCGGTGACTATGCTTATCGTCTTGGCGACCGGGGCCGATATCCGGTCCGAATCAAGCACCACCGGGCCAGCGGACACGCCGATCTCCGGGCTTGATGTGGGCGCCCTCGTCGGCAATCTGGTGCCCCTTGTGATCGTCGTGCTTTTGATCGCCGCCGGTCTTAAATTCTTGCCCGACCTGATGATCAAACTTTTCATGGTCTTCGGCCGATTCATTGACGCGGCGGTCAAAATCATTCTGGCCCTGTCAATCGTCGAGTACTTCACCGGGGTCTTTTCGCGTGTTTTTGGTTCCTGGGGCTTCGACGCCATCATTGCCACTGAGGATAATACGTTCCGAGCGCTGGAAGTCGCTGGATACGTTGGAATTATGCTTGCCGGGGCGTTCCCGATGGTTTACGCAATTCAGAAGTACATGTCGCGTCCGCTGAACGCAGTGGGTTCAAAGTTCGGCATCAGCCAGCCAGGTATGGCTGGAATTCTAGGTGGATCGGCCAACGTGCTGGCTTTGTTCCACCTGATCAAGGAGATGCCCCCGAAGGACAAGGTGCTGGCCGTAGCCTTCGCCACGACGGGGGGATTCCTGCTCGGCGACCACCTGTCGTTCACAGCGAACTTTCAACCGAATCTGATTGTCCCCGTCCTGATCGGCAAGTTGACGGCTGCCCTTCTCGCCATGGCGCTGGCCTACAAAATCGCTGTGCCAACCGCCCGCCGGCTGGAGGCAGCCGACCTCGAGCCTGGCCTCGCCTCAAGCCCCCCAGTTGCGGGGCTTGGCGCGACCGGGACAGAGACGCGGGGGTCTGACGAATGACCCAATCCCTGAACAACGTCGCGGCTTGTGACCCGCCGTGCGTCCGACAGGCGGTAGCCCGGCTGTGGCCAGGAGCCACCTGGTCCGCGGAGCCGCTTGACGGCGGCATGACGAATCGAAACTTCAAGGTCGAGGTACAGATAACCGACCGAGAGCAACGTACGGTGGTCGTTCAGGAGCAACTGCCTGACGCGCTCGCAGCACGGGTCGGTATTCATCGTGAGAACCAAGTTCGCGCCATGGCCATGGTGCTGGACTTGGGTTTGGCACCCGAAGTGCTCGGACAGTGGACAGAACCCCGGGTTCTAGTCTCCGAGTTCGTAGAAGGCGCGTTGATGTCCGCGGTCCCGGATCGGGTTCATGCGACCGCGCTGGTGGGTCAAGCCCTGGCGAAGCTGCACAAGCACACGCAGGGCGTGGTAATGACGGGTCCTATTTCCGACCCATACAGCGGCACCGCGTGGATCCTGAATCAGGTCAAGAGCGAGGCCCCGGCCACGGCGGAGACGTTCGCGTGGACGATGGACATTCTCGCCCGCATTCAGGCTGCGTGCGGGCCGTACACGCCCAGTCTGCTCCACTCGGATGTCTCCGAGGGCAACGTGATCATCCTTCCCGACCGGGCGGTGCTCATCGATTGGGAGTACGTCGGAGCGGGCGACCCCTACTACGACGTAGGGGACTTCGCTGAGAAAGTGAAGCTCTCCAGCTCGGAGGAGGAGGCACTTCTGTGCGCCTACGACGGCGTCCTAGTGCCCACTTCGTTGGCTATGGCGCGCTTGTACCGGTTTGTCAGCATGCTGCGCGAGGCATTGTGGTCCGTCCGAGCAGGTACGACGGGCTTCACAGAGTTCGACTACGCCAATTACGCCCGTGCATGCCTAGCAAGGATGAGAGAAATTTCGCAGTCCTCGGAATTCGCTGACAGCTTGCACCTACTCGAGAACACCAATCAAGGAGAAATGAATGACTTACGCCAACGGCACAGCTGACCCCGTAGGCCTGGATGCGACACGGTTCGAAACCAGAATCGGACACGAGGGCTACGTCCGGCGGCTCCCGGAGCGAGTCACCCGCACCATCACCGCCAGCAAATTGGAGGTCACCGACCGGTTCCGGGAGGTAGTAGACCTGTTCGGCGAGGACCACCAGGAGACCCCCGCAGGGTTCCGCATCGAGATGGCTACCCACGGTTCGGTCACCAGCGTCGACCTCGTCCGAGACATCGGATACGAACGGGGCGGCACGCCCCGGCCAACGCCGCTGCTGTTCTCGGCCGACTCCGCCAACCCCTACGAGGTCTCGGACTGCGCGCCCCTGATCGCCAACGTCACCTGCAACCCTGGGATCGTCTACGACCTCTTCATCAATAACCCGGACGCAAACATCGGTGGACACTTCACGACCCTCGACGAAGTCCTTGTGGAGTTGAGCAAGGCGGCCGGACCAGGATGCGATGTCTCAGTCGAGATCGCGAACCCTTATGGCGACATCAACGAGATCCTGGAGGAGGTAGCGCGCTACGAGGAGATCCTGACCCGGCACCGGCTGGTGGTGAAGGTTCCACATACCGGCCCGCTCTCCGCAGACACGGCTGGCGACCTTCTCAAGGGCAACGGATTGCTTCGCAAACGCTACAACTCTGGTGCCCCGCGCGACATGCTGCGGGGCCACGCGCTCGCTCGGCAACTGCACGACCTTGGGCACCGGGTGAACTTCACTTTGATGTTCGAGCCGCACCAAACGCCGTTGGCGCTGCAGGCACGCCCCTACTTCATCAACGCCTTTGTGCGGCACCGAGCTGACGCCACGAGGCGGATGCGTGGATTCGTCGCTGCCTACGACGCGACTTCAGACGAGCAGTTCGTCGCGGACCTCAGGGACTACCTCGTTCGCATGGACTACCTCGGTACCGACGACAAGGCCTTGGACCTCCTGACGGTCCTGCGGTTGACTCGCACACTTCTGCGTCAGCGAGACGATGGCCCCGACGACGGTATGGACAGTGTCCGCAGGTCGCTGCGCTGGCTATCCACCACACACCTGCCGGAGACCCGTCTGATCGTCTGTTCGATGGACGGCGAGCAGATGTTTCCGGATCTCATGACCATGCTCAGTGAACCCGAGTTCTTACCACTACACCGGCGGGTGCTCGTTACGGCCGATCCGGCCTACCTGGCTCGGTGGACTACCAGCCCACACGTAGTGACCTACCAGCGTCGATTCCTGTCCGCCGTCCGTTCGGCACCGGACGCACTCAGCGCCGGCACATCGTCATCCAGGTCCTGATCGTCCACCAATCGTGTTAGCACCACACAAGGCCATCCACCCCTCGGCCGTCTCCTGGCCCTATGCCCCGTGGTGCGGGCTATGGGTCCCGGAGTGGCAGAACGCCGGGCATCACCGCGGACGGCAGCTCGGGTCCCCGTGGCGGGGTCCGCGATGGGCGGCCCCCGCCAACCGGGCGACGGCACCATTCCGAGCCGCCACGAGGGACCCGAGCGTGGCTACCGGTCCCTTCGGGAAACCGGGCCAGATACGCGTGATCGGGCCAGCCCCAAGACGTCCGCCTCACCGTTCGGTGCCGCCATTTGCCCGTGGTATTGAGTTCACCCAGTTCCGTCCCTGACACGAGCTTTGCAGCATCTCCCAATGAGACTAGCCGACCGTTGAGACGGCTCAGGACAACTCGGACTCAGCCTGCTGAATGGCCGCGAACTCCTCCTCGGGGGCGCTTGCGACGAGGCGGTGTCGGCTGTAGAACCAGAAGTAGGCCAGCGCAACAACGAAGATGAGCGCCGTGATTCCGGCCGCCTTCTCATCCACGAAGAACGTCGCAATCACTGCCGTCAGCGCGAGGGTTAGCGCAACGGCGGTCGTGACCACTCCGCCGGGAGTGCGGTAGGGCCGCTCGAGCTCGGGCTCACGGATCCTGAGCACGATATGCGAGACCATCATGAGCACGTACGACACGGTCGCACCGAACACAGCGATGTTGATCAACAAGGCGCCGCGAACACGATCGAGAAAAAGCTGGCGACTAGGCCCGCTAAGCCCACGTAGTTGACGAAGTCGGCTACCCAGGTGTCCCCGCCAAAGGCGGATCGGATGGCCTCCGGAAGAGGGTTGTCCGAGTCCGCAATCGCCGAGGACCCGGCACCGCCGGGCGCAATGAACAGCATCAGTGCAGCCGGTCACGAGCAGAATCGTCATCGCAGTGATGATCCCGCGTGGCATGTCCCGCTCCGGGTCGTTAGCCTCTTCTGCTGCCAACGGGACTCCCTCGACCGCAAAGGAAGAACCAAATTCCGTACACCAGTTCGCCTAGAACGCCGGCATACCCGAACGGAATGAAACTGTTCGCGCCGGCCGCGCCTGTCGGCTCGATGTCAAACAGGTTAGCGAACTCAAACTTCGGAGCCATTGCGATCACAAAGACCACCAGCGCAACGAGGGCCACGGCCTCGACGGCTACGGCTCTCTGGTCCGCGGCCCTCCCGCCGTAGGGCCCGACAACCCCGAGCGTCGCCACGGTGATGGCAAACATCAACCGCATTGCCTCACCCACGCCGTACAGATGGATCCCAACGAACACGGCATAGCACGCCAGGTAGATCGGCCACCCACTTGTCAGGCCGAACAAGCCAAGAGCCTCAATGTAGCCGCCGATGAACACCGAGATGGCCGCTGGAGCTATGGCGTACTCGATCAGGATGGCCATTCCCGTTGCGAAGCCTCCAAGTGGCCCCAACGCCCGGCGCGCGAAACCATAGCCAGCGCCCGCCACCGGCAGAGCGGACGCAAGCTCGGCCAGACCGAAGACCATGCACGTGTACATGGTCGCCATTAGGACCGTCGCAATGAATAGACCACCCCACCCGCCCTCTGCCAGCCCAAAGTTCCATCCGGCGAAGTCCCCCGAGATCACGTACGCGACCCCGAGCCCCGCGAGCAGGACCCAACCCGCAGCGCCCCGGCGCAACTGGCGATGCTCCAAGTAGTCAGAACTGACCTGCTCGTAGTCGACTCCACGCGCTCGGCGTCGTGCAGTGCTCATGCGGCTCCCTGTCCTCATCGGTACGGCACCTCGCGCCACGCGCGCAAAGGGGCGATGAGGGTGACGCGCGCCACACGCACGTGTCAACCCCCAGGAGGCTTGCGGCCGAGGGCCCCTGCACTTGGGCCTAAAGGATTGTCACCAAACCATTGACATGGCGAGGACCGCACTGCTTCCATGGTCGCAATGGACCGCAGTCAGGCCAAGCCGGCCGCGAGCGGTCCTTGGGACCTCCTCGACTGCAACACGGCGAGGCGGGCACGTCAGCGCAGGCGAAGCCCGGGATGGCGGGGTAGTTCGGGCATCTTGCGAGGGCTGGCACAGCTCGTGTCCTGAGACTAAATCTGGAGCTGAACTCGGTTTGCTAGGACTCACCATTGGCGCGCTTACCGACCATTAGTCGTTGACGCTCGTTCTTGTACCTGAAACACTGTTGGATCGAACACGATGGGAACGCGCCGCGTTCGGACCCCTCAATGGTGTGTTACACGGCCATTGCTTGACGGACAAGCGACGCAGGCCTGCTTACGAAAGGGATGGCTTAGTGACACGGCGAAACGCGCGGCTCTTAAGCGCAGACGAACTCGTAGCCCGTATTGAGGCGGACCTGATCGACACGGTGATCGTGGCGTTCACGGACATGCAGGGACGGCTCCTGGGCAAACGCTTCCACGGTCGGTACTTCGTGGATGTGGTTGCAAAGCATGGCACCGAGGGGTGTAACTACCTACTCAGTGTAGACGTTGATATGAACACGGTTGAGGGATACGCCATGAGCTCGTGGGAAAAGGGCTACGGAGACATGGAGTTCGCCCTCGACTTCGACACAATCCGCGTTCTTAAGCATCTGCCAAAGACCGCGATCATCCAGTGCGACCTAACGTGGCTCGACGAGAGTCCCGTGATCCAGTCGCCACGCACGATCCTCAAAGCGCAGGTTGAGAAGGCAACGCAAGCCGGCTACGTCGCCAAAGCGGGTACCGAGCTGGAGTTCATCGTCTTCGATACAACCTACGAAGAGGCCTGGTCGTCGAACTACCGGGATCTGACACCTTCTAACCAGTACAACGTGGACTATTCGATCCTCGGCACTTCTCGCGTCGAGCCACTCCTACGCGACATCCGTAACACGATGTACGCGGCGGGCATGGATGTTGAATGCGCGAAGGGGGAATGCAACTTCGGTCAACATGAGATCGGCTTCTTGTACGACGATGTCGTTGCTACCGCCGACAACCACTCGGTATACAAGACCGCCGCCAAGGAGATCGCCGCGCAGCACGGCCAAGCGCTGACGTTTATGGCTAAGTATAACGAGCGTGAAGGCAACTCCTGCCACATCCACCTGTCGCTGCGTGGCTTGGAGGACGAGATCGTGTTCTGGCGCGACGGCGCCCGCACACCGCTCTACGACCAATTCATCGCGGGGGTCCTAACGATGATGCGAGACTTTACGTTGCTGTACGCGCCGAACGTCAATTCATACAAACGTTTCGCCGACGGTTCTTTCGCCCCGACCACCGTTGCGTGGGGACTCGACAACCGCTCCTGCGCGATCCGGTTGGTGGGGAAGGGAGCGGGGGCGCGGATGGAGAACCGCGTGCCTGGCGGTGACGCGAACCCATACCTAGCTCTCGCGGCGATGCTGGGCGCTGGCCTCTACGGCATCGAGCACAAGTTGGAACTCGAGCCGGAGTTGACCGGAAACGCGTACACCTCCGACAAGCCAAAGGTCCCGAACACCCTGCGTGAAGCGCGCGACGCCTTCACCACGTCGGCGGCCGCCAGGCAGATTCTCGGCGACGAAGTTGTCGATCACTACACCACCATGGCCGACGTCGAACTCAAGGCCTTTGAAGCGTCCGTCACCGACTGGGAGCTGCGTCGCAGCTTCGAACGCATGTAAGGGAGCCCCCGTGAGCGACACATATACCGTGGTGAACCCTGCGACTGAACAGGCCGTCGCAGATGTGCAAATGGCCGACCTCGCGGCCGTTGATGCCGCAATAGACCGAGCGGCCGCAGCCCTGCCAGCCTGGCGGGCCATCACGCCTGGGGAGCGCGCCACTCTGCTGCGTCGATTTGCTTCGGTTGTCGATGCGCACGTGGAGGAACTTGCCGAACTCGAAGTACGCAATTCCGGCCACACGTGGGGCAACGCGGTGTGGGAAGCGGGCAACGTCCGCGACGTGCTCAACTACTACTCGGCGAGTCCAGAACGTCTGACTGGACACCAGATTCCCGTGGGTGGTGGTGTCGACATAACTTTCCACGAGCCGCTTGGTGTCGTCGGCATCATCGTGCCGTGGAATTTCCCGATGCCTATCGCGGCCTGGGGTTTCGGTCCTGCGCTGGCGGCCGGCAACACCGTCGTCCTTAAACCGGCCGAGCTGACTCCGCTGACCGCCATCCGTCTGGGTGAGTTGGCGCTGATGGCCGGCCTGCCTGAGGGCGTTCTTACGATCGTGCCCGGACGAGGATCGATTGTGGGTGAGCGGTTCGTGACCCACCCGACCGTTCGGAAGGTATGCTTCACCGGCTCGACGGGGGTCGGTAAACGCATCATGGCTGGCTGCGCCGACCAAGTGAAGCGCGTGACGCTCGAGCTTGGCGGTAAGAGCGCCAACATCGTGTTTGCGGACGCCGACCTAGCTAAGGCCGCGGCAGCTGCGCCGTCCGCAGTGTTCGACAATGCTGGGCAGGATTGCTGCGCCCGCTCTCGCATCCTTGTGGAGCGCTCCGCCTACGACGAGTTCGTATCGCTGCTCGAACCGGCCGTGCAGGGCGTCAAGGTACTCGACCCCTCTGATCGCTCCAGCGAAATGGGCCCCCTCATTTCGGCGGCACAGAAGGCCACCGTGCAGGGCTACGTCGACGACGTTGAGGTAGCTTTTTCCGGCTCGCGCCCCGACGGCCCCGGGTTTTGGTTCGCACCGACGGTCGTCTTGACGGACGATCCAAGCGAGCGCATCTGGCGCGATGAGGTGTTCGGTCCGGTCGTGGCGGTGATGCCCTTTGACGACGAGGCGCAGGCAGTTCAACTCGCCAACGACACCGAGTTTGGTTTGTCCGGGTCGATTTTCACGCGGGACGTCGGTCGGGCGCTGCGAGTATCGCGCGCCGTCGAGGCCGGAAACCTGAGCATCAACTCTCATTCGGCCGTGCGCTACTGGACACCGTTCGGCGGGTTCAAGCAATCCGGTCTGGGCCGCGAGCTCGGTCCCGACGCGCCCCACTCGTTCACTGAGGTCAAGAACGTCTTCATCAGTAACGAGTAGTTGGACCCCACCGGCGAGCGGAAGTTGGCGTTCGCCCCTCACGCAACCGTCTCCCCATTATTGGATGATCATCGAAAAGGAAGTGGAAGTCATGGCAGGACGCATCGAAGGCAAGGTCGCCGTCGTTACCGGGGGTTGCTCCGGCATCGGCCTTGCGGTCGTGCAGAGGTTCGCTGCAGAGGGCGCGAAGGTGGTCATCGGCGACGTCGACGACGTAAAGGGGCCCACGATCGCTGAGCAGGTCGGCGGCACCTACGTGCACGTGGACGTTACAGACAAGCGGCAAGTCGACGCACTGTTCAAGACGGCGTTCACCACCTACGGATCGGTGGACATCGCGTTTAACAACGCCGGGATCTCGCCGCCGGAGGACGCCTCGATCCTCGACACCGAACTGGAGGCGTGGAAGCGGGTCCAGGAGGTCAATCTGACCAGCGTTTACCTGTGCTGCAAGGCCGCGCTGCCCTACATGCTCGAGCAGAAAAGCGGCTCCATCATCAACACCGCCTCGTTCGTCGCCGTGATGGGTGCGGCTACGTCGCAGATCTCGTACTCGGCGTCGAAGGGCGGTGTGCTGTCGATGTCGCGCGAATTGGGTGTGCAATTCGCTCGCGAGGGCGTGAGAGTTAACGCGCTGTGTCCAGGACCGGTCAACACGCCCTTGCTGCAGGAACTGTTCGCAACGGACCCGGAGCGTGCCCAGCGCCGACTGGTACACGTTCCGCTCGGCCGGTTTGCTGAGCCCGCGGAGATGGCCAATGCTGTTTTGTTCTTGGCCTCCGACGAGTCAAGCTTTATCACCGCCTCTACCTTCTTGGTGGACGGCGGCATTTCAGGCGCCTACGTTACCCCTGTGTGATGCACCCGGTCATCGGCATATCTGCCGCTCGTGAAACCTCGCAATGGGGGGTGTGGGACGAAGTAGCGGACGTTCTGCCCGCAAGCTATTCGCAGTCTGTGGAACGGGCTGGCGGGGCGCCAGTGCTGCTCCCGCCGAGCGTCCCGCGGGTAGCCGCATCGGTGGTACGTCGGCTGGACGGGCTCGTGATCGCCGGGGGCCCCGACGTGCAGCCGATGAGGTACGGGGAACGGCCGCACGAGCGGACTATGGGCTGGCGCGAGGACCGTGACGCGTGGGAGCTCGCCCTCCTCGACGAAGCCGCCAGGATCAACCTGCCCGTGCTAGGCATCTGCCGAGGCATGCAACTCATGGCGGTGCACGCTGGGGGAGTGCTTGAACAGCATGTGCCTGACCGCGTCGGCTCACAGCAGCACTCGCCGGGTGGGAACTCGTACGGCGACATCGCGGTTGACATCGTTGTCGCCAGCCGACTGGCTCGAGCTATAGGGGCGCGGGGCGCCGTGAGGTGTCACCACCATCAAGCGGTCAGCGCCCATCCGGGCTTCGAACCAGTCGCCTGGGCCGCCGACGGAACCCTGGAGGCGATGGAGGACCCGCAACACCCGTTCCGGCTTGCAGTGCAATGGCACCCGGAGACCCAGGAGGACGCGGGCTTGTTCAGGGCATTGGTCGCAGCCGCGGCGGCGGCTCCTTGATCGGCGTCCTGGTCGCGGTGCGTTCACTCGTCCAGCGAACCAGCTTGACGGGCCCCACGCGCCCTCCTCGCTCCACGGCTCGGCTGGTAGACGTTCGGTGTGCGGCTCAGACGATGGACGATGCTGCGGGAGCGCCGCCCTGCCACGTGAGACCTGCGTTAAGTATTTCCGGGAGCATTAGCGAGCGATGGCACCAAGGTCGCGACTATGGTGACCGAAATGAATGACGAGTCCGCCAACGAGGCCCTGCTCCGACCGGTGCGGTCGGGCAATGTCTTTGAAGAGACCGTCAACCGGCTATTGCAGCTGGTGTGGCTTGGCGTGTACGAGCCCGGTGACGCCCTGCCGCCCGAGCGGGAACTCGCAAGTAAACTGGGAGTGGGCAGGGACACCGTCCGGCAGGCGATCAAGTCACTATCGGACGCGGAATACTTCACCACCAAGCGCGGACGGTACGGAGGGACGTTTTTCGCAGACACGGTGCCGAGGCGCCACTCGACGGTGTCGAGACGTGTGTGGACGCCAGCGGACATTGCTGACCTGCTCGGCATGCGTGAAGTCCTCGAGGTTGGGGCCATCCGGTTGGCTTCGAGGCGAACCCTGACGGCTGTGGAGCGCGACGTGCTGTGGATGCGTCTCAGTGAGGTTGAGCAGGCCGGACCGGACGATTATCGAAGGCTGGACTCTCGCCTGCACCTGACTTTTGCAGAACTGGCAGGGGTACGAACGTTGACCCCACTGTTAGCCGACAACCGTATGGCGCTCAACGAACTGCTCGATCAGATACCGCTGCTCGGCCCCAACATTGCGCACTCCAACCACCAGCACCGTGCCGCCGCGATGGCCGTGCTGACAGGCGACGAGTCAGGCGCAGCCGGAGCAATGCAAGAACACCTGTCGGGGACGGCGGCCCTTCTCCATGGGTTCCTGGACGGGGCGCCGACGCGCCAGGGCAACGAGGATCGCGACGCGACCGATCTTGTTGAGACCGGTCCCCATGGGCCGCCCGGGCTCCCCTCCTAACGCACCCTGTCGACGTGTCCTTACAGCTTGACCCACCAGGGTCGCGATACTTTCGCTGAGCTCCATCCCGTGGTCCGTTGACATCACTCGGTGCCACGACTACGTTCTAGACTTAGATAACTGAAGACTATTCGCCGCTTGAACCACAGCGGGAGAGTCCTTCCTCTACTCGAGGGGGGCGCCGAAGGAGCAACTCTCCCCGAGAATCTCTCAGGCCCCGTTACCGCTGTCGTGAGGCGAACTCTGGAAAGTCAGGACTAGTGTCCTGCACCCACGGTGCAAGTTGCCCACTCGGCAGCGAAGCTCTCAGGTTTTCCGATGACAGAGCGGGGAGGCCACCCACCAGGTGTCGCATTCGCGGCCCTAGGACCAGGAGCCTCTGCTATGACATCGTTGAGTGCAGACGACTACGACCGCGGTTTTGTTGGTCGTCACATCGGTATTGACGCCGAAAGTCGCGCCAAAATGCTCGCCGAGATCGGTTTTCCGGATCTGGACAGCTTGATCGACACGGCTGTCCCTGGGAAGATCCGCACCACCAGCGGTCTTCGTCTGCCGGAACCGGCCACGGAGGCCGAAGCGGCCGGAGAACTGGCGACCCTTGCGGGAAGCAATGTCGTTTCGGTGCCAATGATCGGTCTCGGCTATTACCCATCGCTTACCCCAGCGGTGATCCGGCGCAACGTGCTTGAGGATCCGGCCTGGTACACGGCCTACACCCCTTACCAACCCGAAGTCAGCCAAGGCCGACTTGAGGCGCTGCTGAACTTCCAGACGATGGTCGGCGATCTGACGGGTCTGCCCATGTCCAATGCCTCCCTTTTGGACGAGTCCACTGCAGTGGCGGAGGCCGTTATGGTCATGCGCCGCGGATCGACGTCAAAGTCCAGCAAGGTGCTGGTCGACACGGACACGTTGCCGCAAACCCTCGACATTCTTCGGACACGCGCCACGGCAGTTGGAGTGGAGGTCGTCGAAGTCGACGTTACCCAGCCGCTGCCGAAGGATGACTTCTTCGGCCTAGTTGTCTCCTACCCCGGCGCCTCCGGAGCGGTCCGTGACCACCGGCACCTCGTGCGCAGCGCGCAGGACCGCGGCGCCCTAGTCACCATCGCCGCCGACCTTCTGGCCCTGACCATGTTTCTCTCGCCGGGAGAGTGCGGCGCCGATATTGCGGTCGGATCAACCCAGCGCTTCGGGGTGCCGTTGTTCTACGGTGGCCCTCACGCCGGTTACATCGCGGTGCGTGACGGGCTGCAACGTCACCTTCCCGGACGATTGGTAGGTGTCTCTCGGGACAGCGACGGGAAGCCCGCGTACCGCCTGTCGCTGCAAACGCGAGAGCAGCACATCCGTCGCGACAAGGCGACCTCCAACATCTGCACCGCCCAAGTGCTGCTGGCCGTCGTAGCTTCCATGTACGCGGTCTACCACGGCCCTGTCGGGCTGAGACGAATCGCGGAACGGGTCCACGCCCATGCCAACGCCATCGAAAGCGGGCTCCGAGAAGTTGGTATACCGGTCGTACATGGCGCTTACTTCGATACCTTGCTGGTGCGCGTCCCGGGCCATGCCGACGAGGTGCTCGCGGCCGCGGCCGCTAAGGGCCTGCGGCTGCGGGGGGTGGATTCCGACCACGTCGGAGTCAGTTGCTCCGAGATCACCACCAGCTCACACGTGGACCTGGTACTTGAGGCGTTCAGCACCCTTGAGCAGGTCGACGTGATGGATCAGCGGAAACCCGATGCCATGCCCTCGACGCTGCGGCGCGAGAGTCCGTTCCTCACGCATCAGGTTTTCCACAGCTATCGTTCAGAGACCGAGATGCTGCGGTACCTACGTCGCCTTTCGGCTCGCGACTTTGCGCTGGACCGAGGCATGATTCCGCTGGGTTCATGCACTATGAAACTGAATGCGACGACCGAGATGGAGCCGATAAGCTTGCCCGGCTTCGCGAACTTGCATCCGTTCGCCCCCGCCGAGGACGCCTCCGGATACACCGAGCTTGTGCGCCAATTGGAGGGGTGGTTGGCCGAAATTACCGGTTATGCCGCGGTGTCAATTCAGCCCAACGCCGGCTCGCAGGGGGAGTTAGCGGGACTTTTGGCCATTAGGGGTTGGCACCGGGATCGCGGAGACGAGCAGCGAGATGTCTGCTTGATCCCTTCTAGCGCGCACGGGACGAATGCTGCGTCCGCGGTCTTGGCGGGGATGCGAGTCGTTGTTGTGGGTTCTCACGACGATGGCACGATCGACTTGGGGGAGCTGGAAAAAAAGTGTATTGAGCACACTGACAACCTGGCCGCCATCATGGTGACCTACCCGTCGACGCATGGTGTCTACGAGGACAGCATCACCCAGCTCTGCGACGTCGTGCACGCGCATGGGGGACAGGTGTACGTGGATGGGGCAAATCTCAACGCCCTACTTGGTATCGCCAAGCCCGGCGAGTTCGGAGGCGACGTCTCCCACCTGAACCTGCATAAGACTTTTTGCATCCCCCATGGTGGAGGTGGACCCGGGGTCGGGCCGGTCGCGGTAGCGGAACACCTAGTTCCGTATATGCCGACCCACCCCTTACATCCAGACGCCGATCGTCGCGGGAACCACGGAAGCATCAGCGCTGCTCCCTACGGGTCAGCCGGGATCCTTCCCATCCCGTGGGCGTACATCCGGATGATGGGTGGCTCCGGCTTAACCGAGTGCAGTCACGTTGCCGTGCTGAACGCGAACTATGTCGCCCATCGACTGGCGTCACACTTCCCAATTCTGTTCACCGGCGAAGATGGGTTGGTCGCACACGAGTGCATCGTCGACATCCGACCAGCCACTGCGAAGACCGGGGTCACCGTCGAGGATGTCGCCAAACGGCTGATCGACTACGGCTTCCACGCCCCCACGATGTCTTTCCCGGTCGCGGGCACGCTGATGATCGAGCCGACCGAGTCTGAGAGCCTCGCGGAGATCGACCGGTTCTGTGATGCGATGATCGCAATTGCAGCCGAGATAAAGCAGGTAGCCGCGGGCACTTGGTCGGTGGAGGAGAGTCCGCTGCGCCACGCGCCCCACACCTTGGCGGATCTCGTGGGTCAATGGGGGCGCTCGTACCCGAGAACAGTCGGCGCGTTCCCGGCCGGTGTGGATCCCGACAAGTACTGGCCTCCCGTGGGGCGCATCGAGAACGCGCATGGTGACAGGAACCTCGTCTGCTCTTGCCCGCCCCCTGAAGCGTTTGCCGCTGTGGGACCACAGGGAGCTTCGGCATGACGTCGCCTCTAGCGGCAAGGACCACACCGCTGCATGACATTCATCGGCAACTCGGCGCGACGCTTACAGACTTCGCCGGCTGGTCTATGCCGCTGAAGTACACGTCTGAAGTCGCAGAACACCACGCGGTCAGACGCGCGGCGGGGATGTTCGATCTGTCCCACATGGGTGAACTCGAGTTGAGTGGCCCCGAGGCCGGAGCCGCCCTCGACTACGCCTTGGTCAGTATGCCGTCACGGATGCAGGTTGGTCAGGCCCGCTACTCCATGCTGGTTTCCGCCAACGGCGGCATCCTCGACGACCTCATCGTGTACCGACTCACTCAAGAGAAGTTCATGGTTGTGGCCAATGCCGCCAATGTGCGAAGGGTGTACGAGGAACTGGTGGCACGGGCAAGCGGTTACACGAGCGAGGTTCGCGACGCCTCCGCGGAGTGGGGCCTGATCGCGGTCCAGGGGCCCTCGTCGGCGCTGATTGTCGCCGAGGCGACCGGGGATGACGTGTCGGGTCTCACCTATTACTCGGTCGCTGGAGCCAGGGTGGGCAAGCATGATGTGCTGCTGGCCCGTACCGGGTATACCGGCGAGGACGGCTTCGAGGTGTACTGCGCGGCGGACGCCGCCGTTGAGGTCTGGTCGGAGTTCGCCGTTCTGGGCAGCCCGCATGGGCTGGTCCCCGCTGGACTTGCCTGCCGTGACTCCCTTCGGCTCGAGGCGGGTATGCCACTTTATGGTCAGGAGCTGACCTCTCAATTAACTCCGTTTGACGTCGGTCTCGGCAAGGTGGTCGTGCACGACAAGCCCGCCGGCAGTGTCGGTGCTGCGGCGCTCTTAGAAGCCCGTGACGTCGACCGCGCTCGCCGTCTGATCGGTCTGGCTAGTGTCGGGAGGCGCGCACCGCGAACCGGACATGCCGTGCTCCGGCCCGGCACCGGTGAGCGAATTGGGACCGTTACCAGCGGTGTCCCGTCCCCGACCCTCGGGCATGCGGTCGCCATGGCAATCGTCGACGCAGACGACGTAGAACCAGGCACCAAACTTGAAATCGACGTCCGCGGGCGGACCGAGCAGGTCGAAGTAGTCAAGCTTCCGTTCTACCGACGCCACCGCTGATGCGCGGGTCGTGGCACGAACCCACCCGGGCAGACAACTACTAGCTTGCAGGAGATTCCTATGACCATCCCAACTGACCTCAGCTACACCGACCAGCACGAGTGGCTCAAGGTCGACGGCGACAACGCGCGCGTCGGAGTGACCGCTTACGCATCCGAAGCCCTCGGCGACGTCGTGTTCATCGAGCTCCCGGCCATCGGCAGCAAACTTTCTGCTGGCGAGCCCTGCGGCGAGCTTGAATCCACAAAGTCCGTCAGCGATCTCTTTTCTCCTGCTAACGGAGAAGTTGTCGAGATCAACCAGGCGGTCGTGGACAACCCGCAACTGCTCAACGACGACCCGTTTGGTACCGGATGGCTTTTCGTCATGCGCTTAGAGGGCGAAGCCCCGCTGCTGGATGCTACGGCCTACGCCAAACTTACGACCGAGGGCTGAGATGACCATGCTTAACGAGTCTTTGGCGTCCTACGACCCGGAAGTTCACGCCGCGATCCGAGCGGAACTAGACCGTCAGCAGTCCACCCTGGAACTCATCGCAAGCGAGAATTTCGCACCCGTTGCGGTGATGGAGGCTCAGGGGTCGGTCCTGACGAACAAGTACGCGGAAGGCTACCCCGGACGGCGTTACTACGGGGGATGCGAGCACGTCGACACCATCGAGCAGCTCGCCATCTCGAGAGTAAAGGAGCTGTTCGGCGCGGAGCACGCCAACGTTCAGCCCCATTCTGGCGCCCAGGCTAACGCCGCCACCATGGCCGCCCTGCTCCAGCCGGGTGACACCATCCTCGGTCTGGACCTGGCACATGGCGGACACCTCACTCACGGCATGCGCCTCAACTTCTCAGGCAAGCTGTACAACGTCGCGGCCTATCACGTCGACGACACCACCTACCGCGTGGACATGGAGGAAGTACAGCGATTGGCGGTCGAACATCGGCCGAAACTGATCGTAGCCGGTTGGTCGGCCTACCCGCGCCACCTGGACTTCGCCCATTTCCGCAAGATCGCCGATGAGGTGGACGCGTACCTCATGGTCGACATGGCCCACTTCGCCGGCCTCGTCGCGGCTGGCCAGCATCCCAACCCCACGCCTTTTGCTGATGTCGTGACCACCACCACCCACAAGACGCTCGGCGGGCCCCGCGGTGGTGTCATTCTCACGAATCGTGCGGATCTGGCAAAGAAACTCAACAGCGCCGTATTCCCCGGCCAACAAGGTGGGCCTCTTGAGCACGTGATCGCGGCGAAGGCCGTGGGTTTCAGAATGGCCGCGTCGCCAGAGTTCCGCGACCGACAGATCCGCACCCTGCTGGGGGCAAGCATCATTGCCGATCGGCTGGCTGCTCCAGGCATGGCAGAGGCCGGGGTATCGGTGCTCACAGGAGGCACCGAGGTCCACCTGGTGCTGGTAGACCTTCGTGAGTCGGAGCTCAACGGTCAGGAGGCCGAGAACCGGCTCCATTCAATTGGACTCACTGTGAACCGGAACGCCGTGCCATTCGATCCCCGCCCGCCGATGGTCACCTCGGGGTTGCGTATCGGCACCCCGGCGCTCGCTACGCGGGGGTTCACGGAGCAGGACTTCGCGGAGGTCGGTGACATCATCGCCGAGTCGCTGGTGCCAGCGTTCGACGACAAGGTGGCGAACCGGTTACGTGACCGCGTAATCAACCTAGCGGCCGCTCGACCGCTGTACCCGGAGCTCTAGGATGACTAGCGCAACTATGAACCTCCCGCCGGAGGGGCGTAAGTTGCTGCGGCTCGAGGTACGCAACTCCGAGACCCCGATCGAGCGCAAGCCGGAGTGGATCAAGACCCGGGCGAAGATGGGACCGGAATACACCGCGCTGCAGAGCCTGGTGAAGTCCGAGGGCCTGCACACGGTGTGCCAGTCCGCGGGCTGTCCCAACATCTTCGAGTGCTGGGAGGACAAGGAAGCCACCTTCCTCATCGGTGGCGACCAGTGCACCCGCCGCTGCGACTTCTGCCAGATCGACACCGGCAAGCCGCAGCCCCTCGACCGTGACGAGCCCCGCCGCGTCGCCGAGTCGGTGCAGAAGATGGAGCTGAAGTACGCCACCATCACCGGGGTCGCGCGCGACGATCTGCCCGACGGTGGCGCCTGGCTCTACGCCGAGACGGTCCGCGCGATCCACGAGCTCAACCCTGGCACCGGCGTGGAGAACCTCATCCCCGACTTCAACGGTGAGCCGCACCTCCTGCGCGAGGTCTTCGAGTCCCGTCCCGAGGTGCTCGCGCACAACGTCGAGACCGTCCCCCGCATCTTCAAGCGCATCCGTCCGGCGTTCCGCTACGAGCGCTCCCTCGACGTCATCACCCAGGCACGCGACTTCGGACTGGTGACCAAGTCCAACCTCATCCTCGGCATGGGCGAGACCCGCGAGGAGGTCAGCCAGGCGTTGCGCGACCTCCACGAGGCGGGGTGCGAGCTGATCACCATCACCCAGTACCTCCGCCCCTCGCTGCGCCACCACCCCGTCGAGCGGTGGGTCAAGCCCCAGGAGTTCGTGGAGCTCAAGGACGAGGCCGACCAGATCGGGTTCTCCGGCGCCCTGTCCGGTCCGCTGGTCCGCTCGTCCTACCGTGCGGGTCGCCTGTACAACTTGGCCATGAACCGGAGGAACCATCGATGACACTCAGTGCGTTCGACCTCTTCTCCATCGGAATCGGACCTTCGTCCTCACACACGGTCGGCCCTATGCGCGCCGCCAAACGTTTCGTCGATGATCTTGTGGCCACGGGGACGTTGGGTGACGTCAGGCGAGTACGGGCCCAGTTGTTTGGTTCTCTCGGGGCCACTGGTCGCGGCCACGGCTCGCCTAAGGCCGTCATCCTGGGTTTGGAGGGTGAAGACCCGGCCGAGGTGGACACAGATACCGTTGATGCCCGAGTCGCCCGCAACAACGCCGACGGGGTGATCACGCTTGCCGGCACGCACAAGGTCGGGTTCAATTCCAAGACAGATTTGGTGCTGCACCGACGCAAGTCACTGCCTGCGCATCCCAACGGAATGACCTTCGAGGCCTACGACGCTGGCGGGTTCATCGTGGCCGAACGCTCGTACTACTCCGTGGGCGGCGGCTTCGTCGTCGACGAAAGCGCAACAGGCGCCGACCGCCTGGTGCCAGATTCGACCCCTGTCCGCTTTCCCTTCACCACCGGCCGGGAGCTCCTGTCCATCTGCGCCCGTGAGGGTCTGAGCATCAGCGACGTGATGCTGGCCAACGAGCTGGCGTGGCGCACCGAGGCGCAGATCCGACAGGGTCTACTTCATTTGTGGTCGGTAATGGCGGCTTGTGTGGAGACAGGGTGCCGCCGAGAGGGCGTCCTCCCCGGCGGGCTCAACGTGCCCCGGAGAGCACCAGAACTATACCGCGACCTCACGAGCGGGCGGGGATCCGATGACCCCTTGAGGGTCATGGATTGGGTGAACTTATTCGCGTTGGCCGTGAACGAAGAAAACGCATCCGGCGGACGCATTGTCACCGCACCGACTAACGGCGCGGCGGGGATTGTCCCGGCTGTGCTGCACTATTACGTGCGGTTCGTGCCCGGCGCGGACGACGATGGGATCGTGCGTTTCCTGCTCACAGCTGCGGCCGTCGGCATCCTTTTCAAAGAGAATGCGTCTATATCAGGGGCCGAGGTCGGCTGCCAGGGCGAGGTCGGATCGGCCTGCTCCATGGCTGCTGGGGCCCTGTGTGAAGCGCTGGGCGGAACTCCTGAACAAGTAGAAAATGCCGCCGAAATCGGCATCGAGCACAATCTAGGACTGACTTGTGACCCCATCGGCGGCCTGGTGCAGATCCCGTGCATTGAGCGCAATGCGATCGCCTCGGTCAAGGCCATCAACGCGGCACGGCTAGCTTTGGGCGGAGACGGTTCGCACAAGGTGAGCCTCGACAAGGCAATCCGGACGATGCGCGACACCGGCCGCGACATGCTCTCTAAGTACAAGGAGACCTCGCGTGGCGGCCTCGCCGTCAACCTGATCGAATGCTAACAAGCCTCAGTGAACACCGACGGCGCTTGAGGCCACCAACGGTTGCGTCGACCTGCCTGCGGAATCGGAACTAGGGGGTGCGCTCTCCCCTGCGATGCAGAGCACGTTCCTGCTCAGTGTGGCTCAGGATCGATTCCACCTCAGCACGAGCCCGCACGATATGAAGCATCATCGCGTCAGCTGCAGCTGGTGGTTCGCGTCGCTCGATAGCCTGCAGTACGGCGGCGTGGTCATGGATGGACGATCGCTGCAGCGGTGTAAATGAGCGCCGATCAAGCGTGGAGAAGGCTACCGCTCGGGCGTCTTCGATGGCTTGTCGGAGGAGGTGATTGCCGCTCATTCGCGCGACGGTCAGGTGAAATTTCGAGTCTGCCCGGCGGAAACTGTGTACGTCAGTGCTTCTGGCCATAGCAGCCTGACAAGCGGTCAGCTCGTCGAGGTCCACTTCAAGGTGTCGTTCGGCGGCTAGTCGTGCGGCCGTGGACTCCAGCGCCAATCGCAACTCGAAGACCTCACGGACCCTTTCTTCATGTCCGGAATCTGCGCCTCGCAGACCGTCGATGTTGGGTGCCACGGTTGTCCCGCCGCTGCCACGTCTAGTCACCAACAAGCCCTCGCCCTGCAGGACTCGCAGCGCTTCTCGGACTGTCACCCGGGACACGCCCATACCCTGAGAAAGAGCTCGTTCGGCTGGAAGCCGATCTCCTGGAACAAGCAGCCCCAGGGTCAAGGCGCGCTGGATCCGCTCCACGACGGCCGCGTATGCGGGCGGCGTGTGAAGCGGGGCCACGAGGAAATCGTCATGTGACATCGCTTGCACCATACTCGTCCGACCCCTAAGGTCCCTTGGTATGCAAACCGCACCAAGGAAGCCGGGCTGATCCCGCTGACACGTTGGCGTCGAGTCCGGGGCCATTCCTCGAGCGGCGCCGCTTAGGACCTGTGGCACGTACCGCCACTATTTGCTCGTTGGCTATCCGTTATAGGGACTCGACGAAGTGCAGTCGCCTTCCAGGCCGCGTCGGGATCTGAATAGCCCCCAGGCAAGCCACGTCACTCGAAAGGACCCATGATGGAACCGACGAGGCAACTCGATGTCGTGGTCGTGGGTGCAGGATTCTCGGGGCTGTACATGCTGCACCGGCTACGTGCGCTCGGTATGAGCGTCCAGGTTATCGAACGTGCGCACGACGTTGGGGGGACCTGGTATTGGAATCGATACCCCGGTGCCCGTTGCGACATCGAGAGCATTGACTACTGCTACTCCTTTGACGACGAACTTGTTCAGGAGTGGCGTTGGAGCGAGCGGTACGCTGCCCAACCCGAAATTCTCAGCTACCTCGAGCACGTCGCGGACAGGTTCGACCTACGCCGACAGATCTCTTTCAACACCAGTGTCGTGTCGACTACATGGGATGAGGCGCAACGTGCGTGGCTCGTCACCTGCGACAACGCCGAGACACTGGTAGCGACCTACGTCGTCATGGCGACCGGCAACCTGTCGTCCGTCAAGCAGCCACAGGTTCTGGGGCTCGAAGAGTTCGCGGGGGAGTGGTTCCACACCGGCCGCTGGCCGCACCGGCCGGTGGACTTGACCGGAAAGCGGGTCGCCGTCGTAGGAACGGGTTCGTCGGGGATCCAGACCATCCCCCAGGTCGCCAAGGACGCCGACCAGTTGTACGTTCTCCAACGGACACCGAATTACAGCATGCCGGCGCACAACCGTTCACTGCGAGACGATGAGTGGCGTGAACTGACTGCGGACTGGCGTGAACGGCGCACCGTTTGCGAACTCTCCGAGAGCGGCGTGCCGGTGGACTCGCCAGACAGGTCCACGGCGCAGGCCACCCCCGAGGAGCGCCGGCAGCGGTTTGAGGAGGGCTGGCAGCGGGGAGGTATCAGCGCACTGTCCTCGGGTTTCACTGACTTCTTCACCAGTGAGGAGGCGAACAAAGTCGCGCAGGACTTCGCTCGGGCGAAGATCCGCTCAGTAGTCCGCAATCAGGACGTGGCGACACTCCTGTGTCCCAGCCACCACATCGGCACGAAGCGCACCTGTACCGACATCGGATACTTCGAGGCCTACAACCGCGACAATGTCGAACTTGTGGACATCCGCTCCAACCCGTTGGTCAAGATCACCACGTCGGGCATCCAGCTTCGTGACCGACAGATCGACGTCGACACCATCATCTTCGCGATCGGCTTCGACGCCATCACCGGCGCGCTGACGGAAATCGAGATTCGCGGCGTCGGGGGCCACCTCCTCACAGACAAGTGGGCCCACGGGCCGCGCACCTACCTCGGCATCCAGACCGCCGGATTCCCCAACTTGTTCATGATCACTGGCCCGGGCAGCCCCTCAGTCCTGAGCAACATGGTGGTGTCCATCGAGCAGCACGTGGACTGGATCACGGACTGCCTAAACCACTTGAGCCAGAACGGCATCAACCGCATCGAAGCGTCGGTGGACGCTGAGGACCAATGGGTGCAGCACGTCGCCGAACTCGCGGCCGACACCCTCTACCCCGAAGCCAACTCGTGGTACGTCGGAGCGAACATCCCCGGCAAGCCACGCACATTCATGCCGTACGTTGCCGGCTGCGGCCGGTACCGGCGCGAGGCCGAGGACGTCGCTGCCCGCGGCTACGCCGGCTTCATGTTAGGCGCCTCCAGTGCTGCCAAGAAGGAAGTCGACGCGTGATCAACCTCCAAGAAGAGTTGCAGAAGGACCCCGACCTGATCGCCTGCCTCGAGCGGCACGGAGTCCGCACCGTCATCGTGGGCGGATGCGACACCCATGGCGTAATGCGCGGCAAGCGAATGCCGACCGGTCAATTGTCCCGCATGCTTGAGCACGGTATGCCGCTCTGTGATGTTTTTTGGGTGATGCACGTCGACGAGTCCGGCCTTGTCGCCAAGCCAGAGGGAATCAACGGGTACTTCCCGACTGAGCGGCTTGGCTACCCCGACATCTTCGCCAAGATCGATCCGGCGACCTTGCGCCTAGAGCGTGTCTGTTAATGGTTGGCTCGGTGGGTCAGGATCACCATTCCGAGGAGGAAGCCGCCGAGGTAGGTGACGGCGTACTTGTCGTAGCGGGTGGCCAGTCC
>Ga0209476_10000428_pt1 | contig 28248 bp, 34 predicted proteins | sample KloWWTrecipitate_FD_187179 | JGI IMG/M metagenome (GOLD analysis project Ga0209476, IMG submission 187179) | Active sludge microbial communities from Klosterneuburg, Austria, studying microevolution and ecology of nitrifiers - Klosterneuburg... | ecosystem: Engineered > WWTP > Aerobic digester... | reverse complement strand
CGCAATTTGGGCGCTGTGACAACGGATTCGTTCCGGGTCGAAAGACCTGGCCGCCCGGGTGGTCCCGCGCGCCTGCCTGTCGGCGTAGCCGGTACCGTAGCCCTCCAGCCATCCGTGTTCAACGCATTTATGTTCTTGTTGCGCCCCTTCGCTCCGACTTTTCACGCCCCGTCGCGCTTATGTGGGAATCCCATTCCGCGCCCCGCACGGCGCCTAACAGGCAACCCCTCCCGGCCGGGTTTCTTCCATTGGCGGCGCACATGCCGCGTCTATCCCGCCTCGCCTATCTCCCACCGCCGCAGCGCCCGGATCGCCAGCGCGACCATCCCCACCGTCACCACCGCGGCCAGGATCGCCGCCGTCCCGGCTTCCAGGCGCGGGTCATACACCCGCCGCGGGGCATCGATCACGGTATCCGCTATCCCCAGCGTGTACTGCCGTATCGAGAGATAGCGCACCCCCGAAAACAGCCGCGTGACCACACCTTCCCAGATGAATGCATACAGCAGCCCAACAATCAGCGCCCGGCTCGTCGCGATACTCAGCCACACGAACGCCGCGCAATACACCAGCGATCCCGCTACCACGGCCAGCGCGAAGCCCGCGACGATCCCCTCTCGCGGCTCGCCCCGCAACACCAGCCCCGTGCCGATGATCGTTGGCACCAGCACCACCCCGGCCGTTGCCAGCCAGGCCACCAGGAGCTTTGAAAGGACAACCACCCGCCGCGAAACGGGCTTGCCCAGGATGTACACGGCCGTCCCGTCCTCGAACTCGGTGCCCAGTGCCGCGGTCCCGAAGATCAGCGCCGCAAGCGGCAGGAAAGTTCCCACAATCAGCCGCCCGTTCAATCCTGAAGCTGCCCAGTGCCGCGCGTCATCGGCGTCGCTCAGCCGGTACGCCCCGGCAATGAGCACCGGCACCAGGGCGAAGAGCAACATCAGGACCGTCCGCTTCTGGCCCAGGAGCTGCCGCGCCGTCAACCCGATGATCGTCCCGTTCATCGCTTCACCAGGTACGAGAACACGCTCTCCAGCGATTCGTCGGTCGGTCGCAGCTCGTACAGCGAGACTGCCACCTCGCGTGCCACGCCGGGCAGAGCCAGTGTGAACGCTGCAAACTCCGCCGTCCTCACCTGCACCATCCCATCGTGCAGCTCTACCCCGTAGACCGCCGGGTTCGCCACCAGCGCCGAGGCCAGTGCGCGGTTATCGCTCGAACGCAGAAGGAAGGTGTGCGGCCGGTCCGTCATCAGCTTCCGGATCTCCCGGAAATCGCCGGATGCGGCCAGCCGTCCCGCCACGATCACCAGCACATCTTCCGCCAGCCGCTCCACCTCTTCCAGGATGTGCGATGAGAACAGGATTGTTCGTCCCCGTTCTGCCAGCTCGCGCAGCATCTCCATCATCTGCAGCCGCTGGCGGGGATCGGCCCCATTGAACGGCTCATCCAGCAACAGAATCTCCGGCTCGTGAACCAGCGCCGCCGCGATCTTCACCCGCTGCTTCATCCCCTTCGAATACCCGCCGGTGGCTCGATCCGCCGCGCCCTCCAGCTCTACCACCTTGATCGCCTGCCGCGCTGCGTCCTCCGGGTTAGGCAGCTTGTGGAGTTTCGCGGCCAGGAGCACAAACTCGAACCCGGTCAGGAACGGGTAGACCGCCTCGCGTTCGGGCACCAGGCCCACCCGCGCATACATCCCCGGGTTCTGCCACGCGGGCTCGCCGCACACTCGCACCTCTCCGGATGATGGCTTCAGGAATCCCGAGAGCATGTGCAACATCGTCGACTTGCCCGCCCCATTGGGCCCGAGCAGCCCCGTGATCCCGGCGTTCAGGGTGAACGAAATATCGTTCACCGCCACGATGTTCCCGTACCACCGCGAGACATTCACCACCTCGATCGCCGCCGGTCCACTCACGCAGCTATCCTCTCGAACCGCCGAAGCACCATCATCGTGCCACCCAATCCATATGCCAGCAGTGCCAGCGCATGGGCCCAGAGCAGGAACCCGGCCTCATCCTGCATCGATCCCGGCTCGGCTTCCACGCCAAAAATCCATAGCGTCGTCCCGTACACGAACTCGAACGGGGCGATGAAGACCGCCCAGTGCCCCGCCCCCCCAACTTCCGTCACCAGGATCCCCGCGATCGGCCACGTCACCAGGAACCAGGCCACCACCGCCACCGTGCCGTACGCCCGCCGCCCCGTCTGCGAAGCGATCGCCAACGACACCGCTCCGAGCCCAACACTGATCGCCACACCGCTCGCAACCGTTAGCGGGATGTCGAGCCAGTTATCGCCCACGTAATCCACCAGGTCGTTGCTGGCGAGCCCATTTCCGATTAGCAGCAGCGCCTGGGGCGCGAGTGTCAGCACCATCAGCGCTGTCGCGAACGCCGCCAGCTTGGCGAGCGCGTAATCTCTCCGCCGCAGGGCCCGCGAAAAGTAGAGCGAAAGCGTCCGTTGCCGCTGATCGCGCCCCGTGATCTCCGGCGCCACCGCCGCCGCGAACAGCGCCACCGGCACCTGCACAAAGCCGAAGTAGTTCTCCGGCCGGATCACTTCCACATTCTCCGATACGATCGCCGCCACGCCCAGCTGCACCAGCGCCGGCAGAAACGCAATCACCGTGATTGCGATCGGGATGATCTTGCTCGATGTTCGCCGCCCGATGCCAAACGCGCCCCGCAGCGTGTACAGATAGAGCGAGAGCACCGCGTAAGGGCGGCCCCGCCGCGCCCCCTCGTACCCCCGGTACCCGAGATCGTAGATATTCCCGCTGCGCGTCTCAGCTGGAGGCATGGACCACCCCGTGCTCTTCCCGCCGGAACAGGTCCTCCAGGTTCTGACGCCGCCTCTCCAGCCGAATCAGCCCGTACCCCAGGTCCGCGCACCCATCGCGGATCAGATCGTATATCCCCTCATCCCCCGCGAGCGCCACCAGGACCAGCCGGCCCTCCACCTCGGCACGCAGGCCCGCCTTCACGAGCCGCGCCGCGAGCCGCGCCGGCTCGCCCTCCACTTCCACCGCCAGCACCCCCGTGGCCGCCGTGAAATCGCCGATCGGCCCCTGCCGCAGCAGGTGCCCGCCATCGATCACCACCAGGTAGTCGCACACCCGCTCGATCTCGCCCAGCAGGTGAGATGCCATAACGATCGAGATCCCGAACTCCTTCCCTGTCCGCCGCACCAGGTCCAGCATCTCATCCCGCCCGGCCGGGTCCAGCCCGTTCGTCGGCTCATCCAGGAAGAGCACGCGCGGATCGTGCACCAGCGCCTGCGCCAGCTTCACCCGCTGCTTCATGCCCGTCGAATACCCACGGATCTCCCGGTACCGCTCCTCGAACAACCCTACGTGGCGCAGCGTCTCCGCCGTCCGCTCCCGCCCCGCCGCTCGCGGCAACCCGTTCACCTGTGCCATGTGCGTCACGAACTCGGTCGCGCTCACATCTCCCGGCAGGCAATCGTGCTCGGGCATATAGCCCACAAACTGCCGCAAGGCCGGCCCATCGCGCGCGACGTCCAAATCGAGCACGCTCGCGCTCCCGCTCGTCGGCTCGATCAGCCCGAGGAGAATCTTCAAGAACGTGCTCTTCCCGGCCCCGTTCGCGCCGACGAGCCCGATGACGCCCGGTTCGAGCACAAGGTCGAGTCCGTTCAGCGCCGTCACGCTGGCTCCGTACCGCTTCGTCAGTTGCCGCGTCTCAATTAGCGCCACCGTCGCATCCTAGCAGCCACTCCCCGTGTTTTCGAATCTACCGCACCACGAGAAGGTAAAGGAGAGCACCATTTCCTGCCCCGCTGAGTCTCCAGGTGGCCTCCGGGTCTGGCCATAAGCCCGCCTTGCGCCGATGGTACTTATCGATGCGTCACCTTCGTGTGCCCCGCTTCGAGGCTTCTCATGCCGTCCGCGTCCTGCTCGGCGCCACCTTCCTGGCAGGTCTCGGGGCCGTCATTATCTCCCGGCAACCGATCGGTTCTGGCGCCGAAGATCGCCCCCGCCAGGCCTCCGCCCTCTCGGGCCTCGCGCCAGCCGATTCGAGTTCGAGCCCCCACTCGCCCGCCGGTTCCGCTCCGGCCACCCAGCCCGTCAACGATGAAGGCGCCATCCTCAAGCCCGATCCTGCACTGTTCCCCGAAGTCGATGATGCGGCCACCGCCACGGATCGCTTCGCCATGCCCCTCCGCGAATGGAGCCGCGTGACCGACCGCTATGGCGCAACCAACCGCGGGCCGGGCCGCATTCACGGCGGCATCGATCTCGCCCTGGAGGGCCTCAGCCACTCCACCGTCTACTCCGCCTGCACGGGCACCGTTTCCGAGGCCACCTACTCGGGCGCCTACGGCCACCACGTCTTCATCGATTGCGGCAATGGCTGGTCCACCCTCTATGGCCACCTCAGCACCATCAACGTTGCCAAAGGCGACCGCGTCGATAACCAGGTTGCCATCGGCATCACCGGCTCCTCCGGCTTCTCCACTGGTGAGCACCTCCACTTCGAGATCCGCTGGAACGACACCCCCGTAAACCCCGAGGACTACCTCGATTTCAAAATCGCTCCCGGAACACCGCTCTCCGATGGCCCCATCTGGTTCCCCGGCATGAGCACCCCCGCCGATACCCCCACCATCACCCCGACGCCGACCGATACGCCGACCCCGACCAACACGCCGACCATCACCCCGACGCCCACCGTCACGCCGACGCCTACCTGGACCCCCACCCCCACGCGCACACCCAAGCCCCCGGCAAAGACGCCGACCCCTCTGCCCGTCGCTCACTAGTCCGCCCTTCACCCTTCGTCCTTCGCACTTCGTTACGCTGTACGGCGTACCACCACCGGGAGGACGCCCCTTGGCCCACACCCACGACCTCATCGTCATCGGCAACGGTTCCGCCGGCGACAACATCGCCCGCACCCTTGGCCGGCAGGGCCAGCGCGTTGCCGTTATCGAGCGTGCCCACCTTGGCGGCGAATGCCTCAACGATGGCTGCGTGCCCAGCAAGGCCCTCATCGACCTTTCGAAGCGCGCCGCCAATGAAGACCTGTCCTGGGATGAGGTGGTTGCCCGTATCCACGCCATCCAGCTCCTGGTGCGCGGCACCGACCCCAACGGCGGATTCGCCGCCGATGGCATAGACCTGGTCTGGGGCGATGCCCGCTTCCGCTCCCCGACCGAAGTAGAAGCCGACGGCCGCCTGCTCAGCGCTCCCAACGTGGTCATCGCCACCGGGACCGGCCCCGGCCTCCCGCCCATCCCCGGCCTTACCGAAGCGCGCCCTCAGACCAACCGCACCATCTTCACCCTCCCCCGTTTCCCCTCTCGCCTGGCGGTTCTCGGGGGAGGGCCCATTGGTCTCGAACTTGGCCAGGCCTTCAGCCGCCTCGGCGCCGAAGTCACCATCTTCGAAGCCCTCGAACGCATTGCCGCCACTGAGGACGCCGAGGTCTCGCTCGAACTCACGAAACTGTTCGAGCGAGAAGGCATCCGCGTTGAGACCGGCGCTTCAATCGAGCGCGTTGACCGCGCCGAGCGCGGCCGCCTCACCGTCGCCACCGCCCGCGGCCGCTTCGAGTTCGACGACATCCTGGTCGCCGCCGGGCGAACGCCCCAGGTGCCGGATGGCCTCGAGGAGCTCGGTCTCGACCGCGACCGGCGCGGCTTCATCACCATCTCCCCCTGCGGGAAGACGAACCTGGATGGGCTCTGGGCGGCCGGCGACATCACCGGGAAGTTCCAGTTCACCCACTACGCCGGTTACCAGGCCCACCACATCGCGAAGCACATCGAGTCCGGTGTCTGTGAACCGATCCCGGACACGCTCGTCCCCTGGGCCATCTTCACCGAACCGGAAATCGGCCACGCCGGCGTGACCGAACAGCAGGCACGGGACGCGGGCCGCAGTATCAAGGTGGCCCGGCTCGATGCGGCCGAGCTCGACTGGTTCCGCACCACCGGCAACCCGGACGGCTTCGCCAAAGTCATCGCCGATGCCGAAACCGGCGTGCTCCTCGGCGCGCACTTCATCTGCGCGCGCGGCAGCACGCTGGTCGGCGAGGCCTGCCTGGCGATCCAGCACAGCCTCACCGCCCGCCAGGTCGCCAGCACGATCCACCCCTACCCAACCGCCTCCGAGCTCTTCCGCTGGGCCTGCGCAAAGGCGGTCTAAGCCAGACCGCCCTGGTCCAATCCCTCTCGCCTACTGCCTCTCGCCTACCGCCTACAACGCGGCAAGCGCCCGGGCTATCCGCTCCCTCGCCTCGCTGGCAACCGCCCGGACGGCCTCGTCCTGGACGATACCCATCGCCGCGACGGGGTCCATCGCCTCTACCACCACGCCGCCCTCCGCGGTTTCGCGGACCACCACGTTGCAGGGCAGCAGCATCCCCACCTCCGGGTTCGCCGCAATCGCCCGGTGCGCCAGCGACGGGTTGCACGCCCCAAGGATGATGTACGGGCGCACGTCTTCACCGATCTTCGCCTTCAGCGTCGCCTTTACGTCGATCTCCGTCAGCACGCCGAAGCCCTGCTCCTTCAGCGCGGCCTTCACCCGCTCGATCGTCTCGGCATATCCCGTCGCCGATTCCGCCCGCAGTCCAAACGTCAGTTGTTCGATGGCAGTCATCCGCGTACCTCCAGTGCGATCCACAGTACCGGCTCGCGTGCGCCCGCGTCAGGGCCACCCGTCCGCGACCCGCGGGACGAACAGCACCGGCACGTCCAGCCCGCATCCGCTACGATGAAAAGATACCCCCGGGAGGTACCCCGTGAAAGCCGCCGTCTACTACGAAACCGGAGCCCCCTCCGTCTTCCGCTACGAAGAAGTCCCCGACCCGGTCTGCCACCCCGCCGGCGTCATTATCGAAATCCGCGCCATCGGCATCCAGGGGGGCGATACCCTCCACCGCCTGGCCGGTATCCTGGCCGCGCGGCCCCATATTGTGGGCTACCAGGCCGCCGGCATCATCCGCGAAGCCGGCCCGCGTGTCACCGATCGAAAGCCGGGGGACCGTGTCGTCGCCACCATGCCCCAGGGCTCCCACGCCGCTCTCGCCTCCGTTCCCGCCAATGCCACCTGGCTCATCCCTGATGGGCTGGATTTCGGCGTGGCCGCCTCCATCCCGATCGAGTTCGGCACCGCCCATGACTGCCTCTTCGAGTTCGGCCGGCTCAAGCCCGGCGAAACCGTCCTCGTCCAGGCGGGCGGCGGCGGAGTTGGCCTGGCCGCCATCCAGCTCGCAAAGCGCGCCGGCGCCACCGTCCTCGCCACCGCATCCACCGATGAGAAACTTGCCCGCCTGCGCGACTTCGGCCTCGATCACGGCATCAACTACGCCACCAGCGATTTCCCCGCACGCGTGCTCGAGATCACCGGTGGCCGCGGCGCCGACCTGGTTGTCGATTCCGTCGGCGGCAGAACACTCGAAGGAAGCGTCGCCTCGCTCGCCTATCGCGGCCGCATCAGCTGGGTAGGCAATGCCGGCCGCGAAGGCCGTCCCCCGAACCTCGCCGGCCTCAGCCAGAGGAACGCCTCGATTACCGGCATCTACCTCGGCGCCGAACTCAATGCCAACCCCGGCCGCTGCGCCCCGATGATCGCATCCCTCATCGGCGATGTCGCACGGGGAGACCTGAAGGTGGTCATCGACCGCACGTTCCCACTCAGCGAGGCCGCCGAAGCGCATACCTACGTGGAAAGCCGTGGCGCCTTCGGGAGGGTGCTCCTCATCCCCTGACGGGCGGGTGAACGGCCGCCCATGCTCGCACCATCAGCTCGCCTTCCCGGAGCCCGTGCAGCCGGGTACCGGCCGACGTGTAATGCGAAGGGTCGCCGGGGAGCCGTGTCCCATCCGGTTCCTCCGCGAACGGGAGGTGCGCGATGTGCAGGCGTGCGCAGACCGCTTCGATCCCGTCGCGATACAGCTTGTGACGGCGCCCACGATCTCTCTCGATGCGCGGCGGAACACTCTGCGGGGCTGGCCCCGGGCCGCGCACCGCGATCACGAGGTCCTCGTTGCGGCACAGTCTCTGGAGGATTGAGTCGAACCGCCCCACCACCTCCGCGGGTTCGAAGTAGTAGTCCACTCCGAGCACGCGCGTCGCGAAACTCCTGGTGGTTTCGGTCAGACGATGGTTGGCTGCCACCCGGGTCCCCGCTGTCCGGCGCGCCGCGCGGGCAGCGAAACGTCCCACCAGCGGGGCCCTTCGCTCAAGGCGGAGCGCGACAGAGCCAAAGACCGCCCAGTAGCCAGCCATGCAGACCATCACCAGGTCGGGCCGCTCTTCCTCCACCCAGCGGTCAACCAGTCCCGGGAGCTTCTCACCGGGCCAGATCGGCCGAAGGATGGTTTCCCACGGCTCCCCGGTAGCCTCTTCGAGCACCCGCTGAGCGATGACGTACTGGCGCTCAGCCTCCGGGATATCCGAACGTAGATCGTGGCTCAATGCCAGCCGCAGCACTTTCACCAGCAGAACCTATCGCGGTTCCACCCCACGGCCAACTCTCGCCGCCAGCTCCGCCAGCGCGAACAATCCCCCGGCGAGCCCGAGCAGGAAGAGCCCCGCCGGTGGCACCCCCGGGCCCGTCCGGCTCAGCCCAATACCGAGCGTCACGCCGGCAAGCGCCACCAGGTACCAGCCGCTCAACCCGTAGATCGGGTGCGTCCGATGCCGCGGCGCCAGCATGATCTGCCATGTGCCGGCCACCGCAACCGCCAGCACCAGCAGCCGCGCCAGCCAGAGCGCCGCACCGGCCGTGAGCGAAAGCTCCAGCGCCTGCAGCCTCCCCGCGTACCCCACCAGCCCGTACCCCGTGAATTCCGATCCGGCCAGCGGCCCGGGGCCATGCGCCCACGGCAGGAAGAAGCCGGCCACCGCCAGCGGCCCAACGCCGAGCCGCCCCGCTGCCAGCACGCCGCGCCATCCCCCTGCCATCGCTACTCCTCGATTGTGACAACCCCGGAGAGCCGGACCACGCCGCGCTCCTCGACCCAGTTGATGATAGCCCCGCCGAGCGCACGCTCCACGGCATCGAGCTCTTCTGGGATCCCGGGTGCCTCCTCCAGGCGCAGCAGCGCAGCCAGGTTGAAGAACCCGAACGTTCCAAGCGCCGTCGGCATCTGCGCCACCGCATCCCGGTACCGCTGCAGCTCTGCAAGGCTCGGATCGCCGCTCCCCATTTTCAGCACGCCCTCCACGGCCCCGGGTGTCCCGATTGCCAGGTACCCATCCTTGAAGGCGTATGCCAGCGGCTCGCCGTCTTCGTCCTCGGCGACCGTCATGTCCACGTTGCCGATCCGCGAGCGCGTGACCGGTCCAGCCGCGCCTTCGCGGATGATCTGCTCGATGACCGGCCGGGCCACGGCTTCATTCACCTCGGCCAGTACCACCACTTCGGGCTCGTCGGTGTTCCCCCGCGGGAACCACGCCGCCACCGCCGTCTCGCCTTCGAGCAGGGCAATCAGGTCCTCGATGCTCTCGATGCCCAGCTCCGCGCCTGCCTCTTCCAGCATCTCATCCAGCGAGTCGTACGGGCTGCTCTCCCGGAGCGCCTGGTCGATCTCGTCCCGGCTTTCATCCAGCATCGATTCCCACGTCTGCGCGATGCCCGTCGTGCTGAAGAAGATGGCCGTTTCGCCCGGGACCAGCGCCGCAAACCGCGTTGTCCGCGGCTCGATCATCCGCGAGACCTTCCCGCCATCGCCGATCGATGCTGCCTGGAATTCGAAGCCGCCCGCTTTCGCCCCGATCACCCAGGCCGCCGGCCGCATCACCATGTCCGACGCTCCCGATTGCTCCAGGGCCACCTTCAGGGCAGGGTCGTCCATCAGGAAGTCGCCAAACAGGCTGCTCGCATCCACGTACACGAAAGCCAGGAAGTTCCCGGTCAGCTCATCGCGCAGCCGCTTGAAGTCATCCACACTCGCCAGCGATGGGGTCCGCCCCTGGTGGACGTCGATTACCTCTTCGATGCTCTCCTCGTCGAACGCGATCACGAGGTGGTCATCGATGCGCGCCACGTACCCATCGAACCCCAGCGACAGGTACTCAACCCCGTGGTACTTCTCCTCATCGAACGATCCCATCTCGTCTTCGATGACGTCCATCGCCCGTTTGGCGTCCTTCGCGCGCAGGATCACCGCGCCGCTCGCCGAAACAGAGTCGATATCCAGCCCTTTTACATAGATAGCCGCATTGCCGCCCAGGAACGGCGCGATATCGTCGTCCCAGTCCAGCCCCGATTCCTCCGCACCGTCCTTCAGTTCATCTTCCGGGTTCTCCGCGCCAAGCCGCTCCGAGAGCTTGAAGGCCTCGACCCACTGGCTCGACGCCAGGTCCGTGTTGAGCGCCACGTACACGCCCGCATCAGCCGGCGCCAGCCCGGCCGACGTCAGGTTCACGTTTGATGCCCGGCTCGAAGTGAACAGGACTCCGGCGGCGACCACGGCGCCTGCCGCAGCGAGTGCCACCGTGATGATCAGCCCCTGCGGGCCACGCAGTAACGAAGGCATGGGTGCCCCCTCTTTCGCTCGATTACTCTCTACTATCGGTGCAAACGGACCGCGCCGACATTGGCTCAGCTCACACTCTGGCGGGATTCTTCCGCCTTATCCACGTTCGAAAACGAACAGCCCGTGCCCCTGCTCCAGCCGCTCGTAGCTCTGCACCAGGTTGCCGAGCATATCCAGCTGCGCGAGATATGGCCGCGTGCCGTACCGCGTTTCGAAATGGGGCCGCCGCCGTACCAGGTCGGCCTCGGCCGCCCGCCACATATTCGTCGCCTCGATGCTCATCTGGCGATGCCCCGCCAGCTTCCACCCATGGCTCTCCAGTTCGCCGATAAACGCCTCTACCCCGCCCCGCACATCCACCGGCACTTCGCAATCAAGGCAGAGCGTCGCATCTGGCGCCGCCAGCCGCGTCAGCTCGCCCAGCGGCACATCCGTATCCAGCACCCAGAGACTGTGGAACAGCCCATCCCGGAATGGCAGCCGTCGCGTATTGGCCGTCACCCAGTACACCTGGTCGCCCCCGTCCATCGCCCGCCCCGCCGCCAGGAAGTCGTGGTTCAGGTCGCACGCCACCGCGGTAGCACCCGTTTTCAGGGCGGCCATCCGTGCCGAGGCGCCGACGAATGCCCCGCAGTCGATCATCCGCCGCCCGGGGCCGAGCCTCGAACGTTCGAGGAGCCACTTCGTCGCATCGGCCCCGCCGATGTGGTTGTGCTCCCCGAGGACATCGATCCACCAGGCAGCGTATTCTTCCGCAAGTTGTTCAAGAGCGTTGGGCATCGCTACAGAGAGTAGGCAGGAACCCGGGAAGGGTGAAGCGCCACCCGCCCGTTCCACGGGTTTTCCCCTACTGAAAGCGTGGATATGGGCGTATATTTCCCGTAGAGGACTGGTGAACGGGGGACCGAACGTGCGCTTTCCGCTGCGCAGGCAACAGCAGGCCGAAACCGGCAGCTCTGGCGCGCCCGCCCCAATCCCGTTCCCCGCGGTGAGTGCGGCCCCGCCCATTCCCACATCCCCCGGCCAGGCGCCCCCCGCGCCCCCGCTCACCCTTCGCGGTCAGCTCAATGGCGCCGATGCACGCGCCGAGCGCCTCATCCGCCAGGTCCGCGATGATGTCGAACGCCTCCAGGACGCCTTCGGCGCCCTCGGCGCCGGGCACGCCGATCTGATGGAAGCCGATCCCGCGTCTATCACCGCCAACCCCGAAGCAGCCGCGGCCCTCGGTCCCGCCGTCCTGGTCCGTGCCATCGTCTCCTCCCAGCGCCAGAACCGCCGCCTCCGCAAGCAGCTCGCTCGCGCCCGCCAGCGCGAACGCGAGCTGACGTCCCGCCTCCTGCAGCTCGAAATCGATGACGCCGCCCGCCGGAGCCGCCTCGAGACCATCGAGGATGTCCTTGCCGCGCTCCACGGAAACCTCCAGGACCTCCGCGCCGAGCGCGCCTTCCTGCATAGCCTCACTCCCGGCATCGCGCAGCCCAACCGCCCCGGCCTGCCCCCCGGCGAGGCTCCCCGGTGACCGCCCTGCTGCCTCGGCGCCCCGCCACTCCGGCCGCCATCGCCATCGATGACGTTGGCGCCGAGATCCGCCGGCTTCGCGCCGAGGCCAGCGTCCGCGTCAGCGAAGTCGACCTCCTCGTCGCCGCCCTCCGCGATCACGTCCGCGACCTCCAGCGCGAGCGCGATTGGCTCCGCGGCGAACTCGAAGAGAGCCGCTCCCGCCATGCCCTCAGCGAAGCCTCCTGGCTCCACCGTGGCCTAAAGGGCGCACACTAGTCCCAATCCTCGTCCTCGAACTGCGATGGCGGAGTCCGGAACGCGCGCACCATCCGCTCCCCGTCCAGCACCCAGTAACGGTCCTCCAGCGCCTTCCGCACCGGCCTCAGCCGCTCGCTCGCGGCGATTTCCGCCGTGTGGTAGCCGTTCGTCTCCGCGTACATCGCCGCCCGTTCGATCATCCACACGTCCAGGAGGCGCCCCGAATAGCCGTCGCGCAGTCGCGGTTCATCAATTCGCGCCAGCCCGCCGCCCGCATCCCGGCAGGCCATCGCGCCTACCACCCGGTCGCCGTCAGCCGCCACGAACCACCCCGGCCGCGCGCCCTGCTCGAACACCCACGGGTCCTCCCCCGTTAGCTCGCCGATCGCCTCGGCGTCCGCCCGGCGCTGCTCGCGGACGGTCAGCAGCGGGAGCCGCCGCTCGACCACCAGTACCGGGTCGCCCGTCCCCGTATCCGTCTCCCGCCCGACAGGCAGGAAACCCGCACGCCCAAAGTACGCCGGGAGCGGCCAGCGATCGGGAACGCGCGCCCGCACCAGGCGGATACCCCGGTCCTGGGCGCCGCGCATTACCGCCTGGATCAGCGCCCGCCCGGCCCCCGGCGCGCCCCCAACCAGCAGGTCGAACCAGGTGATCCCGTCTTCATCCGCAAAGCGAACCGCGCCCGTGATTGCGCCGCTGATCTCCGCCACCAGGAACGCGTGCCCCGTCTGCACCATCCGCTCGATCTCCCCGCTTTCCCGCGGCGCGTTCCCGAGCCCCGAATGCCGGTAACACCCGGCCAGCCCGGCGGCATCCTCGGTTGTCGCAATCCTGAAAGTGAAGGCGGGCACCCCGCGAGTATAGGGCCATCCGGCATACCGGCCGCCGCTCAGCAGCCCCGCCCTACCACCAGATCTTGCTCTCCACGTCCTCCGGCTGGTCTTCCCAGTCGGTCGTCCACAGGTTCGATGAAAGGTACTTCCAGCCGCCATCGGCCAAAAGGCAGACGATGTGCTGCTCACCCTCCAGCCGGTCCGCCGCCTTCAGTGCCGCCCGGACGACGGCCCCACAGCTGATCCCCACGAAGAGGCCCTCGCGCTGGGTCAGATCCTTCGACATCGCAAAGCTGCTCTTGCTATCCACCACGATCTTCCCATCGAGCACCGACTCATCGAAGATCGGCGGGATGAACCCGTCCTCAAGCGCCCGCAACCCCTGGACCAGATCCCCGGGGTGCGGCGCCGCGGCGATGATCTTCACGCCGGGCTGGTTTTCCTTCAGGTAGCGCCCTGTCCCGGTGAGCGTCCCACCCGTCCCGAGGCCCGCAACGAACACCGTGGTCTGCGGCAGGTCGCGCAGGATCTCCGGCCCGGTCGTCTCGTAATGTGCCCGCGGGTTCGCCTCGTTGCCGTACTGGTAGGGGAAGTAATACATCCCGGGATTCTCCGCCACGATCTCCTTCGCCCGCGCGATCGAGCCGTTCGAGCCGAGATCCCCCGGCGTGTAGATGATCTCCGCGCCGTACGCCTTGAGCAGGAACGTCCGCTCCTCGCTCACGCTTTCTGGCATCACGCAGACTACGTGGTAGCCCTTCACCCGGCCGATCATCGCCAGCCCGATCCCCGTATTCCCGGATGTCGGCTCCAGGATCGTCGCCCCGGGCCTCAGCTCGCCGCTCCGTTCGCCCGCCTCGATCATGTACTTCGCGATCCGGTCCTTCACCGAGCCAGTCGGGTTCTGACCTTCGAGCTTCGCGTAGATATGCACATCCGGCCGGGGCGCGAGCGTTTGCAGCTCCACCAGCGGCGTATTGCCAATCAGTTCCAGGATCGAGCTATACAGCGCCATCGGTTCGTCCTCGCCACCGCGTCACCATCACCGCACCCTGGCTCATGCGCCCCCGGCCAGGGCCGGCAACACATCGAGGACGTCGCCGGTCTTGATCGGCGTCTCCACACTGCCCGTGTAGCGGATGTCTTCATCGTTCAGGTAGATGTTCACGAACCGGTGGGGCTTGCCATCGGGGCCGTACACCTGCGTCTTGAAACCCGGGTAGCGCGATTCGATATCCTCGAACAACTCCGCCACCGTGCTCCCGGTCGCCTCGATCGATTTCTTACCCCCGGTAACCTTTTGCAGGACAGCGGTAACGCGAACATTCACGGTTGGGGCCATCGCACTCGTCATCAGTAAGGGTCTCCTTCATGGGCGGCATGGAGCGCCCGGGTTGGTTCGGTCTTCGCGCGCATCCGCCTGGAGCCAGGCGGATGCCGCAATCTTCCCGGCCTTAGCCGCCGGTTGGGTTATCGCGATGCGGAATCGGCGAGCCGCAGAACTGCTCGTAGTCGATCAGCTCGTGGATCGTCGGGTTATCGCCGCACAGCGGGCACTCCGGGTCGCGCCGCACTTTCACAATCCGGAACTCGAGTGTCAGTGCATCGTACAGGAGTAGCCGGTTCACCAGCGGTTCGCCAGTCTCCAGCACGAGCTTCAACACTTCCGTCGCCTGGATGCTTCCGATCGTCGCGCACATCGCGCCGAGCACGCCCGCCTCCGCGCAGCTCGGCACCATCCCCGGCGGCGGTGGCGCTGGATAGAGGCAGCGGTAGCATCCCTTCCCGGGGATGTACGTGGTCGCCTGCCCGTCGAACATCAGGATCGAACCATCCACCAGCGGCTTCTTCAGCAGGTAGGCAGCGTCGTTCACCAGGTACCGCGTCGCGAAGTTGTCCGCTCCGTTCACCACGATGTCGTACTGCCCGATGATCTCGAAGGCGTTGTCACTCGTGATTGGAGTCTCGTGGACCACCACGTCGATGTTCGGATTGTGGGCCAGCAGGGTCTCCCGCGCCGAAACCACTTTCGGTTTCCCGATGTCATCCGTCTGGTGAAGGATCTGCCGCTGCAGGTTTGTCCGGTCCACCACATCGAAATCCACGATCCCGATCTTCCCCACGCCAGCCAGCGCAAGGTACAGCGCAACCGGCGACCCGAGCCCGCCCGCCCCGATGATCAGCGCGCTCGATTCGATGATCTTGCGCTGCCCCGAACTCCCTACCTGCGGCATGATCAGGTGGCGGCTGTAGCGTTCCACCATCTCCGGCGTCATTGCCGTCGGCGCCCCACCGGCCAGCGCCGGGATTACCGCGACCTCATCACCGTCCTTCAGTGCCGTCGATTCGCCATCCAGGTTTTCGATCTCTACCTGGTTCACATAAATGTTGATGTGCCGGGCGCGCCCCCCGCTGTTATCAACCACCTGCGCCTTGAACCCCGGGAACTGCGCATCCAGGTCATCAAGCAGCGCCGAGACGGTGCCGCCCTGCGCCTTCACGCTCGCACGGTTGCCCACCAGGTGGCGGAACGGAGTCGGGATATAAACACTCACTGACATTGGAGCCCTCCTTCGGCGGCGGTCAGCACAAACATCGTTGCACAACGAAACGGACAGTGCGCGGATCGACGGAGTCACCTACATGTTGACACTCAGGTAGCGCTCCCCCGTATCGCAGATCACCGTTACCACCGTCTTCCCGGGGCCCAGCCGCTCGGCCACCTTGCGCGCCGCGAAGACATTCGCCCCGGCCGAAATCCCCGCCAGGATCCCCTCCTCGCGGGCCAAACGCCGCGTCCATGCGATGGCGTCCTTGTCTTCCACCCGCAGGATTTCGTTGTACACCGCCCGGTCCAGCACGCCGGGCACGAAGCTCGCCCCGATCCCCTGGATCCCGTGCATCCCTGCTCGCCCACCGCTCAGGACCGGCGAGCGTGCCGGCTCGACAGCCATCAAGAGCACGCGGTCGCCCAGCTCTGCCCGCAGGACATGCCCCACGCCCGTGATCGTCCCGCCTGTGCCCACACCGGCCACAAAGGCATCCACCCGCCCACCCGTGGCCTCCAGGATCTCGCGGGCCGTCGTTCGTTCGTGGATCTCCGGGTTTGCCGGGTTCTCGAACTGCTGCGGCATGTAGTAATCCGGGTGCTCGCGGCAAAGCTCCTGCGCAGCAAACACCGCCCCCGTCATCCCTTCGATTGCCGGTGTCAGCACAAGCTCGGCTCCGTACCGCTCCAGCAACCGCCGCCGCTCGACCGACATGTCTTCGGGCATCGTCAGGATTATCCGGTAGCCCTTCACCGCCGCCACCAGCGCAAGCCCGATGCCCGTATTGCCCGATGTCGGCTCGACAATTGTCGATCCCGGCTGCAGCCGCCCGCTTCGCTCCGCGTCATCGATCATTGCCAGCGCGATGCGGTCCTTCACGCTGCCGCCGGGGTTCAGGTTCTCCATCTTCCCCAGCACCGTCGCCGCCTCCTGCGGGATAACCCTCCGCAGCTGCACGAGCGGGGTCGCCCCGATGAGCCCGAGCACCGAATCCGCAATCGCCGGCCGGTTCAGTGACGAAGTCATATCACCCACCGCCCGCTTACCGCCGTTGGCTCGCGTTCCAGCAGGTCCGCAATCGTGTACGACTCCAGGATCACTGACGTGGCCTCCCTGATCCGCTCCCAGATCTCGCGCTGCCCGCAAGGGTGCGGGTGGTCCGTCATCTCCGGGGGTTCATCGAGCCATGCCACCGGCGAAAGGCTCCCCTCGAGTGCCTCGATCACCTCGCGCACGTTAACCTGCCCGGGGTCCCGCACCAGCTCGTGACCGCCCGCCGGGCCGCGCACCGAGCGAATGAACCCGGCCTTCCGCAGCGAAGTCAGCAACTGGTCCAGGTATTGCTCCGGGATGTGCCGGCGCAGCGCGATCTCCGAGGACTGCAACGGCCCGCTGCCGTAATGGCCCGCGAGCTCGATCAGTGCGCGTAATCCGTAGTCACTGCGTGTCGAAACCCGCACGGTGTCCTCCGGCCCCCGCTCAAGTCACCCCGGGATAAAGTAGAGTAACTCTATCAACAATCGTAGGCGATTCCGCCACCCCTGCGCAATCGCCTCGTTGCCTGTCCCGCGCCACCTTTCGCTGGGTGCTCGCCCCTCCCCCGTCGTACCATCCCCCCATGCGCATCCTGGGCATCGATCCCGGCCTCAGCATCACCGGCTTCGGCCTCGTCGAAATCGAATCCGGCCGCTGCCTGCATGTTCGCCACGGTGTCATCCGCACCCGGCCCGCCGATTCCCGGCTCTCGCGCCTTGTCCAGATCCGCGATGGTGTCCGTTCGATCGCCGTCGAGCTGGCCGCCTCCACCGGCGCCATCGAGGCCGGGTTCGTCGGCCAGAACGTCCGGGCAGCCATGGCTCTCGGCGAAGCCCGCGCCGCCGCGCTCCTCGGCCTCGCCGATGCCGGGCTCGAAGTCGCCGAATACGCTCCCACCGTCGTCAAGCAAACCGTCGCGGGCTATGGCCGCGGCGAAAAGAGCCAGGTCGCCGAAATGGTTCGCCTGCAGCTCGGCCTCAAGGCAGTCCCCGCACCTGCCGATGCCGCCGATGCGCTCGCCGTCGCCATCACTCACTGGGCCCATGCGCGCCTCGGCCAGCCCGCCCACCGTTCCTGATGTTGTAATGAACGCTATGGTAAGGCTTTGGGCCGCTCCTGCTCCCCGTCCGCTATGGTGGAACCGCCGAGTCCTGTTCCGGCAGGAGCGGGGGAACCACTCTTTCGGGGTGAATTGCGCTCCCGGCGCATAGGCGACTTCCGACGCCGAACCCGTCAGCTAACCCCGCAGGCGTTCGGAGGGCGCGCTTCCGCCCCTCCCCATCAACTTCGGAGAAGCCTGCCCCGCGCATGGCTTCCCAGGCGACCAGGAGGTACGCAATGACCGTGTATTCCGGAACGTTTGCCCCAGCGCTCAATGGCGCTCCAGTCGATTTCAGGGATCCGATTGCCGACGCCCGCGAGAAGCTTCGCCACGCATCGCGCCTGCCCTTCCACGCCCATCAGCCGCATTCCTGGCAGATCTCTTTCCGCCAGCTCGTCAATTCAGCACGCGCCGAGATCCGGCGCCACATCTGGATTGCCGAGCTCCCCGATTCACCACTCAACCTTGCCGAAAACAAGGAGCCCCGCCTCCTCCACACCGTCGCAGTCCAGCGCTCCGAACACGAATCCTTCGCCGAACGGGCCGACTCGCTGGTCGATGCCGCCAGCGCCCCTGGCGAAGTCGACATCTGGAAGATGATCGAGCTTGGCGAGCAGGCAATCCTGCTCGAGATGGCTCTTGCCCGCCATCACAACCGGCTCATCCAGCTCGTCTACGAGGCAACCCTGCGAGATATCGGCGAGGCGGGGTAACCCGGCTCCACCACGCCGGCCACCACCACGACAGGCCCCGGATTCGGGGCCTGTTTCATAACTCAGACGGTCTCGGCCGCCGCTGGCTCGTTCCTGCTGTAACCCTCCGGGCTGGTGGCGCCCCGGCCACGGTTCTTCACCAGGTAACCGATCGGCAGCAACCCGGCGCTGCTCGTGATCGCCAGCACCGGGATCATCCGGTACTGGCGAAGTTGCACGGCCCGGCGGATCGCCACGACCTTCCACACCAGGTCCCACGCGACCAGCGGCCAGATGGCTCTTGGGGGGCGCTTCTTGCTCATGGTCTCAGCCTACGGCACCTGCCTCTCCCGTGCTTCGGGATGGTTCGCCCGCGCTCAGCGCAACTCGACGTTGTCGAGCAGCCGCGTGCGCCCGAACTTCACCACCAGCGAAAGCAGCGCCCGCTCCGGCGCCGTCCCCGCGATCTCTTCGAGCGACTCATCGTCCGCCAGCGAGATGTAGTCGATTTCTGCGAGTGGCTCCGCCGCTATCATCGCACGCACTCTCCGGCGCAGCTGCTCCGCATCCCGCTCCCCCCCGGCCCAGAGCGCCCGCGCCTCATCCAGCGCCCGTTTTAGGACCGGCGCCGCTCCACGCTGCTCCGGCGACAGGTACACGTTGCGCGAACTCATCGCCAACCCGTCCGCCTCGCGCACGATTTCGCAAGGCACAATATCGATGCCAAGGTCCAGGTCGCGCGTCATCCGCTGGATCACCCGGAGCTGCTGCGCATCCTTCTTCCCGAAGTACGCACGATCGGGATTGGCCGCGTTGAATAGCTTGAGCACCACCGTCGCCACACCCTGGAAGTGCCCCGGCCGCGCCGCTCCCTCCAGCGGCCTCGTCACGTGTTCCACATTCACATAGGTCTGGTAACCCGCCGGGTACATGTCCACCGCCGAAGGCAGATATACCGCGTCCACTTCCGCCTCCCGCAGCAGGTTCAGATCGCGCACCTCATCGCGCGGATATTTCTCGAAATCCTCGCTCGGCCCGAACTGCGTCGGGTTCACGAAGATGCTCACCACCAGGTGGCGGTTCTCTTCCCGTGCCTGGCGCACCAGGTCCAGGTGCCCTTCGTGCAAGAACCCCATCGTTGGCACCAGCCCGAGCGTGCCTGGATGCGCCACCCGCCAGCGCCGCATCGCCGCCGGCGTCGTCAGGATCGCCGGCGCCGGCTTCAGCGGCTGATCGGGCGTGATCATGATGTAATCTGCATCGGTTGGTGCGTGCGCCATGCCCATCCCCCTGGGATCCAGAGGATGGGGGCGACCGCGTGGCGCCCCCATCGGTCGTCGTACCCGTCTACCGGGATTGCGCCAGCTCCGAAAGCGTCGCGTCGTCCATCTCGAAGCTGTGCTCCGCCGTGGGGAACGCCCCTTCCGCAACCTCCCCGATATACGACCGCACCGCTTCGCGGATCGTCTCGCCGATTACCGCATATCGCTTCGCATGGCGCAGCGGCCGCCGGTCGTCGTAGATCCCGAGCAGGTCGTGGAAGACCTGTACCTGCGCATCGCAATGCGGCCCCGCGCCGATCCCGATCGTCGGCACCGAGACCCGCTCCGTCACCATCCGCGCCAGCGGCGCCGGGATCGTCTCGAGCACGACGGCGAAGGCGCCCGCCTCCTCCAGTGCGCGCGCATCGTTCAGTAGCTTCGCCGCCGCCGCCGGCGTCTTGCCCTGCACCTTGTGCCCGCCGAACTGGTTGACCGACTGTGGCGTCAGCCCAAGGTGCCCCATCACCGGGATCCCCGATTCGACCATCCGGTGCACCAGCGGCGCAATGTGGCTGCCGCCTTCGAGCTTGACGGCGGTAGCGCCGCCTTCCTGCAGCAGCCGGCCAGCGTTCCGCATGGCCTCGTTCGGGTCCGCCTGGTAGCTCATGAATGGCATATCGGCGACCACAATCGCCTTCTCCGTCGCCCGCACCACCGCCCGTGTGTGGTACACGATGTCATCCATCGTCACCGGCACCGTCGAGTCATATCCGAGCACCACGCTGCCCAGCGAGTCCCCAACCAGGATGACCGGGATCCCCGCCTGCTCGACCAGCCGCGCCGATGGATAGTCGTACGCGGTGATCATCGCAAAGCGCTGGCCCTGCGCCTTGTATTCCTTCAGCCTGTGGATCGAGATGCGTCCCACTGCCCTACCGCCTTTCTCTCGGCTACCGGGCCACGGCCACTTCGCGCGGATTGTGCGAAAAGCCGTCGCCATAGCTCGTCCGCTTGATGCGGTTCGAAGCGTCCACAAACACGCTGCGGGGCGAAGCGTCCCGCGCTTCGCTCTCCGTCATGTGCTGATAGGCGATGATGATCACGATGTCGCCGCGGTGTACCAGGTGCGCCGCCGCACCATTGATGCACACCTCGCCCGAACCGCGCTCACCCTTGATGGCGTACGTCTCGAGCCGCGCCCCGTTCGTCACATCCACTACATGAACCTGCTCGTATGGCAGGATCCCCGCCGCCTCCATCAGATCCGGGTCAAGCGTGATCGATCCCTCGTAATCGATGTCGGCCCCCGTTACCGTGGCCCGGTGGATCTTGCCGCTCATCATGATTCGCACGGTTGCTGCCCCCTCGGTCCCCCGGACAAAACAATCCCCGCTCGGTTGGAGCGGGGCACACAAGGGGTGAACCGGTGGGGCGCCAATACGCCCGGATCCTGCTCAACGGCCTTGTCCGTACCGGCCACTCGGGTCCAGGCGGACGACGTTTCGCGCGTGGTCTCTTCAGCTCGCCTTCCTTTCGGATAGACGGCATCTAGATCCTAATCCACCCGCGGCCGTTGTCAATGGTTTTCCGCGCTCGCGCGGGGGCATCGCGTCCCGTTGGCCGCTCCGCGTCAGCGCACCCCCGGCCCTTCCAGCCAATCCCGCGCCGAGGGCACGCCCTTCAGGCCGGTCGCCTGCACCACGCTCCGCACCACCGCGTTTTCGACCGCCAGTGCCGCCATTGTCCCGATGAGCGTCAGGTCGTGCGGCTTCACTTCCAGCTGCCCCATCGAGATCGCGAAGGCGATGTCGCCATCCCCGCTGGTGTGGGCCGGCGCCACAGCCCGGGCGAACCCATCGTGGGCATGCGCCGCCACCCGCTGGAGCTGGTGCGGCTCAAGCGCTGCGTTGGTGGCGACGCAGATCAGCGTCGTGTTCTGCAACAGGGCGTCCATCTGCTCGGTCCGGCGTTCCAGCGCCTCCGGGAGAGCCACGAACGCCCCCGCATCGCCCCGCGGCCCCGCCAGGCACTCGCCCGTCCCCGGGTCGTAAATCGAACCGACAGCATTTGTCACCGCGAGCGCGCCGGCCACGATACCGCGCGGCCCCACGATGCTGGCCGTCCCGAGCCCGCCCTTGAGCGCATGGTCGGCCCCAAGCAGTTTCGCCACCGTGGCTCCCGTCCCCGCTCCCACCGAGCCTTCCGCCACGGCGCCGCGACGTGCCCGCACCGCCGCCAGGTAGCCCTCCTGCGCGCCGGGGTGGGCCAGCGGATTCCCGATTCCGAGGTCGTACAGCACTGCCGCAGTCACGATCGGCACCTTGCGCGCCGCCGTTGGGAACCCGTAGTCATGTTCCGCGCACCAGCGCATCACCCCATCCGCCGCCGCCAGCCCGAAAGCGCTGCCACCCGAAAACACGACCGCATGGCAGCGCCGCACCAGGTTCGCCAGCGAAAGCACGTCCGTTTCCCGCGTGCCCGGTGCGCCGCCACGCGCATCCACCGCGGCAGCCGTCGCCTCCGGGCAGAGGATGACTGTGCAACCCGTCGCGTTGCGCCGGTCGGTGTAGTGCCCCACGCGGATTCCCGGCACATCGGTGATGGCATTGCGCGGCCCGTGTCCGAATGCCGTCATTTCAGCCTGGCCGCCCGGCCGTTCGCCGCGCCTCGACGTACGACATCAGAAACCCCCTCGCGATTCCGCAAAGGCCGGCCGTGATATCGGCCAGCGTCGTCGCGTCGCCTTCCTCTACCCCGAAGCTTGATGTCACCGCTTCGCCCTCCTGGTCCAGTCCCGCCAGCCAGCATCGGTCCGGTACCTGCCGTTTCCCCATGCCCGGGATCAGAAGCATCGAGTTTCCGGTCTCCGCCGCCGCCACCAGTCCGGTCAGTTCCGCCAGCCCCGGCTGAGCCCGCAATGCCCGCGCCGCCTCGAGTGCGTCCCCATCAAGCGCCAGCTCCCGCAGAGTCTCCTCCGGCGCCAGGCTCGCCGCCTGGCCGGTGAATGCCCGCCATTCCTCCACGCCCGGGAGCGGCCGCAAGAGGGCCCGCCCAACCGGGTGCGTTCGATCGGCGAGTGCCCGCCAGACTGCAGTCAACCGGCGGCATGCCTCGGCCAGCTCCTGCCCGATGAGCCCCGCAAGGATCGCCCGGTCCCCGGCCTCCGCGAAGACCAGCCGCCCGAGCGCCGCATCGGCCGCAATTTGCGGCTTCCGCACTGCGCCCTGCGCGTAGGCTTCAACGAACTCCAGCTCGGTCATCTCTCCCGGGTAGCTCCTGGGCGTCACGCCGGGATTGTCGATTCTCCGCCTGCCGTTGTCGACTCACGAATGCCAGAGCGCTCCCCGGATCGCCGCGGCCACCGGCGAATCCCCGGCCGCCTGCCTCATCCCCCTCTCGATGCGGCTCGCGCAGAGCGTTTGCCGCGCCGATACGGCATCGTCGCCGAGCGCCTCGATCAGCTTCCGCGGCAATGCCAGTAACTCGCCTATCCCCCACAGGATCCCCATCAGGTCGGCCAGGTCTGCCGTCGGAGCCGCTTCCCAGCCTCGCTCCCGCGCATAGGCCGCTGCCAGCGCCCGCCGCCCGGCGGCTTCGATCCCCGAAGTCAGCAGGAAGGCTGCCACATCGAACATTTGCGGCCCAAACCCCGCACGGCCAAAATCCGTCAGCCATGCGCGCCCCGGCGCCAGCAGGATCTTCCCGGCCGTCGCATCGCGGTGGCAGAACCCGAACGGGCTGCTCAGCAGCGCCGCCCGCGCTTCTGCCAGCGGCCCCCGCGCGGCATCGCGCTCGGTTGCGGCAAATCCCAGCCGGTGCAGCGGCAGTTCCCCTTCGGGAAACAGGTCCGCCGGAGTCGCGCCCCAGTCCAGCCCTTCGCTCACCGGAAGCGCATGGAGCCCCGCCAGCGCCCGCATGGCGGCTTCGGCCGAGCCGGGTGGCGGCACGAGTTGGAGCGCCGTCACGCCCTCGGGTTCGAACTCGACGGTCGCATCGCCCGCAAACCCCGCCAGCATGCCCATCGACTCGAATCCCGCCCGCCCCAGCGCTTCCATCACCGCCGCGTGATTCGCCCCCTCTTCCGGGTCGATCGGGCACCGGACCAGCAGCGTGCGCACCCCTCCAGGGGCGGCCACCCGCCAGCGCTCCGGCGAACCGGGGGCCTCGCCGAGCGGCTCAATCTCCACCGGCGTCTCAGCGGGAAGGCCCAACAATCCCAGGACCGCCTCCGGGTCAGCGTGCATCGCCCACTCTCCTTCTTGGCGCCCTGCGCTGGCATCGTGGGCAGAAGTGCGTCGCCCGCCCACCGACTATCGTCCGTTCGATGGCACTCCCGCACGAGTAGCACGGCTTGCCCGTTCGCCGGAACACCCGCACGTGCATGTGCTCCTCTCCCGGGTTCCCCTCCCCGTCAACATAATCCTGGAAGCTCGCGCCGCGATGCGAGATCCCGCGCTCTAGGACCGAGCGGCTTGCCGCGAAGAGCCGCTTCGCCGCGGCCTTCGAAATCTCGCCCGCCGGCGTATCCGGCCGGATTCGCGCCTCGAAAAGCGCCTCATCGACGTAGATGTTGCCCAGCCCCGCGAACCGGCGCTGATCGAGCAACACCGCCTTCACCGGGGCGCTCCGGTTCGCAAGCACCGCCCGGAACGCCCGTTCCGTCAGGTCCGCGTCGATCGGCTCCGGCCCCAGCTTCGCTGTCACCTCATCGGCCGAATCGTGTACCCGCCAGGTCCCGAACTTCCGCAGATCGCACCAGCGCAGATCGTGCCCCCCATCCAGGTGGATCACTGCGCGTTCGTAGGGCTCGGCGGGCGCTCCCCGCTCCCGCCATACCAGCCGCCCCGTCATCCGCAAATGAACCACCAGCACCCGCCCATCATCCAGCCCCACGAACAGGTACTTCCCCCGGCGCCCCAGCGAAACCACCACCCGCCCGGTCAGGTTCGCCCGCACCAGCTCGATTGGCACGCCCGTCAGCAGGCGAATCGTGCCCTCATCGACTTCCACGCCCTCAATCCGCCGGCCAACCACAAGCGGCTCAAGGTCCCGCCGGATCGTCTCAACCTCTGGTAGTTCGGGCACCATCCGATTTTCAGCGCCATGCGGCCCATCCGCCAGCCCATCCTCCGCCCGCCGGTTTCGCCACCCCCGGTTCCGTGCTTAACTTCCCCCGTGCAGCCAACACTCCGCCCCCCTCTGCCGGGCCCCGCCCTGTGATCACCCACCTGCAGGGCCGCCTTGCCCGCATGGATGTCGCCGGGCCGCTGGTCGAGGTCGATGTCTCCGGGGTCCGCTACGAAGTCCTCATACCGCTCGTCCTCTGGCCCGAAATCCAGGCGCTCGCGGGCGATACGGAGCTTGCCGAAGACGCCCGCCCCGAAATCGGCCTCCACATCTTCTACCACGCCACAGCCAATAACCCGGTGCCAGTCCTCGTCGGCTTCCTCCGCCGTGCCGAGCGCGACTTCTTCCGCAAGTTCACCACTGTCGAAGGCGTTGGCCCCGCGAAGGCGGCGAAGGCCATGAATGTCTCGGTCAGCACCATCGCCCGCGCCATCGAGCAGGAGGACCGTCCCACACTCACGCGCCTGCCCGGCATCGGCGCCCGGGGCGCCGACAAGATCATCGCCACTCTCCGTGGCAAAGTGGTTGCCGAGGCGGCCATGCACGATGCTGGTGTTGCCCAGCCGGTCGATGCAGCGAGGTTCGAGCACCGCCGCGTCGTCGCCGATGCGATCGAAGCCATCGCTGCCCTTGGCTATCCCCGGACCGAAGCCCGGCGCTGGGTTGAAGATGCCATCGCCGCCGATCCGGCGATCACCTCGCTCGAGGCCATCATGATGACGGTCCTTCGAGGCCTCGATAACAGGTAAACACCCGCCCCGGCCGATTCGCCTGATTCGCCCCGGGAACGCACCATGGATAGCGTGACCCAAGAACCGAACCCGCTCCCCGAAGACGCCACCGCTCCGCCCCCCCCACCCGCGGCGCCGGCCGGGCCTGTCTACCTCAAGAAGCCGCCGCTCTGGTCGTACTTTCTCACCCCTGCTGCCGTGGTAATCGGCGCCGCGCTCATCGCCGGAGCGGTCTGGTACACGGGCGATGACGATTCCGGCGAACCCGCCGCGGATGCGATGGCCGCCGAAGCAGTGAACACGCCTCCCGCTTCCGCTCCGGGCGCGGCGGTCTCTCCCACGCAGCCTCCTGCCAACCGTTCCCTCCTCGATACCTTCAACCTTTACGCCGGGACCGTCGGGCTCGACCAGGCGAAGCTCGGCCAGTGCCTCAGCCAGGAAAGCAACATCAGCCTCATCAACGCCCACCTGCAGCGCGGCTCCAGCCTCGGCGTAACCGGCACGCCCACGTTCTTCATCAATAACAAGAAGCTCGTCGGCGCACAGTCCGCAGCCATCCTCAACGAGATCATCGAGGCGGAACTCAACGGCAGCCCCACCTCGCTCGATGGCTACAGCGCCGCCATAAAGCAACTTGCAGCCGCCAGCCCCCCGGCCTTCCAGATCATGCCCGCAAAGCCCGATGTCTCCGATGCCCACATCGAAGGCAACCCCGCCGCGAAGGTCATGATCGCCGAGTTCAGCGACTTCCAGTGCCCATTCTGCAAGCGCTGGAATGAGTCCACCCTCGCCGCTGTTCGCGCACGCCTCGGCAACGACGTCGCCCTCGCGTTCCTCCACTTCCCCATCCAGCAGATCCATCCCAACGCCGGCAATGCGAGCCTGTTCGCTATCTGCGCCGGCGAGCAGGGGAAGTTCTGGCCGATGCACGACCTGCTCTTCGCCCGCCAGGCCGAATGGTCTGACCTCCGCTAACCGGCCCCCGTCTGCCGGTTAGCTGGCCGCCGCACCGGCCGCGCCAGCCGCATCCAGCCGCGCGATGATGAAGTTCACCACGCGGCCCGTCCGGTCCATGCCCGCACTGCAATGCACGAGCACCGGCTTGGGCAGCCGCAGGAAGGCATCCCACGCCAGCTCGTACTGCCCGGGACTGAACGGGTGCGTCTGCTGGTCCGCCGTCGGAAGGTGGAACACCTCGAACCCTGATGCCCGGTACCGCTCGATCAATCCCTCCGGCGTGGCCTTCCGGTACAGCCATAGCTGGTCGTCACCGATCAAGCACATCACCGAACGGATCCCGAAGCGTTGCGCTTCTGCGACCCACTCCTCGACGGCTTCGTCCCGTACCGTCAGCTCCGGGCCCGGCGCAAAGCCCGGCCGCGGGCTTGTCGCCAGCACACCATCCACAACCCAGTTTGGCATCCGTCCTGTAGTCTACCGCCTGCGCCCCCGCCCGCTCATCCCGCCCAGGCCAGGAGCCACCATGACCGCCACCTACCAGCACCTCCTCGTTGATATCGCCGGTGGCATCGCCACCGTCACCATCAACCGGCCCGAGGTCTTCAACGCGACCAACAACGTCCTCCACGCCGAGCTCACCCGCATCTGGCGCGACCTCGACGCCGACCCCGCCGTCCGCGTGATCGTCGTTACCGGCGCCGGCGAGCAGGCCTTCTCCGCCGGCGGCGACCTCAACGACATCGGCTTCCGCGCCGGTCTCTCGGACCAGGAGCGCTTCGAAGCCACCATGCGCGTGATGAAAGAGGCCGAGGCCATCGTCTACGGGATGGTCAACTGCGAGAAGGTCATCATCTCCGCGATCAACGGCGTGGCCGTCGGCGCGGGGCTCGCCGTCGCCCTCATGGCCGATATCTCGATCATCGCCGAAGAAGCCCGCCTGACTGATGGCCATGCCCGCCTCGGCGTCGCCGCCGGCGACCACGCGGCCATGATCTGGCCCCTCCTGTGCGGCATGGCGAAAGCCAAGTACTACCTGCTCACCTGTGACTTCATCGATGGCCGCGAGGCCGAACGCATCGGCCTCGTGAGCAAGGCCGTCCCCCGCGCCGACCTCATGCCCACCGCCACGGACATCGCCCGCCGCCTCGCCGATGGCCCCCAGCACGCCCTCCGTTTCACCAAGAAGGCGCTGAACCAGTGGCTCCGCCTCGGCGGCATCACCGCCTTCGACTACTCCCTCGCGCTCGAGATGCTCGGTTTCTTCAGCTCGGCCCCCGGCGAAGGCGCCCGCGCCATCATGGAAAAGCGCCCGCCGAAGTTCGATTGACCGGCAGGTCTGGGCTGCGCTCGTGCGAACCCGTCATACAGGCGCGGTTTCGCCCGGCCTGTTTCAGGATGCCTTCGTGTCGCCGATGATCCCCTCGCGCTTCTCTTCCTCGTACAGTCGTTCGACGATGAATTCTTTCGCGAGCGTCTGGTACCCCTTGTTCCGGCGGCGGGCAAGGTCCTTCAACCGCCTCATGGTCGAGGTGTCGAAGCGCAGAGAGACCGGCGCCGTCCGCGGGCGGGGAGCGGGTAGGACGTCCTCGAAGTTGAGGGCACCCGCCTCGGCCTCCGTGGTCATCCCCGGTCCGAAGCTGTGGCTGGACCAGAACTCGGCCTCTTCGGCCTCGGAAGAG
>Ga0209476_10000424_pt1 | contig 28350 bp, 32 predicted proteins | sample KloWWTrecipitate_FD_187179 | JGI IMG/M metagenome (GOLD analysis project Ga0209476, IMG submission 187179) | Active sludge microbial communities from Klosterneuburg, Austria, studying microevolution and ecology of nitrifiers - Klosterneuburg... | ecosystem: Engineered > WWTP > Aerobic digester... | reverse complement strand
CTGGACTGCGCCCTGGTCGAGGTGGAGAAGGGACGGGTCGTCTTCCAGGGCCATCCCGCGCCGGCGCATTTCAACCCGATCGGCACCATCCACGGCGGCTGGCAGGCGACGCTGCTCGACTCCTGCATGGCCTGTGCCGTGCAGACCCAGCTCGAGGCAGGCCAGGCCTTCACCTCGCTGGAGATCAAGGTGAACTTCCTGCGCGCGCTGACCGACAAGGCCGGTCCGGTGCGCGCCGAAGGCCGGGTGATCCAGGTTGGCCGACAGATCGGCATCGCCGAGGGCAGTCTGTACGACGCCGCCGGCAAGCTGTATGCCCACGGCACCACCACCTGCCTGATCTTCGACCACGAAAACCTGAGGCGCATATGATCGAGACCGCCCGCGGCACTATGCACGAATGGCAGCGCGACCACATGGGCCATATCAACGTGCGCGCCTACCTGGAGTTCTTCGACCATGCCGCGTGGCAGACCTATGCCGCGCTTGGCCTCACCGCCTCGCTGCTAAGGAGCGGTGCCGTCAACCTGGCGGCGGTGCAGCAGAATGTCAGCTACATGAAGGAGCTCTATCCGGGCGACACCATCGCGGTGCGCACCGGCGTGCTGGAGCTGCGCGAGAAGGTGGTGCGCTTCCGCCACGAGCTTTACAACACCGAGACCAACGAGGTGGCATCGATCTGCGAATTCACCATCGTCTGTCTCGACGCCAAGACGCGCAAGTCCTGCCCGTTTCCCCCGGTCGTGGCGGAGCGCGCGCGCGACCTGATGATCAAGGAAAAGTAATGGCCGAGATGGTTGAAACCTACCGCGGCACGGTCTACCCCTGGCATTGCGACCACATGGATCACATGAACGTCATGTGGTACGTCGGCAAGTTCGACGAGGGCACGTGGAACCTCTTCTCCATGCTCGGCGTCACGCCGAGCTATCTGCGCGACAACGGCCGCGGCATGGCGGCGGTCGACCAGCGCATCGCCTACCGGCGCGAGCTGCATGCCGGCGACACCGTGGCGGTGCGCACCGGCGTCATCGAGGTGAAGGAAAAATCGATCCGTTTCGTGCACGAGATGCGCAACGCCGAGACCGGCGAGGTTTCCGCCATCACCCTGCTCACCGGCGTCTTCATCGACACGGCGGCGCGCAAGGCCTGCGCCTTCCCCCTGCCCTTCCGCGAACGGATGGAGCAGTTCAAAATCACTTACGACCTGCCCTGGCAGGACAAGTAACCGCTACCGGAGTCCATCATGAGCAACGACCCCGTCGTCATCGTATCCGCCGCCCGCACGCCGATGGGCGGCTTCCAGGGAGACTTTGCCTCCCTCGCTGGCCCGCAACTGGGCGCCGCCGCCATCAGGGCCGCCGTCGAGCGCGCCGGCATCCAGCCGGAGCAGGTGCAGGAAGCCATCATGGGCAACGTGCTGCAGGCCGGCGTCGGCCAGGCGCCGGCGCGCCAGGCCGCCCTCGGCGCCGGGCTGCCGCTGTCGGTCAACTGCACCACGGTGCACAAGGTCTGCGGCTCGGGCATGAAGGCGACCATGTTCGCCAATGACATGCTGCTTGCCGGCTCGAACGAGATCATGGTCGCCGGCGGCATGGAGTCGATGAGCAACGCGCCCTACCTCTTGCCCAAGGCGCGCGGCGGCATGCGCCTCGGCCACGGCCAGGTGCTCGACCACATGTTCTTCGACGGCCTCGAGGACGCCTACCAGAAAGGCCGCCTGATGGGCAGCTTCGCCGAGGAGTGCGCCGACAAGTACGGCTTCACGCGTGAGAAGCAGGACGACTTCGCCATCGCCTCGACGACGCGCGCGCAGAAGGCCATCAACGACGGCTCCTTCGCCTGGGAGATCGCGCCGGTGACGGTCGTCGGCCGCAAGGGCGACGTCGTCATCGACCGCGACGAGCAGCCGCTCAAGGCGCAGATCGACAAGATCCCGACGCTGAAGCCGGCCTTCAGGAAGGACGGCACGGTGACGGCCGCCAACTCCAGCTCGATTTCCGACGGCGCCGCCGCGCTGGTGCTGATGCGCCGCTCGATGGCCGACAAACTTGGCCTGAAGCCGCTCGCTTCAATTGTTGGCCACGCCACCCACGCCCACGAGCCGGGCTGGTTTACCACCGCTCCGGTCGGTGCCATGCAGAAGCTCTTCGCGAAGATCGGCTGGAGCGCCGACAAGGTCGACTTCTACGAGATCAACGAGGCCTTCGCCGTGGTCACCATGGCGGCGATGCACGACCTCAAGCTGCCGCACGAGAAGGTGAACGTGCACGGCGGCGCCTGCGCCCTCGGCCACCCGATCGGCTGCTCCGGTGCGCGCATCCTCGTCACGCTGATCGGCGCGCTGCGCAAATACGGCGGCAAGCGCGGCGTGGCGAGCCTGTGCATCGGCGGCGGTGAAGCCACCGCCATGGCGATTGAATTGATTTAAATGCAAACCACCAAGGCACCAAGACACCAAGACACCAAGTTACACCAAGAATTCTTCGTGCTTCTTGGTGTCTTGGTGTCTTGGTGGTGAAAACATGCTTCTGACACAAGAACAGGAAATGATCCGCGATGCCATGCGCGATTTCGCGCGTGAGCGGCTGGCGCCCTTCGCCGCGGCTTGGGACCGCGAGTGCACCTTTCCGCGCGAGGCGCTGGCCGAGCTGGCGCAACTGGGCGCTTTCGGCATGGCGGTGCCCGAGCGCTGGGGCGGGGCGGGCATGGACTACGTTTCGCTGGCGCTGGCACTCGAAGAGATCGCCGCCGGCGACGGCGCGACGTCGACCATCATCAGTGTGAACAATTCGGTGGTGTGCGGCCCGATCTTCGCCTTCGGCAGTGACGCGCAGAAAGAGCGGTTCCTCAAGCCGCTGGCGAGCGGCGCGCAGCTCGGCTGCTTCTGCCTGACCGAACCGCATGTCGGCTCGGATGCTGCGGCGATTCGCACAAGCGCCGTGCGTGACGGCAACGAGTGGGTGTTGAACGGCGTCAAGCAGTTCATCACCTCGGGCAAGAACGCCCAGATCGCCATCGTCTTCGCCGTCACCGACAAGGCGGCCGGCAAGAAGGGCATCTCGGCCTTCATCGTGCCGACCGACGCGCCCGGTTACATCGTCGCCCGCATCGAAGAGAAGATGGGCCAGCACGCCTCCGACACGGCGCAGATCCTGCTGGAGAACTGCCGCATCCCGGCGCAGAATCTGCTGGGCGCGGAAGGCGAGGGCTACCGCATCGCGCTGGCCAACCTGGAAGCCGGCCGCATCGGCATCGCCGCCCAGTCGGTCGGCATGGCGCGCGCGGCCTTCGAGGCGGCGCTGAAATACGCCCAGGAGCGCGAGGCTTTCGGCAAGCTGATCATCGAGCACCAGGCGGTGAACTTCCGCCTCGCCGACATGGCCACCCGCATCGAGGCGGCGCGCCAGCTGGTGCTGCACGCGGCCGCGCTGCGCGACGCCGGCAAGCCGTGCCTGAAGGAAGCCTCGATGGCCAAACTGTTCGCTTCCGAGATGGCGGAGGAAGTCTGCTCAGACGCGATCCAGATCCACGGCGGCTACGGCTATGTTGCGGACTTCCCGGTCGAGCGCATCTACCGCGACGTGCGCGTGACGCAGATCTACGAAGGCGCCAGCGACATCCAGCGCCTGGTGATCGGCAGAAATTTGGCATGAGGGCAGCAATTCCCCCCTTTGAAAAAGGGGGGCAGGGGGATAGGTGGCCGTCTCCCCCCTTTGAAAAAGGGGGGGCTGGGGGGGATTTAAGAAGGCGGTCGAGAGTCGACAAACCATGCTGAAATACAACACCAGCCTGAAGCAACCCGCCAGACAGCTGCGCTCCGACATGACCGACGCGGAACGGCTGCTGTGGTCACGGTTGCGCGGCAAGCAGATTCTCGGCGTACAGTTTTACCGGCAGAAGCCGCTTGGCCCGTATATCGTGGATTTCCATGCGCCGGCGGCGAAGCTAGTCGTCGAAGTGGATGGGTCACAGCATTTCGAGGAGGCGGGGCAGGTGAAGGATCGAAGGCGGGATACGTATCTCGAAACGTTGGGACTGCGCGTACTGCGTTTTGACAACTTGCAGGTATTGAAGGAAACGGAAGCTGTGCTTGAGACGATTCTTGGGGTGGTTGGGGAGCGGGTTAAATCCCCCCTAACCCCCCTTTTTCAAAGGGGGGAATGATGAGCGAACCGATCGAGTTCTACTTCGACTTCTCCTCGCCGTATTCCTACCTGGCGGGCGAGCTGATCGACGGACTGGCGGAGAAGTACGGGCGCAAGGTGAAATGGCGACCGATGCTGCTCGGCGTGGTGTTCCAGAAGACCGGCCAGCCGCTGCTGGTCAACGTGCCGTTGAAGGGCGAGTATTCGCTACGCGATTTCTCCCGCTCGGCACGCTACTTCAATGTCCCTTTCAAGTTTCCGGCGAAGTTCCCCATGTCGACCGTCTCGGCGGCACGCGCCTATTACTGGCTGCACGGACAGGACTGCGCCAAGGCGCGCCAATTCGCCCGCGCCATCTTCCGCGCCTACTGGGTGGATGGCCGCGACATCTCCGACCTGGCCGTCGTGTCGGACATTGCCGCAAACCTCGGCATCGACCGCGACGCCCTCGCTGCCGGCATCGCCACGCCGGAGATCAAGGAGCGGCTGAAGATCGAGACCGACACCGCCATCGCCCGAGGCATGTGCGGCGCGCCGTATTTCGTCGTCGACGGCGAGCCCTTCTGGGGCGCCGACCGGCTGCCGCAGATCGAGAAGTGGCTGCAAACCGGAGGCTTCTAAGCACATGACCGTCATCAAATCCCAACTCAACCCCCGTTCGGACGAGTTCCGCGCCAACGCCGCCGCCATGCGGGCGCTGGTCGACGATCTGCGCGAGAAAACCGCAGAAGTCAGTCTCGGCGGTACGGCGGAACACCGCAAGAAGCACGTCGCCCGCGGCAAGCTGTTGCCGCGCGACCGCATCGACGCGCTGCTCGATGCCGGCACGCCCTTCCTCGAACTCTCGCCGATGGCCGGCTGGGGCATGTACAACAACGAGGTCGCCGCGGGTGGCGTCGTCACCGGCATCGGCCGCGTGCAGGGCGTCGAATGCATGATCGTCGCCAACGACGCCACGGTGAAGGGCGGCAGCTATTTCCCCATCACCGTGAAAAAGCATTTGCGCGCGCAGGAAATCGCCGCGCAGAACCGCCTGCCCTGCGTCTATCTGGTCGACTCCGGCGGCGCCAACCTGCCGACGCAGGACGAGGTCTTCCCCGACCGCGACCACTTCGGCCGCATCTTCTTCAACCAGGCCAGCATGTCGGCCGCGCGCATTCCGCAGGTGGCGGTGGTGATGGGTTCCTGCACCGCCGGCGGCGCCTACGTGCCGGCGATGTCGGACGAGGCCATCATCGTCCGCAATCAGGGCACCATTTTCCTCGGCGGTCCGCCGCTGGTGAAGGCCGCCACCGGCGAGGTGGTCAGCGCCGAGGACCTCGGCGGCGCCGACGTGCACACGCGCATCTCCGGCGTGGCCGACCACTTCGCCGAGAACGACCACCACGCCCTGCACCTCTGCCGCAGCATCGTCGCCAACCTCAACTGGAAGAAGCCGGTGACACTGGAAGTGGCGACGCCGGAGGAGCCGCTCTACGATCCGGAGGAGATCTACGGCGCGGTGCCGCTCGACACGCGCAAGCCGCTGGAGGTACGCGAGATCATCGCCCGCATCGTGGACGGCTCGCGCCTCGACGAATTCAAGGCGCGCTACGGCACCACGCTGGTGACCGGCTTCGCCCGCATCCACGGCTATCCGGTCGGCATCGTCGCCAACAACGGCATCCTCTTCGGCGAGTCGGCGCAGAAGGGCGCGCACTTCGTCCAGTTGTGCGCGCAGCGCGGCATCCCGCTGCTGTTCCTGCAGAACATCACCGGCTTCATGGTCGGCCGCAAGTACGAGAACGCCGGCATCGCCAAGGACGGCGCCAAGATGGTCACCGCGGTGGCCTGCGCCAAAGTGCCGAAGTTCACGATGATCGTCGGCGGTAGCCACGGCGCCGGCAACTACGGCATGTGCGGCCGCGCCTACAGTCCGCGCATGCTGTGGATGTGGCCCAACGGCCGCGTCTCGGTGATGGGCGGCGAGCAGGCCGCCAACGTGCTCGCGCAGATCCGTCGCGACGCGATGGCGGCGCAGGGCAAGACCTGGCCGGCCGAGGACGAAGAGAAATTCAAGGCGCCGGTGCGCGCCCAGTACGAGACGCAGGGCCACCCCTATTACGCCACGGCGCGGCTGTGGGACGACGGCATCGTCGATCCGGCGCAGTCGCGCCGCGTGCTGGCGCTGGGCATTTCCGCCTCGCTCAACGCACCGGTCGAGCCGACGCCGTTCGGCGTGTTCAGAATGTGATTTGATATCGTAGGTCGGGCTTCAGCCCGACAATGACCGCCGCTGTCGGCCTGAAGGCCGACCCACAAGGAGTGAGCATGAGTGAAACGATACTGACCGAAATCGACAACGGCGTCGGCATCATCACGCTGAATCGCGCTGATCGGCACAATGCCTTCGACGATGCGCTGATCCAGGAACTCTCCACGGCGCTGGTCCAGATGGACACCGACCACGACGTCCGCGTCGTCGTGCTCTCCAGCACCGGCAAGAGCTTCTGCGCCGGCGCCGATCTCAACTGGATGAAGCGCGCCGCCGGCTACAGCGCCGAGGAGACCCAGCGCGATGCGCTCGGGCTCGCCGGCATGCTGCGCATGTTGAACGACATGAAGAAGCCCACCGTCGCCCGCGTGCAGGGGCCGGCTTACGGCGGCGGCGTCGGCCTGGTAGCGGCCTGCGACATCGCCATCGCCGCCTTCGATGCGCAATTCGCGCTGACCGAGGTCAGGCTCGGCATCATCCCGGCGGTGATCAGTCCCTACGTCATCGGTGCGATCGGCGAGCGCAAGGCGCGTCGCTACATGCTGACCGCCGAGCGCTTCTCCGCCGCCGAGGCCTACCGCATCGGCCTGGTGCACGAAATCGTGCCGGGCGAGGCGGAACTCGACGAGGCGGTCGGCGAGATCGTCGACGCGCTGCTCGCCAACGGACCCGTTGCGCTGGGCGAATGCAAGGCCCTCATCAAGGCCGTCGCCAACCGGCCCGTCACGCCGGATGTCATGATCGACACCGCCCAGCGCATCGCCCGCGTGCGCGCTTCCGCCGAAGGCAAGGAAGGCATGGCCGCCTTTCTCGAAAAAAGAAAGCCGTCGTGGATTCAAAAACAGTAAACGCTTTGGACACAGAGAGCACAGAGACACAGAGAACACAGAGTATGGGATATCGAATTCTCTGTGCCCTCTGTGTCTCTGTGTCCTCCGTGTTGAGGGAGGTTGAGTGTTCTCCAAGATTCTCATAGCCAACCGCGGCGAGATCGCTTGCCGCGTCATCAAGACGGCGCGGCGCCTCGGCATCCGCACTGTTGCCGTCTACTCTGAGGCCGATGCGACCGCCCGCCACGTGCGCCTCGCCGACGAGGCGGTGCTGATCGGGCCTGCCGCCGCGCGCGAGAGTTACCTCGTCGCCGAGCGCATCCTCGATGCGGCGCAGAAGACCGGCGCCCAGGCCGTGCATCCCGGCTACGGCTTCCTCTCCGAGAACGACGTCTTCGCCGAGGCCTGCGCCGCGGCCGGCATCGCCTTCATCGGCCCGCCGGCTTCGGCCATCCGCGCCATGGGCTCGAAGAGCGCAGCGAAATCGCTCATGGAGAAGGCCGGCGTGCCGCTGGTGCCCGGCTACCACGGCGACAAGCAGGACGCCGCCTTCCTCGAGAAGGAGGCCGGCCGCATCGGCTACCCGGTGCTGATCAAGGCCAGCGCCGGCGGCGGCGGCAAGGGCATGCGCATCGTCGACAAGGCCGCCGACTTCGCCGCCGCGCTCGCCTCCTGCCAGCGCGAAGCGGCGTCGAGCTTCGGCGACGACAAGGTGCTGATCGAGAAGTACCTCGTCCGCCCGCGCCACATCGAGATCCAGGTGTTCGGCGACACGCAGGGCAACTGCGTGTACCTCTTCGAGCGCGACTGCTCGGTGCAGCGCCGCCACCAGAAGGTGCTGGAGGAAGCGCCGGCGCCCGGCATGCCGGCGGAGCGCCGCGCTGCCATGGGCCAGGCCGCGGTGGAGGCGGCGAAGGCCGTCGGCTACGTCGGCGCCGGCACGGTGGAGTTCATCGCCGAACAGGATGGACGTTTCTATTTCATGGAAATGAACACCCGCCTGCAGGTCGAGCACCCGGTGACCGAGATGATCACCGGCCTCGACCTCGTCGAGTGGCAGTTGCGCGTCGCTTCAGGCGAGCCGCTGCCGCTGGCGCAGGAGCAGCTCGCCATCCGCGGCCATGCGCTGGAGGCGCGCATCTATGCCGAGGACCCGGACAAGGGCTTCCTGCCGTCGACCGGCCGCCTCATCCACCTCGCGCCGCCGGCTGAATCGCTCAACGTGCGCATCGACACCGGCGTCGAGGAGGGCGACGAGATCACGCCGCACTACGACCCGATGATCGCCAAGCTCATCGTCTGGGACGTCGACCGCGAGCGGGCGCTGTCGCGCATGCTGCAGTCGCTGGCGCAGTACCGCGTCGTCGGCGTCAGCAGCAACGTCGACTTCCTCTCGCGCCTGGTCGCCTGTCCGGCCTTCGCCAACGCCGACCTCGACACCGGCCTCATCGAGCGCGAGAAGGCCTTCCTCTTTCCGGCCGGCGTCGAGGCGCCGGCCGAGGTGTTCCTCGTCGCCGCGCTGGCCGAGCTGCTGCGCGAAGGGGAGGCCGCCCGCACCGCCGCCGCCGGCGACCGCGACCCGCATTCGCCCTGGCACCTGCGCGACGGCTGGCGGCTCAACGCTTCGCACCAAAGGCCGTTGCTGTTCCGCTTCGGCGAGATCGAGAAGACCGTCGCCGTCGGCTATGCGCGCGGCGGCTACGAACTGGTGCTCGACGGCATCAGTACGGCGGCGCGCGGCGAGCGCACCGGCAACAGCACCCTGCGCATCGAGCTGGGCGGCATGCGCCTGCCGGCGACGGTGATCGCCGCCGGCGAGAAGCGCCACGTCTTTCTGCACGGCCGTGCCTGGCAGTTGGCCTGCGTCGACCCGCTCTACCATGCCGGCGAAGGCGTCGGCGAGAGCGGTGGACTCGCCGCGCCGATGCCGGGCAAGGTGATTTCCCTCATCGCGCAGCCGGGCAGCGACGTCGAGCAGGGCGCGCCGCTGTTGATCCTCGAAGCGATGAAGATGGAGCACACCATCGCCGCGCCGGCGAAGGGCAGGCTCAAGGCCTTCCGCTTCGGCGTCGGCGACTCGGTCGCCGAGGGCGCCGAGCTGGTGGATTTCGAGCCGGAAGGTTGACCGCACTCGACACAGAGGACACAGAGGCACAGAGGCACAGAGGACACGGAGAAATTCATGACGAGACGGGTTTTTATCTCTGTACTCTCTGTGCCTCTGTGTCCTCTGTGTTGAAAGAGGTTGTTATGCAATTCCCACGCGCAGTCAAAATCGTCGAGGTCGGCCCGCGCGACGGGCTGCAGAACGAAAGTCAGCTTGTGCCGAGCGCCGTCAAGATCGAACTGATCGACCGCCTCGGCCAGGCCGGCCTGAAGACCATCGAGGCCACCGCTTTCGTCTCGCCGAAGTGGGTGCCGCAGATGGGCGACGCGGCCGAGGTGATGGCGGGCCTGACGCGCCGCGCCAACGTCAGCTATCCGGTGCTGGTGCCGAACATGAAGGGCTTCGAGCAGGCGCTGGCTGCCGGCGCGGAGGAGATCGCCGTCTTCGGCGCCGCCTCCGAGGCCTTCTCGCAGAAGAACATCAACTGCTCCATCGCCGAGAGCCTGGCGCGCTTCCGTCCGGTCGCCGAAGCGGCGCGGCAGCACAACATCCGCGTGCGCGGCTATGTCTCCTGCGTGCTCGGCTGCCCCTACCAGGGCGAGGTGCGGCCGGCCGCCGTCGCCGAGGTGGCGGCGCGCCTGCTGGAAATGGGCTGCTACGAAATCTCGCTCGGCGACACCATCGGCGTCGGCACGCCGGTTGCCGTGCAACGCATGCTCGACGAGGTGGCGCTGCTGGCGCCCGTCGAGCGCCTCGCCGGCCACTACCACGACACCTGGGGCATGGCGCTGGCCAACATCTATGCTTCGCTCGAAATGGGCGTCGCCGTCTTCGACGCCTCCGTCGCCGGCCTCGGCGGCTGCCCCTACGCCGCCGGCGCCTCGGGCAACGTCGCCACCGAGGACGTGGCGTACCTCATGAACGGCCTCGGCATCGAGACCGGCGTCGACCTCGACCGCCTGGTCGATGCCGGCGCCTGGATTTGCGCCGAGCTCGGCCGCGAGCCGGCCTCGAAGGTGGCGCGCGCCGTGCTCGCAAAAAGGCGCAAGCAATGAAAGAGGGACTGCAGCCCGGCCTCGAGCACGAACTGCGCTACACGGTGCCGCCCGACAAGACGGTGCCCTGCCTCTATCCCGAGAGCGCATCCTTCAGGGACATGCCGCAGGTCTTCGCCACCGGCTTCATGGTCGGCCTGCTCGAATGGTGCTGCCTGGAACTGGTCAAGCCCTTCCTCGACTGGCCGCGCGAACAGAGCGTCGGCACCCATGTCGACGTCTCCCACATCGCCGCCACGCCGCCGGGGCTGACCATCACCGTCAAGGCGCGCCTCGAAGAAGTGGATGGGCGCCGCCTGGTGTTCTCCGTCCGGGCGCACGACGGCGTCGACCTCATCAGCACCGGTCGCCACGAGCGCTTCATCATCGACGCCGCCAGGTTCAATGCGCACATGACCGAAAAACGGAGCAAGCCGTGAGCGTGCAATCGCCCTGCATCGACGTCTGCCGCATGGACGCGAACAGCGGCCTGTGCGAAGGCTGCCTGCGCACGCTCGACGAGATCGCCAACTGGGCCGCCGCCACCGACGAGGCGAAACACCTCATCCTAGCCGCCATCGCCCAGCGCCGCGCCGCCTCTCCCCCCCCTTTGCAAAAGGGGGGCCGGGGGGGATTTAACGGCCGCAAATCATGAAGCCCGCCAACTGGTACTTCGACTTCATCTCCCCCTACGCCTACCTCCAATCCGAGGCCTTGCACCGTTTCGACGGCAAGCTGGCGATCCGCCCGGTGCCGGTGCTCTTCGCCGGCCTGCTCAAGCACTGGGGCCAGAAGGGCCCGGCCGAGATGGCGACGAAGCGCCGCTTCACCTATCGCCAGGTGCAGTGGCTGGCGGAGAAGAACGGCATCACGCTGCGCTTTCCGCCGCAGCATCCCTTCAATCCGGTGCGTCCGCTGCGCGCGGCCGTGGCGCTGGGTTCATCGATCGACGCCATCCATGAAATCTTCCGCTTCATCTGGCGCGAGGGGCGCGACATCAACGCGCCGGAAGAATGGGCCGAGCTGGCGCGCCGGCTGAACGTGGCGGACCTCGATGCGCGCTGCAACGACGCCACCGTGAAAAGTCAGCTCCTGCAGCACGGCGAGCAGGCGCTCGCCGCAGGCGTTTTCGGCGTGCCGACGCTGGCCATCGATGGCGAACTCTTCTGGGGCTTCGACGCCACCGACATGGCGCTCGATTACCTCGCCGATCCGGTGCGCTTTTCCGGCGGCGAGTATGCGCGGCTCGACGGCCTGCCCGTCGGCGCGGCACGCAAGGAAGTGGCATGAGCTTGTTGCCTGAACAGATCCGCGTCCTCGAACGCGGCTGGCTGTCCTCCAACAACATCGTCTTCCACGAAGGGACGGAAGCGACGCTGGTCGACTCCGGCTACCTGACCCACGCCGGCCAGACGCTGGCGCTGCTCGACCGCGCGCTGGAAGGGCGCAAGCTCGTGCGCCTCATCAACACCCACTCGCACTCCGACCACATCGGCGGTAACGCCACGGTGCGCCGCGCCCACGGCTGCCGCATCAGCGTGCCCGAGGGCATGGCGCCGGCGGTGCGCGACTGGGACGAGGACGCCCTGCTGCTCACCTCCGCGCTTCAGCAGGCCGAGCCCTTCGAATTCGACGCCACCATCGCGCCCGGCGACACGCTGGAGATGGGCGGCATCGAATGGCAGGCGCTGCTCGTCCCCGGCCACGACATGCATGCCCTGGCCTACTACGCGCCGGCGGAGAAAATACTCATTTCCGGCGACGCGCTGTGGCAGGACGGCTTCGGCGTCCTCTTCGCCGAACTGCATGGCGACAACAGCGGCCTGCCGGCGCAGCGGCGCACGCTGGAAATGCTCGGCGAACTGGACGTGCGCGCGGTGATTCCCGGCCATGGCGCACCATTCGCCGACTTCGACGCGGCGATGACGCGCGCCCTGCAGCGCCTCGCCGCCTTCGAGCAAAGCCCCGAGCGCATGGCCCGCAGCGCCATGAAGGCGCTGTTCACCTTCACCCTGCTGGAAAAGCGGCGCATGAAGCGCGCCGAGATCGGCGACTACTTCGGCAGGGTCGCCATCTTCCGCGACGTCTCGCGGCGCTTCTTCAACCGCGAGGCGGCCGACGTCGCCGCCCAGGTGATCGACGAGCTGCTCAAGGCCGGCGTGCTGGCGGAGCAGGACGGCGACATCGTCGCGCGGGGCTGAACGATCCGCAGCGCGCGTCCCGGCCCATGAAAAATTCATCACCTGCTCGCGCCGGCTGGATCGCGGTGATCGCCACGATCTGCATCTGGACCGGCTTCATCCTCGTCACCCGCCACGGCGGCAAGGGCACGCTCACCGGCTGGGACGTCACGGCCCTGCGCTTCGGCGTCGGCGCGCTGATCGCCGTGTTTTTCCTGCCGCGCGTCACGCTGCCGCCCCTGCGGGTGATCGCGCTGTTCTCCGTCTTCGGCGGCATTGCTTACGCCATTGCCGTGTATGCCGCCTTCCGTCTGGCGCCGGCGGCCCATGCCTCGGTGCTGCTGCCCGGCGCCCTGCCTTTCGGGACGGCCGTCATCGCCTGGCTGTGGCTCGGGCAGAAGCCCTCGCCGCCGCAGCGTATCGCCCTCGCGCTCGTTTTCGTCGGCATCCTGCTCACCGCCGCCGATACCTTTTCGCACGGCCCGCGCCTGACCGGCCTGCAACTGCTGGGCGATGTCCTCTTCCTCTGCGGCTCCTCGTCGTGGGCGGTGTTCACCCTGCTGCTGCGCCGCCACCCGATGGCGCCGCTGGCGGCGACGGTGGCCACCACGCTGGGCAGCGCGGCGGTCTATCTGCCGGTGTGGTATTTCTTCCTGCCGAGCACGCTGGCGCAGGCGCCCGCCGCCGAGATCGCCATGCAGGCGGTCTACCAGGGCGTGCTGGTGGTCTTCGTCGCCATGATTCTCTACACCTTCGCCGTGCGTCAGCTCGGCGCGCAGACCGTGGCGCTGCTCATGGCCTTCGTGCCCGGCCTCTCCGCCGTCGCCGCCGTGCCGATCCTCGGCGAACCGCTGTCGCTGCTGACGCTGGCCGGGCTGGGCGCGGTGACGCTGGGTGCGGTGCTGGGCGCGCGTGTGGCGCCCGGCGGCGGCGCGGCGCGGTAAGCGCCGTATTGCGGGGACTGACTTTTCCTGCGAGGTTTCCGGTATCGACTGACCTGTCATTCCCGCGAACGCGGGAATCCAGCGGCGCTTGAACGAAGACACAGGATTCAGGTTTCCGCTTGGCGGCCCCGGCGTTGAGCTTCGGATTCTGTTGCAGTCAGCGAGGAAAGTCAGTCTCGCCAGTACGGCGAAGGGGTGCTATCGCCCCCTTGCCGTCATTCCCGCGAAAGCGGGAATCCAGCTTCGCTCGAACAAAGGCACTGGATTCCGGGTTCCGCTGCGCGGCCCCGGAATGACGGTTCCTGGCCGATTTCCGTCTCCTGACAAATGCTGTCAGGGCGCAGGGCCTGTCCTCAAGCCCGTTTTCGCTCTGATACTCAAGACCCCACAATGCTTTTGTACTATGCTTGCGGTCGTCGATTCGTAAAAAGAGGCGAATCCCTTGTCCGAGAAGAGCAAGAACGTCAGACCTGCGCAGAGCCGCACCGATACCCTGATCGGCGCCGACCTGCGCGTTGAAGGCAATATCACTTCGACGGGCGTCCTGCGCATTCAGGGGGACGTTCAGGGCGACGTTTCGTGCGACGCCGATTCGGGCGGAACGATTGTCGTGGGCAAGTCGGGAAATATCACCGGCAGCGTCAAGGCCCCGCACATCGTCATCGGCGGCCATGTGTCCGGGCCCCTGCATTCGGCGGAGTCCATCGAGATTCAGGAGGGCGCGTGCGTGGTGGGGGATGCCTTTTACAGGACAATCGACATTCACGTGGGCGGCGTCCTGGAAGGAACGCTGACGCCAGGGGGCCTGCCGGAGGGTGATCGGTTGCGGCGGGAACAGCGCATCCGAATGCCCGAGCCCGCGGCGCCGGATGAATACGACATGCCGCTTGCCGACGCGGCGGCGGCCGGCGGCAATCCGGAGGCGCGCTTCGGGGGCTGGCGCAAGTTCGGCGCGGCCTTTGCGCTGCTGGTCGCCATGCTCGCGGTCGTGCTGCTGAAGCGGGGTTCCGCGCCTGTCGCGCCGCCGGTAAGCGATGTTGCGAGTGCTGCCGATGCCGCCATGAAGGGAACCCCGGCGGCGCCAGCCGTGCCTGCGGCAAGCAGCAGGTTGCAGGTCGATCCGAAAACCGTTGCCGGAGAGGCGGCTCCCCTGGTTCCCGGCGCAGATGCGAACGCCAAACCGGGCGCCCAGGATTCGCCCCCGGATGCTCCCGAAGCGGATACGGACAAGGTGGTAACGGTGCAAGGGGTCAATCCGGCCAAGCCGGCGGGATTTTTCCTGCTGGTCGGAAAGGAGTCCTCCGTTCTCTTCAGGAAGAAGCGCGAGGATCCCGGCGAGGGCAAGCGCATCGATGTCTCCCGGGGCGCAACTGTCAGCATCTCGATCGCGGAAGACGAAATCGTTCGCGTCGTACAAGGCCGAAATATTGATATCTTTTACCAGGGCCGCAAGGTGGCGCGAAAGACGATCGAAACCGGCGCCTGGATGAGTTTCGTTCCGCAATTGCCCGATGGGGCAATCGGGCGTTCAAACTGATAAGGCATGTTTGCAGAAATACGGCTATACTGCAAAACATGAAAACTACCGTCACCATCACCAGCCGCGGCGTGGTCACGTTGCCGGCCAAGCTGCGACAGGCCTTGGGCCTGAAGGCCGACGACCAGTTGATCGCTGAAACTACGCCGGAAGGTTTGCTGCTGCGCCCGGCCGTCACGCTGCCGGTCGAGTTGTATTCGCCAGCGCGTGAGCGCGAGTTCGACGCTGCTGAAGCCGAACTGGCCGCCGTGCTGGACGAAAAGGCATCCAGGCCGAAGCGCGCGGCGCGAAAGTCAGTCCGCTGAATACGGCGCCGAGCCGGCCCATGCGGATATTCCTCGACGCAAACATCCTGTTTTCCGCCGCGAAATCCGATGGGGCGGTGCGGCACCTGTTGCGCCTGCTTCTGGAAGCGGGCCACGAATGCTGGGCCGACGACTATGTCGTGATCGAGGCCCGCCGCAACCTGGCCGCCAAGGGCGCAGGCGCGCTGACGGTGTTCGAGGCATTGCTGGCGCATTTGCGGGTCGGCCCGGTGCAGGCGCACACGCCGGCGCTGGAGGAGATCGGCTGGCTGCCCGAAAAGGACCGGCCCGTGCTTGCCGCCGCGATGCATCTGCGTTGCGACGCCCTCGTCACCGGCGATCGCACGCACTTCGGCGCAGGTTACGGCAAGGCGTTCGGCGGCGTCACGATTCACTCGCCGCGGTCGTTGGCCGAGGCACTCTTGATCTGATCGACAGCCCTCGCAGGAATTTGCTGTCCGGCGGCCCTAGATGTGCGCTTCCTGGTAATCGAGGATTTCCTCGAGGTGGTGCATCACCTCGTCGCTGATCTCGTTGTCGCGCCAGAGGCGGATCAGCTCGGCGCGTTCGGCCCTGATGGCGGCGTGTCGCAGGCGCATCGCCAGGTTGGCCTGCGGGTTCGGTTCCAGGCCCTGCGGCACGGCCAGCGCGATGCGGTCGCGGATTTCCGCGCGCAGTTGATCCGCCCACTCGCCGGGTGCGCCCTCGCGGGCGACGAGGTCGTCGATGGCGGCGATCGCTGCTGCGCTCATGGCGGCGCGCACGCGCTGGCTCTCCGCCGCGATGCTCCAGTCCGAGCCGACCTTGAGGCGGCGGATGAGGGCGGGCAGCGTCAGCCCCTGGCCGACCAGCGTGATGGCGATGACGAAGAAGGTCAGGAAGACGATCAGGTCGCGGTGCGGAAAGGCGCCGCCGCCGGGCAGCGTCGTCGGCAGGGCGAGGGCCGCCGCCAGCGAAACGATGCCGCGCATGCCGCACCAGCTGATGATGCCCATTTCGCGCTTGCGCAGCCGCGGCTCGGCCTCGCGCAGGCTGCCGCTCAGCGCGCGCGGCAGGTAGGCGGCGAAATAAACCCAGGCGAAACGCACCAGGATCGCCACCGCGCTGACGGCGAGGCCCCAGCCGATCAGCTGGGCCGTCGAGTAGCGGGCGAGGCGGTCCGGCATGTCGGAGAGCTGCAGGCCGATCAGCATGAAGACCAGGCTGTTGAGCATGAACACCAGGATGTTCCACACCGAACGCGCCATGATGCGCATTTCGGCGGAGACGATCTCGGGCGCATGGCGCCCGCGCAGCAGTCCCGCCGCCACCACGGCGAGCACGCCGGAGACGTGCAGCGATTCGGCGACGATGTAGGTGGCGTAGGGCACGACGAGCGCGGTCAGCACCTCAATGAAGGGATCGCCGAGGTAGCGGTGGATGGCGATGAAGGCGGTGGCGAGGCCGATGCCGAGGGCGATGCCGCCGAGGGAGACGCCGACGAACTGCAGGCTCGCCTCGGCCAGCGAGAAGGCGCCGGTCAGCGCCGCGGCGACGGCGAACTTGTAGAGCACCAGGCCGGAGGCGTCGTTTACCAGGCTCTCGCCCTCGAGGATGGTGACGATGCGGCGCGGGATGTTCAGCCGCGACAGGATGGCGGTGGACGCCACCGCGTCCGGCGGCGAGACGATGGCGCCGAAGGCGAAGGCCGCCGCCCAGGGCATGCCCGGCACCAGCCACTTCAGGGCTGCGCCGACGGCGAGCGTGGTGACGATGACGAGACCGATGGCGAGCAGGCCGATCGGGCGGATGTTGGCCTTGAAGTCGCTCCAGGAGGTCAGCAGCGCGGCCTGGTAGAGGATCGGCGGCAGGACGAGGATCAGGATCAGCTGCGGATCGAAGGGGAACTGCGGCAGCTTCGGGATGAGGCCGAGCAGGGCGCCACCGACCACCAGGGCGATCGGGTAGGGAAACTTGAAATGCCGGGCGATCCAGCCCAGCGCCACGGCGCACAGCAACAGCAGCAGAACGAGTTCGAGCAGCAGCATTATTATTGTGAGGGTCGTCGGAGGAGGCGCCATTATTCATGCTTTCCGGCACCCCCTTTACAAACGAATGTTCGTTCGCTAGGATTCGAATGAACATTCGGAGTCCACCGGAAACCACACCCATGCCACAGCCCTCTCACGATTCGGACTATCTCGGCCGGCTGCAGGATTATTTCGCCGAGCACCGCAGCCTGCCCTCGTTCTCGCACATGGCGCGGCTGCTCGGCCTGCGCTCGGTGGCCTCGGCGCATGCCGTCGCTGGCCGGCTCAAGCTGGCCGGCTTCCTGCAGGCGACGCCGGACCGGCGGCTCGCCCCCGGCCCGCGCTTCTTCGACCGGCCGGTGGCCGATTCGGTGCGCGCCGGCCTGCCCGCCGCCGCCAACGACGCCGGCAGCGAATCGCTCACCATCGACGAATTCCTGGTGGATTCGCCCAGCCGCACCATCCTGCTCACCGTGAAGGGCGATTCGATGATCGACGCCGGCCTGCAGCCGGGCGACTACATCGTGGTGGACAAGGGCCGTCCGGCTCGCGTCGGCGACATCGTGGTGGCCATCGTCGACAACGAGTTCACCCTGAAGTACCTCGCCCAGGACAAGCGCGGTCCTTATCTCAAGGCCGGCAATCCGGCCTACCCGCCGATCCGCCCGCAAGGCCAACTGGAAATCTTCGGCCTCGTCACCGGCAGCTTCAGGAAATACAAGTGAACGGCGGACGTAGGGCTGGATCTTGCATATACGTTGACATATGCCGTTTCATGCATATACTTAGGCATATACAATGATGTCGGAGAGTTCCTGCATGGACCGTACCGCCAAGATCTTCCTGAACAATCGCAGTCAGGCCGTCCGGCTGCCGAAGGATTTTCAGTTCAACGTAAGCGAGGTCTTCATTCGCAAGCAGGGCGAAGACGTGGTGTTGTCGCCGCGCCCTTCCAGTTGGGACGCCTATCTCGCAAGCGGTACCGTGGCGCCTGCCGATTTCATGACGGGGGTCGAGGATCTGCCGGTTCAGGAGCGCGAGTTCTGATGGCGCGCTACCTCCTCGATACGGATATCTGTTCGTACATCATGAAACGTTCCCACCCGGCGTTGCTGGAGCGAATCCGTGGCGTGCCCATCGCCGATCAGGCGCTGTCGGCCGTGACCGCGGCGGAACTTCTGTATGGCGTGAAGCTCTCGTCCAAACAGAAACAGGCGCGCGAAGCCTTCCATGCCTTTGTGCGGCATCTGGAAGTGATGGAATGGCCAGCGGAGGCCGCCGAGCATTACGCGGACATTCGGGCCGACCTCAAGCGTCGCGGCGAAATGATCGGGGCCAACGATTTGCTGATTGCCGCCCACGCCCGCAGCCTCAAGGCCATTCTCGTGACGAACAATGTCCGCGAGTTCGGTCGGGTGAAGGGGCTGAAGGTCGAGAATTGGACCGCATGATTTTCGTTCCCACACCCGAGGCCCCGCGACTGGAACGCCCGCTCTTCCTCTCCCGCGTGCCGGCCGGCCTGCCCGCCGCCGCCGAGGATCACGTCGACGGCTGTCTCGATCTCAACGAGCATCTCGTCGAGCATCGCGAGTCGACCTTCTACATCCGCGTGCAGGGCCAGTCGATGACCGGCGCAGGCATCAACGATGGCGACCTGCTGGTAGTTGACCGCGCGCTGGAGGCGGCCGACGGCAACATCGTGGTGGCGATGGTGGACGGCGAGCTCACCCTGAAACGCCTTCACAAGCGCAACGGCCATGTCCGCCTGCTGCCGGAGAACCCCTGCTTCCGTCCCATCGAATTCGAGGACGGCCAGGAGCTGACGATCTGGGGCGTGGCGACCAGCGTCGTGCATTCCCTCCGGCGCTAGCGCTTCGATCCCGGCGTCTGGCGGGCGTCTCAACGATGGCAAGTCGCCGTGCTTTTGGCTATGCTTGGCTTCCCATTGCGGCGGTGATTTCGCATGCAGCTCATCCTCATCAGCGGCCTTTCCGGCTCCGGCAAAAGCATTGCCCTCCATGTGCTCGAGGACGCCGGTTACTACTGCGTGGACAATCTGCCGGCCACCCTGCTGCCGCAACTGGTGCGCCAGCTGCGCGAGGAGGGCTATGAACGGGTGGCGGTGGCGATCGACGTGCGCGCCGGCGCTTCCATCGCCGCCCTGCCGCAGCAACTGCGCGACCTGCAGGCCATGGGTGTGCCGACGCGCTTCGTCTTCCTCGAGGCGCGCGACGAAACCCTGATCGCGCGCTTTTCCGAGACGCGGCGCGGCCATCCGCTGTCGGACGCGCAAACCACCCTGGCCGAGGCCATCGTGCGCGAGCGCGGGATGCTGGAAAACATCGCCGGCCTGGGCAACCGCATCGACACCAGCAGCCTGAATCCCAACGCGCTGCGCGCCTGGATCCTCGAATTCGCCCAGCCCGCCGTCTCGCAGGGACTGACTTTGCTGTTCGAGTCCTTCGGCTACAAGCATGGCATTCCGCTCGACGCCGACCTGGTTTTCGACGTGCGCTGCCTGCCCAATCCGCACTACGATCCGGCCTTGCGCCCGCTCACCGGACGCGACCCGGAGGTGGCGCGCTTCCTCGAAACGCAGACGGAAGTGCGCAAGATGGCGGAGGACATCCGCCGCTTCCTCGCCGAGTGGCTGCCGGCCTATGTGCGCGACAACCGCAGCTACCTTACGGTGGCCATCGGCTGTACCGGCGGCCAGCACCGCTCGGTGTACCTCGCCGAATGGCTGGCCGGGCAGTTCCGCGACCGGGCGCACGTCCTCGTGCGCCACCGCGCCATCACGTGAGCTCCTTCCTGCGCTTCATGAAACCCGGCGACTGGGCCGTGCTGCTCGCCTGCGCCGCCGGCACCGCCGCCCTGGCGCCGCTGGTCTTCTCGGGCGGCGCGGCGGAAAAGGCGGTGGTGCGGCGCGACGGCGTCGTCGTCGCCGAGTTGCCGCTCACCCAGGCGCGGCGCATCGAGGTGGCCGGCGCGCTGGGCACCAGCGTCATCGAAGTGCAGCCGGGGCGCGCACGCGTCGCCGCCGATCCCGGCCCGCGCCAGTACTGCGTGCGCCAAGGCTGGCTCTCGCAACCGAACGCCATCGCCATCTGCGCGCCCAGCCACATCAGCCTGTCCATCGCCGGGCGTGCTTCCAGCCATGACAGTCTCTCCTATTGAACTGACGCCCACGGCCGACGACCACCGCATCGCGCGCTATGCGGCGGCGGCCATCGCCCTGTCGGTGGTGGAGGCGGCCATTCCCATGCCGCTGCCGGGCGTGAAGCCGGGGCTGGCCAACATCATCACGCTCATCGTGCTGGCGCGCTACGGTTGGCGCGATGCCGTCTGGGTCTCGCTGTTGCGCGTGGTGGCGGGCAGCCTGCTGCTCGGCCAGCTCCTTGCGCCGGGCTTTTTCCTCAGCCTCGCCGGTGCGCTGGCCAGCCTCATCGCGCTCGGCGTTGCCATGCATTTGCCGGCGCGCGGTTTCGGCCCGGTGAGCCAGAGCCTCATCGCCGCCTTCGCCCACATCGCCGGCCAACTCGCCGTGGCGCGGCTGTGGCTGGTGCCGCACGACGGCCTGTTCTACCTGCTGCCGTTTTTCGCCCTGGCCGCGTTACTATTCGGCCTGGCCAACGGACTCGCTGCGGCGAAGCTGCTCGAGGAACCTTCCCAACCCCATTAGCCGTCGCGACGGCACACATCCGGACAGGCGATCTTGGCCATGCTCAACTTTCCCCCGCGGCGAAACCCCGCCGCCGAACCGCAGCGGCTGTCCCTCTTCCCCCTCAACGCCGTGTTGTTCCCCGGCGGCACGCTCGGCCTGCGCGTCTTCGAGCAGCGCTACATGTCGCTGGTGACGGACTGCTTCAAGCGCGAGAGCACCTTCGGCATTTGCCTCATCGCCGAGGGCGCCGAAACAGGCGCGCCGGCGCTGCCGCACAAAGTGGGCACGCAGGCGCGCATCGTCGCTTGGGACATGACCCAGCCGGGCATCCTCAACCTCACGGTGCGTGGGGAAGCGCGCTTCCGCATCCTCTCCAGCGAGGCCGACCGCGAGGGACTGCTGCACGCGCGCGTCGAATCGATCGCCGCCGAGGCGGAGGTGCCGGTGCCGGTGCCGGAGGCGCTGGCGGCGCTGGTGCCGCTGCTGCAGGCGATGGTGGCCGATGCCGGCGCCGAGCGCCTGCCGCCGCCGCATCGTTTCGACGACGCGGCCTGGGTCGGTTATCGCTTCAGCGAACTGCTGCCGATTCCGGCCCTGGCGCGGCAGAAACTGCTCGAGCTGGAAGAACCGGTCTCGCGGCTGGAGATCGTCTTCAAGTTTCTCGCCCAGCGCGGATTGGTCAAGTAAGCGTTTTGTAGGAGCGGCCTACCGGCCGCGATTACGGCGAATATCGCGGCCGGTAGGCCGCTCCTACAGGTCAATCATCAGCCAGTTTCTCCAGAATCTTCCGGATCGGCGCCGGCAACGGCGCCTCGTCCAGTTTCTTCAGACTCAGCCAGACGCCGTCCTTCGCCGTATCCCCCAAGGGGATTTCCTGCGGGGCATCGCAGCGACTGACTTTGCACACGAGCGGTGTGATGTCGAGGCGGAAATGCGTGAAGGCATGGCGCAGCACGGGCAGCGGCACGGCGCCGGCGCAGCGGCGCGGCAGTTTTCCAGCCGGCAGTTCGGGCAGCGACAGCAGACCGCCCCAGATGCCTTTCGGCGGGCGCCGCTCCAGCAGCACCCGTCCGCGATCCAGTTGCACCAGCAGGGTGACCGCGCGCTGCGGCACGGCGCGCTTCGCGCGCGTCGCCGGCAGTTCGGCGATGCGGTCCTCGCGCCGCGCCACGCACTGCGCCGCCACGGGACACTCGTCGCAGCGCGGCCGGCGGCGCGTGCACAGTGTGGCGCCGAGATCCATCAGCCCCTGCGTGTAGGCAACGAGGTCGCGTTCCGGCAGCAGCGATTCGGCCAGCGCCCACAGGCGCGCCGCCACCGCCTTCTCGCCGGGAAAGCCTTCGATGCCGAACACCCGCGCCAGCACGCGCTTGACGTTGCCGTCGAGGATGGCCGCACGCGCGCCGAAGGCAAACACGGCGATGGCGGCGGCGGTGGAGCGGCCGATGCCCGGCAGGGCTTCGATGTCCACGATGCGGCGCGGGAAGCGGCCGCCGTGCTGCGCGACGATCGCCTGCGCCGCCCGCTGCAGGTTGCGCGCCCGCGCGTAGTAGCCGAGCCCGCTCCACAGCGCCATGACGTCTTCCGTCGGCGCGGCGGCGAGGCCGGCGAGATCGGGAAAGCGGGCGAGGAAGCGGGCGTAGTAGGGGATCACCGTCGCCACCTGCGTCTGCTGCAGCATGATCTCGGACAGCCAGACGCGGTAGGGATCGGCGCGGCCCTTCTGCTGCCAGGGCAGGTCGTGGCGGCCGGCGCTTTTCTGCCAGCGGATCAGCGCGTGCGCATATTCGGTAACCATGACGATGCTGGGGGCTTGCTTGCCAGAAGGACGCGCGGCAGTTAGTCTGCTTGAATTCTAAAGCAGTTGCGGCTCCCGTCCGTCATTCCATTCATGAACAAACCCTGCGACCCCCTCATGGTCAGTCCCTGGAGCGGCGCCGAGAACGACCACCGCGCGCTGCGCGACACGCTCGGCGCCTTCGCCACCGGCGTCACCGTGGTGACCGCACTCGATCCCGAGGGACGCGCCATCGGCCTCACCGTGAACTCCTTCAACACCGTCTCGCTCGACCCGCCGCTGGTGCTGTGGAGCCTGTCGCTCGCCTCGCCGAGCCTCGATGCGTTCCGCCGCGCCAGCCACTTCGCGGTGAACATGCTGGCCGCCGACCAGCAGGCGCTGTCCGAGCGCTTCGCCCGGCGCAACAGCGACAAGTTCGCCGGCATCGACTGGCGCGAAGGCCTCGGCGGCGCGCCGCTGCTGCCCGGCTGCTGCGCCGTCCTCGAATGCCGCAACGAGGCGCAGCATGCCGGCGGCGACCACCTCATCCTCATCGGCCGCGTCGAGGGCTGCAGCAGGCAGGACAAGGCGCCGCTGGTGTTTCATGGCGGACGGTATAAAACGCTGCGGGATTGAATTGGCGGGTGAAGGATTTGGAGCGGGTGAAGGGAATCGAACCCTCGTATGCAGCTTGGGAAGCTGCCGTTCTGCCATTGAACTACACCCGCGAACGGCGCCATTCTACCTGTTAGAATTCCCCTATGGAAATCAGCGTCAACGGCGAGCAGCGCAGCGTGGCGGACGCGCCTTCGGTGGCGGAGCTGCTGCGCGAAATGGGGCTGGAAGGCAAGCGCCTGGCGGTCGAGCGCAACGGCGAGATCGTGCCGAGGAGCAGCCATGCCGCCACCGCGCTCGCCGCGGGCGACCGCATCGAAATCGTCATCGCCGTCGGCGGCGGGTAAACAATCATGTCATTCCCGTGCAAGCGGGAATCCAGTGGCGGTTAAAGTGGATTCCCGCTTGCGCGGGAATGACGAACCTAGTGAGACCTTTATGCAAGATTCCCTCATCATCGCCGGCAAGGCGTATTCCTCGCGCCTGCTCGTCGGCACCGGCAAGTACCAGGACTTCGCGCAGACGCGCGCGGCCATCGAGGCTTCCGGGGCCGAGATCGTCACGGTGGCGATCCGCCGCACCAACATCGGCCAGGAGCCGGGCCAGCCGAGCCTGCTCGACTACCTGCCGCCCTCGCAGTACACCCTGTTGCCGAACACCGCCGGCTGCTACACGGCGGAGGACGCCGTGCGCACGCTGCGCCTGGCGCGCGAGCTGCTCGACGGCCACGACCTCGTCAAGCTGGAAGTGCTGGGCGATGCGCAGACGCTGTTTCCCGACATGCCGCAGACGCTGGTGGCGGCCGAGACGCTGGTGAAGGACGGCTTCAAGGTGATGGTGTATTGCGCCGACGACCCGATCCAGGCCAAGCGGCTGGAGGAGATCGGCTGCGTGGCGGTGATGCCGCTGGCTTCCCTGATCGGCTCCGGCATGGGCATCCTCAATCCGTGGAACCTGCGCCTCATCATCGACAACGCCAAGGTGCCGGTGCTGGTCGACGCCGGCGTCGGCACGGCGTCCGACGCGGCCATCGCCATGGAGCTGGGCTGCGACGGCGTGCTGATGAACACGGCGATTGCCGGGGCGCAGAACCCGGTGCTGATGGCTTCCGCCATGAAGAAGGCGGTCGAGGCGGGAAGGGAAGCCTTCTGCGCCGGACGCATGCCGAGGAAGCTCTACACCGCCACGCCCAGCTCGCCCACGGGCGGGATGATCGGCCAGGCCTGAATCAGGCGGCGAGCGCGCTTTGCTGCAGGTGGCCGAGCACGCGCTCGGCGAGTTCCGCCGGCGGCAGGGGTTTGGAGAAGAGGAAGCCCTGCATTTCGTCGCAGCCGGATTCGACCAGGAAGCGGCGCTGTTCCTCCGTCTCGACGCCTTCGGCCACCACGGAAAGTCCCATGCTGTGCGCCAGCGCGATCACCGCGCCGGTGATGACCATGTCGTCGGTGTCGGCCGGGATGTCGCGCACGAAGGAGCGGTCTACCTTGAGGCAGTCCACCGGGAAGCGCTTGAGCACGGCGAGCGAGGAATAGCCGGTGCCGAAATCGTCGATGGCCAGGCGCACGCCGATCTGACGCAGTTCCGCCAGCGTGGCGATGGCGCGTTCGACGTTCTGCATGACCATGCTTTCGGTGATTTCCAGTTCCAGGTATTCCGGCAGGAAATCGGGCTGATCGATGAGGCTGCGGATGCGCTGGGCCAGGTCGCGCTGCTGGAACTGGCGCGGCGACAGGTTGACGGCAATGCGCAGCAGCGGCAATCCCTGCTCCTGCCACAGCCGCGCCTGGCGGCAGGCGCGGGCGATGACCCACTCGCCCACTTCCAGGATCAGGCCGTTCTCCTCGAGGATCGGGATGAACTTGTTCGGCGGCACCAGGCCCAGATCGGGGCTGCGCCAGCGGATCAGTGCTTCGACGCCGGTAATGGCGCCGGTGCGCAGATTCACTTTCGGCTGGTAGTGCAGCTCGAACTCGTCGCGCTCCAGCGCGTGGTGCAGTTCCGCGCCGACCTCCAGCCAGTCGGCGGCGGCGCGATTCATCTCCGGATCGTAGAAGCGGTACTGGCCGCGGCCGGCATGCTTGGCGCTGTACATGGCCTTGTCCGCCGCCATCATGAGCCCCTGCAGATTGTCGCCGTCCTGCGGGAAGATGGCGAAACCGAGGCTGGCGCCGGGCACGATCTCGCGCCCGCCCAGCACCATGGGAGGACTGAGCGCATCGAGCAGTTTTTGCGCGACGATGCTGGCATCCTCGGCCCGCGCCAGGTTGGTCAGCACGACGACGAACTCGTCGCCGCCCTGCCGGGCGACCGTGTCGCAGCCGCGCAGGCAGCCGGAGAGGCGCCGCGCGATTTCCTTCAGCAATTCGTCGCCGGCATCGTGGCCAAGCGTGTCGTTGATCACCTTGAAGCGGTCGAGATCGACAAAGCCGACCGCCATCAGGCTGTCATTGCGCCGGGCATGCGCCAGCGCCTGGCCGAGCCGGTCGTTGAGCAGGTTGCGATTGGGCAGGCCGGTGAGTGTGTCATAGCTGGCCATCTCGGAGAGCTTCTGTTCGAAGCGCTTGCGTTCCGAGATGTCCTGCAGCACGCCAATCATGCGCAAGGGGCCGGTATCGTGGTATTCCATCTCGGCCTTGGTATGCGCCCAGCCGATTTTGCCATCGGGCAGCATGATGCGGTATTCCAGCTCGGTCGACAGCGCTTCGCCGCTGACCACCGCATCGAGCCTGGCCTTGAATTCTGCGTGATCGTCCGGATGCACGTGCCCCATGACGAGACTGGAGCGCGGCTCGACGGTATAGGGCTCGATGCCGAGGATGCGGTATATCTCCTCGGACCACTGCAGCACTTGCGTGCGCACGTTCCATTCCCAACTGCCGATATGCGCCAGGGCCTCGGCGCGGCCGAGCAGGGCTTCGTTGCGGCGCAGGGCGGCCTCCGCCTCGTTGCGTCCCACCTCGGCGCGCAGGGTGGCCAGGGTGTGGCCGATGTCGTGCGCCAGGTCCTCGAGCAGGTCGCATTCGGCCTCGCCGAAGGTGTCGTTGGTGGCGTAGATCACCAGCGCACTCTCGATTTTCCCGTCGACCAGCAGGGGGAAGGAGGCGCAGGCGTTGAATTTCATTTCCAGCGCGAAGTCGAGCCAGGGCGCGTAGAGCGGATCGGTCAGCACGTCGCGCACGATGCACGGCGTGCCGCTGCGCAGGGCGCGCCCCACCGTGCCGTGGCCTCTTGCCTGATGCTCGTCCCAGGTGACGATGCCGGTGCCCATCCGGGCGTGCATCGCCGGGTTGCCGGCCCCGGCGAGCAGCACCGCGCGCTTCTCCGGCCCATGCTCCTTGCCGGCGATCCAGGCGAAGGTATAGCCGCCGGTGTCGACGAGAATGTCGCAGGCGCGTTGCAGCAGGGCGGCCTCGGTGGCCGCTTCGCGCCCCGTCCGGGTGACGGCGGAGAGCATGCGCAGGGCACGGTTGGTTCGCTGCTGTTCGACTTCGCGCCGCACCTGGGCCGTGACATCCTGGGTGGAGCCGATGATGCGAGCCGGGCGGCCGTCGCGGAATTCCGCCTCGCATTGCATGTGCACATGGCGAACGAGGCCGTCTTCCCAAACCACGCGGTGGTCGATTTCGAGAGACGATGATTCGCCCCGGACGAGAGCGCGGATGTTTTCGGCGACGCGGTCGCGGTCGTCCGGGTGCGTGCGTGCGATCACGGCGTCCCTGTGCGGCGCGACATCGCCCGGCTCGTAGCCGAAGACGCGGTACATCTGGTCGGACCAGCGCACCTCCTGGGTGAGCAGGTCCCATTCCCAACTGCCGACATGGGCGATCTGCTGGGCGCGATCGAGAATGGCCTCGCTGCGCCGCAGCGCGGCTTCGGTCCGGTCCCGGCTCTCCGTCGCACGCAGCGCGCTGATGCTGTAGCCGATGTCGGCGGCGAGATTCTGCAGCAGGCGGCATTCCTCTTCGCCGAAGGCGTTTTCCGTTGCGGAATAGATGAGCAGAACGGCCGTGATGTCGTCGAAGCGCAAGGGAAAGGATGCCAGGGAGGCAAACCCGCGCGACAGCAGCGGTTCCCGCCAGGCAGACATGCGCGGGTCGGTGGCGCAACTGCGAACGATGCAGGGTTGGCCGCTGCGCAGGACCGTTCCGGCCGTGCCCTGGCCGTTGGGCGTCGTTTCGTCCCAGGAGATAAACAGGCCGGACAGGACGCCGCCGTCGAATCCGGCCTGGGCGACCGGCGTGACAGTCTTTTTTTCGTCGTTTTCGGCATAGCCGATCCAGACGAAGTGGTAGCCGCCGGCGTCGATGATGATGCGGCAGAGCGATTCGAGCAGCTCGATCTGGCAGACCGCACTGCGCATGGCCCGGTTGGCCGCCGAAAGCAGGCCGAGGGCGCGCTTGATCCGTCCGAGTTCGGACTCGGACCGGTCGGTAGCGGCGCGCCGGCTTGTTTTCGGCTGAATGGGCAAGGGGCTTGTCTTCATGGTGATAAACTTCGCGTCCCTGATTTATCGGAAGAAACCCCCCGATCTTGAGCGCCTTTCAAGGTTTTTCTCGAATCGGATGACCCATGCCCGGCCAGACCAGACCTATCCGCAGCTATGTCCTGCGCCAGGGCCGCGTGTCCAACGCCCAGGCCCGTGCGCACGAGAGCCTGCTGCCGCGATATGGCATTGAATACACTGGAAAACCGGTTGATCTTGGCGCCGTTTTCGGCCGCTCCGCCAAAACCGTACTGGAAATCGGCTGCGGCATGGGCGAGACCACGGCGGCAATTGCTGCGGCGCACCCGGAAACGGATTTCCTCGGCATCGAGGTGCATACGCCGGGCGTGGGCAGCCTGCTCAAGCTGATCGACGAGGGTGGGCTGACCAACCTGCGCGTCATCCAGCACGACGCCGTGGAAGTGCTGCGCGAAATGATCGCGCCCGCCTCGCTGGACGGTGC
>Ga0209476_10000421_pt1 | contig 28463 bp, 20 predicted proteins | sample KloWWTrecipitate_FD_187179 | JGI IMG/M metagenome (GOLD analysis project Ga0209476, IMG submission 187179) | Active sludge microbial communities from Klosterneuburg, Austria, studying microevolution and ecology of nitrifiers - Klosterneuburg... | ecosystem: Engineered > WWTP > Aerobic digester... | reverse complement strand
GCGAGCGCGCCGGCGGCTGCGGCATCCAATCGCACGTTAATGAAGCCGGGGCCGGCGACCTCGACGGTTGCAACGCCGTCGACCGCCTGCAGCGCCTCGGCAATCGCGGTCGCGAGCTCACGCGGGTTGGTGCCCACGCTCTTCGCGAGCTTCATGGCGATGTTCGAGGCCCAATCGCCGTGATCGCGGTTCTTCGGGCGCTCAAGCACCACGTCGGCGACGGTGAGGTCGGCCGAACTGCCGGCTCGTCGAGCCTCAAGAATCGGGGTGACGATGGTGAGCAACTGGGCGGCGAGAACGTCTGGAGTCATGGCGGCACCATTCTACGTGGATGCCGCTGAGCGCCGGGTGCGGGCGGCTCTCAGGTGGTGCTCTCCGTTCTTGTCGAGGCGGCAGGAATCAAGCACCGGCCCCGCTCCGCTTCATCGCGGAGGGCGGAGTCGGCGTTCATCGGTTCAGTCGGAGGGTTCCATCGATCGTTGTGATGCTCGCCTCGGTTGCAGCACACGTGAAGGCGGCGCCGGCATATGCCATCGCCTCGGGCACGATGGGCATCGTGGTGCCAGCCGCCGTCACCGACATCGACGAGCCCACCTGGGTGTCGGCGAAGTCGATCCTGTCTCCATCGACAGTGAAGATTCCGGCATCGCTCCCGTTTCGGCTGATCGAAAGGTCGATGCCCTCGACAAGGGCCGTGAGCAGCCAGTCCTGATACGTGGTCGTCAGCGTCCCATCGCCGGCAAAATTCAGGGTCACCTGCCCGGTGACGTTATTGAACTCATCCCCGTACTCGCGGAGGCTCACAAGGAAGAACGCGTTGTCGGCAGCCCAGGAGCCGACCAGGCAACTGGCGGGGTCGGTGCCCCGCGGGGTGGCGTCGGCCTCACTGTCGGTGTCACTCGTCGGCGCGGTCGAGGGCGCGGTTACTGACGTGCCGGGCCCTGCGGGTGAACTTCCGGTGCTCCCACCCGGTGCATCTGGAGATGCACATGCCGTCATCGTCAGGGCGAGGGTGATGACCGCCGCAGGGGCAATCATCCATGAGCGATTGAGCGTGTTCATTGTTCTCCAATGTCCGATTTCCGCGGCACCCGAAGTGCTGGCGTGAATTGGCGCACTTTGAGGTTGATCTTATGGAGACGTCTGTCAGAAAAGTTAAATTCGCGGCTTGGAGCTCGGGTTGGGGGATCGGGTCGGGGCTCGGCCGGGGTTCGGCCGGGGTTCGGCCGGCCGCTCAGGACGGGCGCGGGCGACGCTCAAGGAGCCTCGCGAAGGTTCAAGCTATGGTTCAACCATGACTGGAAGCATTGGCGCTCCCTCGCGTGAAGCGCCGGCCGCAAAGCAGGATGCAGCCGACTTTCTCGCTGAAGGATTGCCAATCAACCTCACACCGCTCTCAGCCCGCGGTCAAGCCCCGGGACGTGGTGTAGCCGTTGGTGATCCTTCTGGTTGTTAGGCGCTGAGTTCGAGGATGGGGTCGGTGGTCACCTCGCTTCCGGTGTCGGGGATGAGTGTGAGGCGGGATTTGGCGAGGATCTCGAGGCCGAGGTAGCGGCGGCCTTCGACCCATTCGTCGGTCTGCTCGGCCAGGACCGCGCCGACGAGGCGGATGATCGCGTCACGGTTCGGGAAGATGCCCACGGAGTCGGTGCGGCGGCGGATCTCGCGGTTGAGGCGCTCGTTGGGGTTGTTGGACCAGATCTGCTGCCAGAGCCCGTCGGGGAACTGCGTGAACGCGAGGATGTCCGCCCGGGCGGCATCGAGGTGCTCGAACGCGTCGGGGAGCTTCTCCTCGACGTAGTCGAGCAGTCGGTCGAACTGAGCGTTCACCGCCTCGGCGTCGGGCTGGTCGTAGACGGAGTGGAGCATCGCTTTGACCGCCGGCCACATACTCTTCGGGCAGACACTCATCAGGTTCGCTGCGTAATGGGTCCTGCAGCGCTGCCAGACAGCGCCGGGCAGGTTCGCCGCGATCGCTTCCACGAGCCCGGCGTGGGCGTCGGAGGTGACGAGGCGGACCCCGCCCAGACCGCGGGCGACGAGGTCGGCGAAGAAGCTGTTCCACGCAGCTCCCGTTTCGCTGGTCGCGACCCGCAGACCCAAGACTTCGCGGTGACCGTCGCCGTTCACCCCGGTCGCGACGAGCACGACAGCGTTGATCACACGGCCGCCCTCACGGACCTTCATCGTCAACGCGTCGGCCGCGACGAACGTGAATGGTCCTGCGTCACCGAGCGGGCGGTGCCGGAACTGGTCGACGTGCTCGTCGAGGTCCGCGGCCATCCGCGACACCTGCGACTTCGAGAGCGAGTGGATCCCGAGGGTCTTGACCAGCTTGTCCATCCGACGGGTCGAGACCCCGGCCAGATAGCAGTCCGCGACGACGGTGATCAGCGCGGTCTCGGCCCGTTTCCGGCGCTCCAGCAGCCATTCCGGGAAGTAGGTGCCGGTGCGCAGCTTCGGGACCGCGACGTCGATCGTCCCGACACGGGTGTCCAGGTCGCGGTGCCGGTAGCCATTGCGTTGCGCGGTGCGGTCTGGACTGGGCTTGCCCCATTCGGCGCCGACGACGGCGTCCGCGTCAGCGGACAGCAGTGCGTTGATCGTGGTCTGTAGCAAGCTGCGCATCAGATCCGGCGACGCGTCGGTCAGGGCTTCAGCGAGCACGCTCGCAGGGTCGACAATATGAAGTGCGGTCATCGTGATGATGCCTTTCGAGTGGAGGTAAGAGACTTCTCGAAGGATCACACGGTGACCGCGCTTACGTCGCGAGCGACAAGCCGGCCACCGTGGGCTACACCACCTTATGGGGCACTACTGCGCTCACCCGCGACAGGACCAGGATGGCGCAACCAGGAGGCTGTATGCCAGTGCTGACGCCACATCTCTCGCCTTTCCTTGCCTCGAGGCGGCGTAGCATGACACGCATGGCCACGCGGAGAGCATATTTCCCGACCGCCCGAGCTCTCGCAGCTGCCCTCTGGGTTCTGCAGAGGAGCGGATATGTGACAAGGGTCGGATTGCTTGAAAACGGGTCAACGAGCGAGGGCGACGTATCGGAGAATCTTCATACAGAAGCTGTCCTCTGGGCCAGCAGGCTCGGCGTTTCGCAGGCAACAGGACTCGTGCCCCTCGAGATCGATGCTCGCGAGCTGGCAGACTTACCAACCTTGCAGACCTACCTCCTAGACCATCGGTCGGAGTTAACCTCGTGGCTCGACGACGTTTGCCCCCAAAATGAAGGCAGGCACTCCCTCCCTATCCTGATGCGAAACCTGAAGACGCTGGGGCGACGGCGAGGTTACGATCCAGCCTCCGAGACTTTTCTTGTCGTGCCGGGGCAGGAAGCGCGGGGGTTCCGGATCGGGCCTACGGACTATGTCCTCACCCGGGAGTTGACAAATGCGCAAGATCTGTTTGCCGAATGGGCCGCGCAGCGGCACACGATGCCAACAGAAACGATCTCATCTGTCCTCGGGGTAACCGCCCGACGCTGACCCGAGCGCGCCGAGCATCCAAGTGGATCAGTTGGCCACCCGTCCGCGTTGAGTACCCCACCTTGAGGAGATCGTGCAGGGCGAGCGCGTGGAACGTTGTCGTTCCTCGGTCTGGTGCGGTCGATCATCACGTAGCGTCGTAGTAGACGCCCCTGGCCGGACCGGCGAGTTTGGTGATGTCCACCGTGTCCGGTCGCGATCAGCTCGGGAACCTTCCGCAGCGGGTGCGTCGCGAGCCGACGCCTCTCCCGCACCTGGCGGTTCTCATGCGGCACCCGGTACATCGTGGATACCGAGCCGATGTACTGGCCGCGTTCCAGAAGGATCGCGTAGATGGGGGACAGTCGCGTGTTTCCTATCGCAGAAATGCCCCTCTGACCGGGAAGAATAGAGCTTGTCTAAGGTCCTATTCAGCCAGCCGGAGAGGCATCTCGTAGATGCAATTCAAGCATGCTCCTGCCGCGGTGTCCGCGGTGTTCGATGATCCGAATCTCGTGTCGGCCGCCGGCCTGGTTCCGATGCTCCGGCTCGCGCAGCAGGCCGGGCTGGCGGGGCTGGCTCAAGACCGGTTGAGTGTCCCGACGGACAAGGGCGCGAACGCGGGTGCGAAGGTCTCCGCGCTGGTCGCGGGGATGCTCGCTGGGGCGGACTCGATCGACGACATGAACCTGCTCCGCCACGGCGGGATGGGGCGCCTGTTCGACCGGACGTACGCGCCATCGACGCTGGGCTCGTTCCTGCGCGAGTTCCGGTTCGGGCATGTCCGCCAGCTCGACGCGGTCGCGTCCCGCGTCCTTCAGAACCTCACCGCCGACACGCCACTGCTCCAGGGTCGGGACGGTGAGCGGGTGATGGTGGATCTGGATGACACCATCATCGAGGTCCACGGATACCAGAAGCAGGGCGCCTCGTTCGGGTACTCCGGCGTCCGCGGCCTCAACGCCCTCCTCGCTACCGCGTCGACGACCTCATCGGCGCCGGTGATCCTGGGTCAGCGGCTCAGGCAGGGGAAGACCGGGTCCCCGAAAGGCGCCGCACGGATCGTCGGTGACGCTCTTGCGACCCTGCGCCGAACCGGCGTCGCGACCGGGTCTCGGCCGTTGCTGCGGGCGGACTCCGCGTTCTACGGCCACGCGACCATCGGCACCGCGATCACAGCCGGCGCGGACGTGTCGGTCACCGTCAGGATGGACCCGGCGGTGATGGCCGCGATCGCGACCATCCCCGATGACGCGTGGACGATGATCGAGTACACCGACGCGATCCGTGACGAGACCACCGGACAGTTGATCTCCAAGGCGGAGGTCGCCGAGATTCCGTTCGTCGCGTTCCGATCGAGGAGGAAGGCGGAACGGATCGCTGGGCGCCTGGTGGTGCGCCGTATCCCTGACCTGAACCCCCGGCAGGTGGAGCAGCCGACGCTGTTCGACGTCTACCGGCACCACGCATTCTTCACCACCACCAACAAGGACGACATGGGCAGCGTGGCCGCGGACAAAACACACCGCGCTCACGCGATCATCGAGCAAGTCCACGCAGACCTCAAAGCGGGGCCACTCGCGCATCTGCCCTCCGGGGTGTTCACCGCAAACAGCGCCTGGCTCGTCCTCGCCGTGATCGCGTTCAACCTCACTCGCGCTGCCGGGATCATCGCCGACCAGGCGGGACGGCTCGCGAGAGCCACGACCGCGACGATCCGCCGCACCATCGTCAACATACCGGCGCGGCTGGCGCGCTCCGCGCGCCGGATCACGCTGCACCTTCCCGAGGCCTGGCCCTGGCAGACCGCCTTCGACCGACTGTTCACACACACGCACGCACCGCCGCCGTGAGGAATCGCCCGCCTGACCACCGCCGCAACCGCGGCACGACCGAAGAGCCAGTGGACGACCGGGATGCGATGCCCGGAGCTCACCCCTGCCCTCGTCGCATCACTACCGACCGATCATGCCGGCCCGGCCCACTCAAGGCTCATCGGTGGATCGAGGCTAAACCCGGGGCGATTCAGACAGCTTGCCGGACTCCTTGCTTAACGAATCGCCCGAACAGATAAGCTCCAGCTTCTTACGAGCATCACTCTTCTCTTCCGAATGAATACACGCATACGTTCGGGGGTGGCCGACAGGGCAGATCCTTCGTCCTGACCGCACTGTCGTCGCCCGGCGGCTCTACCTCGGCAACAACAAGCCGATCGCGCTCGCATACAGGCGTGGGGTCCAGAGCAGATCGTCAACCGGATCAAACTCGACTCCCGGATGATGATTCCATGCGCATCAGCGACCTGTACGCAGGAACTAACGAATATCGAAGACAGAGCGCGCAGCTTTCAGAGCAGTGACTGCCTGTCTTGGAAGTACTCCGTTGCCGAGAGCGGTCAGCTGTTGGTTCGGTGTGAGTCCGTGATGCGTGTCTGTAACCCAGCCAGGTGGTAGGCCCATAAGCCATTCCACAAATGCTGGGGCGGGTCGAGGTCCGAGCCGGTCATGAATGAGCGCGGGAGCGGGAGCGGACTGCCCGGTGATCTGTTCCCAGCGTGTTACTGCTGCGGCGTATCGTCCCCAGCGCTGAAGAGCTGCCCGATCAGTGACCACAGGCTCTCCGGTTCTTCCATGCGCGGGTGTCCTGTCGGGCTGTGGGGTGCGAGGTCGATGATCTGATGGCTGAGCGCGATCGTGCCGCGACGTGCTTTCACCTGCTGCAAGCTCTCTCGGCCCCGTGAGACGTCGGAGGCTAACGGGGTTCGGAAGAGTGCGGTGGGCGAGGATGAAGATCCGGTATCTGGGGTGGGGTGCGCCGATGGTGGAAGCGGGTAGACCGATCCATTGCGCGTCATACCGGAGGTCGGCCAGGTCTCCCAGAACTGCTCCTGCTGCCCGAAGAGGTCGAGTTGTGGTTTCTCCCAGATTCCACGGGTCGGGTTCCACACTGCGACGGGTTGCGCCGTCGACGGTTGCGGTTCCGGGGTTGCGTTGCTCATGGTCGTCTCCTTCGGGGTTTGCGCGGATTGCGGGTGCGGAGAGCAGCCCGCGGACGTTTTCGATCACGACCCACTCAGGTTGCAGCGCGTCGATTGCTGTCGCCATGTGCGCCCAGAGGCCGGAGCGGGTGCCGGGTTTGAGGCCGGCCATCTTCCCGACCGTGGATACGTCTTGGCAGGGGAACCCTCCGCAGAGGATGTCTACCGGCGGTACGGTATTCCAATCGATGGCGGTGATATCTCCGAGGTTCGGGGCCTCGGGCCAATGGTGGGAAAAGACGCGGGCCACGGGTTCATTGATCTCGGAAAACCAAATCGTTCGTGCGTTAAAGACTTCCTCGACGGCGATGTCGAGCCCACCGTACCCGGAGAAGAGCGACCCGACACGTAGTGGCGCGGCCGGTTCTGTTGGGGTCTGGTCTGCCACGGGTGAACCTCCTGGAACGGTGATCCCCGGAGTCGAACTGCGGCTCCGAGCTGGTCACCAACCAGGTGCACGACTCACCCCACTGCCCGGCACCTGAACGGCCTCACCTGGGCCGTCTAAACCGCCATCCCAAGCCAGCACCTTCGACCTCTCACGATTCGCTCGAACGAGTTGCCACGCCTCTTGCAAGCGAGGCCCGCCACCTGACTCGTCAGTCGTCGGAGAGCACACACTGTGTGCGGGTGTTGACGCTCACCTCGTCAGTAAGACGGGAGGTGGTGTGAAGTGACGGTTTCGATGCGGGTGATGTCTGCCGGAGACGGCTATAAGTACCTCTTGCGCACCGTCGCCGCCGGTGACGGCGACCGGATGCTCTCGACACCTTTGACCCGCTATTACGCAGAAGAGGGCAGTCCTCCTGGCCGGTGGCTTGGCTCCGCCGTGACCGCCCTCGGCGGTGGTGCGATCGTCGTGGGTGATCAGGTCACCGAGGCTCAGCTTCAGCTCCTGATCGGCAGGGGGCTTGACCCAGTGACGGGTGCTCCACTCGGGAGCGCGTATCGGAATTATCCGACGGTGACCGAGCGCATCCAGCGACGCACCACCGCGCTTGATCCTGAGCTCGCTTTGACGGAGCGTGCGGAAGCGGTCGCCGCAATCGAGGCGGAAGAGAGTGCGAAGGGTGCACGGAAGGCGGTTGCGGGGTTTGATTTCACGTTCTCGATTCCGAAGTCCGCATCGGTTTTGTGGGCGGTGTCGGATGCGGGCACGCAATCGCTGATTGCGGACGCGCATCACGCAGCGGTTGCGGAGATGGTTGCGTTCATCGAACGCGAGGTTGCCGCAACCCGCGTCGGCGCGGCAGGTCGCAACGGGGCGGTTGCGCAAGCGGATGTGACGGGGACGATCGCAACCGCGTTCGACCACTACGACTCCCGCGCTGGCGACCCGCATCTGCACACGCATGTAGTGATCTCAAACAAAGTGCAGACCGCGCATGACGGGAAGTGGCGATCCCTCGACGGCCGCCCGCTGCACGCCGCAACCGTTGCATTGTCGGAGTTGCATGAGGCGGTGTTTGCTGACCACCTCACTCGCGTTTTTGGGGTCGAGTGGGAAACACGAGACATGGGACGAGACCGGAATCCGGCGTGGGCGATTCGTACGGTGCCGGAGGAACTGGTGGCTGAGTTCTCCACTCGCGCCCGCCATATCGACGTAGAAACCGATCACCTCATCGAGCAGTACGTCGCCACTCACGGACATAGGCTGGCACCGGCAGTGATCGTGCGGTTACGCGCACAGGCCACGCTCGCCACCCGACCCAAGAAACAGGTTCGATCGCTCGCCGACCTCACAGCGGAGTGGCGTGCACGCGCGACACACCTCCTCGATGAAGACGCCACCACCTGGGCAAGCGCGGTTACCGCGAATAATGCGCCGCTGTTGTTGCGTGCGGATGATGTGCCGCTCGATATCGTCGCGGCGCTCGGGCACAGCGTGGTCGAAGTCGTTGGTGAGAAACGGTCAACATGGCGCAGATGGAATCTCACCGCCGAAGCCGCACGTCAAACCATGCACTACAGGTTCGTCACAACCAGAGATCGTGAAGCGATCGTCGGCATGGTGGTGGACGCCGCCGAACAGGCATCTCTCCAGTTGACGCCGCCCGAGCTCGCGTCGAGCCCTGCCGTGTTTCGTCGGCAAGATGGCACGAGCATGTTCCGCCCGAAGTCCTCGACCGTGTACTCCTCAGAACAACTCCTCGCCGCGGAAGACCGGCTCCTTGAACGAGCCTGCACCACCACTGCACCAACTGTGCCTGTCGAAGTTGTGGAGGAAATCACCTCCCGGCCCGACCGTGAAGGGCGAATCCTTGGCGAGGATCAGGCCGGCGCGCTTGCGACGGTCACCGTGTCAGGCCGGGTGGTGGACGTACTGGTTGGCCCCGCAGGGGCTGGGAAGACGACAGCAATGTGTGCGCTCCGCACCGCCTGGGAGCGCGAGCACGGACGCGGCAGCGTGGTGGGGCTCGCGCCGTCGGCGGTCGCGGCGCAGGTCCTCGCCGATGACCTCGGCATCCAGACAGAGAACACCGCGAAATGGTGGGACACCCACCAGCGCACCGGTGCCACGTTCCGCAAGGGTCAGCTGGTCATCATCGATGAAGCTTCCCTCGCCGGAACCCTTTCCCTCGACCGCATCACGTCCCTGGCTGAACAGGCCGGGGCGAAGGCGCTGCTGGTGGGCGACTGGGCACAACTCCAATCCGTCACCGCCGGTGGCGCGTTCGCACTCCTGGTCCACGACCGCGACGACGCCCCCGAACTGGTCGACGTGCACCGCTTCGTCAACGCCTGGGAGAAAACCGCATCCCTCGACCTCCGCCACGGCCGCACCGAAGCCATTGACACCTACTCAGACCGCGGACGCATCACAGGGGGCGACACCGAGACAATGATCGACGCCGCATACACCGCCTGGCGAACCGACACCCTCGCCGGGATTGCGACCGTACTGATCGCTGATTCCAATGAGTCCGTCCACGCGTTGAACCAGCGCGCCCGCGCCGACCTGATCCTCGACGGCACAGTGAACGCCCTCCGCGAAGTCGAACTCCACAACGACACGCGAGCGGCCACCGGGGAACTGATCATCACACGTCGCAACGACCGACGCCTCCGCGCCGGTCGCGGATGGGTCCGCAACGGCGACCGTTGGACAATCACCGATGTTCGCGATGACGGATCACTCACCGTTCGCCGCGCCGGCTCCCGCGGCGTCGTGATGCTACCTGCCGGATATGTCGCCGAACACGTCGATCTCGGCTACGCCGTCACCGCACACCGAGCCCAGGGCATCACCACAGACACCGCCCACGTCCTCGCCGACCCCAGCACCACGAGGGAGAACCTGTATGTCGCAATGACACGAGGCCGAAATACCAACAAGGTGTACGTCGCCACCGATCGCCCCGATGACTCCCACGACGGCCCGCACCCCGCAGACAACCCGGACGCAACTGCCCGCGGCGTCCTCTACGGGGTGTTGCAGCATGTCGGTGCGGAACTCTCCGCACACGAGATGATCACGGCCGAACAAGAAACTTGGGGATCGGTTGCGCAGCTCGCGGCCGAATACGAAACCATCGCCCAAGCCGCCCAACACGACCGTTGGGCGGCCCTCATCCGCGAATCCGGCCTCACCGCAGAGGAGGCAGAAGACACAATTCAATCCGACACCTTCGGCGCCCTTACCGCAGAGCTGCGCCGTGCGGAAGCAAACCACCACAACGTAGACACGCTCATGCCGCGCCTCGTCGCGGCCCGAAGCTTCAGCGCCGCCGAAGATATCGCCTCCGTCCTTCACCATCGCCTTGCGCGCGCTACCGCCCACCCTGCAGGGTCAGGGCGCAGTCGCAGGGCTCCCCGTTTGATTGCGGGCCTGATCCCCGAAGCTGCCGGCCCTATGACAGCCGAAATGGAGCAGTCGCTCACCGAGCGACGAGAGCAGATCCGGCAGCGGGCCGATGCAGTCCTCAACCAAGCGCTCATGGAGATACAAGAGTGGGTACTGGCGGTCGGCGAGAAACCTGCCGAAGCTGAGGCAGCAGCGACTTGGCGGCGGCAAGCGCGAACCATCGCGGCGTACCGTGACCGCTACGACATCACCGGGAACGAACCACTCGGTACGGCAACGGACAGCGACGCGCAAAAGATCGACGCCGCACGAGCCCATGCCGCGCTGGTGAGGCTCAAGGGCATCAACACACAGCGGGCCGAAGGGGAATTGTCACCCTCACCGAGGCGTACGGGCGCCGGCCGTGTCCTCTGAACGTGACCAGGATGCTGACGGCTTGCTACTTCCGGATGTCCGGAGTCCGATCTACAGTGGATTGTGTAAGCAAGGTGACTTTCAAATGTGTGTCGCCGTCGCCCCGAGCGTGACGGCACGATCTCCCGATTCGGGCAGTCCTTCAAGGTTCTTTGTCGCCAGATCTTTGGAGAGGACTGCCGTCATGATCCGCCTACTTTGGAACGCCAGTGTCTACGTTCGTGGTTTTTCGCGCCGTTACCTGCCCACCAATATTCTCCTCGACGCTATCCGCACAAGGCGAGGACTCAAATGGGGTGTGCCAGTGGTGCTGCTTGCCGCGCCGTACCTGTTAATCGCGAGCATCTGCACTAACGTCATTGCCGACGGTGGCCCAGGTTGGTTCAACCTGATCGTGCTCCTGTTCGTCTGGAACGCTCTCAAGTTTCTGATCGTGGGGCCGGTGAGCGTCTGGCTCCTCGCAAGAGCGAATATCGCTGAGCGGCGAACCCGTAGCGCCCGCGGTGATTTTCGGGTTCTGTATCGAAGTTGATGTAGCTCCGAGTGGCACCATTGACCTATGACACTTCATCCTCGCAGCGGAGGGCCCGACTCGATGCCGGTAGCCTCGGGCAGCGTGACCGACACACCGAACAGTGCCTCGACGGCGGCGGTGACATCGCCCGCGCGCCCGGAGACAGCGAGTTCCTGTGCGCGCGCTGATGGCCCGTGCAGCAGTACGCCGGCGAAGTGGCGTAGCGCCCGCTCGATCTCCGGGCTCGACGGGTGCCGTTCCAGCTCGGCCGCGAGCAGCTCCAGCACGTGCTCCCGCAGGGCAACGACGGCGGGGCCGACCTGGGCTTCGGCGGTGAACCGGGTGGCCGCGTCGCGGATCAGCATGCGGGCGTTCGCCGTGGCCGACAGCTCCTCGAGGGGGGCGTGCAGGCTGATCGTCTCCAGGTCGAGCACCTCGACGTGGTCCACCGCAGCGACGTCATGACTCACATTGCGGGGGAGCCCGAGGTCGACGAACAGTCGCCGCGCGCCCGCGCTCACATGCTCTACGGTGATCACCGGCTGTTCGTTCGATGTGCAGCAGATGATGAGGTCTGCGGCGGCGATCGCAGCGACAAGGTCCGTTCTTGCGGTCAGGCCGTACTTCGTGGCGAACGCTGCCGCACGGCCGCTCGGCGAGTGCACACCGATCTCGCGAGTACCCCGGTCGCGCAGCGCGGCGACCGTCGTCGCGGCATACTCGCCAGTGCCGACGAGTAGCACCCGCAGGGACGGCCAGTCCGTGAACCGGCTGGACGCGAGTTCGAGCGCGAGTCTCACAAGCGAGCGGCCCGCGGTGCTGACCGAAGTGCGCGTTTTGACGCTGCGACTCGTTTTCGCAGCCGACTGGAACAGTTGCTCGAGATTCGACGTCGCCATGCCGCCCTCACGTGATCGCGTCAGGGCGCGGCTGACCTGTCCGGAGATCTCGTCCTCCCCGACGACGACCGACTCCAGCCCCGACGCGACCGAGAATAGGTGGTGCGCGGCCTGCTCGCCGCCGAGCACCCGAGCGCGCTCGTCGAGGTGGGCGGCGTCGAGGCCGGATGCTTCAGCCACGAGCGACACCGCATTCGGATGCTCCGTGTCGAGGTAGACCTCGAAGCGATTGCAGGTCGAGAGCACGACGGCCCCCGCGACCTGCTGGTGCTCACCGAGACGGGTGACCATCTCGGACTCACGCACGGTCAACGCCTCGAGAAACTCGAAGTCGGAGCTGCGGTGGCTGACGGAGACGCAATGGATCATGCCCGTAGTGTACTTGGTCTGCGCTGTGCTTATGCTGGTGCGGTGACCCTACATGAAAGCCATCCGCTCATCACCGACACCGCCTCCTCACGGCTGATCCGCGCCTACCGGGGTGAACGGCCCGATGCGCTCCCCATCTGGTTCATGCGTCAGGCCGGTCGCTCACTTCCCGAATACCACGCGCTACGAGGGTCAGGTTCAATGCTCGAGGCGTGCCTCACGCCAGAAGTCGCAAGCGAGATCACCCTCCAGCCGGTGCGCAGGCACAACGTCGATGCGGCGATCTTCTTCAGCGACATCGTCATCCCCGTGAAGCTCGCTGGTGTCGCCGTGGAGATCGTGCCCGGACGTGGCCCGGTACTTGAGCGGCCGATTCGCACCGCAGCGGATGTCGCAGCACTCCGTCCGATGGATCCCGAGGTCTTCGCCCCCATTCGCGAGGCGGTGGCGTTGACGGTCGCGGAACTCGGGGAGACCCCCCTCATCGGTTTCGCCGGTGCCCCGTTCACGCTCGCCGCCTACCTTGTCGAGGGCGGCCCGTCGAAGGACCACCTTCGCGCCCGCGCCCTCATGCACTCCGACCCGCACACGTGGGCGGCACTGCTGAACTGGGCTGCCGACGCATCCGGGGCATTCCTGAGGGCACAGGTCGAGGCGGGTGCCTCCGCGGTGCAGCTGTTCGACTCGTGGGTGGGATCGCTGAGCGAGATCGACTACGTGCGCAGGGTCGCGCCGCACTCGAAGCGCACGATCGACCACTTGCGCGGGCTTGACGTTCCGAAGGTGCACTTCGGGGTGGGCTCGGGTGAATTGCTCACCGCAATGCACGCGATCGGCGCCGATGTCATGGGGGTCGACTGGCGCTTGCCCCTCGATGAGGCGAACCGCAGGCTGGGCGGCATGGTTCCGCTGCAGGGCAACATCGACCCCGCGCTGCTTGCCGCGCCGTGGACAGTGCTGGAGAACCATGTGCGTGCCGTCGTCGACGCCGGTCGTGCAGCCCCGAGCCACGTCGTCAATCTGGGGCACGGCGTACCCCCCGACACGGACCCAGACGTGCTCACGCGTGTGGTCGAGTTGGTCCACTCGCTATCTTGACGCATCCGGATGCTGTGGTAATCGTCGGCGGCGGTGTAGCCGGGATGGTCGCCGCACTGGAACTCGCGCGCTCGGGCCGCCACGTCGTGGTTCTCGAGGCTGGTGACCGTCTCGGCGGACAGGTGCGACGCCATCGGCTCGCAGGCCTCGATCTCGACGCCGGGGCGGAAGCGTTCGCGACCCGCAGCAGCGCTGTCGCCGACCTCGCCAACGAACTCGGCCTCGGCGGCGACCTCGTCACGCCCGAGCCGGCCGGGGCATGGCTGTTCTCGGCGGACGGCGCCGCGAATCCGCTTCCGGCAACGGGCCTGTTCGGCATCCCGACTGCCTTCGATGCCGACCTCGCCGCGATCCTCGGCACCGAGGCCCTCGCTCGGGCGGCCCTCGACGATGCGCTGCCGCCCGAGGTTGGGGCCGATGCTGACACCCTCGGTGAACTCGTGCGTGCTCGGATGGGAGCCGGCGTGCTCGACCGCCTCGTCGCGCCGGTCGTGACCGGCGTGCATAGCGCGCATCCGGACGCGCTCGCGGTCGACCGCGTCGTCCCCGGGCTGCGCGAGGCTCTCACTCGGGAGGGCTCGCTCGCTCGCGCTGTGTACTCGCTTCGCCGGGCTGCCCCGGCAGGGTCTTCAGTTGCCGGCATCCGGGGCGGGATGGCGAGGCTCGTCGACACGCTCGAGGCAGAACTGGTGCGTCTCGGCGTCGACGTGCGTCTCGGCGCCGCCGCCGACAGCGTGACGCCGGCGAGCGTGCGCGTGGGCAACGAGACGGTGCGGGGCACGGTGCTCGTCGCGGCGCCCGGTGTGCTCGCACCAGATCGCTACCGCCTCGCCGTGCTCGCGACCCTCGTCGTCGAGCGGCCGGAGCTCGACGCTGCGCCGCGCGGCAGCGGCGTGCTCGTGGCGGCCGAGTCGTCGGTGCAGGCCCGAGCGCTCACCCACCAGACCGCGAAATGGCGGTGGCTCGCCGAGGCCGCCGATGGCCTGCATGTGCTGAGGCTGTCGTACTCTCACGCGATGCCCGATCACCTCGATATCGCTCGGCGGGATGCTGCGGAACTGCTCGGGGTCGAGCTCGCGCCGCGCGACATCAGGGATTCGAGCGTAGTAGAGTGGCGGCGGACGGTGGTGCAGCAGCCGGACCAACTGTCGGACCGCGCGTCGGGCCCGCGCATCCCGCAGGTCGGTGAGGCAGCGTCCGGAACTGGCCTTGCCTCGGTCATCGGGCATGCCCGCACCGTGGCGAGACATCTGGCTGATCACCGCTCTCGGCGGGATACCGTAGCGTTGGAGGCGGACAAGGACAAAGAGGAGCACGCCCCATGACTACTGAACCCACCAACCCCGGTTACACACTCTGGGCGGTGTTCCGGCGCAGCCCCGGCACCGTGGCGGGCGCTGATGTCGAGGGCCTCGCCGCGCGGGTCGCCGCGGTCGAGGCGGCGGGCGTGACGGTGCGCGGGTTCTACGACGTGTCGAGCATCCGCGCTGACGCCGACCTCATGGTGTGGCTGCACGGCGCCGCCCCCGAGACGCTGCAGTGGGCGCTGCGCGAACTGCGTCGCTCGAGCCTGATCGAAAGCCTCCTACCCGCGTGGAATGCTCTCGCGGTGCACCGCGACGCGGAGTTCAGCGCCAACCACTTGCCCGCATACATGCGCGACACCGAGCCCAAACAGTGGCTCACGGTCTATCCTTTCGTGCGCTCCTACGAGTGGTATCTCCTTCCCGAGGAGGATCGTCGCCGGATGCTCGGTGATCACGGTCGGCTAGGCCGCGAGTTTCCGCAGGTGCTCGCGAACACCGTCGCGAGTTTCGCCCTGGGCGACTACGAGTGGATGCTCGGGCTCGAGGCGGACGACCTCATCGACCTCGTCGACCTCATGCGCCACTTGCGGGCAACCGATGCGCGACTCCACGTGCGCGAAGAAGTTCCGTTCTACACCGGCCGTCGCATGCGGCTCGATGAACTGCCCGAGGTGCTGGCGTGATCGAAGCGCACTACGACGCCATCCTGCTGGCAGGGTTCGGCGGGCCAGAAGGCCAAGACGACGTGATCCCCTTCCTGAGGAACGTCACCCGCGGCCGCGGCATCCCGGACGAGCGGCTCGAAGAGGTCGCGACCCACTACCGCCACTTCGGCGGGGTGAGCCCGATCAACGATCACAATCGCGTGCTCAAGGCTGCGCTCGAGGCCGAGCTCGCCGCTCGCGGAGTCGATCTGCCGATACTGTGGGGTAACCGCAACTGGCCTCCCTACCTTCGGGACGCCGTGACCGAGGCTCACGAGCTCGGCTATCGCCGGCTGCTCGGGATCGCCACGAGCGCCTACAGCTCCTACTCGAGCTGCCGCCAGTACCGAGAGGACTTCGCCACCGCCCTCGATGACACGGGCATGGCCGGTGTCATCACGATCGACAAGGTGCGCCAGTTCTTCGACCATCCCGGTTTCGTCGCGCCGTTCATCGCAGGCGTGCGCGATGCCCTCGCCTCGCTCGAGGAGCAGGGCATCGGCCCGGACCGTGTGCACGTGCTGTTCTCCACCCACAGCATCCCGGTCACGGATGCCGAACGCAGTGGGCCGCGAGACATCGACTTCGGACCTGGCGGCGCCTACGCGGCGCAGCACCAGGCGGTCGCCGAAGTGGTGATGGCCGCGCAGGGCACGCGACCGGCGTGGCAACTCGTCTACCAGTCCCGCTCGGGGCCACCGAGCATGCCCTGGCTCGAACCCGACATCGTGGATGCGATCGGTGCGCTCGACCGCGACGCCGTCGACGCGATCGTCATCGTGCCGCTCGGCTTCGTGAGCGATCACATGGAGGTGATGTGGGATCTCGACACCGAGGCGAGTGAGGCGGCTGAGCAACGCGGTTTCAGGGTGGTGCGTACCCCGACCCCGGGCGTCGATCCCGCATTCGTTTCGGGTCTCATCGACCTCGTACAGGAGCGCATGAACGGTGTCGATGAGGTCGACCGCCCGGCGCTCACCGAACTCGGTCCCTGGTTTGACGTCTGCCAGCCCGCGTGCTGCGAGAACGTGCGTGCGGGCTTCAAGCCCGCCGTGGCGGGGGTCGCACCGTGACCCTTCGCATTGGAACCCGCGCGAGTGCGCTCGCGATGACGCAGACCCGGCAGGTCGCGGATCAGCTCGAACGCAGCACCGGGGCGCAGGTGGAGCTGGTGCCGATCACCTCGGACGGCGACCGCAACATGGCATCGCTCGCCTCCATCGGCGGCACGGGCGTGTTCGCTGCCGCACTGCGCGAGGCGCTGCTCGCGGGAGAGTGCGACGTGGTCGTGCACTCGCTCAAAGACCTGCCGACCACCCCTCTACCCGGCCTGACAATCGCGGCCACCCCAAAGCGGGCGGATGCCCGCGACGCCCTGTGCGCACGCGACGGCCGCACGCTGGCGACCCTCCCTGACGGCGCCCGGGTCGGAACCGGATCGCCGCGTCGCCGCGCACAGGCACTCGCGAAGCGACCCGACCTCGAGGTCGTCGACATCCGGGGCAATGTCGACACGCGGCTCGGTCGCGTCGTATCCGCAGACCTCGACGCGGTCGTGCTCGCCGCAGCCGGCCTCGATCGACTCGGCCGCTCCGGCGAGGTCACCGAGCTGCTCGAGCTCTCCGACTGGCCCACCGCGCCCGGGCAGGGTTCGCTCGCGCTCGAGGTGCGCGCGGGCGAGGAGGGCCAGGTCTCGGTGCTCAACCATGCTCCGACCCGCCTCATGGTGGAGGCCGAGCGGGCGGTGCTCGCGAAGCTCGAGGCGGGGTGCGCCGCCCCGGTCGGCGTGACGGCGTCACTCGACGCGGGGCTGCTGTTCGTCTCCGCCCGCGTCTACGCGCTCGACGGCACGGCGAGGCTCACGAGCTCGCACGCGCTGTACCCCGCCGACACGAAGGACCCGGTGGCGGAATTGGCATCGCGCATCGTCGACGAGCTGCTCGCGAACGGCGCCGCCGACCTGGCACCGCTGGGTGGCGCGTGACCCTCCCACTGAACGGCTGGCGGGTGTTGGTCCCTCGCGGCGGGCCCTGGGGCGACGATGTCTCCGCGCGGCTCCGGGCGCAAGGTGCCGAGCCACTGATCGCCCCCCTCATCGACTTCATCGGTCCCGAGCATCCGGCGGCAGTCACCGACGCGATGCAGCGGCTCGAGGCGGCAGAGTTCGACTGGCTCGTCGTCACGAGTGCCACCACGGTCGAGGCGATCGGCACCCCGCGACCGCCGGCGACCGTGCGTGTCGCGTCGGTGGGCGATGCGACCACCCGGGCACTGGAAGAGGCCGGCTTCCGCGTTGACTTCCAGCCGATCGCGGATGCCTCGGCCCGCGCTCTCGTCGACGAGTGGCCGGCAGACGGCGCCCGGGTGCTCGTGCCGCAGTCCGCGCTCGCCGACGCCACCCTCGTCGACGGCCTGCGCGCCCGAGGCTGCCACATCACGGCGGTGACCGCGTACCGCACCGTGCCCGTCACCGCCGACGCAGCCGTCGTGGAGGCCGTACGTGCGGGGGAGGTGCGCGCGATGCTCGTCACCTCGGGCAGCGTCGCACGACAGGTTGCGGAGCAATTCGGCGCCATTCCCCCCGGCACTATCATCGCGTGCATCGGACCGCGCACCGCCGAGGACGCCAGGGCGGTCGGCCTCCGCGTCGATGTCGTCGCCCGACGTCGCTCGGTGGACGACATGATCCGTTCCCTCATCGACGGCTCGGATTCTCCCAACAGCCCGGATTCCCCCAACACCGAGGAGACCCCATGAGCTTTCCCGATCGACCGCGACGCCTGCGCACGACGCACGCCATGCGGCGCCTCGTTACCGAGACCCGGCTGCACCCCGCCGAGCTTATCCTGCCGATGTTCGTGCGGGAGGGCATCGGCGAGCCGGTGCCGATCGGCTCGATGCCGGGTGTCATGCAGCACTCGCTGGACTCGCTGAAGACCGAGCTCGCCGCGGCATCGGCCGCGGGCATCGGCGGTGTGATGCTGTTCGGCGTGCCGGAGCACAAGGACGCGATCGGATCGGGCGCGACCGATGAGGACGGCATCCTCAACGTCGCAACGCGCCTTGCGGTCGCCGAGGTGGGTGACGCTCTCGTCGTGCAGACCGACCTGTGCCTCGATGAGTTCACCGACCACGGCCACTGCGGGGTGCTGGATACGCAGGGGCGCGTCGACAATGACGCGAGCCTCGAACGCTACCGCGAGATGGCGCTCGCCCAGGCGAACGCAGGCTCTGCTCTGCTGGGGTTGAGCGGAATGATGGACGGCCAGGTCGCCGCCGTGCGGGAAACGCTAGATGATGCTGGCCTCATCGACACGGCCGTGCTCGGCTATGCGGCGAAGTACGCCTCGTCGTTCTATGGCCCCTTCCGTGAAGCGGTCGATTCGTCGCTCGCCGGGGACCGCAAAACCTATCAGCAGGATCCGGCGAATCGCCGCGAGGGCCTGCGTGAGGCAGCACTCGATATCGAGGAGGGCGCCGACGTCATCATGGTCAAGCCTGCGATGGGCTACCTCGACGTGTTGGCCGATGTCGCCGCGATGAGCCCGGTGCCGGTGTGGGCCTACCAGGTGAGCGGCGAGTACGCGATGATCGAGGCGGCGGCGGCGCACGGCTGGATCGACCGGGAACGAGCGATCATGGAGAGCATCATCGGCGTCCGTCGCGCGGGCGCGGACGCAGTACTGACTTATTGGGCCATTGAAGCGGCGGAGGCGATCACGCGATGACGACGAACGAGCAGGAATTCGAGCACGCCCGAACGGTCATCCCCGGCGGAACTAACTCGCCGGTGCGCGCATTCGGCTCCGTCGGCGGCACCCCGCGCTTCATGGCGAGCGCGCGGGGGCCATACGTGACCGATGTCGAGGGCCGCGAGTATGTGGACCTTGTCGCGTCGTGGGGTCCCGCGCTGCTCGGTCACGCGCATCCGCAGGTCGTCGCGGCGGTGCAGGATGCCGCGGCGAAGGGGCTGTCTTTCGGCGCGCCGACGGTGGGGGAAACCGAACTCGTCGAGCTGGTGCGCGCTCGGGTCGGCGCAGTGGAGAAGCTAAGACTCGTGTCGACCGGCACCGAGGCCACTATGACGGCCATCCGGCTGGCACGTGGATTCACGGGTCGCGACCTGCTCGTGAAGTTCGCCGGGCACTACCACGGGCACTCCGACTCGCTGCTCGCTGAGGCCGGTTCCGGCCTCGCGACGCTGTCGCTGCCCGGGTCCGCCGGCGTTCCGGCGACCGTCGCCGCCCAGACCCTCGTGCTGCCCTACAACGATCTCGACGCGGTACGGGCCGCGTTCGAGCTCCACGGCGACCGCATCGCCGCCGTCATCACCGAGGCTGCGGCGGCGAACATGGGCGTGATCGCACCCGACCCGGGATTCAACCAGAGTCTCGCGCAGCTTGCTCGGGAGAACGGTGCGCTGCTCATCCTCGACGAGGTGCTCACCGGGTTCCGTGCGGGGCCGAGCGGATGGTGGGGCATCGAGACCGCGGAGGGAGCACCCTGGGCACCCGACCTGTTCACCTTCGGCAAGGTCATCGGCGGGGGCATGCCGCTTGCGGCGCTCGGCGGTCGCGCCGCGGTCATGGACCACCTCGCCCCCCTCGGCCCGGTTTACCAGGCGGGAACTCTCAGCGGGAATCCGGTGGCGGTGGCCGCCGGGATCGCCACCCTGCGCGCGGCAGACGACGCAGTCTACGCGCGTCTGGCGACCGTTGCGCGGGAAGTCTCGGAGGCGGTGTCCGCAGCCCTTTCGGCGGAAGGGGTCGAGCACGTCGTGCAACGCGCGGGAACACTCTTTTCGTTCGCCTTCGCCGCCGAGGCGCCGCGGGACTACGCGCAGGTGAAGCAGCAGACGGCGTTGCGCTACCCGCCGTTCTTCCACGCGATGCTCGATGCCGGCGTGAGCCTCCCGCCGTCGGTGTTCGAGGCCTGGTTCGTCACGGCCGCGCACGATGACACGGCGGTGAACCGCATCCTCGATGCCCTCCCCGCGGCGGCGAAGGCCGCATCGTTGGCATGAAATTTCGGTCAGGACTGGCGCAGCGAGTAATGTTAGCCTAACCTAACTAGGCACCTGTTCCTCGACCTCCCCGGAGCCACACATGCACCGCACTCGCAACACCAGCCTGATCGCGCTGACCACAACCGCCGCCATCCTCCTCGCCGGATGCAGCACCCCCCCGGCCAACAGCCCCCAACCCGCGGGCGACCAGCTCGTGAGCGACGGCACGTTCACGCTCTACTCGGGCCGCAGCGAAACCCTCGTGCAACCGCTCATCGACATCTTCGAGCAGCAGACCGGCATCACGGTGGACGTGCGCTACGGCAACACGGCCGAGCTCGGCGCGTTGCTCCTCGAGGAGGGCGATCGCACCCCCGCCCACGCCTTCCTGTCGCAGGATGCCGGCGCGCTTGGCGCGCTTGCCAACGCGGGCCTGTTCGCCCCGCTGCCGGCAGAAATCACCGACCGGGTGCCTGCGGGCTTCACCTCGACCGACGACTCATGGGTCGGCGTCACCGGACGCGCCCGCGTCATCGTCTACGACGGCGACGAGTTCACGCCCGAAGAGATGCCCGCAAGCGTCGACGCGTTCACTGATCCCGGGTGGTCGGGCAGGTTCGGTATCGCCCCGACGAATGCCAGCTTCCAGTCGTTCATCACGGCGTATCGCGTGCTGAACGGCGAGGCCGCCGCCGACGAGTGGCTCGCCGGGATTGTCGCCAACGACCCGCAGCTGTTCGAGAACAACGGCGCGATCCTCACCGCCGTCGGCGAGGGAGTGATCGACGCTGGCCTCATCAACCACTACTACTGGTTCCGGCAGGCCGCCGAAGCCGGCGAGGTGAACATGCGCGCGCAGCTCGCCTATCCTGCGGCGGGAGACTCCGGCTCGATCGTGAACGTGACCGGGGCCGGACTGCTCAGCGCGGGGGCGACCGACGCCGACGCACTCGAGTTCATCGAGTTCCTCGTCTCTGCAGACGCCCAGAAGTACTTCGTAGAGGAGACTTTCGAGTACCCTCTCGTCGCCGGCGTTGACGCGCCCGAGGGCCTGCCGACGCTGGAGAGCCTCGTCAACCCCGACCTCGATCTCGCCGACCTCGAGAGCCTCGAGACCACCCAGGCGTTGCTTGAGAAGCACGGCCTCATCTAGCCATGACGACTGCCAGCATGACGCTAGACCCATGACACCCTGACCGTGGTGGACTCATGACGCTGCTGAAGGCGGGGCGGAGGCGCACGGCGCCCCGTCCCGCTGCCGGTGCGCCGCCGTGGCTGCTCGTGGTCTCGGCGCTCTGTGCATCCGTGGCCGCGATACCGCTCGTCTACCTCGTCGTGCGCGCCGCGGATGCCGGTCTCGCCGAACTGGTCGACACCCTCCTGCGAGAGCGCGTGCTACGCCTCACTCTCAACTCGGTGGGGCTCGCGGTCGCCGTCACCGCGTCGTGCCTCGTTCTCGGCACGGCCGTCGCGTGGGTGATCAGCCGCATCCGGATGCCGGGAGGCCCCACCTGGCTGCTCGTGGCGGCCCTGCCGCTGGCCGTGCCGTCATACCTGGCCGCGTACGGCTGGATGGTCGCCATCCCGTCGTTCAACGGCTTTTTCGCGAGCTGGCTCGTCATGACGGCGGTGTGCCTGCCGTACGTCGCGCTGCCGGTGGCGGCGGCGCTGCGCGGCGCATCCGGAGACCTCGAGGCGGTAGCGCGCACCCTCGGGAGCGGCCCCGTCGGCGCCTTCCGTGCCGCGACCTGGCCGCGTGTGCGGCCTGCGGCGACGGCGGGCGCGCTGCTCGTGGCTCTCTACACGCTCTCCGACTTCGGGGCCGTGTCGATGCTGCGTTTCCAGACGCTCACGTGGGGCATCAACTCGGCATACGGGGCGAGCTTCGACCGCAACCAGGCCGCGCTGCTCGCGCTCGTGCTCGTCGTGCTCGCCCTCACCGTCGTCGCGGGGGAGCGCAAGACCAGGGGGCAGGTCACGGCGACGGCGACCCGCACCGTGCCGATGCGCACCGTGCGCCTACGCTGGCTACCCGTAGTGGCTGTGGTCGTGCTCGCCTCACCGGTCGGTGGCGTGATCGTTCCGGTTGGGGGACTTGTCTCGAAGCTCATCGAGGCCGAAACGATCCAAGGCATTGATGTGCCCCGGCTTTTCGGCGCGATCGGTACAACACTCGTGCTCTCGGTCGCCGGCGCGTTCGTGGCGGTCATCCTCGCGCTGCCGATCGCGGTACTCGCCGCGCGCTACCGCGGACGGATCGTGAACGCGATCGAATCCGTCGGCTACCTCGGTCACGCGCTGCCGGGCATCGTCGTCGGGCTTTCTCTCGTGTTTTTCTCCCTCGCCGTGCTGCCCACGCTCTACCAGACCGTCGTCATGCTGGTCTTCGCCTACTGCGTGCTGTTCATGTCGAAAGCGATCGGCTCGGCGCGCAGCGGGCTCGCGGCCGTGCCGGAGGGACTCATCGACGTCTCCCGGTCGCTCGGGCTCTCGCCCCTCGCCACCTGGTGGCGCGTCACCGGGCGCATAGCGGCGCCCGCGATCGGGGTCGGTGCGCTACTCGTCGGCATCGCGATTATGAAAGAATTGCCGGCAACCCTGTTGCTGCGTCCCACCGGGATCTCCACCCTCGCCGTCGAACTGTGGAACCGCACAGCAGTGCTCGAGTTCGGCAGTGCGGCGCCCTATGCCGCCGCGCTTGTGCTGTTGGCCGCCGTACCCGCATTCGTGCTGTCAGGCATCCGGAGTTTTGCAAAGGAGGAAGAGTGAGCTCGGTCATCGTAGAAGGATTGCGGGTCAGCTACGGTACCCAAACGGTGCTTGAGGGTGTGGACCTCCAGATCCCGCACGGGGGGATCGTCGCGGTGTTAGGGCCGAGCGGGTGCGGCAAGACCACGCTGCTGCGCTCCATCGCCGGGCTGCTTCCGGTATCGGGGGGCAGTATTCGTGTAGGGGAGCGTGAGCTCTCCACGGCAACGAGACGTGTCGCCCCGGAGAAGCGCGGCATCGGGTGGGTGCCGCAGGACGCCTCACTGTTCCCCCACCTGAGCGTCGGCGACAACATCGGTTTCGGGCTGCCCAAGGACCGTGCTCGCACGGAGCGCATCGCCGAGCTCGCCGAACTCGTTGGGCTCGCCGACCACATCGACCGGGCTCCCTCACAGCTATCCGGCGGGCAGGCGCAGCGTGTCTCCCTCGCTCGAGCGCTGGCCCCGCGGCCGGATGTCGTGCTCCTCGACGAGCCGTTCGCCGCACTCGACCCGATGCTCCGCACCGCGCTGCGTGCGGAGGTCGCCGAGCTGTTGCGCAGCCAGGACTCCACAGCACTGCTGGTCACCCACGACCAGGAGGAGGCGCTGTCGCTCGCGGATCACATCGCGGTGATGATGGGGGGCCGTATCCTGCAGTGGGGATCGCCCGTCGAGGTGTACGAGCGGCCGGCCACCCCGTGGGTCGCGCGCTTCGTCGGCGACACCGTCGAGTTTCCGGGGCACTGGCGTGACGGGGTGGCTCAGTGCGCCCTCGGGAGTCTCGACGCGGTTCTCCTTGACGAGGGAATCGCCGAAGGGGACGGGGTTCGCATCGTGATGCGCCCCGAATGGCTAACCCTGCATCCGGATGGCGCGAACGCCACCGTCACCTCGATCGCCTATGCGGGCCACGATGCGCTCGTGACCCTTGAACTCGCCGACGGCGCCCGCGTGCGCTCACGATTGGCTGCGCCCGACCTGCCACGACCTGGAGACCGTGTGCGCGTTTCGGTCCGGCGACCGGCCCTCGTTTACCTCTGACGCGGTGGAGTTTTTCCGCGGATGATAAAACTGCATGCCGCTGCGACGCAGAATATCGGCTTCTTCGCATGGCGAGCGATCAACCAGTCCCCATCGATAACTGGCCCGCACCGGCGACCGCGACAGCAGCCGAAGTTGCCCAGGTGCCCAGCGAAAACACTGGTGAAGAAGGCTGCCGCGCTGCAGCCGGTGCTTGTCGGAAAGCCCCGCATATCTCGTCGGTGCCGGCTAAGCCTCGATCCACCGATCGATTCGGGGTCGAGGTGGGCGCGGTAGATAGATAATGCATATCTGATCAGGGGAAATAGGACTCTTCTCGGGGTCCAATTCCACTGAGAAGACAGGCATCTCGCTGGTGCACGTTTCTCACACCGCCAGGTCCGCCACCTTCTCATTCGATGACCCGAACCTCGTGTCCGCAGCGGGCCTGGTCCGGATCGTCCGGCTCACCACTGCGGTGTCGATCTCTTTTCCGCGATGCCGAAGGGTAGTGCCGTCCGCACGGTCAAATGGTGAAGTTGTCGGTGAGCGTAGGAATCGTGCACCATCCGCCCCAGATCAACGTGACAGTGCCCGAGTACGACGCCGAGTGCCAGCCTAGCGACCCAATGCCGACGTACCGGTGGCCCGAATCGTAACCGGTGCTCCACATCGCGGCGCTGTCGTTCCACCCTATGGCGAGGTCGGTTCCGACCGTGAGGTTTCGGTGGACGACGACGCCTTGGCTAGAGGTGAACCCGTAGTTGACATACATTCGCCCGCGCGTCCCCCGGTTGTATCCCTCGATCCAGGCTGTTCCGCAGTTGTATGTCTGCACCGCATAGGTGGTCGGACCTCCCGTGCTGGGCGTCGGGCAGTAGCCGTGCTTCTGGGCATATGCCAGTACGTCGCCGGTGAACTCATCACACGCGAGAACGGCCTCCACAGAGGCTGCACCTTCAGGAATCTCGTCGTCGCCCACAGCGACCACGAGGGCTGATGACGGTGTCGGATCGACTGGCTCATCGGCGAGTGCGGCGGACGAGCCAAGAAGCATCCCGCACACGGCCGCCGCCGTCGAGATGATTGCAACTGAGATCCTGGACTTCTTCATCGTTTCCCCCGGTTCCGCAGGCGCTCACGGTCAAGCCCCGGGACGTGGTGTAGCCGTTGGTGATCCTTCTGGTTGTTAGGCGCTGAGTTCGAGGATGGGGTCGGTGGTCACCTCGCTTCCGGTGTCGGGGATGAGTGTGAGGCGGGATTTGGCGAGGATCTCGAGGCCGAGGTAGCGGCGGCCTTCGACCCATTCGTCGGTCTGCTCGGCCAGGACCGCGCCGACGAGGCGGATGATCGCGTCACGGTTCGGGAAGATGCCCACGGAGTCGGTGCGGCGGCGGATCTCGCGGTTGAGGCGCTCGTTGGGGTTGTTGGACCAGATCTGCTGCCAGAGCCCGTCGGGGAACTGCGTGAACGCGAGGATGTCCGCCCGGGCGGCATCGAGGTGCTCGAACGCGTCGGGGAGCTTCTCCTCGACGTAGTCGAGCAGTCGGTCGAACTGAGCGTTCACCGCCTCGGCGTCGGGCTGGTCGTAGACGGAGTGGAGCATCGCTTTGACCGCCGGCCACATACTCTTCGGGCAGACACTCATCAGGTTCGCTGCGTAATGGGTCCTGCAGCGCTGCCAGACAGCGCCGGGCAGGTTCGCCGCGATCGCTTCCACGAGCCCGGCGTGGGCGTCGGAGGTGACGAGGCGGACCCCGCCCAGACCGCGGGCGACGAGGTCGGCGAAGAAGCTGTTCCACGCAGCTCCCGTTTCGCTGGTCGCGACCCGCAGACCCAAGACTTCGCGGTGACCGTCGCCGTTCACCCCGGTCGCGACGAGCACGACAGCGTTGATCACACGGCCGCCCTCACGGACCTTCATCGTCAACGCGTCGGCCGCGACGAACGTGAATGGTCCTGCGTCACCGAGCGGGCGGTGCCGGAACTGGTCGACGTGCTCGTCGAGGTCCGCGGCCATCCGCGACACCTGCGACTTCGAGAGCGAGTGGATCCCGAGGGTCTTGACCAGCTTGTCCATCCGACGGGTCGAGACCCCGGCCAGATAGCAGTCCGCGACGACGGTGATCAGCGCGGTCTCGGCCCGTTTCCGGCGCTCCAGCAGCCATTCCGGGAAGTAGGTGCCGGTGCGCAGCTTCGGGACCGCGACGTCGATCGTCCCGACACGGGTGTCCAGGTCGCGGTGCCGGTAGCCATTGCGTTGCGCGGTGCGGTCTGGACTGGGCTTGCCCCATTCGGCGCCGACGACGGCGTCCGCGTCAGCGGACAGCAGTGCGTTGATCGTGGTCTGTAGCAAGCTGCGCATCAGATCCGGCGACGCGTCGGTCAGGGCTTCAGCGAGCACGCTCGCAGGGTCGACAATATGAAGTGCGGTCATCGTGATGATGCCTTTCGAGTGGAGGTAAGAGACTTCTCGAAGGATCACACGGTGACCGCGCTTACGTCGCGAGCGACAAGCCGGCCACCGTGGGCTACACCACCTTATGGGGCACTACTGCCACTCGCGTACGTCGCGGTTGCTGAGCCGTCACCATCGATGTCGGTCCCATCTGGTACAGATGGGCTAACAAAAGCAGAAGGAGTACTCCATGCAGCTTCACTCGGTCTACGCACGCTTTTACCGCTCGCTGAACTACGACTTCGTGAGGGCTTCGGGCGAGAACTACGTGGCAGATCCGTGGGATTCGACGCCGATGGGAAACTACCCATTCGTTCGGGTGAAGCTTCGCCCGGGAATCACGACCGTCGTTGGGGCCAATGAATCTGGCAAGTCCCAGGTCCTGCGAGCGATCGAGTCCGCTCTGACCGGCAAAGGATTCGACCGAAGTGACTTCTGCAGATATTCGCGTTTCTTCGGCGTCGATGGGACTGTCACACTACCGGAGTTCGGCGCGGTCTACAGCGAGGTCTCGCTCGCTGATCTAAAAGAGATCGAGGCGATGTCGTCGCACCGCAACCTCTCGGATATCGACCGTGTCGGCATCTTCCGAATGAATGACACCCCAGTGTTGCGTGTCTACGTGAGGTCGGTCGGTGGGACGTGGTCCGAGGGCGTGCACATCAAGTCCTCTACCTCGCTCGCGAAGCTTGGTGCACCAGTTCCTTTCAGGATCGATGCCGACGTCCCACTTCCCGACAGCGTTCCGATCCACTATCTGGCGACGGGGAAGGTCGCGGCAGGGGCCGGACGAAGGTCGTTACGCGCCTTCTGGGATCGTCTCAATCAAAATAGGGACTGGTTCGGGAGCGAAGCATCTGTCGCGTCGAACGCTGCGGCGATCGTAGGCATCTTTCAATCGAGTAGCGATGTTTCCCCTGACGAGATCAAGCAATACGAGCTTGCAGCCGACCTCTTGGTGAAGGTAGCGGGCGTCAAGCGAAGCCTGTTCCAGGAGCTTCAGGATGCCGTGAGAACCAAGAATGGCTATGCCAACAGCATCGTTGACACCATCAATGCGCTGCTCGCTCGAGCGCTCGATTTTCCGCACTGGTGGTCTCAGGACTCACAGTTCGAGCTCTTCGTATCGTTGTACGAGTTTGACCTCGTGTTCATGATCCGAGATCGAACCGGGCGTAGCTACGGTTTCGACGAACGCAGCGATGGCATGAAGTACTTCCTGAGTTACTTCGTTCAATACCTCGCGCACGAACCTCGGGGCGATGGCCAAGCAGAGATCTTGCTGATGGACGAGCCCGATCGGTTTCTCTCTTCCTCTGGTCAGCAAGACCTTCTCCGCATCTTCGAGGACTTCGCCAAGCCCAAAGACGCTGGCCGGGAACCTGTACAGGTCGTCTACGTGACGCACTCGCCGTTCCTGATTGACAAGAACGAGGCCGACCGGATCCGCGTCCTCGAAAAGGGTGAGTTTGATGAAGGAACGCGGGTGGTGAGCAACGCGTCCGCAAATCATTACGAGCCACTGCGCTCGGCATTTGGAAGTTTTGTAGCGGAGACGGCGTTCATCGGGAACTGCAACCTGATGGTGGAGGGGACCTCAGATC